>OKPX01000166.1_pt1 | contig 40000 bp, 38 predicted proteins | sample 1613911 | NCBI WGS metagenome assembly OKPX01 (sample SAMN04436892, study PRJEB24849) | human gut metagenome | biome: human gut; feature: NICU; material: stool | host: Homo sapiens | place: USA: Saint Louis, MO | collected 2012-02-03 | reverse complement strand
GGCGGTCGCGGATCAGGTCGCGGTCGCCGGGGGAGGTGAAGGGGGCGGCGCTGGCCATGAGCGGCAGGCACAGGAAGATAAAGGCCAGGCGATGGAGAGCCACGATTTCATTCCTTGAAATACAGAAAGGCGCGATGTTGGCCCAGCGGCTACAGCGGGTAAGCAGGAATATTCCGAAATCCGTCTTCCATGAGTCGGACAATCCGGGAGTAAGGCACAAGGCCATCTGGGCGCGCCGAAAAACCTAACACAGACTTTTGGATTAATCCGTTAGATGGCACGCTTTCTCGACGAACTGCAACAAGACCCATCGTTGGTAAGGTACTCATCGCGGCAAAAAGAAAGGGCCGGCTCCCATGGGAAAGCCGGCCCCGGATACTGCTCGTCGCAGGCGCTGCATCAGCCGCGCTGGTAGACGATTTCCTTGGTGCCGCCGTCGCAGGTGCCGACTACCTTCTTGTCGGTGACGCTGCCCTTGTCGACGATTTCCAGGGTGTAGGCAGGAACGCCGTTGGCCTTGATCTTCGCATCGATCTCGGCTTTCAGTTCCTCACAGGGCTTGGCGGCGAATGCGCTGCCCGCCACGGCAAACAGGCCGACTGCCAACATCAACTTCTTCATGAACACATTCCCTCGTTGCATGGATGAAGACCCGAACGGGTCAGGCTTGCCAAATGCGGCAAGGTTGAGACGAGCGCGCCGCCCATGGAGGCACGCCGCCCTCATAGCCTGTGCATGATCCGGCGAAGCGGAAAGACGCGGCGGCCTTCCCAGGGCGCTGGCGATCGTGGACAGGTTTCCAGGGTGCCATCAGCTATTGGCGATACGGAACCCTACTTTCAGGGTCACCTGGTAATGGCCGACGGCGCCGTTCTCGATGTGCCCGCGGGTATCCACCACCTCGAACCATTCCAGATGCTGGATGCTCTTCGCCGCTTCGGCGAGGGCGTTGTTGATGGCGTCCTCGATGCTGGTCTTGGACGAGCCGACCAGTTCGATCTTCTTGTAGGTGTGGTGATTGGACATGAACTCTCTCCCCGGACGATGCCTGGTTCTTCGCGCCCGACGGGCGCCTCTGTTCAATGGACACTAGCCGAGCCGGAAAAGTGCAGCAAATCGCCAGCGCTCAGCCTGCCAACTGCTCCCGCAACCATTGCGCCAGGCGCCCGGCACGCGGATCGTGGAGGCGTGCCGGTACCCACAGGGCCAGGCGCGCATCGGTCTCGATGAAGCCCCAGGGCGCCGCCAGGCGGCCCGCGGCGAGATCGTCGCGGACCAGCGCCTCCGGGGCGATGGCCACGCCGAGGCCCGCCACCGCCGCTTCCAGCAGGTAGTAGAGATGCTCGAACCCCTGGCCATAGCGCAGCGCCTCCGCCGCCAGCCCCTGGCTCGCGGCCCAGGCCGGCCAGGCCTGGGGTCGCGAGGCGGTATGCAGCAGCGGCTCCTGCAACAGCCGCGCGGCGGGCGCCTGGGCCAGGCCGGTTTCCTGCGCCAGGCGCGGGCTGACCACCGGGCCCATGCGCTCGGGCGCCAGTTCGAAGACCTGCATGTCCGCCGGCCAGGGCGGCTCGGCGAACCAGAGCATGGCGTCCAGGCCGGGACGACGCGGATCGAACTCGCCCTCGCTGGTGGACAGTTGCAGGCGCAGGTCGGGGAGGGCACGGTTGAGCTGGTCCAGCCGCGGGATGAACCAGCGCGCCAGCAGGCTGCCGGGTACGCCGAGGACGAACGGGGCCTCGGCGGTCTGCCGGCGCAGCTCGGCACAGACGCCACGCAGTCGCTCGAACGCATCGCCGCAGGCGTCACGCAGGCGAACGCCGGAATCGGTGAGTTTTACGCCGCGTCCATCCTTGCCGAACAGGGCCACCCCGAGATCGTCCTCGAGCAACCGCACCTGCCGGCTCACGGCGCCATGGGTAACGTGCAGTTCCTCGGCCGCCAGGCTGATGCTGTGCAACCGGGCAGCGGCTTCGAAAGCGCGCAGGGCATTCAGGGAAGGGAGGTCGCGGCTCATGGCTATTCGTGAGTTTTCCTGACAGGTTTGAGCAATCTTATCGGTTTCTTTTACCCGGCGGGGGGATTAGATTCTGCCCATACGTCATTTCCTGGAGCCCTCCATGACTTCCTATCGCAACGGCCCCGACGCCAAGGGCCTGTTCGGCCGCTTCGGCGGCCAGTACGTCGCCGAGACCCTGATGCCGCTGATCCTCGACCTCGCCCGCGAGTACGAGAAGGCCAAGGACGACCCGGCGTTCCAGGAGGAACTGGCCTACTTCCAGCGCGACTACGTCGGCCGGCCGAGCCCGCTTTACTTCGCCGAGCGCCTGACCGAGCACTGCGGCGGGGCGAAGATCTACCTCAAGCGCGAGGAGCTGAACCATACCGGCGCGCACAAGATCAACAACTGCATCGGCCAGATCCTCCTGGCCCGGCGCATGGGCAAGAAACGCATCATCGCCGAGACCGGCGCCGGCATGCACGGCGTGGCCACCGCCACCGTCGCCGCGCGCTTCGGCCTGCAGTGCGTGATCTACATGGGCACTACCGACATCGACCGGCAGCAGGCCAACGTCTTCCGCATGAAGCTGCTGGGCGCCGAGGTGATCCCGGTGACCGCCGGCACCGGTACCCTGAAGGACGCCATGAACGAGGCGCTGCGCGACTGGGTGACCAACGTCGACAGCACCTTCTACCTGATCGGCACGGTCGCCGGCCCGCATCCGTACCCGGCGATGGTCCGCGATTTCCAGGCGGTGATCGGCAAGGAAACCCGCGAGCAACTGGCCGAGAAGGAAGGGCGCCTGCCCGATTCGCTGGTCGCCTGCATCGGCGGCGGCTCCAACGCCATGGGCCTGTTCCACCCGTTCCTCGACGACGCCGGGGTGCAGATCGTCGGCGTGGAAGCCGCCGGCCACGGCATCGACACCGGCAAGCACGCGGCCAGCCTGAACGGCGGGGTTCCCGGCGTGCTGCACGGCAACCGCACCTTCCTGCTGCAGGACGCGGATGGCCAGATCATCGACGCACACTCCATCTCCGCCGGCCTCGACTATCCCGGCATCGGCCCGGAACACGCCTGGCTGCACGACACCGGCCGCGTCGAGTACACCTCGATCACCGACGACGAAGCCCTGGAGGCCTTCCACACCTGCTGCCGCCTCGAAGGCATCATCCCGGCGCTGGAAAGCTCCCATGCCCTGGCCGAGGTCTTCAAGCGTGCGCCCAGCCTGCCCAAGGAGCACATCATGGTGGTGAACCTGTCCGGTCGCGGCGACAAGGACATGCAGACCGTCATGCACCACATGCAACAGGAGTCGAAAGCATGAGCCGCCTGCAGACCCGCTTCGCCCAGCTCAAGCAGGAAAACCGCGCCGCCCTGGTGACCTTCGTCACCGCCGGCGACCCGGACTACGCGTCTTCCCTGGAAATCCTCAAAGGCCTGCCGGCGGCCGGAGCCGACGTGATCGAACTGGGCATGCCGTTCACCGATCCGATGGCGGACGGCCCGGCCATCCAGTTGGCCAACATCCGCGCCCTCGAAGGCGGCCAGACCCTGGCCAGGACGTTGCAGATGGTCCGCGAATTCCGCAGCGGCGACAGTGAGACGCCCCTGGTGCTGATGGGCTACTTCAACCCGATCCACCACTACGGCGTCGAACGCTTCATCGCCGAGGCGAAGGAGGTGGGGGTGGACGGCCTGATCGTGGTCGACCTGCCGCCGGAGCACAACGAAGACCTCTGCCACCCGGCCCAGGCCGCCGGCCTCGACTTCATCCGCCTGACCACCCCGACCACCGGCGACCAGCGCCTGCCGACGGTGCTCGAAGGCAGTTCCGGGTTCGTCTACTACGTGTCGGTGGCCGGCGTCACCGGCGCCAACGCGGCGACCCTGGAGCACGTCGAGGAAGCAGTGGCGCGCCTGCGCCGGCATACCGACCTGCCGATCGGTATCGGCTTCGGCATCCGCAGCGCCGAACACGCCGCCGCGGTCGCGCGGTTGGCCGACGGCGTGGTGGTCGGCTCGGCGCTGATCGACCGGATCGCCAAGGCCCGCGACAATGCCCAGGCGGTCAAGGATGTCCTCGCCCTGTGCGGCGAGCTGGCCGAAGGCGTGCGCAACGCACGCTGACAGACCCTGACAGCGGCATTCTCCAGGCGCAGGCAACCCGCTGCGCCTGGCCTTGCGTTGCACGCTGCCAGAACCGTGAGGAAAAATTCACGGTCACTTTCAGAAACGTCTTATTGTCCGCCGACTCTGCCGAAGCCTTGAATAGCGCCTCACCCAAATAGCCAACGCATTCAAAGAAGGTTCGCATGAGTAAGGTGCTGATCGTCGATGATCATCCCGCTATCCGCCTGGCCGTGCGCTTGCTGTTCGAGCGCGACGGTTTCACCATCGTCGGCGAGGCCGACAACGGTGCCGAAGCCCTGCAGGTAGCCCGCAAGAAGTCTCCCGACCTGGCCATCCTGGACATCGGCATCCCCAAGATCGACGGTCTCGAAGTGATAGCCCGCCTGAAGTCCCTGAAGCTGGACACCAAGGTCCTGGTCCTGACCCGGCAGAATCCGGCGCAGTTCGCCCCGCGCTGCCTGCAGGCCGGCGCCATGGGCTTCGTCAGCAAAAGGGAAAACCTCTCCGAGCTGCTGCTCGCCGCCAAGGCCGTGCTGGCCGGCTACATCCACTTCCCCACCGGGGCGTTGCGCAGCATCAACCAGCAGAGCCGCGACAACGAGGCCCGCATGCTGGAAAGCCTTTCCGACCGCGAGATGACCGTGCTGCAGTACCTGGCCAACGGCAACACCAACAAGGCCATCGCCCAGCAGCTGTTCCTCAGCGAGAAAACCGTGAGCACCTACAAGTCACGCATCATGCTGAAACTCAACGCCCATTCCCTGGCCGGCCTGATCGATTTCGCCCGCCGCCACGAGCTGATCTGAGGATCCCATGCGAACGTTCGACCTGACCGCCGCCCTGGGCGACCGCGCCAACCAACCGGAGATCAGCCGCCTGCTCGTCGCGCAGCTGATGACCAGCAACAACGAAGACACCCGCAAGCTGCGACGCGCCCAGGAGCGCGAGCAGACCCAGGAACTCAACGAGCTGGCGCACCGCCTGGCGGGCATGGCCTCGCTGATCCACGCCCACGCCGTGGAACGCGCCTGCCACCAACTGGAGATCGCCTGCGGCGAAAGCTCCGTGCGCAAGCTCGCCGATGCCGTCGACGACCTGGTGACGGCACTGGGCGAGCTGCAATGCGAACTGCACGACTGGATGACGATGACCGCGCCTCAAGGCACGGCGAAGTCATAGCGTTGCGGGCCTTCGTCCAGGATCGACAGGTCCAGCGGGCGAATGGCTCCCATCCAGATGGCTCGGTCGCGATGGTCGAGCAGATCGTTGCCGGTAACCGGGTGGATGAACACCACCAGGTCCTGCCGATGGATGGCCAGCCAGGGCACCAGCTCGCCGAACACCTCGGGAGCGAACGCCAGCTGGCAGCTCCAGTCCGGATGCGGCCCTACCGGCCGCTCATGGACCCGCCCCATCTTCAGCGGAAAGCGCCGCGCCGCTTCTTCGCAAAGGGCGCGGGCTCGCTCGATGCTCTGCGCATCGAAATAGACGTGAGCATGGAAGCCCTGGATGCGGGGGGTGGAATACTCGTTCATCGTCACCTCTTCAAGCGCCGCCGGCCTGCAACTCGGCCTGCAGCCAGTCGACGAAACCGTCGACCAGCCGCTGGCGCCGCTTGCGCTCCGGCAATACCGCATAGTACCCGTATCGCGACAGGCAGCTCTCGCCAATGGGCCGGCAAAGCAGCCCCTGTTCGAGCAGGCCGTCGACCAGGTGGCGCCAGCCGATGGCCACGCCCTGGCCGGCGATGGCCGCCTGGATCAGCAAGGTGTAGTTGTCGAAGCTGAGCACCGCCGGAATCGGCTGCCGATCGATGGCCAACGCTTCGAACAACGCCGGCCAGTCGAACCAGCGGGCGTGCTGCGCCGGCTTCAGATGCAGCATCGGCAGGCGCGCCAGGTGCGCCTTGGCCAGCGGCAACTGCAATCCCTCGACCAGCCGCGGGCTACAGACCGGGAACACCTCCTCGCGAAACAGCCGGTGCGCTTCGCCGTGCTTGGAACGACCGTCGCCGAACAGGATCGCCACGTCGATATCGCCGCGCTGGCCGGCCAGGCCGCGCTCGCTGGTCACCAGGCTCACGTCCAGGTGCGGATGGGCCTGATGGAAGCGCGGAAGGCGCGGCATCAGCCAGTAGGCAGCGAAGGCGTAGTCGGTGGCCACCTGGAGCACCTCGTGGCGCTGGCGCGCGCCCAGCGCGGCGATGCCGGCATCGATCGTCTCGAGGCCGGCGGCCACGTGGCGGAGCAGAAGCTGGCCGGCGTCGGTGAGCACGATGCCTCGATGAACGCGCTGGAACAGAGGGGTCGCCAGCTCTTTCTCCAGGCGTTTGATCTGCTGGCTGACCGCAGGCTGGGTGGTCCCCAGTTCCTCGGCGGCAGCGGTGAAGCTGAGTTGGCGGGCGGCGGACTCGAATACCCGGAGCAGGTCGAGGGATGGCGGCATGAGGTGTTCTCACATAAGCCCGGCTTATCCAACGCATCCAGCCCCATGCGGTTTACCAGGGATTTCGATGCACTGATGATCGACGCAGCACTATCGCATAACCCAATCGCATGGGATAAGCCGCCCGATGAAGACCTCGCCGAACATCCTGTTCATCATGGCCGACCAGATGGCCGCGCCGCTGCTGCCGCTTCACGATCCGCGCTCGGCGCTGCGCATGCCTCACCTCTCGCGCCTCGCCGAACGGGCCGTGGTGTTCGACTCGGCATACTGCAACAGCCCGCTCTGCGCGCCGTCGCGCTTCACCCTGGTCAGCGGTCGCTTGCCTACCCGCATCGGCGCCTGGGACAACGCTGCCGACTTCGCCGCCGATACCCCCACCTACGCCCACTACCTGCGCAACCTCGGCTATCGCACGGCGCTGTCGGGCAAGATGCACTTCTGCGGTCCCGACCAGTTGCACGGCTACGAGGAACGCCTGACCAGCGACATCTATCCGGCGGACTATGGCTGGGCGGTGAACTGGGACGAGCCGGAGGTGCGCCCGAGCTGGTACCACAACATGTCCTCGGTTTTGCAGGCCGGTCCCTGCGTGCGCACCAACCAGCTGGACTTCGACGAGGAGGTGGTGTTCAAGGCCCGCCAGTACCTCTACGACCATGTTCGCCAGCACGCCGGCCAGCCATTCTGCCTGACCGTGTCGATGACCCATCCGCACGACCCCTACAGCATCCCGGCGAGCTACTGGAATCTCTACCGCGACGAGGACATCCCGCTGCCGCGCCAGCGCTTCGCCCAGGAGGAGCAGGACCCTCATTCGCAACGCCTGCTGAAGGTCATCGACCTGTGGGACAAGCCGTTGCCCGAGGAGCGCATCCGCGCCGCCCGGCGTGCCTACTTCGGCGCCTGCAGCTACGTCGACGCACAGATCGGTGCGCTGCTGGCGACCCTGGAGGAATGCGGGCTGGCCGACGACACCATCGTGGTGTTCTCCGGCGACCATGGCGACATGCTCGGCGAGCGCGGCCTCTGGTACAAGATGCACTGGTTCGAGATGGCCGCGCGCGTACCGCTGCTGGTCCATGCGCCGGCGCGCTTCGCGCCGCGCCGCATCGGCGCTTCGGTATCCACCGTGGACCTGCTGCCGACCCTGGTGGAGCTGGCCGGCGGCCAGGTCGATCCACGCCTGCCGCTGGAAGGCCGCTCGCTGCTGCCGCACCTGCGCGACGGCAGCGGGCATGACGAGGTGATCGGCGAATACACCGCCGAGGGCACCCTCAGCCCGCTGATGATGATCCGCCGCGGCGACTACAAGTTCATCTACTCCGAGCAGGACCCCTGCCTGCTCTACGACCTGCGCAACGACCCGCAGGAGCGCGAGAACCTCGCCGCCAGTCCGGCCCATCGCGGAACGTTCGAGGCGTTCCTCGACGAGGCCCGGCGACGCTGGGACATCCCCGCGATCACCCGCGCCGTACTCGACAGCCAGCGCCGCCGACGCCTGGTGGCCGCCGCGCTGGCGCGAGGACGGCTGGCCAGCTGGGACCACCAGCCGTGGGTCGATGCAAGCCAGCAGTACATGCGCAACCATATCGACCTGGACGATCTCGAGCGCCGCGCGCGCTTCCCGCAACCCTGAGCACGAGGGCACTTCCATGAACCGGCTTCCCACCTGCCTGCTGGCCGCCACCCTGTTCCTGGGCAGCGCCTCGCTATACGCCGAAGACCCCGCCTGTGCCCGCGTCAGGCTGGCCGATCCAGGCTGGAGCGATATCGCGGTAACCAACGCCACTGCCGCGTTTCTCCTGGAAAGCCTCGGCTACCAGGTGAAGATCGATACCCTGTCGGTGCCGATTATCTATGGCGGCCTGCGCGACGGCCAGGTGGACGCCTTCCTCGGCGGCTGGATGCCCGCGCACCAGGACTATCACGACAAGTTCGTCGCCAGCGGCCAGGTCGAACGCCTCGGTCGCAACCTCGACGGCACCCGCTTCACCCTGGCGGTGCCGCGCTACGTCTGGGACGCCGGCGTACACCGCTTCGAGGACCTCGCCGCGCAAGGGCAACGCTTCAACCGCAAGCTGTACGGGATCGGCTCCGGCGCGCCGGCCAATCAGTCGATCCAGAAGATGATCGACGCCAACCAGTTCGGCCTCGGCGACTGGAAGCTGGTGGAGTCCAGCGAGCAGGCGATGCTCGCCGAACTCGGCCGGGCCGAGAAGCGCCAGCGCTGGCTGGTGTTCCTCGGCTGGACGCCGCACCCGATGAACATCCGCCATGACCTGCGCTACCTGGAAGGCGGCGAGCAGTACTTCGGCGACCGCGGCCAGGTCTACACCCTGGCACGCAAGGGCTACGCCGCGCAGTGCCCGAACCCGGCGCGGCTGCTGGCCAACCTGCGCTTCGACCTGGACATGGAGAACCGCCTGATGAGCGACGCGCTGGAAGGCACGGCGACTCCGGCCTCGGCGACCCGCGCCTGGCTCAAGGCCAACCCGCGGGTGCTCGAGGCCTGGCTGCAAGGGGTGACCAGCCGCGACGGCGGCGACGCCCTGGCCGCGGTTCGCGGCCAGCCATAGCGCCATGTGGACGCGCTTGCTGCCGTTCCTCGCCTGGCTACCGGGGCTGCACCGGGGCATGCTCGGGCGCGAGGCTTGGGTCGGCCTGAATGGCGCAATCCTGGCACTGCCGCAATCGATGGCCTATGCGCTGATCGCCGGCCTGCCAGCGGAGTACGGCCTGTACGCGGCGATGCTGCCAGTGGCGATCGCCTGCCTGTGGGGCTCGTCGCGCTACCTGGTGAGCGGTCCCACCGCGGCGATCTCGGTGCTGCTGTTCAGTTCGGTGGCCCCGCTGGCGCCGCTGGGCAGCCCGCAATACGTCCAGGCCGTGCTGCTGCTGACCTTTCTCGCCGGCGCCTTCCAGTGGCTGCTCGGCGTCCTGCGCGTCGGGTCGCTGGTCAATTTCGTCTCGCATTCGGTGATGCTCGGCTTCACCCTTGGCGCGGCGCTGCTGATCGTCCTCGGCCAACTGCCCTATCTTCTCGGCCTGGCCGCGAGCGGGGAGGGCGCAGCGCCGGGAAACGGCTGGCGGCTGCTGGCGCGGTTCGCCGAGTTCGATGGCCCATCGCTGCTGGTGGGCGGCTTCAGCTTCGCGCTCAGCCTGCTGGTCAGGCGCCTGCGACCGCGCTGGCCGGCCCTGCTGCTTGGCTTGCTGGGCGGTGCCACGCTGGTCTGGGCGCTACCCGGGACCTTCGCCTCGGTAGCCCATGTGCAGGCCTTATCGAGCGCACTGCCGGGCTGGAATCCGCTGGTCTTCGATTCCCGATCGATCCTCGACCTGCTACCTGCGGCGGTGGCCTGCGGCATGCTCGGGCTGGTCACCAGCCTGTCGATCGCCCGCGCCCTGGCCGCGCGCCAGGGAGACGCGTTCGATGCCAACCAGGAGGTCCGCGCCCAGGGCCTGTCGAACCTGCTCGGGCCTTGGCTGTCGGCGAGCCTGTCGGCGGGCTCCTTCACCCGCTCCGGGCTGAATCTGGAAGCCGGTGCGCGCTCCCCGCTGGCGGGTGCGTTTTCGGCGCTCTGGGTGGCACTGCTGGCCGTGCTCGGTGCGCGCCTGATCGAGCATGTACCGTTGCCGGCGATGGCCGCAGGCATCCTGCTGATCGCCTGGGGCCTGATCGACCGCCCGACGCTCCGCGCGCTCTACCGCAGCGGCCGCGCCGAATGCCTGGTGGCCGGCCTAACCGCCCTGGCCACGCTGCTGTTGCCGCTGCAGAACGCCATCTACGCGGGAGTGCTGGCGTCGCTGGTCTTCTACCTGCGGCGCACCTCGACACCACGCGTACTGCGCCAGCGCAACGACGAGGAAGAAGTGCTGCGCATCGAAGGCTCGATCTTCTTCGGCGCCTGCGACTACCTGCAACGCCTCATGCGCCAATGCGACAGGCCACGGCTGGTGCTGGACGCCCGCCAGGTGAACTTCATCGACTTCGCCGGCGCAGTGCTGTTGCAGCAGGAAGCCCGCCGCCTGCACGCCGAGGGCCGCCGCCTGGTATTGCGCCACGCCCGCCCGCAGGTCCGCGAAGCGCTGGGCCGGCAGGCCGACGAAGGCTGCCGCCTGCACTACGAAGGCTGACGCTCAGGGCGCCGCCGGCGATGTCGGTGCGCTGTCGCCGGGCAGCAGTTGCGGCGATTCCCGCTGCAGCTTGTCGCGCATCATCTCCAACTGTCCAAGGGCGGCGCGAGCCTCGTCGATTTCCTCGGCGCTGCGCTCGCCACCCTGTTCGGCCGCCTCGATCCGCGCGCGGATTTCCGGTATCTGCTGTACGCCGCTGGTGTAGGCCTGTACCAGTTCGCGGGTCTGTCGTTCCTCGAAGGCCTGGTACTGCTTCGGATCGGCCAGCTCCTGCGCCGTCGCGCCCTGGCGTGGTTGCAGGCCGCCGAGCGGCGGGCTGCGCGGGTCGCCCTCGTCGCGCAGCATCTGCATGAACTGGATCGCCTGCTCGCGATCCAGTTCCGCCGCCGGAGGCTCCGCCTCGTACGCCGGTGCTGCCGCTTGCGATCGCACCGGCGCCGGCGGCGGCGGACGGTCGTCGACCGCGGGCAGTGCCGCAAGCGTCCTGGCTGGCGACGGAGAAGACGAGGAAGCGGCCATATCGGCAGGCGCCAGCAACACGCCGGCGCAGGTCAGGGCGATCGCCAGCCCGCTGCAGCCGAGGGCAACGCCGAGCCAGCGCTTCACAGGCCTTCCACCCTGGCGCCGGCCAGCAGGTTGCGCAGGCGCGTCTCGAACTGCGCTGCCAGTTGCTCGCGCGCCACCGCCTGGTTCACCTCGAAGCGCACGCTGCGGTCGTCGAGGGGCAACTGGCGATCCTCGCGGCTACGCACCCGGACGATCTCGAACGCGCCGTCGATGCGCATCGGCTGGGAAACCGTATCGGCCTTCTGGATCAGCGCAGTCTTGCGCAGCAGGTCGAGCCGGCCGTCCTGGGGCCGTATCAGGCCTAGGTCGCCGGGCGGGTCGCGGTCCCTGTCGTCGGCCAGGGAATAGCGGCGTACCGCCTCGTCGAAGGCCAGGCCGCTGCGCAACTCGGCGTAGACCTTGTCCGCGCTCGCCTGGTCGGCCAGGCGGATATGCGCCGCCTGCACCTGCGCGACGTTGCGGTAACGCTCCAGGTTGCGCCGATAGTAGGCCTCGGCGTCCTTGTCGCTGACCTTGCCGGCGAGTTCCCGCAGCGCATCGGACTCATGGTGGAAATCACTGTAGAGGCCGATCTGGTGCAGATAGCGATGGCGCACCAGCTTGTCCCGCACCAGGGTCCTCACGCCCTGCCGCTCTGCCGGGCCGAAGCCGTCCCGGGCCAGGCGGTACCAGAGGTAGTCGCGGCGGATGCGGGTCTGGACCTGGCGCGCCAGGTAAGCGAGGTTGCCCTGTTGCAATTCCACCTGGCCCTGGACGTTGTCGCCTTCGTACAGCGATAGCAGGTCGAGGACCTGTGCCGGCTGGCCGGGAAACTGCCAGCCGATCAGCTCGACCCCGGCCGCCTCGCGGCGCTGCGTCTCGTCCAGCAGCAGGCTGTTTTCCACCAGGCCACGGCTCCTCGGCGCCAGCACCTCGCGCAAACGCTCCGCGCTCAGGGCCCGGGGCTGGCGCAGGTATGGCCCGAGGTCCTCGCGGTAGCGCCTGCCGTATACCTGTTCGAGCAGGTTGCCGGCCTCGATCTCCACGCTGGCGTCGAGATCGGCGCGGCTCTGCGCGGTGAGCTGGTCTTCCACCGCGCGCGCCAGCAGGCGGTTTTCCACCAGGCCACGGCGCAACTGCTGCGGGTCGGTGTTGAACTTGACCCGCGACAGGGCCTGCTCGAGCAAGTCGATGCTTCTCCCCGGCAGCACCTCGCCGTCGATCCGCAGATCCTGCGGCGCCTTGGCGGGGACGCCATGGGCGCTCCACGCCAGCAGCCCGAGGACGATCCCGCACAGTGCGCGACGCCAGCCCCGGGCGCGATCAGAGAGCAGTCGGTGCATCGAAGCTGTTGGCGCCCTTGGTCAGTACGGTGACGGTCAGGGCGATGGACTCGGGAATCAGCTCCTTCGCCACCCGCAGGCGCGTCTCGTAGCTGGTGTCGTAGAGCGGCTCGGGGCGCGCGTAGGCGACCTGGCCGGTCTGGGTGAGCAGGTCGCGGATGCTCTTGCTCGGGTCGTAGCGCCCCACCAGGTTGGCCACCGCCGCCGGGTCGTTGAGCTTCTCGCTGGCGTAGTGGTCGTCGACCCAGCCTTCCCAGCTGGAATGGCCGTTGGCCGAGGTGATCCACACATGGTGCGGCTGGGCCACGTCGCCGGTGGCATGCAGGGCATAGCCGATGGTCTGCAGCGAAGGCGCGGCGCGGAACTGCTCGAACCAGTAGGTGGCGAGGTTATCGATCGGCTGGAAGGCGGCGGTCTGGAAGTCGCCGTAGTGCTCCTGCCAGTCCGAGCGGGTGCCCTGGCGGTAGTGCGCCTCGGTGGTGTCGAAGTCCTCGCGCTTCAGCTCGCGGTTGTAGAGATAGACCATGGCGTACCAGTCGACGTCGGCGATGCCGCCGTCGACCTTGTGGTAGCGGTAGTCGTAGCCGCCGTGGGGGTTGCCATGGGAGTCGCCGTCCCGGGCCAGGTTGAGGAAGTGCCAGTACGAGGTGTAGTTGACGATGCCCGAAGCCGCGCCCCACAGCGGCGCGTGTTCGTAGCCGACCCACCAGCCACCGAGACGGGTGTCCTTGAAGTCGTCCACGTCGAAGGCCGCCTGGCCGAGGATCTCCCCGGCCTGCGCCTCGCTGCCGGCGGCGCTCACGTAGAACCGGTAGGCCTGGCGCATCTCCTCGGTGGCGTAGGAGGAGTTCATGAAGGCCAGGGCATCCTTGACGATGTTCTTGTGGGTCGGTTGCGACCAGGCGTTGGCCTGGCTGGCGATGGCGCAGATGCAGAGACCGGCGGCCAGGCGGGCGAAGGTTTTCATCGGCAGCGCTCGAGAGTGAGTGAAGCCTGAAGTCTTAACCCGGTTTTGTGATTCCTACATGTCAGATGGAAGCCAATTTGAGACGTACGTCTCAAATGCCGCCTGACAACTCAGACAGTTGCCAACTGTCGGCGCAGCGTCTCCAACACTGGCGCCGAGGCAGGACGCACGCCGCGCCAGAGGAAGAATGCCTCGGCGGCCTGCTCCACCAGCATGCCCAGGCCATCCAGGGTACGCGCCGCACCGCGTTCGGCGGCCCAGCGGTTGAAGGCAGTCGGTTCCTTGGCATACATCATGTCGTAGCAGACGGTACGGCCGGGCTCGATCACGCTCTGCGCCAGCGGCGGCACGTCGCCGGCAAGACTGGCCGAGGTGCCGTTGACGATCAGGTCGAAAGGCCCTTCGACCTCGGCGAAACCGCAGCCGTGCACCGCGCCGAGGTCGGCGAACCGCTCGGCCAGGTCCACGGCCTTCCGCGCCGTGCGGTTGGCGATCAGCAACTCCGCCGGGCACTCGCCGAGGAAGGGTTCGAGCACCCCACGCACCGCACCGCCGGCGCCGAGCAGGAGAACCCGCTTGCCGCGCAGCTCGACCCCGGCGTTCGCCGTCAGGTCCCGCAGCAGGCCGGCGCCGTCGGTGTTGTCGCCGCGCAGGCGACCGTCGGCGAGGCGGATCAGGGTGTTCACCGCCCCGGCCCGGGTGGCCCGCTCGCTCAACTCGTCCACCAGGCGATAGGCCTCTTCCTTGAACGGCACGGTGACATTGGCGCCCTTGCCCTGCTCGAAGAAGCGCCGGGCGAACCCGGGGAAATCGTCCAGCGGCGCCAGTTGCGCGTCATAGACCAGCGCCTCGCCGGTCTGCTCGGCGAACAGGCGGTGGATCAGCGGCGACTTGCTGTGGCCGATGGGGTTGCCGAATACGCAATAGCGGTCCATGGGTCGTTCCTTTGCCGGAGTGGGACGGGACGAGCGGACTCGTCCCCTGCGGGCGGGTCAGGGCTGGCCGGCGAGCCAATCGCGGTCGGCGAGGAAATACTCGGTCAGGCGCGCTTCCTCGCTGCCCGGCTCGGGTTTCCAGTCATAGCCCCAGCGCACCTGCGGCGGCAACGACATCAGGATCGATTCGGTACGGCCGCCGGACTGCAGGCCGAACAGGGTGCCACGATCGAAGACCAGGTTGAACTCCACATAGCGACCGCGACGATAGGCCTGGAACTCTCGCTGCCGTTCATCGAACGGCGTGTGCTTGCGGCGCTGGACGATCGGCAGGTAGGCGTCGATATAGGCATCGCCGATGGCGCGGATGAAGGCGAAGCAGGTGTCGAAGTCCCACTGGTTGAGGTCGTCGAAGAACAGGCCGCCGATGCCGCGCGGCTCGTTGCGGTGCTTGAGGTGGAAGTAGCGGTCGCACCATTCCTTGTAGCGCGGGTAGACGTCCGCGCCGAACGGCGCGCAGGCGTCGCGAGCGACCCGGTGCCAATGCACGCAGTCTTCCTCGTGGGCGTAGTAGGGGGTCAGATCGAAGCCGCCGCCGAACCACCAGACCGGCTCCTCGCCTTCCTTCTCGGCGCAGAAGAAACGCACGTTGGCATGGGACGTCGGCACGTGGGGGTTTTCCGGATGGATCACCAGCGACACGCCGAGCGCCTGGAAACCGCGCCCGGCCAGTTCCGGCCGATGGGCGCTGGCCGAGGGCGGCAGGCTATCGCCGAAGACGTGGGAAAAATTCACCCCGCCCTTCTCGATCAATGCGCCGTCGCCGATTACCCGCGTCCGTCCGCCGCCACCGGCCGGACGCTCCCAGGCGTCCTCGGCGAAGCGGGCCTTGCCGTCCTCCGCCTCGAGGGCGGCGCAGATGCGGTCTTGCAGGTCGAGCAGGTAGGTTTTGACAGCGGCGATACGGTCGGTCACGGAGTTCACCTTGGAGCGGGGAGGCCGCGCGGGGCGCGGGCTGGCGACGAAACGAGGGCGCAAGCATACCACCCTGGATGGGTAGCCGGCGCTTGACGGCCGTCAAGGGGAAGGCTTGGATGAAGGCCTTTACCCAGGGTCGCCCACCCGGCGCGACCGTCCGAAACCCTGACGAAGCAGGAGTTCCAGCATGGCCAAGCGCATCCAGTTCGCTGCCTACGGCGGCCCCGAAGTCCTCGAATACCGCGACTACCAACCCGCCGAGCCGGGCCCCCGGGAAGTCCGCGTGCGTAATCGCGCCATCGGCCTGAACTTCATCGACACCTACTACCGTAGCGGCCTCTATCCAGCCCCCGGCTTCCCTTCGGGGCTGGGTAGCGAAGGGGCCGGCGAGGTCGAGGCGGTGGGCAGCGAAGTGACCCGTTTCAAGGTCGGCGACCGCGTCGCCTACGCCACCGGCCCGCTGGGCGCCTACAGCGAACTGCATGTGCTGGCGGAGGAGAAGCTGGTCCACCTGCCCGACGGCATCGACTTCGAACAGGCCGCCGCGGTGATGCTCAAGGGGCTCACCACCCAATACCTGCTGCGCCAGACCTACGAACTGCGGGGCGGCGAAACCATTCTCTTCCATGCCGCCGCGGGCGGCGTGGGCCTGTTCGCCTGCCAATGGGCCAAGGCCCTTGGAGTGCAACTGATCGGCACCGTCAGCTCGCCGGAAAAGGCGCGCCTGGCCAGGCAGCACGGTGCCTGGGAGACCATCGACTACAGCCACGAGAACGTGGCGCGGCGGGTGCTCGAACTGACCGACGGGAAGAAGTGCCCGGTGGTCTACGACTCGGTGGGCAAGGATACCTGGGAAACCTCGCTGGACTGCGTGGCGCCGCGCGGCTTGCTGGTCAGCTTCGGCAACGCCTCGGGGCCGGTGACCGGGGTCAACCTCGGCATCCTCTCGCAGAAGGGTTCGCTGTACGTGACCCGGCCGACCCTGGGCAGCTACGCCGATACCCCGGAAAAACTCCAGGCGATGGCCGACGAGCTGTTCGGCCTGATCGAGCGCGGCGACATCCGCATCGAGATCAACCAGCGCTTCGCCCTGGCCGAAGCAGCCAGGGCGCATACCGAACTGGCCGCACGGCGAACCACGGGCTCGACCGTACTGTTGCCCTGAAGCGCGTACTCAGGCCGGGCGGATGACCTGTCCGGTCACCAGGTCGCGGATCAGGCTGGGGTTGCGGCGCCCGCCAAGGGCGCCGCCGAGGATAGCGTCCAGCTCGTCGTGGAAGTATTGCTCCACCCGCAGCCGCGTGCGCGCCGCCGGGCGCCCGGCCGGATTGGCCGAGGTGGAGATCAGCGGACCGGTGAGATGGCACAGTTCCTGTACCAGGGGATGGTCGGTGACCCGCACGGCGACGCTGTCATGGACGCCGGTGACCCACTCCGGCAGACGCTCCTGGTGCGGCACCAGCCAGGTGTTCGGCCCCGGCCAGGTACCGGCCAGGCGGTCCAGCCAGACGTCCGGCAGGTCTTCGAGAAGGAAGTCGAGCTGGTGGATATTCGCCGCCACCACGATCAGGCCCTTTTCCACCGGCCGCGCCTTCAGCGCCAGCAGGCGATACACCGCATCCTCGTTCCACGGGTCGCAGCCGAGCCCCCATACCGCCTCGGTGGGATAGGCGATCACGCCGCCCTCGCGGACGACCCGGGCGGCGCATTGCGCACGAAAGCTGCTGATCATCGACTCACTCCAGCGGACAGGGTGCGCGAAGTGTACGGTTTCAGCCGGAGCGATGCACCCAGGTGCCGGCCTCGCAGGCGACCCGGCCGTCGAGTTCCAGTTCGCTGAGCGTCGCCAGCACATCGGGCAGCGTCATGCCGCTGGCGGCGGCCAGGCCTTCGCTGGTGTAGGGCGCGGCGCGCAGCAGCGCCAGCAAAGGGTGGGGCAGGGGCTGCGCCGGCGCTTCCGCTGGCTCCGCCTGCGCCCAGCCGCGCAGTGCTTCGAGCACGTGCCCGACGCTTTCCACCAGCAGCGCGCCATCGCGAATCAGTTGGTGGCAGCCACGTGCGCCGGGATGGTGGATGGAACCCGGAATGGCGTACACCTCGCGCCCCTGTTCCGCCGCCAGCCGCGCGGTGATCAGCGAGCCGCTGGCGGGACTTGCCTCGACCACCAGCACACCCAGCGAGAGTCCGCTGATGATGCGGTTGCGCCGGGGAAAGTTTGCCGGCAGCGGCGGGCTGTCCAGCGGCAGCTCCGAAACCAGCGCGCCGCCACCCTCGACGATGCGCCGCGCCAGCGCCTCGTGGCGCCGCGGATAGAGCCTGCGCAGGCCGGTGCCGAGGACTGCCACGGTCGCGCCGCCAGCCTCCAGCGCGCCCTCGTGGGCGGCGCCATCGATGCCCAGGGCCAGCCCGCTGGTGATGGCGAAGCCGCCCTGCGCCAGGCTGCGCGCAAAGCTCCGGGCGGTGCCCAGCCCGGCGGGGCTGGCGCGGCGGCTGCCGACCATCGCCAGTTGCGGCCGTTCCAGAGTCTCCGGAGCGCCTTCGACGTACAGCAGCGGCGGGGCATCGGCGACTTCGGCGAGCAGTACCGGGTATCCCGGGTCGTCCCACATCAGCAGGTGCCTGCGCGGACCTTCCAGCCAGCGCAGGGCTTCACCCGCCGCTTCCCGCACCGCCGGGCTGCGCCGCGCGGCGGCGGCCTCGGCAGGCACTCCCAGGGTGCGCCAGGCGCCGGCTGGCGCGGCAAGCGCGGAAGAGGCCGAACCGAAGGCCTCGATCAAGCGCAGGAAGCGCATGGGTCCCAGTTCGGGCAGGCCATGCAGGCGCAGCCGTGCTTCCAGTTCGGCTGGAGAATGGTTCTTCATTGCGACTCATCCATAGCAGGCAGGTCCATCGCTGACAGGAAGAGGGGAAGGGTCCGGCTTCCATCCTGGAAACCGTCGTATGAAATTTCCTTCCCCCAGAAACGCGAAACCCCCGCCAAGGCGGGGGTTTCGAGTCAGGGATTCTGCACCCTGTCGGTTACCGAGAGCGGCCTGCTGGCCATCAGAACCAGGGCGTAGCTCAGCTTCTTGTAGGTACGGAACACCATCAGCAGGCCGGCGCGTTCGTCGGGAATCTTCACCGACTCACCGGTAACGCGGTCGCGCACCGTCTCGCCGACCTTGTAGATCGCCAGCACGTTGCCCTCGGCCAGCCCGTCGCGCTGGCCACGGTTCAGGGTGACCACGTCGAACTGGCCGATCTGGGTCACGCCGCGCGGTACGTCGATGATTTCGCCCTTCACCTCGCGGCTCGGCTCGCCGGGCATGAAGGTGGAATTCACCGCACGCTCCTCGGTGGGGAACAGGCGGTCGCCCAGGCGCACTTCCTGGGTGGTGCGGGTCAGCGCCAGGGTCGCGACGTCGCCTTCGGTGGCCACCACCTCGCCGCCGCCGATGTCGTCGGCGTTGATGCCGAGGACTTCCTTGGTCTTCGGATCGATGTAGACCTTGCCCTGGCGGAAGATGCCATAGGCCGGCTGGCCGTCGGCGAACTTGCCGCGAGCGTAGATGCGGTCGCCGGTGCCGCTGACGATCCGCTCGGCGTTGCCGGCGACGATGTACGGCGCACTGGTGAAGGTCTTCTCGTCATCGACGATGCGGTTGGCCAGCAGGAAGCTGTTGATCTTGTCCAGCGGGATGGTCGGGATGGCCTCGGCGATCGGCGTGCTGCGGATCTTCGGCGACAGCTTGATGGTCCCGCGCGATTCGCCACGGTTCAGCACCAGGCGCGGCTGGCCATCGACGTAGACCAGGCTGAGGGTGTCGCCGGGGTAGATCAGATGTGGATTCTGGATCTGCGGGTTGGCGTGCCAGAGTTCCGGCCACTTCCATGGCTGGCGGAGGAATTTCCCCGAGATGTCCCACAGGGTATCGCCCCTGACCACCGTGTAGCGGTCCGGATGCCCTTCCCTGAGGTCGACCTGGGCCTGCGCCAGACCGCTCGCGGCAAGGAGCAGAAGGGCGACTAGTGATTTCCTCATGCAGTGAATCCCTTTATCATGTCGACATACGCGAAACGCCCGAAGCCCGCGAGAATCGCGGTCTGAAGCCGTTTTCAAGCTGCGCGCCATCTTAGCAGCGGATTTTCAATCGATTCCACAAGTGCATCACAAACGCATATGGCCATCCTGAACATTCTCGAATTCCCCGATCCGCGCCTGCGGACCATCGCCAAACCGGTGGAGGTGGTCGACGACGCGGTGCGCCAGCTGATCGACGACATGTTCGAAACCATGTACGAAGCCCCGGGCATCGGCCTCGCCGCGACCCAGGTGAACGTGCACAAGCGCATCGTGGTCATGGACCTCAGCGAAGACAAGTCCGAGCCGAGGGTATTCATCAACCCCGAGTTCGAACCGCTGACCGAGGATATGGACCAGTACCAGGAAGGCTGCCTGTCGGTACCCGGCTTCTACGAGAACGTGGACCGACCGCAGAAGGTCCGGATCAAGGCCCTCGACCGCGATGGCAACCCCTTCGAGGAAGTCGCCGAAGGCCTGCTGGCGGTATGCATCCAGCACGAATGCGACCACCTCAACGGCAAGCTGTTCGTCGACTACCTGTCCACCCTCAAGCGCGACCGCATCCGCAAGAAGCTGGAAAAGCAGCATCGACAGCAGGCGTGACCCCATCCCCCAAAGGCTTGCCCCGGCAAGCCTTTTTCTTTTAGCGAGCCCCGCATGAGCCAAGCATTGCGCATCGTCTTCGCCGGAACCCCGGAATTCGCCGCCGAGCATCTCAAGGCCCTGCTCGACACCCCACATCGGATCGTCGCCGTCTACACCCAGCCTGACCGGCCGGCCGGCCGCGGGCAGAAACTGATGCCCAGCGCGGTGAAGAGCCTGGCCCTGGAGCATGGCCTGCCGGTCATGCAGCCGCAGAGCCTGCGTAATGCCGAGGCCCAGGCGGAGCTGGCGGCCCTGCGCGCGGACCTGATGGTGGTGGTCGCCTATGGCCTGATCCTGCCCCAGGCGGTACTCGATATCCCGCGCCTGGGCTGCATCAACAGCCACGCCTCGCTGCTGCCGCGCTGGCGCGGCGCCGCGCCGATCCAGCGCGCGGTGGAAGCCGGCGACGCGGAGAGCGGCGTCACCGTGATGCAGATGGAAGCAGGGCTCGACACCGGCCCGATGCTGCTCAAGGTGAGCACGCCGATTTCCGCCGCGGACACCGGCGGCAGCCTGCACGACCGGCTCGCCGCGCTCGGCCCGAAAGCGGTGGTCGAAGCCATCGCCGGCCTGGCCGCCGGCACCCTGCATGGCGAGATCCAGGACGACGCCCTGGCCACCTACGCGCACAAGCTGAACAAGGACGAGGCACGCCTCGACTGGAGCCGTCCGGCCGTCGAACTGGAGCGCCAGGTCCGCGCCTTCACCCCCTGGCCGGTCTGCCACACCAGCCTCGCCGATGCGCCGCTGAAAGTCCTCGGCGCCAGCCTGGGGCAGGGCAGCGGGGCGCCCGGAACCATCCTCGAGGCCAGCCGCGACGGCCTGCTGGTCGCCTGCGGCGAAGGCGCCCTGCGCCTGACCCGCCTGCAATTGCCTGGCGGCAAGCCACTGGCCTTCGCCGACCTCTACAACAGCCGCCGCGAGCAATTCGCCGCCGGCCAGGTGCTCGGCCAATGAACCCGCGTCTCGCCGCCTGCCAGGCGCTGGCCGCGGTGCTCGCCGGACGCGCCTCGCTGTCTGGCGCGTTGCCGCCGCAACTGGACAAGGTCGCCCCGCGCGATCGCGGCCTGACCCAGGAGCTGGCCTTCGGCGCGGCGCGCTGGCAACCGCGCCTGCAGGCCCTGGCCGCGCGCCTGTTGCAGAAGCCGTTCAAGGCCGCCGACACCGATATCCACGCCCTGCTGCTGATCGGCCTCTACCAGTTGCTCTACACGCGGATTCCGCCGCACGCCGCGATCGGCGAGACCGTCGGCTGCGCCGACAAGCTGAAGAAGGGCTGGGCCAAGGGCGTGCTCAACGCCGTGCTGCGCCGCGCGCAGCGCGAAGGCGAGACGCTGCTGGCCGAGGTCGACCGCGATCCCTCAGCGCGCCTGGGCCATCCGCGCTGGCTGCTGAAAGCGCTCAAGCAGGCCTGGCCGGAGCAGCTCGACGCGCTCTGCGCAGCGAACAACGCACACCCGCCGATGACCTTGCGGGTCAATCGGCGCCACGGCGAGCGCGATGCCTACCTGGCCGAACTCGCCGAAGCCGGAATCAAGGCCCGCGCCTGCGACTACAGCCGCGACGGCATCCAGCTCGCCGCGCCGCGCGACGTGCGCGAACTACCGGGCTTCGCGGAGGGTCGCGTCAGCGTCCAGGACGAAGCCGCGCAACTGGCCGCCGAGCAGCTCGAAAGCGCGCCCGGCCAGCGTGTCCTCGACGCCTGCTGTGCGCCTGGCGGCAAGACCTGCCACCTGCTGGAAACCCAGCCGGAACTGGCCGAAGTGGTCGCCGTCGACCTCGAGGAGAGCCGCCTGGTAAGGGTCCGGGAAAACCTCCAGCGGCTCGGCCTGCAAGCCAGCCTGGTCGCCGCCGACGCCAGGGCCACCGGGGAGTGGTGGGACGGCAAGCCGTTCCAGCGCATCCTCCTCGACGCGCCGTGCTCGGCCACCGGGGTGATCCGCCGCCACCCGGACATCAAGCTGGCGCGCAAGCCGGAAGACATCGCCGCCCTGGCGCACCTGCAGGGTGAATTGCTCGACGCGCTGTGGCCTACCCTGGAAGTCGGTGGCGTACTGCTCTACGCCACCTGTTCGGTGATGCCGGCGGAAAACAGCGACAGCATCGCCGCCTTCCTCGCCCGCACGCCCGGCGCCCGCGAACTGGACCTTCCCGGCCCCTGGGGCATGAAACAGCCCCACGGCCGCCAGTTGCTGCCGCAGGTGGAGGGCCACGATGGCTTCTACTATGCCAAGCTGATCAAGATATCCGCCCGTTGATCGAAACCTGACGAGCCGTTTCCTGCCATGAAAATCATCATCCTCGGTGCCGGCCAGGTCGGCGGCACACTGGCCGAGCACCTGGCCAGCGAAGCCAACGACATCACCGTGGTCGACACCGACGGCGACCGCCTGCGCGACCTCGGCGACCGCCTCGACATCCGCACCGTGCAAGGCAAGGCCTCGTTCCCCACGGTGCTGCGCCAGGCCGGCGCCGACGACGCCGACATGCTGGTGGCGGTGACCAATAGCGACGAGACCAACATGGTCGCCTGCCAGGTCGCCTACACCCTGTTCAACACCCCGACCAAGATCGCCCGCGTCCGCGAGCCGGCCTACCTGACCCGTACCGGGCTGTTCGACAACGAGGCGATCCCGGTGGACGTGCTGATCAGCCCGGAGCAGGTGGTCACCAACTACATCAAGCGCCTGATCGAACACCCCGGCGCGCTGCAAGTCATCGACTTCGCCGAGGGCAAGGCGCAGTTGGTCGGGATCAAGGCCTACTACGGCGGCCCTCTGGTAGGGCAGGAGCTGCGCCAGCTGCGCGAGCACATGCCGAACGTGGATACCCGCGTCGCCGCGATCTACCGCCGCAACCGGCCGATCATTCCCCAGGGCGACACGGTGATCGAGGCCGACGACGAAGTCTTCTTCATCGCCGCCAAGGCCTATATCCGCGCGGTAATGGGCGAGATGCGCAGGCTCGACGACAGCTACAAGCGGATCATCATCGCCGGCGGCGGCAATGTCGGCGAGCGCCTGGCCGAGGCCATCGAGAGCCGCTACCAGGTAAAGATCATCGAGCGCAGCCCGCTGCGCTGCCGGCACCTCTCGGATACCCTGGACAGCACCATCGTGCTCAACGGCAGCGCTTCCGACCGCGACCTGCTGCTGGAGGAAAACATCGGCGAGACCGACGTGTTCCTCGCCCTGACCAACGACGACGAGGCCAACATCATGTCCTCGCTGCTGGCCAAGCGGCTCGGCGCGAGCAAGGTGATGACCCTGATCAACAACCCTGCCTATGTCGACCTGGTGCAAGGCGGCGAGATCGACATCGCCATCAGCCCGCAACTGGCGACCATCGGCACCCTGCTGGCCCACGTTCGCCGCGGCGACATCGAGAGCGTACACTCGCTGCGCCGCGGCGCAGCCGAAGCGATCGAAGTGGTAGCCCATGGCGACGCCAAGTCGAGCAAGGTGATCGGTCGCTCGATCAACGAGATCAAGCTGCCGCCGGGCACCACCATCGGCGCGCTGGTGCGCGACGAGGAAGTGCTGATCGCCCATGGCGACACCCGCATCGAGAGCGGCGACCACGTGCTGCTGTTCCTGGTCGACAAGAAATACATCCGCGACGTCGAGCGACTGTTCCAGGCCGGCCTGACGTTCTTCTGAGGCACGCCCTATCGCGAACGGCGATAGGGCTTCGGCCTACGAACACCAAGGGGCCGCGTGCCTCCTTCGCAACGGCCGAATCCCTCTGTTCCGTGCAAAGCCTGGCCGGAGCCGGGCACAATGGCCGACATAGTTGGAAGAGGGCAGGATGATGATCGAAGGTCTGGAAAAGATGCTGGCCAAAGGCGTGGACAATGCGCTGCTGCGCTTCGGCCTGGGCAAGGGCTACCTGGACGCGGGCGACGCCGAACGCGCGGCGGAACACCTCCAGCGCTGCGTAGAGCAGGACCCGAAGTATTCCGCCGGCTGGAAGCTGCTGGGCAAGGCACGCCAGGCTGCCGGCGATCTCGCGGGCGCCCGGCAGGCCTGGGAGCAGGGCCTGGCAACTGCCGCGACGCATGGCGACAAGCAGGCCGAAAAGGAAATGACGGTGTTCCTGCGCAAGCTCGACAGGGCGAGAACCTGAGCGTCCGGCCAAGGCTTGCGCAGCGCGTTCTCGCCACCCGCCGGCCGGAGTTCCGGCAGACGGGTCGGGCGTGCTCATCGAGCGCTGGCAGAACGGTTCGAGCACGCCCCGACGACACTTTTACAAAGACCTGTTCCACACATTCGTAGGCAACTTCTGTCAACGATGTAGCCTGCATCCCGAACGCCCAACACCCCATTGAGCGACCACTGCCGGCCCTCTAGCTTCGACTCATCGCTTCGGTCAAAGCCCGAACGCGACACCTGACTTCAACTACTTTTCCGGAGCCAACATGTCGAAGCAAGAGCGTTCAGTCCCGTCCTATGTCGAATACCCATACGAGCAAGCGATTCTCTACGTTCACCGGAACGCCTCCGCCAATGAGATGCTCGAATCCGTACAGGAGCGCCTCAGGGCTCTCCTCGGCCTCCTCCATGCCTTGGAAAGGATCGAAGTGCGGACAGGGCAGGGCGTTCCCATTCAGCGCGTGGCGCACATCCTGGTCACGCTCGGCGGCGATGCCCTGACGCTGCTCACGGCCGCGCACCGGGCTACCACCTCCTGAATGAAGAAGGGCGCAACGGTCACGGCCGTTGCGCCCTTCCTCCAGATTGCATCGATAAGCCTCAAGCGTTGCTCTGCGGCCGCCCCGGCAGCATCTTCAGGATGCCGTTGAGTAGCATGCCGTAGAGCGGCACGAACAGCAGAAGGCTGATACTCAGCTTCACTCCGTAGTCCACCGTGGCGATTTCCACCCAGTGCTGCGCCATGAACGGATTGTCGCTACGCCAGAACGCCACGAAGAAGAAGGTGAAGGTGTCCAGCAGGTTGCCGAGGATGGTCGAGGCGACTGGCGCGGTCCACCAGTGCCGGGAACGACGGAGGCGGTCGAATACCTGGATGTCGAGGATCTGCCCGAGCACATAGGCGAGGAAGCTTGCCAGGGATATCCGTGCGACGAAGGTGTTGAACTCCAGCAGCGCGGAGAAACCACGGAACGCCGCTTCCTGGAACAACACCGAGACCACGTAGGAGGCGATCAACGCCGGGATCATGACCCGGGCGATGACCAGCCGGGCAGGGCCCTTGCCCAGCAAGCGCACGGTGAGGTCGGTAGCCAGGAAGATGAACGGAAAGCTGAAGGCGCCCCAGGTGGTGTGCCAGCCAAACAGGGTGATCGGCAACTGCACCAGGTAGTTGCTGGCGATGATGATGAAGATGTGGAAGGCGATCAGGCCGGCCAGGGTGCCGCGCCAGGCCGCCGGAGAAGAGGCTGACATGTGCTGTCCTTTTTGCGCGATGGGGTGAGGGAACCCATGCCCGGCACCATGCCGAGCGGCGCGCATTCTAGCCGATAACCGGCAGCGGTTTCGCCCACTCTGTGATCAGTGGCTCATGCCTGGGGTTCCACGTGGAACATCACCGTTCAGGCTTCGCTGAGAAAGCGCAGGCCGACGCCTTCCGCATCGACTCGCACGACTTCCATCTGCAGGATCGGCGCGTCGATCGGCAGATCCTGTACCTGGCCAGTAACGACACTGCCTGTTGGGAGCTGGGTCAGATCCGGGTGTTTGACATAGACCCCGGTGTCGGAGAGGTCGCGTGTCTGCGCCATCAGCTCGCCAAATAACGGGTGACTGATACGGATTCGGCACTTGAGCGGGGTTCGTGGGTATTGTCGTTGATTATCCATCGAGTCCCTCGGGACCTGCGGAGGAGGCGGCAGAGCTGAGCATAGTACCCGGATATGAAAAAGGCGTCTTCCGACGCCCTTTCCTCAATACCATTTTTTCTCGCCATCCGGGCGGTTCTTGAAGCGCTTCATGCTCCACATGTACTGGCTGGGATAGGCTCGTACATACTTCGCCAACTCGCGGCTCATGGCTGCTACAGACACTTCCAGGTCCTTGTCGTACATGTCCGCCGGAGCCGCTTCGAGGATCACCTTGTAACCGCTACCATCGGGCAGGCGCACCGCATGGAAGAACACTCCACGCGCCTTGCCGCGTGAAAGCAACTGCGGGACGAACTTGCTGATCAATGCAGTGGTGCCCAGGTAGGGCACGAAGAGCCCAGCGGTACGCGCGGGCTCGGGGTCGGCGGGAATCCCTACGCAACCGCCTTTCTTCACTTCCTTGATGACACTGAGGATACCCTCCGGAGTGGAAGGTGCGACGCGATTGCCCAATTGCACGCGTTGCTTCTTCAGCAACTCGTCCACTGCCTTCAGCTTGGGCGGACGATAGAAGATGATCGGCTTGGCGTAGGAGCAATAGAAGTGGTTGAGTACTTCCCAGTTTCCCAGGTGACTGGTAATGCCGACCAGGCCATCGCCGGAAGCCAGCGCTTCCTCCAGCACCTCCATGCCTTCGACCTCGCGGATGTATCTCAGCGACTTTTCAGGCGGCCAGATCCAGGCGCAGGCACTTTCGGTGAGGGTCCGGCCAATATCCATCAGGCTTTGTCCGACCAGCTTTTCCAGTTCGGTTTCAGACAACTCGGGGAAGCACTTGGACAGGTTGATCCGCACTACCTCGCGGGATCGATTCGGCAATTTCCACATCAGCCAGCCTATGCCGGCCCCGACGCCTTGCACGGCACGCCAGGGCAATAACGCGAACAGGCGTAGGGCCCCCACCACCAGGGCACCTTTGAATTTCTCCACGAAACACTCCTCGCTCGACTCGAACGCGCATTGTACGCCAGGAAGAAGGCGAGGGCGGCAGCCAAGGAAGCGGGGCGACCAGCTATGCTGCGCGCCGATGTTCCACGTGGAACATCCGAACGCATCCGTCAGGGAGCGCCCGGCTAGCCGACGAGTTGGGCGTAACGGTCGCAGTCCTGGGTATGGTCCATGACCATGCCGCTGGCCTGCATGAAGGCGTAGCAGATGGTCGGCCCGACGAAGTTGAAGCCGGCCTTGCGCAGCGCCTTGCTCATGGCCTCGGCTTCCGGGGTAATCGCCGGCACCTCGGCGCGACCGGCGAAATGGTTGATCTTCGGCTGGCCGCCGACGAAGGACCAGAGGAACCCAGCCGGGTCGTCCAGCTCCAGCCAGGCCTGGGCGTTCTGCCGCGCAGCGTTGAGCTTGGCCCGATTGCGAATGATGCCGGGGTCGAGCATCAGTTCGTCGATCTCCGCGTCGCTCATCTGTGCCACCCGCTGCACGTCGAAGCCGAACAGCACCTCGCGGTAGCGCTCGCGCTTCTTCAGCACGGTGATCCAGGACAATCCGGCCTGGAAGCCCTCCAGCAGCAGAAGTTCGAACAGCGCGTCGGGATCGCGCTGCGGCACACCCCACTCCTCATCGTGGTAGGCCATGTAGAGGGGATCGTCGTTGCACCAGAAGCAGCGTGGCATAAGGCTTTCCGTGGTTTTCCAGGGATCGGGGGGACGGGCGAGGCGGCGCGGGAATCGGGTATACTTCCGCGTTTTGTATCGAAGCCTCAGCACAGGTGAATTTCGTGAGCCAGACTACGCCCGCCGTGCGCACCTTCCAAGACCTGATTCTCGCCCTGCAGAACTACTGGGCAGAGCAGGGCTGCGTGGTGCTGCAGCCCTACGACATGGAAGTGGGCGCCGGCACCTTCCACACCGCCACCTTCCTCCGCGCCATCGGCCCGGAGACCTGGAACGCCGCCTACGTCCAGCCGAGCCGCCGCCCCACCGACGGTCGCTACGGCGAGAACCCCAACCGCCTGCAGCACTACTACCAGTTTCAGGTGGTCCTGAAGCCGAACCCGGAGAACTTCCAGGAGCTGTACCTCGGCTCGCTGAAAGCCATCGGCATCGACCCGCTGGTCCACGACATCCGCTTCGTCGAGGACAACTGGGAGTCGCCGACCCTCGGCGCCTGGGGCCTGGGTTGGGAAATCTGGCTGAACGGCATGGAAGTCACCCAGTTCACCTACTTCCAGCAGGTCGGCGGCATCGAGTGCTATCCGGTCACCGGCGAGATCACCTACGGCCTGGAGCGCCTGGCCATGTACCTGCAGGGCGTGGACTCGGTCTACGACCTGGTCTGGACCGACGGCCCGTTCGGCAAGGTCACCTATGGCGACGTGTTCCACCAGAACGAGGTGGAGCAATCCACTTTCAACTTCGAGCACGCCAACGTGCCGAAGCTGTTCGAACTGTTCGACTTCTACGAAAGCGAAGCCAACCGCCTGATCGCGCTGGAGCTGCCGTTGCCGACCTACGAGATGGTCCTCAAGGCTTCGCATACCTTCAACCTGCTGGATGCGCGGCGCGCCATCTCGGTCACCGAGCGCCAGCGCTACATCCTTCGCGTGCGTACCCTGGCCCGCGCCGTGGCGCAGAGCTACTTGCAGGCCCGCGCGCGCCTCGGCTTCCCCATGGCCACCCCCGAATTGCGTGACGAAGTACTGGCCAAGCTGAAGGAGGCCGAATGATGAGCGCCAAGGATTTCCTGGTCGAACTGGGCACCGAAGAGCTGCCGCCAAAAGCCCTCAACAGCCTCGGCGAAGCCTTCCTCAGCGGTATCGAGAAGGGCCTCAAGGCTGCCGGTCTGAGCTATGCCGCTGCGCGTTTCTATGCGGCGCCGCGCCGTCTCGCCGTGCTGGTCGAGCAACTCGCCGTGCAGCAGCCCGACCGTACCGTCAACCTAGACGGTCCGCCGCTACAGGCCGCCTTCGACGCCAGCGGTAACCCGACCCAGGCCGCCCTGGGCTTCGCCAAGAAGTGCGGCGTGGATCTGCAGCAGATCGACAAGAGCGGTCCGAAGCTGCGCTTCAGCCAGACCATCGCCGGCCAACCGGCCGCCGGCCTGCTGCCGGGCATCGTCGAGGCCTCGTTGAACGAACTGCCGATTCCCAAGCGGATGCGCTGGGCAGCTCGCCGCGAGGAGTTCGTGCGTCCGACCCAATGGCTGGTGATGCTGTTCGGCGACGATGTGGTCGAGTGCGAGATCCTCGCCCAGAAAGCCGGGCGCGAATCCCGTGGCCACCGCTTCCACAATCCGGACAATGTGCGTATTTCCAGCCCGGCAGCGTATCTGGAAGACCTGCGCGGCGCTCATGTGCTGGCCGATTTCGCCGAGCGCCGCGAGCTGATCGCCAAGCGCGTGGCCGAACTGGCCGCCGAGCAACAGGGCAGCGCCATCGTGCCGCCGAGCCTGCTCGACGAAGTGACTGCACTGGTCGAGTGGCCGGTGCCGCTGGTCTGCTCCTTCGAGGAGCGCTTCCTCGAGGTCCCGCAGGAAGCCCTGATCACCACCATGCAGGACAACCAGAAATACTTCTGCCTGCTGGACGCCAACGGCAAGCTGCTGCCTCGCTTCATCACCGTCGCCAACGTCGAGAGCAAGGCGCCGGAGAACATCGTCAGCGGTAACGAGAAGGTGGTTCGCCCGCGCCTCACCGACGCCGAGTTTTTCTTCAAGCAGGACAAGAAGCAGCCGCTCGAAAGCTTCAATGAGCGCCTGCGCAACGTAGTGTTCCAGGCCCAGCTCGGCACCGTGTTCGAGAAGGCCCAGCGCGTCTCCGGCCTGGCCGCCTACATCGCCGAACGTATAGGCGGCAATGCGCAGAACGCCTCGCGCGCCGGCATCCTGTCCAAGTGTGACCTGGCGACCGAGATGGTCGGCGAGTTCCCCGAAATGCAGGGCATCGCCGGCTACTACTACGCCACCCACGGCGGCGAAGCGGAAGACGTCGCCCTGGCCCTCAACGAGCAGTACATGCCGCGCGGCGCCGGCGCCGAGCTACCCTCGACCCTGACCGGCGCCGCCGTGGCGGTGGCCGACAAGCTCGATACCCTGGTCGGTATCTTCGGCATCGGCATGCTTCCCACCGGCAGCAAGGACCCCTACGCGCTGCGCCGCGCTGCGCTGGGCGTGCTGCGCATCCTCATCGAGAAGCAGCTCGACCTGGACCTGGTAGCCGCGGTCAACGCCGCCGTCGAGCAATACGGCGACAAGGTCAAGGCCGCCGGCCTGGCCGAGCAGGTGCTGGACTTCGTGTTCGACCGCCTGCGCGCGCGCTACGAGGACGAAGGCGTGGACGTGGCCGTGTACCAGTCGGTGCGCGCGCTCAAGCCAAGCTCGCCGCTGGACTTCGACCAGCGCGTACAGGCCGTCCAGGCCTTCCGACAGTTGCCTGAAGCCGAGGCCCTGGCCGCGGCGAACAAACGGGTGTCGAATATTCTCGCCAAGTCCGAGGACGAGGTTCCGCCGAACGTGGATGCCAGCCTGCTGGTGGAAGCCGCCGAGAAGGCCCTGGGCAGCGCCGTGGCGAACGCCGAAAGCGAAGTCGCGCCGCTGGCAGCGGCACGCGACTATCGCGCCGCGCTGGCCCGCCTGGCGGCCTTGCGCGAGCCGGTGGATACGTTCTTCGCCGATGTGATGGTCAATGTCGACGACGCAGCGGTGCGCGCCAACCGCTATGCGCTGCTGGCCAAGCTGCGCGGGTCGTTCCTCGGGGTGGCGGACATCTCGCTGCTCGGCTGAGCCAGTCCCGCCTCGAAGAAAAGGCCCGGCGTCCTCGCGACACCGGGCCTTTTTCACTACAGGACCTTCAGATACTCCAGCAGCGCACGCTTCTCCTCGGCCGACAGGCTGGTGCCGTACTCATGGCCGCAGCGGCTGTTGCCGGAATCACGCTGCTCGCAGCCGGTGGTCTTCAGCACATAGCTGCCGAATTGGGTCTGCTGGGCGGCGAGGCCGACCTTGTCCACGTCGTAGGCCGAGCCCACCGGGAAGGATTCCACCCGCTCCGCGGCCGGCTTCAGCAACTCTTCCAGGGTCGGCACCGAGCCGTTGTGCAGGTACGGCGCCGCCGCCCAGATCCCCTGCAGGACCCGCGACTCGTAGGGGTAGGGGTCGGCCTGGGTACGCAGCGGCTTCTGGAAGGCGGTCAGCAGTTGCCGGGTTTCGTCGGTCATCACGCTTTCCGGCTTGACCGCCGCCGCCTTGGCATCGTGCTTCTCACCGAGGATCGGCACGAAGTGCTGCAGGATCGAACCGGCCACCGCTACGGCGAGTACATCGAAGGCTCCGTCGGTCGCCTTCAGCGGCTGGCCGAACGGCATCCGCGCGCCCTCCATCACGCCGGTCTGCACCTGGCCATCGAGGATGGCGTGCTGGCGGCTGTCGCTGCCGACGTCCCTCAGCGGAGTGTCCCAAAGCACCAGGTCCTTGATCCGGATGCCGTGGCACTCCACGCAGCCACCTTCGTCGGTCTTGCGGGCGAAGATCAGCGCGCCTTTCCTGGCCAGGTGCTTGTCCACCGCCCAGGGCCACTTCGGCGGGCCGATCTTCTTGATCAGGTCTTCCAGCTTGCCCAGACCGTGGAAGTTGGCCGAGTTGATCTTCAGGTAGTCCATGCCCAGCAGGTGGAACTTGCTCTTCTGCGGGTGGAAGGTGGCGAACACCCCGTAGACCTCGCCGACATTGCGCGCCAGGCCGAGCAGGTCGTTGCCGTTGGCGGCGAAGCCGGGCCACTGGGTCTTGTTCTGCCGCGCCGCGTTCCACAGGAACGGATAGCGCACCGGCGCATCCGCCGCCTTGATGTTGTCGGGAATCAGGTAGGGCGGCGCGGTGCCGATATCCAGCCCGGTAAGGCGGTTGAAGATCATCGATACCGCGTCCAGCCGCGCCGGTCCCCAGGTGTCCTTGGGCAGCGCGCGCTCGATCAGCGTATGATAGGGCTCGTACCATTCCTTCACCGCCGCGAGCAGAGCGTCGCGCGCACCGGGAGGCGGATTGGCCCCGAGGATCTGCTTGGCGAAGGCGTCGAAGGCGGCGTCATCGCTGGTCAGCGGTCCCACGGCGCGATCGAGGTCGGCGAGGAATGCCTGGAAGTCGACGATCGCCGGACCGCCGTCGATCCGATAGGCAGTGCCCTTCACCTCGATCTGCCGGGTATGGCAGGCCGAACAGGTCATGCCGACCATCTGCCGGGCGCCCGTGCCGGCTACGGTGAAGCCCACCGGCAGGCCTTCCGCGGGCGCCTTGGGGTTGGGCAAATAGCCGTAGCGGGCCAGGCTGTCGGCGAGGAAAGGCGTTCCATCCGGCTGTCGCAACGCCTTGAGCCAGGGCAGGGGCATCACCTGCGAGCCCTGGTCGCGGCTGTAGAAGTCCTGGCGGTGGCTTTCGGTCCATTCCTTGCCCTGGTCGAGCATGACCGGAGCGGCCGCCAGGGCGGCGGAAGAAAGAGCCAGGGAAGCGAGGGACAAGCTTGAAAGGTGCAGTGTCTTTTTCAGGCGTTTCACGGTTACCGTCCTTGGGAACGGGCAGACGCCCCGGAACTCCCCGTCGTCATGCCCGCTCCACCTGTGGTGGAAACACGGCCGGTCGGCCGTGCTGGCATGCGATAGGCGCTTACTGCATTACTCCGGTGATCCACCCGCCAAGGGGTTCGCACGTACTCCGAGATACCCACTGCTGCGTGCCAAATGACTCCCTGGCCTGGGATTGCCATTCCATTGCCATTATTGAATCTAGTACAGATTGTCCAGCGTAGGGGGCTCGTCGATCCATCCGCGATGCTCCGGCTGGCTGAGGTAGAATCGATCCTTTCCGTTCATGGCCAACTGCGCATCGATGTCCCGTTCCCTGCTGATTCTCGACCGCGATGGAGTCATCAACCTCGACTCCGACGATTACATCAAGACCCTCGACGAGTGGATCCCCATCCCCAGCTCGATCGAGGCCATCGCCCGCCTGAGCCAGGCCGGCTGGACCGTCGCGGTGGCTACCAACCAGTCCGGCATCGCCCGTGGCTATTACGACCTGGCAGTGCTCGAGGCCATGCATGCGCGCTTGCGCGAACTGGTCGCGGAGCAGGGCGGCGAGGTCGGCCTCATCGTCTATTGTCCGCATGGACCGGACGACGGTTGCGACTGCCGCAAGCCGAAGCCGGGTATGCTGCGGCAGATCGGCGAGCACTACGGGGTCGATCTGTCGGGTATCTGGTTCGTCGGCGACAGCATCGGTGACCTGGAGGCGGCGCGGGCCGTCGATTGTCAGCCGGTATTGGTAAAGACCGGAAAAGGTGTACGTACGCTGGGCAAGCCCTTGCCAGAGGGCACCCTGATATTCGACGATCTGGCGGCAGTCGCCAGCGCATTACTTCAGTAAGGTCAGAATACATGTCGACAGTGCAGGCCATCAGAACCGTCCTCTTTTACCTGCTGCTGTCCGCCAGCGCGTTCGTCTGGGGCACCCTCAGCTTCTTCATCGCGCCGATCCTGCCGTTCCGCGCCCGCTACCGCTTCGTGGTACAGAACTGGTGCCGCTTCGCGATCTGGCTGGCCCGCGTGGTCGCCGGCATCCGCTACGAGGTGCGCGGACTGGAGAACATCCCGGAAAAGCCCTGCGTGATCCTCTCCAAGCACCAGAGCACCTGGGAAACCTTCTTCCTCTCCGGCTTCTTCGAGCCACTCAGCCAGGTACTCAAGCGCGAGCTGCTCTACGTGCCGTTCTTCGGCTGGGCCCTGGCCCTGCTCAAGCCCATCGCCATCGACCGCAGCCAGCCCAAGCTGGCCCTCAAGCAACTGGCCAAGCAGGGCGACGAGTGCCTGAAGAAAGGCGCCTGGGTGCTGATCTTCCCGGAAGGCACGCGTATTCCGGTGGGGCAGATGGGCAAGTTCTCCCGCGGCGGCACCGCCCTGGCGGTCAACGCCGGGCTACCGGTACTGCCGATCGCCCACAACGCCGGGCAGTATTGGCCCAAGGCCGGCTGGGCCAAGTACCCGGGCACCATCCAGGTGGTGATCGGCCCGGCCATGCACGCCGAAGGCGAAGGCCCGCGCGCCATCGCCGAGCTAAACCAGCGCGCCGAAGCCTGGGTCAGCGAGACCATGGCCGAGATCAGCCCCATCCAGCAGCGGGTCAGCCATCCGGAGCCGTCGGTGGTCTCGTGAAGGGCCGCAAAGCCCCCTGCAAGGCGCACTGTGCGCCGATTCGATAAAAGAAGCCCCGCCATAGCGGGGCTTCTTGTTTTCACGCGAGGCGCAAAGCAAGGCCGGCTGGAAACGATCGACCGAACCGACCGGCGACCGCTGCCCACACATGGAGCCGTGGGTTTATGGAGAGCTAGTGGTTCTCGCCCTCGCAGTCTCGGGATAGATTGGCCTGGTCATGCACCAGAACATTCTGGTCATCCAAACCCTGCTCAGCGGCCAGACCCAGATAAGCGAGCTACGCCTCCGCACGATCATTGGGCTGGAACATGAAAACGCAGAGCTTAAAGCCATGCTTCGAGCCCATGAGGCGCAGTTGATACAGCTTTCAAGACGCATTGAAGTGAGTGAATCCGGCAACGAGCGAGCACTGGCCGTGCAGACAAGAATTTAACGTTGTAGTGGCTGTTTGCCTTTACCCACAAGGTCGGTCTGGATAATGTGATAGACGACACAGGCCCACTCCTATGAGGTAGTGCGCGCCCTACACGCCACGATTTGTGCAGGTCTGGGCTGTGTCCTCACGGAATTGGTATGGAAATGGATTGGGAAGCGCTGTTAGACGAACTGCGGAGCTATGCCGCATCGGATCCAAATGAGCTGGAGACGAAGATTCGCGCGTGCTTGAAAGGTCATTCCTCAGAAGGCCTGCTTCAAGCAGTTGCGCTTCTAATTTCCCAAGGGCAGCACGCCACCGCCCGAACGCATCTCAGTGAGTTCCTTAAAAGCCACCAGGCAGCAGCAGATATCGGCCGCCGTCTTGAGCTCATTCTGTATTTCAAGAAAAGTCGCGCCCCCCAACCCCTTTCGCTTAAGAGCAAGCAACACAACAAAGAGACTCTGCTACAAGACGTCAATCACCTCGTCGCCGCTGGCAAATTGCAAGCGGCTGAGTCACTCCTGCTTGAGGCTATCGATACAAGCGAAGAGCCTGACTTTCTGAACCTACTCAGCCGCGTGTACATGCTGCAACGCCGCCCTATTGACGGGGCCAAGGCAATGCAACGTGCACTACTGCTAAAACGCCAACAAGAGGCTTTTGTAGAGCCAGATCTAGATTCAGAAGACGACTTACCGACAGCTAGCGACCTGGCATTTCTAAATGACTCAGCCACGTCATTGGCGACACTGGAACTCCCATCGGTGCCCAGTGCCCAGACCTCGACTGTGGCAGTCGACAACGAGCTCAGTTTCATTCAACAGGCTTCTGCCCAGCTCCCTCCCTTAAACCAGGACGGTTGGTGGGAAAACCATGTTGAACCCGCCTCTATTGAAACGACTGAACTCACCGATGCTGGTGAGGAGACCGACGCTCTTGATGCAGCCCCGGCCATTACAGAAGATGTGGTGGAACAGGTAGATGAAGACGAGACCTCTTCACCAACTCCTAAAAAGCCCCTTCTCAAACTTGGCTTGCCAAGAAAACCCACTGAGCCCGGCGAATCGAAGGCCAGCGTCAAAGTATTCAATAAATCGGGACGACCTCTAAGAATCATCCCTACATCACCGTTGAGCCCACCGGGGCCAGACACTGATGAGCTACCCGAGCCGCCGGATACTGCTCCAGTATCCGAAGAACCTGTCATCCCCTCCGAGGTTCATGACGAGATCCTCGACGAGTACGATGATGATCTTCCTCAAGATGAACTTGAGCTGGACGTACCTAGTCCGGTGCAAATGGGCCTGGGGCTTGAAGACCCTGAAGATGACATCGACTTCGATCATGACCTGCATGATCTGACCATCATCGAGCTGGGCAAAGAACACGACGGGGACACCAACGCCGCTCTGGATGACTTCCGTGATCTAGACGATGACTACGCTGCCTATGCCTTTGACCCGGATGAAGTCTTCGACAATGAGGAGCCGTCAGCAGCCGAATCCACTGATTGGCTGGCAGACAAGCTTTCCCGTGAAGATCGCGCACTTCAGAAAGCTGCGGAACTGATTGGAAAAGCCAACTGGCCACTCAGCACACTGCCCTTGGTTCAGCAGATTTTTGTCATGAGCGGCTGGGGGGCAACTCGTCTTGCATTGGAGAGAGAGATCGAAAAGGGGCTCACTCCTGAGGAGCTGATCCTTGCTGCGCACATCAAAGTGATCTGGGCCGAAAACGATATCTACTGGATCGCCTTCGATAAAACCGGCAGTAGTCGCCTGTCCTACTACGTTCTGTCCTGGCCGACAGCGCTGCTGATCGTGCGCTCCTTTGAGTCGCTTCCCCAGGTAGAAGAGATCGAGGTCTTCCTCGAAAACCTATTTGCGTCCTGGTACGAAAACAGCACATTGCGCCGCGCGTTTAAAGCCTTTGCACGCTACCTATGGTTCAGGTTTGCCAACCTGGAAGGTTGCTTGCCCGCCAGCCAGCACTTTGATTTCCATGATCCTCGCGAGCTACCAGCTGAGGAATACGGTGATCTGGGACTTTGCGACACGCTAGAAATCGAGAAGACCGAGCGCCTGCGGGAATTTGGTGTTTTCCAGACAAAGCATCCCCAGGAGCCCAGTTGCTACTTCAGTGACAAGCCCTATGTCAGAGAAGAAGAGCCAAGCCTTAATGCCTCAGGGAAAAGAAAGCAGGTGAAGGCTGATCCCGCAGACACAGAACCTCTTTCAGATATCGAGGATGACACCGCAGGTATCGACGGTGTTGAAGAGGATTCGGCTGTGCCTCAATGGTCAGCTGCACCGCTCGCATCTGCCTTGCACACACAGAATATCGACCAACCTTCGCCAAGCATTGAGCCGTAAGGATAAAGGACTAGCCCATGAAGCCCCTCAAACTCTCCCACGTTCCTGGTTGCTGGGTCAGCCAGACTCTACCCAGCGGCCAGGGCGAACGCCGGGGTATCGTCAAAATGGCCATTGCTAAAGAAGCCGAAGATCAGCTTCAGGTTCACTGGTTCAGTCCGGAGAAGAAACTGGCCTATGTCGATGCATCTGCCGTGCGCTCAGGCTTTCAAAATGGCATGGACGTAGTCGACGAAACACCTGGTAGCGGTGTTCGCTCACTAGGGCAGGGCGTGATCATGCAGCAACGTACCTTGGCGGGAAGCGAGCAAGTCCTTGTCGACTTTCCTGAGCGAGGCGAACGCCATTGGCTGCCCTATCAGTACCTGCGTCAGGTGAAGGGCGTTAAGCATCGGTTTGTCACTGCCAGTAAAGGCGAAGCGGTCGATGCGGAACGCATGCGACTGCGCATGCTCGCCCATGCCATCAAGGTATGGAATGAAAACACGGGGGCCCTTTCTCACCTAGAGATTGAACCGCTACCTCATCAGATTCACTTGGTACACCACATTATCGCCTCCGGCAACTACAACTGGTTGATCGCTGACGATGTGGGCCTTGGGAAAACCATTGAGACCGGAATGCTCCTGCATGCGCTACGGCAACGAGACCTGATCAAACGCATCTTGCTGGTTACCCCCGCCGGCCTGACCAAGCAGTGGCAGGAAGAGCTGTACCACAAGTTCAAGATCGAAGACTTTGAAATCTATGGTGAGGACTTTTTCATCAACGAACCTCGCCAATGGAAGATGCACGACTGTGTCATTGGCTCCATGGATCGACTCAAGCAGGAGGGTCACTTGGAGAGCCTGCTCCAGGCTGAGCCCTGGGATCTGGTGATATTTGACGAAGGCCATCGACTCAGCCGTCGCCAGTACGGCCAGAAGCTGGACAGCTCTGAGCGCTATGACCTGGCGAAAAGCCTACGTAGTCAAACCGAGCACATGCTTTTGCTAAGTGCGACCCCTCACCAGGGCATGCAAGACAAGTTTGTCGCGCTGCTGGAACTGCTTCGCCCCGAGCGACGCACCGACCTCATGGCGCTCAACATCAAGCCAGAAATCCTACATGACATGGTGTTCCGCAATCACAAGGCGGATGTAACGGATGCAGAAGGGAACTTCATCTTCCAAGGCAAAATTACCAGTGCCTTGCAGGTGCCCAGCAGTAAGGAATCCATCGAATTCGATAAAACCCTTCAGGACTATCTGCGCAAAGGCTATGACGCGGGTGAAGCACTGGGGCGAACCGGTAACGCCATTGGTTTCGTGATGACCGTCTACCGCAAGCTGGCAGCCTCCAGCGCGGCGGCTATTCACCGGGCGTTGTGCAACCGCCTTCAGCGCCTGCTCGACGATGAGGCCAACGGACTCTCGGATGAAGAGCCCAGAGACCAACGTTATCTGGGTGAATGGGAAGAACAGTTCACCAGTGATGCCCGCGAGTTCTTCGCTGGTGAAGTGCAGCTGCTTAAAGACTTGATTGCCGAAGCAGCAGCACTGAAAGCAAACGACCTCAAACTAAAGCTGTTTATCGAGGACATCATCGGCAAGATCCACGCTGCCAATGCCGATGAGAAGGTGCTGATCTTTACCGAATACCGCACCACTCAAAACTATCTGCGCGAAGCACTTGCTGACCACTATGGCAGCGACCAGGTCGAGCTCATCAATGGCTCCATGCAACATGCTGAGCGACGCGAGGCCATCAAGCGCTTCGAGGAGCAAGGCGGCTTTCTGATTTCGACCGAAGCAGGTGGGGAAGGCATCAACCTCCAGAGCAAATGCCACGTCATGGTCAACTATGACCTGCCCTGGAACCCAATGCGCCTCGTACAACGCATTGGCCGCCTGTATCGCTATGGCCAGAAAAAGAAGGTTGTTGTGTTCAACATCCAGCAAACCGACAGCCTGGATCAGAACATCGTCGACCTAATGTATGAGCGCATCGACAGCGTGGTTACCGACCTCGCCGAGATTCAGCGGCATGAGTTCAACGAAGGCTTGAAGGATGAAATCCTAGGCCAGCTGGCCGAGCTAATTGACGTAGAAGACATCCTGCAAGAGGCAACAAAACTCGGCATAGACCGCACCCGTGAGCGCATCGACGAAGCGCTGAAGCAGGCGCGTACTGCTGCTGCTAAACAACGAGAGCTGTTTGCCCATGCCGCCACCAGCGACCCCAATGAACTGCGCGATGAGCTCGAAATTACTGTCGATCATCTCTACAGCTTCGTCCTTGGGATGTTCGATCAATTGGGCATTGAGGTCGCTGAGCGCAGCCACAAAGAGCGGCTTTTGCGTATCAGATTGTCCGAGCAGGTGATGCGCGACATGGGGCTATCCCCGAAGGCCTCGCGGCGTATGGATGTGACCTTGGATCGCATGCTGGCAGCCAATCGCCCAGACACCCACATGCTCGACCTCAACTCCAAGCTGATGCAGTACCTGCTGGGCAAAGCCTGCGAGTACGACTTTGGCGGTCTGGCTGCAATGCTCAAAGCACCAGAACTAGAAGAGGGTGCTCTGCTTGGAGCCATGCTGCGCTGGCAAGGCCCTCAGGGAAAACGGATGCGGCAAGAGTTTGTAGCCATTCAGGTGAACGATGGCAAAGCCAAGCTGAACCCTGCAAAGGCCAGCCAATGGCTGCTGACACCTGCCGAGCACAGCCCCCAGAGCCCCGATACTGATACCTCCAAATTGCTGTTCAAAGTCGCTGAAGAAATGGCTAACCAGCGACTGGCTAATGCCAGTAACCGCTATCTAATACCCGAGAATTTGGACTGGGCCTCCGCAGGATGGACACACATCCACTAGCCCGAAAAGATCTCTTGCCCCTGTAAATCAACAGGTTACTGATGACCTGCCCCCCGATTTCAGTATCACGTCAAACTTAGTAGAGTCCGTTTTCCGAGCAGGAGACGGCAGTGAAAAAGCGTTTTACCGAAGAGCAGATTCTCGACTTCCTCAAGCA
>OKPX01000163.1_pt1 | contig 40111 bp, 38 predicted proteins | sample 1613911 | NCBI WGS metagenome assembly OKPX01 (sample SAMN04436892, study PRJEB24849) | human gut metagenome | biome: human gut; feature: NICU; material: stool | host: Homo sapiens | place: USA: Saint Louis, MO | collected 2012-02-03 | reverse complement strand
TGGAGGTTTTCATGGCTGTCGCTGCCAACAAACGTTCGGTAATGACGCTGTTTTCTGGTCCTGTTGACATCTATAGCCATCAGGTCCGTATCGTGCTGGCAGAAAAAGGTGTCAGCTTCGAAATTGAGCACGTGGAAAAGGATAATCCTCCTCAGGATCTGATTGACCTCAACCCGAATCAAAGCGTACCGACTCTTGTCGATCGTGAACTCACTCTGTGGGAATCACGCATTATCATGGAATACCTGGATGAGCGTTTCCCTCATCCGCCGCTGATGCCGGTTTATCCGGTTGCGCGTGGTGAAAGCCGTCTTTACATGCATCGCATTGAGAAAGACTGGTACTCGCTGATGGAAGTGATCATGTCCAGCAGTGGCGCGCAGGCCGATAACGCCCGCCGTCAACTGCGTGAAGAACTGATGCAGATTGCTCCGGTGTTCGGCCAGAAGCCGTACTTCCTGAGTGATGAATTCAGCCTGGTGGATTGCTACCTCGCGCCGTTGTTGTGGCGTTTGCCGATTCTGGGTATTGAACTCAGCGGCGCAGGCTCTAAGGAGCTGAAAGGCTACATGACACGTGTTTTCGAACGCGATTCATTCCTCGCGTCTCTGACAGAAGCCGAGCGCGAAATGCGCCTGGGCCGGGGTTAATCGAATGGACTTGTCGCAACTGACACCGCGCCGTCCTTACCTGTTGCGGGCTTTTTATGAGTGGTTGCTCGATAACCAGCTCACCCCGCATCTGGTCGTCGACGTAACGTTGCCGGGTGTGCGCGTGCCCATGGAGTATGCGCGCGACGGGCAGATCGTGTTGAACATTGCGCCGCGAGCCGTGGGTAACCTTGAACTGGCGAATGATGAAGTGCGTTTTAACGCGCGCTTTGGTGGCGTCCCGCGTCAGGTTGCTGTGCCGCTTGCTGCTGTTCTTGCTATCTACGCACGTGAGAACGGCGCGGGTACGATGTTCGAACCTGAAACGGCATACGATGAAGACGTGGTCACGGTGAATGATGACGAAACCTCTCTGCCGGATGGCGAGACGGTGATGTCGGTTATCGATGGCGACAAACCCGATCATGCGGACGATAACGATCCGGATGATGATCCCCCACCACGCGGCGGGCGTCCATCGCTGCGTGTCGTGAAGTAACACAAAGGCAGGGTCAATCGACCCTGCTTTTTTTACGGCAGCAACCCCGGCGCCAGCCAACATGCGATCGTTTCGCGCATTACCTTCCGCCTTGTTGCCAGCGCTTCCGGACGCTTAAGATCCTGCTGATAGATGATCGACAGCGTCGACTGGTTAATCAGATAGAAAAACCCCAAAGCCGACATTGTGATGTTTAGCTGCATCGCATCAATACCTGGGCGGATCGTCCCATCCTGCTGACCGCGTTCAAGAATGCGCTGGGTTATCGAAAGCCAGCTACTGTTGATGGGGACAATCGTATCCACTTCCTTAAGGTGACGCGCCTTGAGCTGGTTTTCACTGTTGAGTAACTGGATAAATTCCGGGTTCTCAAGGTAGTAGTGCCAGGTGAAATCCATCAGTTCAAGTACCGCGTCGCGGGCAGGCAGATGATCGAGTTCCAGTGCGGCCTCTTTGGTACGAATATCCTGGTACGCGGCCTGCAAAACATGGGTAAACAGCGTATCTTTGTTATCGAAGTAATAGTAAATCAGCTGCTTGTTCACGTTTGCCGTCGCGGCGATCTGATCAATCCTCGCCCCGTCAAAACCCTTTTCAGCGAACTCCTTTTTGGCTGCATCAAGGATCAGGCTTTTTGTGAGATCTGGATCATGCCTGCGCTTTGTTCTGGCTTCCCCTTTCATAGATCCTCCATTCAATTTATTGTTTTAATTGTAGTTTTAAATAAATCAACCAGTTGGTTGATTTTGAGAAGTCGATCATGAATTTAATTTTTCTCTCTTTCTATACTGCTTTTACAGTTTCAACTGTTTAGTTGAAATGTTTGGCACTCATCAGGGAGTATGCTCATGATCCATTCGCAACGTCCGGTAGCATTAGTGACAGGCTCGACACGGGGAATTGGTAAAGCGTGCGCGTTGGCGCTTGCCAGAGCCGGGTTTCACGTCGCAATCAACGGACGCGATAACGAAGAAGGTCGCGCCCGACAACAAGCCATGGTAGCGGAATTAGAACAATTTGGCATCGAAGCTCTGGCGTTACCGGGTGATGTTTCAGATTTAATTCTTCAGCAAGGGATGCTGGACACCGTTTTGCAACGCTGGGGGCGACTGGACTGCCTTGTCAACAACGCCGGGACGGCGGCAAAGCAGCGTGGCGATCTGCTTGAGGTCACGCCGGAGAATTACCAGTACTGTCAGGACGTCAACACCAGGGCAATGTTCTTCTTTTGCCAAAAAGCGGCGCGCGCCATGCTTTCGCAGGGTGAGCTCAATAATCAGCACCGCTCTATTATCAACATCACTTCCTGTAGCGCCCACAGCTTATCGATTTCTCGCGGGGAATATTGCGTATCGAAAGCAGCCGCCAGCATGGTGACGCAACTCTTTGCGCTGCGCCTGGCGGAAGAAGGCATCGGTGTTTATGAAATTCGCCCTGGTATCATCGAAACTGACATGACCAGCGGTGTGAAACCGAAGTACGACCAGTTGATCGGCGGCGGTCTGGTGCCGATGAAACGCTGGGGCCAGCCGACGGACATTGCCGTAGTCGTCGATGCGCTGGCAAACGGCAACTTACCTTTCACTGTCGGTCAAATTATTGATGTCGACGGCGGCCTGAACAAATCCCACTTTTAATCGCGAGGCACAGCAATGGCGACAATTTCCGTTGGCATCATCATGCATGGCGTAACCGGGCGGATGGGCAAAAATCAGCATCTGATCCGCTCCATCGTGGCAATTCGTGAACAGGGCGGCGTTGAGCTGGCAAACGGCGACAGACTCATGCCGGACCCGATCCTGATTGGTCGTAATGAAGAAAAAATTGCCGCACTGGCGAAACAAACCGGTATCAGCCGTTGGGGCACGGATCTGGATGCGGCGCTGGCCAACCCAAACGATACTATCTTCTTTGATGCCGCCACGACGCAGGCGCGCCCCGGTCTACTGAAAAAAGCCATTGCCGCCGGTAAGCATATTTACTGCGAGAAACCGGTAGCGGTCAGCCTGTCAGAAGCCGTCGAGTTATATCACTATGCAGAGCAGCAGGGCGTTTGCCACGGTGTGGTACAGGACAAACTTTGGCTGCCGGGGCTGCGTAAACTGCAAATGCTCAATCAGGCGGGCTTCTTCGGTCAGGTGCTGTCGGTTCGCGGCGAGTTTGGTTACTGGGTGTTTGAAGGTGATTTGCAGCCGACCCAGCGCCCGTCATGGAACTACCGTCAGGAAGATGGCGGCGGCATTATCCTCGATATGATCTGCCACTGGCGTTATGTCGTCGACAACCTGTTTGGCGAAATCAAAAGCATCAGCTGCCTGGGCGCGACCCATATTCCGGAACGTTTTGATGAGCAGGGGAACGCCTACAAAGCCACCGCTGATGACGCCGCCTACGCCACATTTGAACTGCACAATGGCACAATTGTGCAAATCAACAGCTCCTGGTGTGTCCGGGTGCGCCGCGATGACCTGGTGACTTTCCAGGTCGATGGCGTGAACGGTTCTGCGGTCGCAGGCCTGACCGACTGTCTCACGCAATCACGTGTGAACACCCCGAAACCTGTCTGGAACCCGGATGTTCGCCAGACACATGACTTCTTCGAAGACTGGGCGCCAGTACCCAATACCACCACCTATGACAACGCCTTCAAAGTGCAATGGGAGCTCTTCCTGCGCCATGTTCACGGTGAAATCGACTTCCGCTGGAACCTGCTGGAAGGGGCAAAAGGGGTGCAACTGGTTGAACTGGCGCTGCAAAGCTGGAAAGAACGCCGCTGGGTCGATGTTCCGTCACTGGTGCGCTAAGGAGGCCGTATGCAACAGCCCGATCCACGTCGTTTATCGATGAATACCGCCACCGTGCGTAAGCAGTGGACGCTGGATAAGATCATCGACGGCTGCGCCCGTCATGACATTCGCGGCATCTCGCCGTGGCGCGATCAGGTTCAGGCGCTGGGGTTAGAACGTACCGCGCAGATGATCCGCAGTAACGAACTGACCGTCAGCGGTTATTGCCGCGGCGGGATGTTTCCCGGCATCGATGAGGCGGCACGCCGTGCGGCGGATGACGATAACCGCCGGGCGGTAGATGAAGCACTGGCAGTGAATGCCGCCTGTCTGGTGCTGGTGGTGGGCGGCCTGCCGGGTGATTCGAAAGATATTGCCGGCGCGCGTAGCCAGGTGCGGGATGGTCTGGGCCGCCTGCTGGAGTATTCGCGCAAGGTGGGAATGCCGCTGGCGATTGAGCCGCTACACCCGATGTATGCCGCGGACCGCGCCTGCATAAACACCCTTGAGCAGGCCAACGATCTGTGTGATGAGCTCGGTGATGATGGGTTAGGAATGGCTGTCGATCTCTACCACACCTGGTGGGATCCAAAGTTTTTCCAGCAGATCGAACGCGCCGGACGGAAACGTATCCTGGGTTTTCACATCTGCGACTGGCTGGTGCCGACACAGCATCTGCTGCTCGATCGCGGCATGATGGGGGATGGGGTGATCGACATTCGCGCGGCCCGTCAGGCGGTGGAGGCGCTGGGGTATCAGGGGGCGCATGAAGTGGAGATTTTCTCCGAACACGACTGGTGGCAACGTGACCCGGATACGGTGCTCGCTACCTGCAAAGCGCGTCATTTAACGCATTGTTAATCAGATTTTGGCTGTATCTGATGTCTCGTCAGTCTTACCAGGTTAGTCGAGGGAATTATGAATACAGATACAAAAAAGATGATACTGGTGTCGGTGCTGTGTGGCCTTGGCTACATGATGTACTCCGTCGACCGTATGACTGTCTCCTCCGCCATTGGACTTATCGCGACGGATTTTGGGCTCGGTAGAGCGCAGTCCGGGATCCTGATGAGTTCATTCTTCTATGGCTTTATTGGTTTCTTATTTATCTCCGGGATTATCGCCGACAAACTCAGCGGCAAACCGGTGCTCATTCTTGGTTTAGTTATGTTCTCGCTCGCGACGATCCTGACGGGGGTGGCGGGTAGCCTGACGTCGCTGATCTTTTACCGCGTGATGACCGGTATCGGCGAGGGTGTCTTCTGGCCCGCCGCATCGCTGGAAGTGGCCAACGTTACCACCGAGAAACAGCGCACGACGGTGATGTCCCTTTACTGGATGGGTTATCCGATTGGTGGCTTCTTCGGTACCTGGCTCGGCGCAATGCTCGGCCCGGTGTACGGCTGGCGCGTCGTATTCTATGTAGCCGGGGCGCTGGGTCTGCTGGTAGCGCTGGCGTACGCCTTCATGGTGAAAAACGAGCCGAAAAAAGTGGTTGTCGCTACGACAAAAGAAAAAGTGCCATTAAAACAACTGTTTCGTAACCAGTCCGTCATGCTGATGGCGTTCTATTACTTCCTGCTGCTGAGCGGCTGGTGGATTGTGTTGCTGTGGGCACCGACCTTCCTGATGAATGTAAAACAACTGCCAATCAGTACCGCAGGAACCATTGCCAGCCTGCTGGGGCTGACCGGGGCGCTGGGGGGCTTCCTGCTTGGGCGTTTATGTGACCGTGGCAACTTCTCGCGTAAGCGTGCGGTGTTGATTGGCATCACGCTCGCCAGCAGCCTGCTGATGGCCGCGATGGTGCTGCAACTGCCGGTCTTCGCCGTGGTGATTCTGGTGTTGTTCCTGGGGCTGCTCGGTTATCCCATCACACCACTGGTCCTCTCATTTACCGCCGAACTGGTACCACCACAACTTCGCGGCTCCGCCATTGGCTTTGTGATGAATGTCGGCATGACGGCCGGTGGGATTTCACCCGTCCTGGCGGGCTATTTCGCGGATAAATATTCCATGTCTGCCGTCTGGTTTGTTGCGGCCTGCGTGATGGTCGTCAGTTCGGTATTGCTGCTGGGGGTGCGTAAAGCGCCCAGACCAGTGAAAGAGATGGAAATATCCGGGCTGTCATCACGCGTTTAACGAGGTAAAACATGACCACAGCGATCCCGCAATCGATCCTGGAAGCGCTTACGAATGTCTCCATGCCGCGCCATGTCACGATGGCGCAGCCGCAACAGACGCTGGACGTGGCGGGATACCGTATTCCGCTCTACCACAGCGAGGCGTTAGTGATTGGCAGCGGTGCCGCCGGGCTGCGTGCGGCGGTGGAATTGCGTCGCCGCAAAGTGGATGTTCTGGTGGCGACCCAAACCTTGTTTTGGGGAACATCGGCCTGCTCCGGATCGGATAAACAGACCCTGCATACCGCCTCGACCAGTTTTCGGGGCGATAATTTTACAGCCCTCGCCAGTGCTATCGGCGCGGGTGGGGCGATGGATGCCGATACGGCGTATGTTGAAGCGGTCGGTTCGGTGGAGGCATTTATCGGCCTGAAAAGCATGGGGCTTCCCTTACCTGAGGACCGCTACGGCGCCGTATTGCGCTATCAGACCGATCACGATGAAGTGGGCCGGGCAACCAGTTGTGGGCCACGTACTTCCCGCCTGATGGTCAAAGTGCTGGCGGAAGAGGCGGTACTGCTGGGTGTGCCGTTTGTCGATCACGCGACAGCCGTACGTCTGCTCACCGAAGGGGAAGGAGAGCAGCGCCGGGTCGCCGGAGTGCTGGCCATTGTGAAAGGCGCACGGCAAGAGGATAACCCGTGGGGGCTATGTCTGCTGCGTAGCGCGACTGTAGTCCTGGCGGCCGGTGGACCGGGTGAACTGTTCCGCGACAGCGTCTACCCGAAGCGCTGTTTTGGTTCGCTGGGGCTGGCACTGGAGGCGGGGATCGCGACGGTCAACCTGACGGAACATCAGTTTGGTATCGGTACGCGGCGCGATGAGTTCCCCTGGAACCTCTCCGGTACCTACGTGCAGAGCATGCCTTATATCTACTCGATAGATGCGCAGGGTCAGGAGCATAACTTTCTTGCCCGCTACTATCGCACCACGCGGGAGCTGGCCTCGAATATCTTCCGTAAGGGATATCAGTGGCCGATTCACGCCACGCGAATGCTGGATTTTGGCTCCAGCCTGGTGGATTTGGCTATCTACAATGAGTCGCAGGCCGGACGCACGATCTATATGGATTTTAACCGCAATCCACTGCCAGTACCGGGCGATGAACCCTTTGCCCTTGGCAATCTGGACGAGGATGTTTACCACTATCTGCGCAATAACGATGCCTGTCTGGAGCTACCGATTGCGCGCCTGCAGCGGATGAACCCACTGGCCATTGAGCTTTATAAACATCATGGTCATGACCTGACAACACAGCCGCTGCCGTTTAACGTCAATCACCAGCATATGAATGGCGGGATTGCGGTGGATACATGGGGTCATTCTTCGTTACGTGGCTGCTATGCGATTGGCGAAGCGGCGGGCACGCACGGGGTAACGCGCCCCGGCGGTGCGGCGCTCAATGCCGGACAGGTCTTTGGGCTGCGCTGCGCGAAGCATATCGCGGCGACGCCACGGGCCGCATCAGAGTCTCTTTTTGCCCGTGAAACGGTCGAACTTTTGCAGCAAATCCAGCGTGACAGCAGCCATCCTCAGGCGTTGCGGATTGAAGATATTCGCGACGAAATCCAGCAGCGCATGAGTGAGCGTGCCGGGTTTGTCTGTGATGCCGGGCAGGTACCTGACGCCGTTCAGGCGGCCCGTCGACTCAATCAACGTATTGCGCAAAACGGGGTGGCTATAACCCATCCGAACCAGACGGCGTTTAGCCTCCAGTGGCGTCAGATGGCGCTGGCATCGGAAGCGTTACTGGTGGCACTGGAAAGCTATATTGCCCGTGGTGGCGGTAGCCGTGGCGCACGGATGTTGTGCTCTGCACAGGGAGACGTCGCACCGCAAACACGTGAAGGGGTATTGTCTGAGTTTCGTTTCATTTCTGAAAAGGCGGAGCACCGGCAGGAGCAAATACAGGTGACATGGCGCAACGGCGAGTTTGTTGTCGAGCAGCGGCCATTACGTACACTTGATGACCTCTCGACGATCTTCTTTGAAAAGAACTGGCCAGATTATCTGACGGAGGAGATCTACCGACGTTAGTACCTTACCCGGGCTACACTAGTGCGAGTAGCCTGGGTAAGCGAAGCGCCATCCGGGAATATCCCCACTCATCACTCACCGACTTCCCCCTCTGGCGCTAACTTCGCCAGTCAGATATTCCTGTGATATGATGAAGTTGCTATCACATTTGTCATACTCCACTGCCATGAGCGCTATGAAATCATCAGATTTGCACGCTGAAAACACTGCTGAAAATGTCGGGCGCACGTTGCGTCGCCGTCCGTTGGCGCGCAAAAAATTATCCGAGATGGTGGAAGAAGAGCTCGAACAGATGATCCGTCGCCGGGAGTTTGCCGAAGGCGATGTGCTGCCCTCCGAGCGTGAGCTGATGGCGTTTTTCAATGTGGGCCGCCCCTCGGTGCGCGAAGCGCTGGCGGCGCTCAAGCGTAAAGGATTAGTGCAAATCAGCAACGGTGAACGCGCCCGCGTTTCCCGCCCATCTGCCGATACCATCATTGGCGAGCTTTCCGGCATGGCGAAAGATTTTCTCTCCCGTCCCGGCGGTATTGCCCATTTTGAGCAGTTACGCCTGTTTTTCGAATCCAGCCTGGTGCGCCATGCGGCGGAACACGCCACGGATGAACAAATTGAACGTCTCGGTAAGGCGCTGGAGCTAAACAGTCAGTCGCTGGACGACAACGCGTTATTTATTCGCTCCGATGTTGAATTCCATCGCGTACTGGCTGAAATTCCCGGTAATCCTATCTTTCTGACGATCCATGTTGCCCTGCTGGACTGGCTGATTGCCGCTCGCCCCACGGTGCCGGAAAAAGAGCTGCATCAGCACAATAACCTCAGCTATCAGCAGCACATTGAGATCGTCAATGCGATTCGCCAGCGCGATCCCGATGCCGCCGATCGCGCGTTGCATGCTCACCTCAACAGCGTTTTCGCTACCTGGCACGCGTTCGATAAACAACAAAAATCCCGCAACTGATCGACCGATCCCTTTTACGCGCTAGCGATCGTTTAGTGCGTTAGATCCCATTTAGCGTTTTCTCACTCCGATGGCGATCATTTGTACTGGTATAATAGGTATAAAGGTATATAGTCAAAACGCAATCATGCAATAGGAGAAGATGATGACTGCTCAGTTAAGAGGGGTGATGGCCGCGCTGTTGACCCCGTTTGATGCCAGCGAAAAGCTGGATACCGAGAGCCTGCGCCGTCTGGTGCGTTTTAATATCAATCAGGGGATCGATGGGCTGTACGTGGGGGGATCCACCGGGGAAGCGTTCGTGCAAAGCATTGCTGAGCGTGAACAGGTACTGGAGATCGTCGCCGAAGAGGCGAAGGGCAAACTGACGCTGATTGCCCATGTCGGCACCGTCAGCACCCATGAAACCCAGCAGCTTGCGCAGGCGGCCAGTCGCTATGGCTTTGACGCCGTCTCTGCCGTTACTCCGTTCTACTATCCGTTCAGCTTTGAAGAGCACTGCGACCACTATCGTGCAGTGATCGACGCCGCTAATGGCCTGCCGATGGTGGTTTACAACATTCCGGCGCTGAGTGGGGTGAAACTCACGCTGGATCAGATCGACACGCTGGTTACCCTGCCGGGCGTGGGCGCGCTGAAACAAACATCGGGCGATCTCTTCCAGATGGAGCAGATCCGCCGGGCGAATCCGGATCTGGTGCTCTATAACGGTTATGACGAGATCTTTGCATCCGGGCTGATGGCGGGCGCGGATGGTGGTATCGGCAGTACTTACAACATCATGGGTTGGCGCTATCTGGGTATCGTTCGCGCGCTGCAAACGGGTGACATTGCCACCGCGCAGCGTCTGCAGGCGCAATGCAATGAGGTTATCGATCTGCTGATCAAAGTCGGTGTTTTCCGCGGCCTGAAAACGGTGCTGCACTACATGGATGTCCTGGCGGTACCGCTGTGTCGTAAGCCGTTCGCACCGGTGGCGGAAAAATATTTGCCAGAACTTAAAGCGCTGGCGGCAGCACTGCAACAAGAGAAAGAACAACAACAGTGATCCGGAGCTGTCTGTCCGGAGGCGCTGCGCTGACCGGACAGACGGAGCCGCTCTTAGCTCTGTCGGTCTACAAAAGCGATGGGCAACACCCATCGCGGGAGTATCACATGAGTACTGCTATGCAAAATATCCCATGGTATCGCCATCTTGATCGGGCGCAATGGCGGGCTTTCTGCGCCGCCTGGCTGGGCTATCTGCTCGACGGTTTTGATTTTGTCCTTATCGCGTTGGTGTTAACGGAAATTCAGAGCGAATTTGGTCTGACGACGGTACAGGCGGCAAGCCTCATCTCCGCAGCCTTTATCTCCCGTTGGTTTGGAGGGCTGATGTTGGGCGCAATGGGTGACCGCTACGGCCGACGGTTGGCGATGGTCACCAGTATCCTTCTGTTCTCATGCGGTACGCTGGCCTGCGGGTTGGCCCCCGGCTTCACCACCATGTTTATCGCCCGGCTGGTGATCGGTATGGGGATGGCCGGAGAGTATGGCTCCAGCGCGACGTATGTGATTGAAAGCTGGCCCCGACAGTTGCGAAACAAAGCCAGCGGCTTTTTGATTTCCGGCTTCTCCGTCGGGGCCGTTATCGCGGCGCAGGTCTACAGCCTGGTGGTACCCGTCTGGGGCTGGCGCGCGCTGTTTTTCATCGGCATTTTGCCCATCGTCTTTGCCCTGTGGCTGAGGAAAAACATTCCGGAAGCGGAAGACTGGAAAGAGAGACATGCGGGTAAAGCGCCGGTACACACGATGGTAGATATTCTGTATCGCGGCAAACATCGCGTGATTAACGTGGCGATGACACTCATTGCCGCGACTTCATTATGGTACTGCTTTGCCGGTGAAATGAAGAATGCCGCGCTGGTGGCGATTCTTGGCCTGGTGTGCGCGTTTATCTTTATCAGCTTTATGGTGCAAAGCAGCGGAAAACGCTGGCCAACCGGCGTAATGCTGATGGTGGTGGTGCTCTTTGCGTTTCTCTACTCTTGGCCCATCCAGTCGCTGTTGCCGACTTACCTCAAAACCGAACTGGCCTATTCGCCTGCGACGGTAGCTAAGGTGCTGTTCTTTAGCGGCTTTGGCGCTGCGGTGGGCTGTTGTGTTGGCGGTTTTCTGGGCGACTGGTTGGGGACGCGCAAAGCCTACGTCTATAGCCTGCTCGCCTCACAAATTCTGATCATCCCGGTGTTTGCCATTGGTGGCACCAGCGTATGGGTTCTCGGTTTTCTGCTCTTCTTCCAGCAAATGCTGGGGCAAGGGATCTCAGGCATTCTGCCTAAACTGATCGGCGGCTACTTCGATACCGACCAGCGTGCAGCAGGTTTGGGATTTACCTACAACGTTGGGGCCCTGGGCGGCGCACTGGCACCAATCCTGGGGGCGCTGATCGCTCAGCGTCTGGATCTGGGTACCGCTCTGGGATCGCTCTCCTTTAGCCTGACATTTGTGGTGATCCTGTTGATTGGGCTGGATATGCCGTCGCGCGTACAGCGTTGGCTACGTCCCGAAGCGATGCGTACCCATGATGCGATCGATGGTAAGCCATTCAGCGGCGCGGTCAGCCATAGCGATGGTAAGAACGGGTTATTAAAAACGAAAGGATAACCAGACATGTCTCTGATAGCGAAAATGGATGCACAAATTGGCCGCCAGGGTGGGCTGGTGGTCTCCTGCCAGCCTGTTCCGGATAGCCCACTGGATAAGCCGGAAATCGTGGCGGCGATGGCACTGGCCGCCCAGCAGGCCGGGGCGGTGGCGGTACGTATTGAAGGCATTAACAACCTGCGTGCCGTCCGTCAGGCTGTAACACTACCCATCATCGGCATCATTAAACGCGACTTAACGGACTCCCCGGTGCGCATTACCCCTTACGCTGAGGATGTTGATGCGCTGGCACAGGCAGGGGCAGATATTATCGCCATTGATGGTACCGATCGTATTCGCCCGGTTGCGGTGCGCGAGTTACTGGCGCGTATTCATCACCACGGGCTTATCGCCATGGCCGATTGCTCATGCGAGCAGGATGGCTTGTATTGCCAGCAAGCAGGAGCGGAGCTGATTGGCACCACGCTGTCTGGCTACACCAGCGAACGTACGCCCGCAGAACCGGACCTGGCGCTGGTCAGCACTCTCAATCAGGCCGGATGCCGGGTGATGGCGGAAGGGCGCTATAACACACCCGAACTGGCGGCGCAGGCGAAGCGCCATGGAGCATGGGCGGTGACCGTCGGTTCAGCCATTACGCGGCTGGAGTACATTTGCCAGTGGTATTGCGATGCACTCCAGGAGGCTGCGACATGACCACGCTGGCGATTGATATCGGTGGCACCAAGCTTGCTGCCGCGCTAGTGGACGGTGACCTGCAGATTCACAAACGCCGTGAGTTGCCCACGCCCGCCAGCAAAACCCCGGATGCCCTGCGGGCGGCACTCCTGACGTTGGTCGCCCCGCTTGCCTCTCAGGCCCGGCAGGTGGCGGTTGCCTCAACCGGAATTATTCGTGAAGGTACCTTGCAGGCGATCAATCCACAAAATCTGGGCGGTCTGCTGCATTTCCCGCTGGCTTCTGGCCTGACGGAGATAACGGGCTTGCCTGCGCTGGCGGTGAATGATGCGCAGGCCGCTGCCTGGGCGGAGTACCACGCACTTGGCGAGAGCATCGAAGATATGGTGTTTATCACCGTATCCACTGGCGTAGGCGGCGGTGTGGTGAGCGATGGCGTGCTGCGTATGGGTCATGAGGGGCTGGCAGGCCATTTGGGCCATACGCTTGCCGATCCTAACGGTCCGCGCTGCGGCTGTGGGCGAGTGGGATGCGTTGAAGCGATCGCGTCCGGGCGCGGTATCGCGGCAGCGGCGCAGGGTGACCTGGCAGGCTGCGATGCGAAGGCCATTTTTGCCCATGCGGCAAATGGGCATGCACAGGCGCGTGAACTGGTTCAGCGCTCGGCGCAGACGCTGGCGCGCCTCGTTGCCGATGTGAAGGCGACCACGGACTGCCAACGTGTGGTGGTGGGCGGCAGTATTGGCCTTGCACCGGGATATCTGGCGCTAGTGCGTGCGTGTCTGGCCCTGGAGCCATCAGTCTATCGGGTGGTGTTAAGTGAGGCGCACTATCGCCATGACGCAGGCTTACTGGGTGCCGCGCTGCTGGCACAAGGAGTGAAAAAATGATGACAGGTGAACTGGCGTCGCTCGCCCACTCGGGGTTGCATCCGGTGCTGCTGAATGCGCTGACGCTGGCACTGGATGCGCGCGTGCAGGAAAAGCCTCCGGGGAGTTACCCGCTACAGGGTGACGCTATCTTTATGAACATCATGCAATTTTCCACACAACCCGCGGAACAGAAGAAGGCCGAGCTGCATGCGCAGTACATTGATATCCAGCTATTGCTGGCGGGTGAGGAGCGCATTTTGTATGGCACTCCAGGGTCTGCACGGCAGTGCGATGACTGGCATGTTGAGGACGATTATCAGCTTTGCGCCGCGATTTGTGCCGGGCAGGTTGTCACGCTAACGCCTGGCATGTTCGCGATTTTTATGCCCGGTGAGCCACATAAACCGGGGTGCGAGGTGGGTGCTGCGCAAGAGATTAAGAAGGTGGTGATTAAGGTCTGTGCCAGTCTGCTTAAGGCATAAAAAAAGCCGGATGGTGTACCATCCGGCTTTTTCTTGCCTGTCCTGGGTTTCCGGAAAAACCCTTATACTTCAAGCCAGTTGAGGATGCCGTCTGCCGCTTTACGGCCTTCGGCAATGGCGGTGACCACCAGATCGGAACCGCGAACGATATCGCCACCGGCAAAGATTTTCGGGTTGCTGGTCTGGAACGCGTTCTCGCTGCCTTCCGGGGCGATGATGCGGCCCTGAGAGTCCAGCTCGACGCTGTGTTTCGCCAGCCATTCCATGCTGTGTGGGCGGAAACCAAACGCCATCACGACCGCATCAGCCGGTACCACATGTTCGGAACCCGCAACGATCTCCGCACGACGACGGCCTTTGGCATCTGGCGCCCCCATTTCGGTACGCGCCATTTTCACGCCGCAGACTTTACCGTTGGCATTCACTTCGACACCCAGCGGTTGCACGTTAAACTGGAATTCCACACCCTCTTCGCGCGCGTTTTTCACTTCACGGCGAGAGCCTGGCATGTTTTCCTCGTCGCGACGGTAGGCACAAATAACGTTCTTCGCACCCTGGCGGATGGAGGTACGCACGCAGTCCATTGCGGTGTCGCCACCACCCAGAACAACAACACGTTTGCCTTCCATGCTGATATACGGTTCCTCAGCGGAGTCACTAAAGCCCATGATCTGCCTGGTGTTCGCAATAAGGAACGGCAGCGCGTCGAATACGCCATCGGCATCTTCGTTTTCCAGGCCGCCACGCATCGACTGATAGGTGCCGACGCCAAGGAATACCGCGTCATAATCTTTCAGCAAGTCATCAAGCTGTACGTCGCGACCGACTTCGGTATTCAGCTTGAATTCAATCCCCATGCCAGTGAAGATTTCGCGACGGCGGGTCATCACCTCTTTTTCCAGCTTGAATGCCGGGATACCGAAGGTAAGCAGGCCACCGATTTCCGGATGGCGGTCAAACACCACTGCTTTGACGCCATTACGGGTCAGCACATCGGCGCATGCCAGACCTGCCGGACCTGCACCGATAATCGCCACGCGTTTGTCAGTCTGCTTCACGCCGGTCATATCCGGGCGCCAGCCCATCTCGAACGCTTTATCATTGATGTAGCGTTCGATGTTACCGATGGTGACCGCGCCGAACTCATCATTCAGCGTACAGGAACCTTCACACAGGCGGTCCTGCGGGCAAACGCGCCCGCAGACTTCCGGCAAGGTGTTAGTCTGGTGAGACAGTTCAGCGGCCTCAAAAATACGCCCTTCGTTGGCCAGTTTCAGCCAGTTCGGGATGTAATTATGGACCGGACATTTCCATTCGCAGTACGGGTTACCACAGGAGAGGCAGCGATCTGCCTGCGCCTTGGCCTGGCCTTCCGAAAATGGCTCGTAGATTTCAATAAATTCAATCTTACGGATCTTCAGCGGTTTCTTTGGCGGATCCACGCGCTGTAAGTCGATAAACTGGTATACGTTCTGACTCATTGCTGCCCCTTACTGCGCCTGCACACGCAGCTCTGCTGCGCTACGACTACGATGACCCAACAGTGCTTTCACATCACTGGACTTCGGTTTAACCAGTGCGAATTTCTCCGCGAAGGCTGGCCAGTTAGCCAGAATCTCTTCGCCGCGAGATGAACCGGTATGCTGCACATGCTCGGTAATCAGACCGCGCAAATGCTCTTCGTGGATGGCGAGGTCATCGACGCTCAGCACTTCCACCAGTTCCGGGTTCACACGTTTGCGGAACTCGCCGTCTTCATCCAGAACATAGGCGAAGCCTCCAGTCATCCCTGCGCCAAAGTTCACGCCTGTTTTACCGAGGATACAGACGATACCGCCGGTCATGTATTCACAACCGTTATCGCCGATGCCTTCCACGACAGTAATCGCGCCGGAGTTACGCACGCCGAAACGTTCACCCGCACGGCCTGCGGCATACAGACGACCACCTGTTGCGCCATACAGGCAGGTGTTACCGATAATGCTGGCCTCGTGGCTACGATAAGCAGAGCCTACCGGCGGACGTACCGCGACTAAACCGCCTGCCATGCCCTTGCCTACGTAGTCGTTGGCATCGCCAGTCAGATACAGCTCAACGCCACCGGCGTTCCAGACGCCAAAGCTCTGGCCTGCGGTACCGCTAAAGTGCACGGTAATCGGATCCGCCGCCAGCCCTTGATCGCCATGCGTTTGCGCGATGTAGCCAGACAAAGACGCACCGACAGAACGGTCCGTGTTGCGGATATCAAACCAGAACGTTTTGCTCTGGCGCTCGTCGACAAACGGTTTGGCCTGCTGCAGCAACTGCGCGTTCAACACACCGTTGTCGAACGGCGGGTTGTTTTCGGTGCAGTAAAGCGCTTTGCCAGGATGCGGTTCGGCGGTTTCCAGCAGTTTCGACAAATCCAGCTTCTGTTGTTTGGCGGTGAAACCGTCCAGCTCTTTGAGCAGGTCGGTACGGCCAATTAAATCCACCAGACGTTTCACGCCGAGCTGCGCCATTAACTCACGTACTTCACGGGCGATAAATTCAAAGTAATTGGTCACTTTGAACGGCAGACCGTGGTAGTGGTTTTTACGCAGTTTTTCATCCTGAGTTGCTACGCCGGTTGCGCAGTTGTTCAGGTGGCAAATACGCAGGTATTTACAGCCCAGCGCCACCATCGGGCCGGTACCAAAGCCGAAGCTTTCCGCACCAAGGATTGCCGCTTTGATGATGTCCTGGCCGGTTTTCAGACCGCCATCTGTCTGTAAACGAATTTTGTGGCGCAGACCGTTGGCCACCAGCGCCTGTTGGGTTTCCACCAGGCCCAGTTCCCACGGACAGCCCGCGTATTTCACCGATGACAGCGGGCTTGCACCGGTACCGCCATCGTAACCGGCGATGGTGATGAGATCCGCATAGGCTTTTGCCACACCGGTCGCGATGGTGCCGACGCCCGGTTCGGAAACCAGCTTCACGGAGATCATCGCTTTCGGGTTGACCTGTTTCAGGTCGAAAATCAGTTGCGCCAGATCCTCGATAGAGTAGATATCGTGGTGCGGCGGCGGAGAAATCAGCGTCACGCCCGGTACGGAATAGCGCAGTTTAGCAATGTACGGGGTCACTTTATCGCCCGGTAACTGACCGCCTTCACCCGGTTTCGCACCCTGAGCGACTTTAATCTGAATCACATCAGCATTGACCAGATACGCCGGGGTGACGCCGAAGCGACCGGAAGCGACCTGTTTAATGCGTGAAACTTTGTTGGTGCCATAGCGTGCCGGGTCTTCGCCGCCTTCACCGGAGTTGGAGAAGCCGCCGAGGCTGTTCATGGCTTCAGCCAGCGCTTCATGCGCTTCCGGGCTCAATGCGCCGATGGACATTGCCGCGGTATCAAAGCGTTTGAACAGTTCGCTTGCCGGTTCAACGTCGTTGATGCTGACGGTTTCGCCGTTCGGCGTGATAGCCAGCAGGTCGCGCAGGGTCGCAGCCGGACGCTCATTCACCAGTTTGGCGTACTGCTGATAGTCGCTGTATTCACCGCTCTGGACGGCTTGTTGCAGGGTGCGCACCACATCCGGGTTATAGGCGTGGTATTCACCGCCGTGAACGTATTTCAGCAGACCGCCCGCTTCGAGCGGTTTACGTGCCAGCCAGGCGCGTTTGGAAAGGTTCAGCAGATCCTGCTGGAAGTCAGCAAAACCTGCGCCGCTGATACGGCTGACCACACCCTGGAAGCAAAGTTCGGAAACCTCTTCGTGCAGACCAACGGCTTCGAACAGTTTTGAGCAACGGTAAGAGGCAATCGTCGAGATGCCCATTTTGGACATGATCTTGTACAGCCCTTTGTTGATGCCGTTACGGTAGTTCAGCATCACCGTGCGGTAATTCTTCTCAATGGCTTTGGTATCGACCAGTTTTGCCAGCGTTTCGTAGGCCAGGTACGGATAAATCGCGGTGGCGCCGAAGCCCAGCAGCACGGCGAAGTGGTGCGGGTCACGGGCGCTGGCGGTTTCTACGATGATGTTGGCATCGCAGCGCAGGCTTTTCTCAACCAGACGGGTCTGCACTGCGCCAACCGCCATCGGGGCCGGTACCGGCAGACGGTTTTTAGCGATGTTACGGTCAGACAGCACCAGCAGCACGGTGCCGTTACGCACCATCTGTTCTGCTTTATCGCACAGCGCTCTCACCGTCTCTTCCAGCGAGGTTTCGGTCACATCGAAAGTGATGTCCAGCACATCTGCGCGATAGTGCTCCTCTTTCATGGTGGTGAGCTGCGTGAAATCGGAGTACAGCAGGATCGGCGATTTGAAGCTCAGACGGTGTGCCTGGCCTTCTGCTTCACAGAAGACATTCATCTCACGACCGATACTGGTGGCCAGCGACATCACATGGGCTTCACGCAGCGGGTCAATCGGTGGGTTCGTCACCTGTGCGAACTGCTGGCGGAAGTAGTCGTAAATGATACGCGGCTGGCTGGAGAGCACAGCAAACGGGGTATCGTCACCCATTGAGCCGACCGCTTCCTGACCGTTTTCACCGAGTACGCGGATAACAGAATCCAGCTCTTCGAAGCTGTAGTTAAACTGCTTTTGATAGCTTGTCAGCAGGTCGTCATCCATTTCGCGGATGCCAACCTGGTCATCGGCCAGATCTTCAAACGGCACCAGACGACGAACGTTTTTCTCCATCCATTCTTTATAAGGATGGCGGCTTTTCAGATCGTCATCGGTCTCTGCGGAGTGCAGAATGCGACCGCCACGGGTATCGATAACCATCAGCTCGCCCGGACCGACGCGGCCTTTTTCGACCACTTCGTCAGGCTGATAATCCCAGATGCCCACTTCGGAGGCACAGGTGATCAGCTTATCTTTGGTGATGACGTAGCGTGCCGGGCGCAGGCCGTTACGGTCCAGGTTACAGGCTGCGAAACGGCCATCGGACATGACGATGCCCGCCGGACCATCCCAGGGTTCCATATGCATGGAGTTAAAATCGAAGAAGGCGCGCAGGTCCGGGTCCATATCCGGGTTGTTCTGCCAGGCTGGTGGTACCAGCAGGCGCATGGCGCGCACGATATCCATCCCGCCGGCCAGCAGCAGTTCGAGCATGTTATCCATGGAGCTGGAGTCAGAGCCGGTTTCGTTGACGAACGGCGCGGCATCATGCAGATCCGGGATCAGCGGGGTCTGGAATTTGTAGGTACGCGCGCGCGCCCACTGACGGTTACCGGTGATGGTGTTGATTTCACCGTTATGCGCCAGATAGCGGAACGGCTGTGCCAGCGGCCAGCGCGGTACGGTGTTGGTGGAGAAGCGCTGGTGGAACAGGCAAATGGCCGATTCCAGACGCAGATCCGCCAGGTCCAGGTAGAAGCGCGGCAGGTCAGCCGGCATACACAGACCTTTATAGATATTCACCAGGTTAGAGAGGCTACAAACGTAGAACTCTTTATCTTCCTGCAGACGCTTTTCAATGCGACGGCGGGCAATAAACAGACGGCGCTCCATATCACGTGGGCGCCAGCCAGCCGGGGCGTTAACAAAAATTTGCTCAATACGAGGCAGCGAGGAGAGGGCGATTTCACCGAGTACCCCTTCGTTGGTTGGCACATCGCGCCAGCCGACAATAGACAGGGTCTCACGTTGAAGTTCTTCTTCTACAATACGGCGAGATGTGCTGGCTTTTTCTGGATCCTTATTCAGGAACAGCATACCAACGGCATAGTTTTTGGCTAAACGCCAGCCGCGCTCTTCCGCAACGATACGGAAGAAACGATCGGGTTTTTGCAGCAGCAGACCGCAACCGTCGCCGGTTTTACCATCAGCGAGGATTGCGCCACGGTGCTGCATGCGGGCCAGTGCGTGAATAGCGGTACGCACTACCTTGTGGCTAGGTTCGCCTTCTATGTGGGCGATCAGGCCGAAACCACAGTTATCCCTCTCAAGGGATTTATCGTACAACATATCAGTGAACCTCCCCAGGCTCTGCGGGATTCCCATCCGATACCGATTGCGCGCGGGCACAGCAAGAGCATGGCGACGGGGCTAAATAAAGCCTCGCATGTCGCCCTCTTTAATTTCCTTTTCGCATCGGTACACAAGTGTTGAGGACTTGCTTAAGAGGGAATCTCAATAACTGCATAAATATGATGAGCAGACCACTCATCCAGAAAGCTTCCAGCGGATTCCCAACTTATCGGGAATCCGTACACAGGTCAAATGCCAGGCTTATTTATCTAATAATGTGCTAAAGGATGTTTAATTAATTGATATGTAAATGAATTTAACCTTATTTACAATCAATAAGCCCAGCGCGGAGCGGCAGAGTAATGTGATCTGACTCACTATCGGGAAGCGTTGTTAATGCGTTACCCTACTAAGGGAAATGTGGATTTCAGAATATTATTCTGAGAATGTTCTTATGAGCATATGAACGCACTGTTTTTCACTTGTGACACTATTTCTGCAAAATATCGTCTGAACATAAGGAAAAGTAATTGCCCGAGGAGTGAATGAAATTGCGGTAATCTTGACTGGTTATGCAATGAATAAAAGCCTTGCCGGGCGATTGATCCACATCATCGCCGTCGAAAGCTAAAAATGGCAGGCTTGGCCTCTTTTCAAAGGCACGGCCTGTCAGATTATGCAGTTACAAAAATTAGTCAATATGTTTGGTGGGGATCTTGCCCGTCGTCATGGACAAAAGGTTCATAAATTGACGCTTCACGGTGGTTTTAGCTGCCCGAATCGGGATGGCACCATCGGCCGGGGCGGCTGTACGTTCTGTAATGTCGCTTCTTTCGCCGACGAAGAGCAGCAGCATCGTTCGATTGCCGAACAACTGGTGCATCAGGCGAACCTGGTGAATCGCGCTAAACGCTACCTTGCCTATTTCCAGGCTTACACCAGCACCTGGGCCGAAGTACAGGTGCTGCGTTCCATGTATCAACAGGCAATAAGCCAGGCCAGCATTGTTGGCCTGTGTGTCGGTACACGCCCGGACTGCGTACCCGAGGCGGTGCTGGATTTGCTAAGCGAATACAAAGATCAGGGGTATGAAGTCTGGCTGGAGCTGGGTCTGCAAACCGCGCACGATAAAACGCTGCACCGTATTAACCGTGGGCATGATTTCGCCTGTTACCAGCGAACCACCCGCCTGGCTCGCGAGCGCGGGCTGAAAGTCTGTAGCCACCTTATTGTTGGATTGCCGGGGGAAGGGCAGTCGGAATGCCTGCAAACGCTCCATCGCGTGGTAGAGACTGGCGTAGACGGTATTAAGCTGCATCCCCTGCATATTGTGAAGGGCAGCATTATGGCGAAAGCCTGGGAGGCGGGTCGTCTGCAGGGTATTGAACTGGAAGACTATACTGTCACCGCCGGGGAGATGATTCGCGCCACGCCAGCGGAGGTGATTTACCATCGCGTCTCTGCCAGCGCCCGTCGCCCGACGCTTCTGGCGCCGTTGTGGTGCGAAAATCGCTGGACGGGAATGGTTGAGCTGGATCGCTATCTTACTGAACATGGTGTGCAGGGTTCCGCAGTGGGTCGCCCCTGGATCCAACCGTGACGGTTGCCTGGCTCCGCATTTTTCGCACAACCTTCAACGTGTTGCTCAGAATTGGGTATTATTGAACGGAATTGTTTAAGGAAATCGCTATGAAGCAAATCCGTTTACTGGCGCAATATTACGTCGACCTGATGATGAAGCTCGGGTTGGTTCGTTTCTCCCTGTTACTTGCCCTGGCGCTGGTGGTACTGGCTATCGTCGTACAAATGGCGGTGACGATGGTCTTACAGGGGCAGGTGGCGAGCATCGACGTCATTCGCTCTATCTTTTTTGGCTTGTTAATTACCCCCTGGGCGGTCTATTTCTTATCGGTTGTGGTTGAGCAGCTTGAAGAGTCACGTCAGCGCCTGTCGCGGCTGGTGGACAAGCTGGAAGAGATGCGCGACCGCGACCTCAAACTGAATATCCAGCTTAAAGACAACATCACCCGGCTTAACCAGGAGATGGCGGATCGCGAGAAAGCCGAAGCTGAACGTCAGGCGACATTTGAGCAGCTTAAAGTGGAGATGCAGGAGCGCGAGCAGACGCAGATTCAGCTTGAACAGCAATCCACCTTTTTACGCTCTTTCCTCGATGCCTCCCCGGACCTGGTTTTCTATCGCAACGAAGACAAAGAATTTTCCGGCTGCAACCGGGCAATGGAACTGCTGACGGGCAAAAGTGAGAAGCAACTGATTAACCTTAAACCACAGGATGTCTACGCGCCGGAAGCGGCGGAGAAGGTCATTGAGACCGATGAGAAGGTGTTTCGCCACAATGTTTCGCTGACCTATGAGCAGTGGCTGGATTATCCGGATGGGCGCAAAGCCTGTTTTGAAATTCGCAAGGTGCCCTATTATGACCGCGTAGGTAAGCGCCACGGCTTGATGGGTTTCGGGCGTGATATCACCGAGCGTAAGCGCTATCAGGACGCCCTGGAGCGTGCCAGCCGCGATAAAACCACCTTTATCTCTACTATCAGCCATGAACTGCGCACGCCGCTTAATGGCATCGTCGGGCTGAGCCGTATTCTGCTGGATACCGATTTGACGGCCGAGCAGGAAAAATACCTGAAAACAATCCATGTCTCCGCCGTCACTCTGGGCAATATCTTCAATGATATTATTGACATGGATAAAATGGAGCGTCGTAAAGTCCAGCTCGATAATCAGCCGGTGGATTTCACCAGCTTCCTCGCCGACCTGGAGAACCTTTCCGGCCTGCAGGCGCACCAGAAAGGTCTGCGCTTTGTCATGGAGCCTGCCCTGCCGTTACCGCATAAGGTGGTCACTGACGGCACGCGTTTGCGGCAGATCCTGTGGAACCTTATCAGCAACGCCGTCAAATTTACCCGTGAGGGGCAAGTCACAGTCCGTGTGCGCTATGACGAAGGCGATATGTTGCACTTTGAGGTCGAAGATTCCGGGATTGGTATTCCTCGCGAAGAGTTGGATAAAATTTTCGCCATGTATTATCAGGTGAAAGATAGCCATGGCGGCAAGCCTGCTACCGGTACCGGGATTGGTCTTGCGGTATCGCGTCGGCTGGCGAAAAACATGGGCGGTGACATTGTTGTTACCAGCCAGCCGGGCAAAGGTTCGATCTTCACCCTGACTGTTCACGCGCCTGCGGTAGCAGAGGAAGTGGAAGATGCGTTTGAAGACGATGATATGCCGCTGCCAGCGCTGCATGTGCTGTTGGTGGAAGACATTGAGCTTAACGTGATCGTTGCCCGTTCCGTACTGGAAAAGCTGGGCAATAGTGTGGATGTGGCGATGACCGGTAAGGCCGCACTGGAGATGTTCAAACCTGGAGAATACGACCTGGTACTGCTGGATATTCAGTTGCCGGATATGACCGGGCTGGATATTTCGCGCATCCTCACCAGCCAGTTTGCCCGCGACGATTTACCACCGCTGGTGGCGCTTACCGCCAACGTACTGAAAGATAAAAAAGAATATCTGGATGCAGGGATGGACGACGTCTTAAGCAAGCCGCTGGCGGTCCCGGCATTAACTGCCATGATTAAGAAATTCTGGGATGCGGGCGAAGAAGAGGAGAAAGACGCAATGTCTATTACCGAGGGTCAAAAATCACAAAATCTGCTGGATATCCCGATGCTTGAACAGTATATCGAGCTGGTCGGGCCAAAGCTGATCACCGATGGGCTGGCGGTATTCGAGAAAATGATGCCGGGCTATCTGAGTGTACTGGAGTCTAACCTTACCGCGCGGGATCAAAAAGGGATCGTCGAGGAGGGGCATAAGATCAAAGGTGCCGCGGGATCGGTCGGTCTTCGCCATCTGCAACAACTGGGTCAACAAATTCAGTCACCCGACCTGCCAGCCTGGTGGGATAACGTCGGTGAATGGGTTGAAGAGATGAAGCAGGAATGGCAGCACGATGTTGACGTTTTGAAGGCGTGGGTGGCAAACGCTGGAAAAAAATGACCCCGGATTAACCGGGGTGCGCGAATACTGCGCCAACACCAGGGAAATCGTGGCTGCGCCGTAAAGTTATATATTTTTTTATCAAGGGCGCAGTCGGGAAAATTTGAACTGCACGCACATAAGATAGCAAATCTTAAAGTATTTGTTACATCAATCAGCGAAATGTGTGAAGCGTAGCGCCCTTATCAAAATTTTTAATTATCCCGAGTACGTTGCATAAAGGATGAGCAAAATGAAAAAAATCGGTGTTGTTCTCAGCGGATCAGGCGTTTATGACGGATCGGAGATCCACGAAGCGGTCATCACCCTACTGGCGATCGCTCGCGAAGGCGCTGAGGCTGTATGTTTTGCACCGGACAAGCCCCAGACCGATGTCATTAATCATCTCACGGGTGAACCGATGGGGGAAAGCAGGAACGTGCTGATCGAAGCGGCCCGCATCGCTCGCGGTGCGATCCTTCCGATCGCGCAGGCATCAATAAACGATCTGGATGCGCTGATTGTTCCTGGCGGATTTGGCGCAGCAAAAAACCTGAGCAGCTTTGCAAGTCTCGGTAGTGAAAGTGTGGTCGACCCGGATCTGAAGAGACTGGCTCTGGAGATGCACCAGGCGGGGAAACCGCTCGGCTTTATGTGTATTGCGCCTGCGATGCTGCCAAAAATCTTTGATTTCCCGCTGCGTCTGACGATTGGCACGGATATCGATACCGCTGAGGTACTGGAAGATATGGGGGCTGAACACGTGCCTTGCCCTGTCGACGACATTGTGGTCGATGAGGACAACAAAGTGGTGACCACACCTGCGTATATGCTGGCGCAGAATATTGCGGAGGCGGCCGCAGGGATCGAAAAACTGGTCTCTCGCGTTCTGGTGCTCACTGAATGAGAGGGGCGCGTGGCCCGCTAATGGCGAAAATCAAAAAGCTATTACTCCGGGTGGTGCTGGCGCTGGGCATTTTCTGGGGCGGCGGTATTCTTCTGTTCAGTTTTTTGCCGGTGCCGTTTTCAGCCGTGATGGTCGAACGGCAGTTTGGGGCGTGGCTTACCGGGGATTTCGGCTATGTCGCTCACTCGGACTGGGTCGGTATGGATGAGATCTCACCCTGGGCGGCGCTGGCGGTGATTGCCGCCGAAGATCAGCGTTTCCCGGACCATTGGGGGCTGGATTTTGGCGCGATTGAAAAAGCCTTGTCGCACAATGAACAGCATGAAAATCGTATTCGCGGTGCGTCAACCATTTCCCAGCAGACCATTAAAAACCTGCTGCTCTGGGACGGTAAAAGCTGGGTGCGTAAAGGCTTTGAAGCGGGATTAACGCTGGTCACGGAGGCTGTCTGGACAAAGCGGCGTATTCTGACGGTCTATCTGAATATTGCTGAATTTGGCGATGGCATCTTTGGTGTGGAAGCCGCTTCGCAGCGTTACTTTCATAAACCCGCCAGCAAGTTGACGATGGCTGAGGCGGCATTGCTGGCGGCGGTATTGCCAAATCCGGTACGTTTTCGCGCGGATGCGCCCTCAGGGTATGTGCGCAGCCGTCAGGCGTGGATTATGCGTCAGATGCGTCAGCTTGGCGGAGAAGAGTTCCTGGAACGCAATAAACTGCATTGACAATACCCTCTCCATTGGGAGAGGGAAAACGCGTGCAGTCAGTCTTCATCAAACCCGGCAATAAAAAGCGCAATGACTGCCGCCAGCGCTTCTTCTTCCTGGGGGCCTGTCGCTTCTATCTCTATCTGCCGACCCTTGGCGGAGTCCAGCATGAGTAGCGCAATCACGCTATTGGCCTCGGCTTCGGTTCCTTCGTCGTTACGCAGCAGCACCTCAGCATCAAAACCCTGAACCAGTTCAAACAGTTTCATCGCCGGGCGGGCGTGCATACCCAGCTTATTGGTGATTTCCACAGTTTGTTTTACGGTCATGTTTTCCGTTTTTCCAGCGTACGATGACGAGACTGAACGTTTTTACCGCGCGAGCGGAAATAGTCCGCAAGCTGTTCAGCCACATAGACGGAACGGTGTTTACCGCCGGTACACCCAATCGCCACCGTTAAATAGCTGCGATTATTGGTTTCCAGCATCGGTAACCACAGTTCGAGATAACTGCGAGTCTGGTAAATAAAATTGTGCACTTCCGTATGTCTGTCAAGGAAGGCGGCAACCGGTTTATCCAGCCCGGTCATTGGGCGTAATTTCGGGTCCCAGTGCGGGTTAGGCAAGAAGCGTACGTCAAACACATAGTCGGCATCGATAGGGATACCGTGCTTAAAGCCAAAGGACTCGAACACCATCGTCAGCTCGCGCTCGCGTTTACCCAACAGGCGGGTGCGGAGCATTTCGGCGAGCTCATGAACAGACATTTCCGATGTATCGACGATGAGATCCGCGCGTGAGCGCAGTGGCTCCAGCAGATTGCTCTCTTCATCGATGGCGCTTTCCAGAGACAGGTTTTTGCTGGAAAGAGGGTGCAGACGACGCGTGTCGCTGTAGCGACGGATCAAGGTGTTACGATCGGCATCCAGGAACAGCAGTTGCGGTGAGAAATAGTCCGGCAGGCTGCTCATCGCCTGCTCAAAAATTTCCGGGGATTCCGGCATATTACGCACATCGATGCTGACGGCGGCTGACGTCTGGCGGTCAGCCAGCGTTCTTGCCAGTTCTGGCAACAGGACGACCGGCAGGTTATCGACGCAGTAAAATCCCATATCTTCCAGGGCGCGCAGGGCCACTGACTTACCAGAGCCCGAACGACCACTAACGATCATCAGGACCATGAGCCAATTCTCCTCAGAACCAACGACAGAAAGGCGGCTGTTGCGTTACGCATCGTCATTTTCGCCTTCTGTCAGCGTGATGATCTGATACAACTCCTCATCGCTTTGCGCTGAGCGCAGGCGGCGACAGATGGTTTTGTCCGCCAGACGCTTGGCCACCAACGAAAGCGTATGCAGGTGGGTTTTGGTCTGATCGGCGGGAACCAGAAGCGCGAAGAGTAGATCGACTGGCTGGTTATCAATGGCATCGAAGGCGATAGGTGTTTCCAGTTGCACAAAAACACCAACGGCACGAAGAGTATCTTCTTCGAGTTTTCCGTGAGGGATGGCGATACCGTTACCAATGCCGGTACTGCCCATTTTCTCACGCGTCAGGATCGCTTCGAAGACCACTTGTGGTGGCAGGCTCAACTGCTTTGCAGCCAGTTCACTGATAATTTCCAGGGCACGTTTTTTGCTCTGGCAGTGAACGCCACTACGGGTACATTCCTGGTTAAGGACATTGCTCAATTGAAGAGCGGAATCGTTGTTCATCATAATTTCACCTAAGCGTCGCCAGTGCAGACACCCTGCCGGGTTGCGGCAGGGTGATACGCGCCAGACGAGTGCCCGGACAATTAGTGTTGTTTCAGTTTATCTTTATGTTTCGTGAGCTGCCGCGCCAGTTTATCAATTAAACCGTCGATAGCAGCATACATGTCTTGTCCTTCCGCACTTGCATGAATCTCCCCCCCGTTTACGTGTAGGGTCGCGTCCGAGATATGAGTCACTTTCTCCACTTTCAACACAACATAGACCTGATTGATCCTTTCGAAATATTGTTCGAGTTTGGCAAATTTCGCGGTGACGAATTCGCGCAGGGCCTCGGTTATCTCGACGTTATGTCCTGTGATGTTAAGCTGCATAGTGTCTTCCTTATCGGTTAGGTCACACCAGCTGTTTGCGCTGATTAGACGGCGGAATGGATAAAGACTCTCGATACTTCGCAACGGTTCGCCGCGCTACCATAATACCCTGATCTGAGAGCATGGTAGTCAGCTTACTGTCACTCAACGGCTTCGCAGGATTCTCTGCGGCAATTAATTTCTTCACCAGTGCACGGATAGCCGTTGACGAAGCTTCGCCGCCGCCTTCGGTATTCACATGACTGGAGAAGAAATATTTAAGCTCAAAGATGCCACGCGGACTGTGCAGATATTTTTGGGTCGTGACACGGGAAATCGTTGATTCATGCATCTCGACGGCCTGAGCGATATCGGCCAGTACCATCGGTTTCATAAATTCTTCGCCTTGCTCGAAAAACGCCTGCTGCTGTTCAACAATGCAGCGGCTTACCCTTAACAGGGTATCGTTCCGGCTCTCAAGGCTTTTGATCAGCCATTTCGCTTCCTGCAGATTGCTGCGGATAAACTGGCTGTCGGCATCGTTACGCGCACCACCGCACATAGCGGCGTAGTGCTGGTTGATTTGCAAACGTGGGATGCTGTCGGAGTTCAGCTCGACCGTCCAGCGCCCATTGTGCTTGCGCACCAGCACGTCAGGAATGACATATTCGGGCTCGCCGGTCTGGATTGACTGGCCAGGGCGTGGATCAAGAGACTGGATTAAATTGACCGCCTCTTTTAACACATCTTCTTTCAGACGCGTTACGCGCATCAGCGTACGGAAGTCATGGTTAGCGAGCAGATCCAGGTGATCGCTGATGATTAAACGCGCTTCATCGCACCAGGGGGTCTCTTTGGCAAACTGAGAGAGTTGGATCAACAGGCAATCGCGCAGATCCCTGGCCGCAACACCGACCGGATCGAAACGCTGAATACGTTTCAGTACCGCTTCGACTTCATCCAGACCGATCTCTTCATCACCCATGCTTTCCAGGATGTCTTCCAGGGGAACGGTGAGATACCCCGTGTCATCAACAGCGTCGACAATGGAGGTCGCAATGGCGCGATCGGTATCCGAAAAGGGGGTGAGTTCAACCTGCCACATCAGGTAATCCTGTAGCGACTGGGTGGTCTCCCCCTGGTAAATAGGCAGTTCATCGTCAAGATAATCGGTGCTGCTACCGGAAGGGGTGCCAGCGGTATAGATTTCGTCCCAACTGGCATCCAGGGGCAACTCTTCGGGCATCTCTTTTTGCTCAAGAGCGTCAACCGTGTCCAGCCCTTCGTTGTCCTGGGATTGTTGTGCATCCACTTCTTCGTGAAGATCGGTTTGCTCAAGCAATGGATTACTTTCCAGAGCTTGCTGGAGTTCTTGCTGAAGTTCCAACGTGGACAGTTGCAGCAGGCGAATAGCCTGTTGCAACTGTGGCGTCATGGCTAGCTGTTGGCTGAGCCTTAATTGCAAACCTTGCTTCATATTCAGAGCAGTACTCTCCGACTAAACACGTCAATAAACCCTACCCTATCAGAGTCTGAAGTCTTCCCCAAGATATACGCGCTTAACATGTTCGTCTTCAAGGATTTGCTGAGGCGTACCGTGCGCGATCAAATGCCCCTGGCTGACAATATAAGCCCGCTCACACACCGCCAACGTTTCGCGAACGTTGTGGTCGGTAATCAACACGCCAAGTCCGCTATCACGCAGGTGCTCAATAATGCGCTTGATATCAATTACCGATATCGGGTCAACGCCAGCAAACGGTTCATCCAGCAGGATAAATTTCGGGTTTGCGGCCAGCGCGCGAGCAATTTCGACACGACGACGTTCACCACCAGAAAGCGCCTGCCCCATATTGTCGCGCAGATGTTCAATATGGAACTCTTCCATCAGCTCGTTCGCCCGATCCACACGCTGTTCGGATGTGAGATCGTCGCGAATTTGCAGTACCGCCATGAGATTGTCAAATACGCTCAGGCGCCGGAAAATAGAGGCTTCCTGCGGCAAATAGCCGATACCGCGACGTGCCCGGGCATGCAGCGGCAGCAGACTGATATCTTCATCATCGATGATGATATTGCCCGCATCACGCGACACGATACCAACGACCATGTAGAACGTCGTGGTTTTACCTGCACCGTTAGGACCGAGCAGCCCGACAATTTCGCCTGAATTGACTGTCAGACTGACATCTTCCACCACACGACGACCTTTGTAGGCCTTGGCGAGATTCTTTGCAGTTAATGTTGCCATAACGAATTAGTTACTCTTTTTTTGCGCCGGAGCCGGGGTTTTATTGTTGCTCTTATCCTGCAACTGCGACGGCACCAGAACCGTCGTCACGCGTTTGCCTTTATCGCTGAAAGCCTGCATTTTCTGCTCTTTCACCAGATAGGTAATTTTGTCGCCCGTGATGTTGCTATCAAGCTGTTCAAGGTAGGCATTGCCTGTCAGGACCACGAAATCTTTTTCCAGCTCATAGTGCATCTGGGAGGCGTGGCCTTTCACGGGTTTGCCGTTATCCTGCATCTGGTAAAAGGTGGCAGGATTACCGTAACCATCAATGATTTCTTTACCTTGCTGACCGCCAGGGCGTGTTACCACAACCTTGTCGGCATTGATTTTGATGGTGCCCTGGGTCACGACAACATTACCGGTGAAGGTCACCACATTCCCCTGCATATCCAGCGCCTGCTGATCGGAGTCGATGTGGATCGGTTGCTCGGTATCGCCGGTCACCGCAAGCGCCGGAAGACTGGCGGCAAAAAGGACACTGGCCAGGGCAAAATTAAGGCTGAGTTTGTTTGTTCTGAATTTCATAGGAGCTTCTAACCTTTTCAATAAGCTCGGCGTTTTTGCTGCGTAAATTGCCGCGCATTTTCAGGCCGGTGGAATTAAATGTTGTTCCGTATAACGTGACTTGATCATCAGAGGCGACATCCTGCGTGATCAGGTTTATCTGTGCATTATCCGTCGTAATTTTTCGCAGTTGAGCATCCGCGGTCAGGGCGTTGACCTCAACATGTCCATAAAGATAAAGCATCCGGTCATTGGTCAGCTTCGCTTTATCCGCCTTAATGGACCACTCGGGAATTTTATCTTTGTCGAAAGTTGTTAGCACCGGTTGGGTAAACCAGGTGATCGCATCAGCAGAATAGTATTCAACATGCTGGGCTATCAGCCGATAATTCAAGGCACCTTCCGGACTGTAGACTACCGTATCGGTATGCTCGCTTTTATACGTTGGGTCAGTATTGTTAACGGTCACTTGTTCAGGCTGTTCGCGATCGGCCAGGTTCACCCCAATCAGTATCAGTGCGACCAGTGACAGCACAATGATGACCCAACGTCTGGTTTTACTCATATTGATTGCCCTTTGGCCTCATCAAGCTTGCCTTGCGCCAGCAATAACAAATCACACACTTCACGAACTGCACCACGCCCGCCTGCTGTACGGGTGACATAATTCGCCCGAGGAATGAGCAACGGATGCGCATCCGCCACCGCCACGCTTAAACCGATTTCAGCCATCACAGGCCAGTCGATGAGGTCGTCTCCCACATACGCAACGTGTTCCGGCGTCAGCGAAAGTTTGCTCAATAACTCGCGATAAGCCAACAACTTATCTGATTGCCCTTGATAAAGGTGCGTAATGCCCAGCGTTTCGCAGCGGTCTTCCATCAGTTTAGCTTTTCGACCAGTAATAATGGCAACCTCAATGTCGGACGTTAATGCACAACGGATACCGTAACCATCGCGGACGTTGAACGCTTTTAACTCTTCTCCATTATTACCCATGTAGATAGATCCATCAGATAAAACACCATCTACATCAAGAATTAACAGCTTAATTTTTTCTGCCTTCGCCATTACCTGCGTACTGACGGGTCCGTAGCATGTCGCAAGCGACGCTCCAACCTTACTCATTCTTCGATCCTTTTTCACACCACGCCCGCGCGCAGCAAATCATGCATATGTAACACACCCAGCAATTGGTCGCCATCGGCAACCAAAACAGAGGTGATATGGCGGGACTGCATCAGATTGAGCGCGTCCACCGCCAGTGTGCCAGGACGCACGCGAATACCGCCTGGCGTCATGACCTCAGCAATACCTAAACTTCGCACATCTACGCCCATATCAAATACGCGGCGCAAATCGCCATCAGTAAAAATGCCTTCGATTTTCATCAGATCGTCGCAAATAACCGTCAGGCCTAAATTCTTGCGCGTGATTTCGAGCAGGGCGTCACGCAGCGTGGCCTCTTTACTCACATGCGGAATTTCATCCCCGGTATGCATGATGTCATTGACTCGCAGCAGGAGCTTACGCCCAAGCGCGCCACCAGGATGGGAAAGCGCAAAATCTTCTGCTGTAAAACCCCGGGCTTTCAACAGCGCGACGGCCAGGGCATCTCCCATGACCAGTGCGGCGGTTGTACTGGATGTTGGTGCCAGCCCTAATGGACAGGCTTCTTGTGGCACCTTCACGCACAGATGAATGTCAGCCGCGCGGCCCATACTGCTGTCCGGACGGCTTGTCATACAGATCAGAAAGACTTTGAGTCGTTTGAGCACCGGGATCAACGCGAGGATCTCATTCGACTCACCGGAGTTCGACAGCGCGATCACCACATCCTGCGAACCGACCATACCCAGATCGCCATGCGCCGCTTCTCCCGGATGAACAAAGAAAGAAGAGGTCCCGGTACTGGCGAATGTTGCGGCCATTTTGCGGCCGATGTGACCGGATTTCCCCATTCCCATTACGACGACTTTGCCGCTGCAATAGAAAATTTTCTCACAGGCCTGTGCAAAATCCTGATTGATGTATTGATCAAGCTGAGCCAGGCCTTCACGTTCAATTTGCAAAACGTCCCGGCCAGCCTGCTGAAAGTCGAAGCCCGGTTGCAGATCGATATGCGACATAAATGTGTGTCCAGTTATCCTGTCAAACGCGGCGTAACCCAGTACAGTAGTGCTAACCAGGTGATAAAACCGCCTAATAATAATGCGCCAGTTCCTTTGCCTGTCTGCTGCTTACGTCGCCAGCAGGTGAGGGCAAAAATGACGCTCACCAGTAACATCACGCCATAATCTCGCGTAAAAGCCAGGCTGTTAAAATGACCCGGCGCTATCAGCGCGGGTAAACCCAGCACCAGCGTGATGTTGAAAATATTCGAGCCGATGATATTACCGATCGCAATATCGTCTTCTCCTTTACGTGCCCCGGCAATAGCTGTCGCTAGTTCCGGCAGACCGGTCACAATGGCAATCACCGTCAGGCCGATGGTTAATTCGCTCATCGCGAAATAGTTTGCGACCACCGTGGCATTGTCTACGACCATGCGTGTTGACATCGGCATAATGATGAGTGCAACGCCAAGCCACAAGAATGCCACTGACAGGCTGCCGCCACGGGGCAACTCTGCAACTTGTTCACGTGTTAGCGTATCGCTACCTTGCAGTTCAGCCAGACGGGCGATTTTAACAATGTATACAAGCCATAGCACGGCCAGCAGAAGTAAAAACAGGCCGTCCAGCCGGGTAAGTTGCCCGTCAAACAGGACGAACCCTGCCAGCATGCTGGTTATTAACATTAGCGGCAATTCACGGCGCAGGATATCGGAATGGACGGTAAATGGGTGCAGAAGCGCAGCGAGTCCAAGAATCAACAGAATATTGGTGATATTAGAGCCGAGGGCCGTACCCATCGCCAGATCAAGCTGACCATGCATGGCGGCAGCAACGGAGACAATCATCTCCGGAAGAGAGGTGCCGATACTCACCACTGTCATCCCAATGAGTAACGGTGGAACGCCCAGACTGCGGCATAAAATCGAGGCGGCGAATACCAATCGGTCAGCGCTGTATACTACTAACAGTAAACCAATAATTAACAGCGCCGTCGCTAAAAGCATCTAAAGTCCTTTCTTGAGGTATAATCTGCCGGTCCGCAGGCTGCGATTGCCGGGGAAAACCGGGAATTTTAAGCGGCGTAGAGAATTCTTAATTTTGACTTTATGCGGCTCAAAAGTAAAACAAATGCCAGCTTTCGCTAACTCATACGGGTAATATTCTGTAAAAATGGTGGGTTCTTGCTGTTATCCGGCATCATGCTTAGACCCAATCAAGGCTTATAAGGAAGAAAGAATGAGCCAGACTGTGGCGAATCTGGTCGATATCCGTGGCGTGAGTTTCTCCCGTGGAAGTCGGCGTATTTTCGACAATATCTCGCTGACGGTGCCGCGCGGTAAAATCACCGCCATCATGGGTCCGTCCGGGATTGGTAAAACAACGTTGCTTCGTCTTATTGGTGGACAGATACCGCCAGACGCGGGTGAGATCCTTTTTGACGGCGAGAATATCCCCGAGATGAGTCGCTCCCGGCTGTTTACCGTGCGTAAACGGATGAGCATGTTGTTCCAGTCCGGCGCATTATTTACCGATATGACCGTGTTCGATAATGTCGCCTATCCGCTGCGCGAACATACGAACTTACCGGCTGCGTTGCTGAAAAGTACGGTCATGATGAAACTGGAGGCGGTAGGGCTGCGCGGTGCGGCAAAACTCATGCCTTCCGAACTTTCTGGCGGGATGGCGCGTCGTGCGGCGCTGGCAAGGGCTATCGCGCTGGAACCTGATTTAATCATGTTCGACGAACCTTTTGTCGGCCAGGATCCTATTACCATGGGTGTGCTGGTGAAGCTTATCTCTGAACTGAATAGCGCGCTGGGCGTAACCTGTGTTGTCGTTTCCCATGACGTGCCGGAAGTGCTGAGCATCGCCGACTATGCGTATATAGTGGCAGACCGGAAAATTGTGGCGCAGGGCAGCGCGCAAGGCTTGCAGGAAAACGCTGACCCTCGTGTCCGTCAGTTCCTCGACGGCATTGCTGACGGACCCGTGCCGTTCCGCTATCCCGCAGGTCAATATCAATCCGATTTATTTGAGACAGGGAGTTAAGCCACTCATGTTGTTACATGCACTGGCGTCGCTTGGACATCGCGGGATTAAGACGATCGCGACGTTTGGCCGCGCTGGTTTAATGCTCTTCAACGCGCTGGTCGGTAAGCCGGAATTTGGCAAACACGCGCCGTTGCTGGTGCGCCAACTCTATAATGTGGGTGTCCTGTCGATGCTCATTATTATCGTGTCCGGCGTCTTTATCGGCATGGTGCTTGGCTTACAAGGCTATCTGGTGCTGACGACCTACAGCGCGGAAACCAGTCTGGGAATGCTGGTGGCACTCTCCTTGTTGCGTGAGCTGGGGCCCGTTGTCGCTGCGCTGCTTTATGCAGGGCGTGCGGGGTCTGCACTGACTGCGGAAATTGGCCTGATGCGCGCGACTGAGCAACTTTCAAGCCTTGAAATGATGGCTGTTGACCCACTGCGGCGCGTGATTTCCCCTCGCTTTTGGGCGGGTGTTATCTCCTTGCCATTACTGACGATTATCTTCGTTGCAGTTGGTATCTGGGGCGGCTCGCTGGTGGGTGTGAACTGGAAAGGAATCGACTCAGGGTTCTTCTGGTCGGCGATGCAAAATGCCGTCGACTGGCGACTGGATCTGGTGAACTGTCTGATTAAGAGCGTCGTCTTTGCTATCACTGTAACCTGGATTGCTTTATTTAATGGTTACGACGCGATCCCGACTTCTGCCGGGATCAGTCGGGCAACGACGCGTACCGTTGTGCACTCTTCACTGGCCGTTCTTGGTCTGGATTTTGTGCTCACCGCATTGATGTTTGGGAATTGAGTTCATGCAAACGAAAAAAAGTGAAATTTGGGTAGGCATTTTTCTGTTACTGGCGCTGCTGGCGGGGCTGTTTATCTGCCTGAAAGCGGCCGATGTCGCCTCTATGCGCACCGAACCGACGTATCGCGTGTACGCAACCTTTGACAACATTGGCGGTCTGAAAGCACGCTCGCCGGTCCGTATTGGTGGCGTAGTGGTTGGCCGTGTTGCGGATATTGAACTCGATCCGAAAACCTATCTGCCGCGCGTCGCGATGGATATCGAAGAACGTTATAACCAGATTCCGGATACAAGTTCGCTGGCTATTCGCACGTCAGGTTTGCTGGGTGAGCAATATTTGGCTTTGAACATAGGTTTTGAGGATCCTGAGCTGGGAACTTCTATGCTTAAAGAAGGCAGCACAATCCAGGATACGAAATCCGCCATGGTGCTTGAGGACCTGATCGGACAATTCCTTTACAACAGTAAAGGCAGTGACAATAAGAATTCTGGCGATGCGCAGTCAAAACCGCAGGATGATACTTCCAGCGCACCGTCTGCTGGTAAGACGAATTAACGAGGAGAGTTGACGCATGTTTAAACGTCTATTAATGGTTGCCATGCTGGTTATCGCGCCACTTGGGCTCGCCAACGCGGCGGAGCAAGCTAATCCGTACAAAGCAATGCAGGAAGCGGCAAAGAAAACATTTGATCGCCTCAAAAATGAGCAGCCGAAGATTCGCGCGAATCCTGATTATTTACGTGATGTGGTTGACCAGGAATTACTGCCATACGTCCAGATTAAATATGCCGGCGCTCTGGTACTGGGGCGTTACTATAAAGACGCAACGCCTGCGCAGCGCGAAGCCTACTTCGCTGCTTTCCGTGAATATCTGAAACAGGCCTATGGCCAGGCGCTGGCAATGTACCACGGTCAGACATACGAGATTGCCCCGGAGCAACCGCTGGGTGATGCCACGATCGTGCCGATCCGTGTGACCATTATCGATCCTAACGGTCGTCCGCCAGTGCGTCTGGACTTTCAGTGGCGCAAAAACACGCAGTCCGGTAACTGGCAGGCGTATGACATGATTGCCGAAGGGGTGAGCATGATCACCACCAAGCAAAATGAATGGAGCGATCTGTTGCGTACCAAAGGTATTGATGGACTGACCGCGCAGTTGCAGTCCATTTCTCACCAGAAAATTACTCTGGACCAGAAGAAATAATGACGCCGCAATTAAGCTGGGTGCGTGAAGGTGAACGGCTGGTGTTGCAAGGCGAGCTTGATCAGGATGTGCTGAATCCTCTGTGGAATGCTCGTCAGGAGGCAATGAAAGGGACAACCTGCATCGATCTTCACGCCGTATCGCGCGTTGATACTGCTGGTGTGGCACTATTAATTCACCTGATTGCTCAGGGGAAAATTCAGGGTCATCAGGTTTCACTCGAAGGGATCAGCGAGAATTTGCAGACGCTTGCAGCATTATATAATTTGCCTGCGGACGTATTGCCTCGCTAATTTTTTCAGTACGTTACTCTTTAAAGCCTCGTTTGGTATACCAACGGGGCTTTTTGCTTATTTAAGACCGCCTCACTTTCCTCTAAGATGTGGGGCTGTTTTCACTATCAGATGAAATTAACGCCCATGGAAAATCATGAAATTCAGACAGTGCTGATGAACGCACTCTCTCTCCAGGAAGCCCACGTCACTGGCGACGGCAGTCACTTTCAGGTTATTGCTGTGGGTGAGATTTTTGACGGCATGAGCCGGGTCAAAAAACAGCAGGCCGTGTATGGTCCATTAGCGGAATATATAGCGGACAACCGCATTCACGCTCTCTCGATCAAAGCGTATACCCCGCAAGAGTGGGCACGCGATCGCAAACTAAACGGTTTTTGAGCTACGGGTATTACGCCCGCAGCGCGTGTGAATTCTTAACAGAGATCAGATGAATGGATAAGTTTCGTGTACAGGGGCCAACCCGGCTCCAGGGCGAAGTCACAATTTCAGGTGCTAAAAACGCCGCGTTACCGATCCTTTTTGCCGCACTGCTGGCAGAAGAACCGGTAGAGATCCGCAACGTTCCGAAACTGAAAGACATTGATACCACCATGAAGCTGCTGAGCCAGCTGGGTACCAAAGTTGAACGCAACGGGTCAGTCTGGATCGATGCAAGCAAGGTTAACGTATTCTGCGCGCCTTACGATCTGGTCAAAACCATGCGTGCCTCTATCTGGGCGCTGGGACCACTGGTCGCGCGTTTTGGTCAGGGGCAGGTTTCCTTACCGGGGGGCTGTGCCATTGGCGCGCGTCCGGTAGATCTGCATATCACGGGTCTGGAACAGCTTGGTGCAGAAATTAAGCTGGAAGAAGGTTATGTCAAAGCGAGCGTTAATGGTCGCCTGAAAGGCGCGCATATCGTCATGGATAAGGTCAGCGTCGGCGCGACCGTCACCATTATGACGGCGGCAACCCTGGCTGAGGGGACAACTATCATCGAAAACGCTGCGCGTGAGCCGGAAATCGTTGATACTGCGAACTTCCTCAATGCGCTGGGGGCGAAAATCAGTGGTCAGGGTACCGACCATGTCACCATTGAAGGGGTTGAGCGTCTGGGCGGCGGTGTCTATCGTGTGCTGCCGGACCGCATTGAAACAGGTACCTTCCTGGTGGCTGCCGCAATCTCTGGTGGCAAAATCGTCTGCCGTAACGCGAAACCCGATACCCTTGACGCCGTGCTGGCTAAGCTGCGCGAAGCCGGTGCGGAAATCGAAGTGGGCGACGACTGGGTAAGCCTGGATATGCATGGTAAGCGTCCGAAGGCCGTCAACGTGCGCACTGCGCCGCACCCGGCGTTCCCGACAGACATGCAGGCACAGTTCACATTGCTGAACCTGGTTGCGGAAGGCACGGGTGTGATCACCGAGACGATCTTCGAAAACCGTTTTATGCACATCCCGGAACTGATTCGTATGGGCGCGCATGCGGAAATCGAAAGCAACACCGCGATTTGTCACGGCGTTGAAAAACTCTCCGGCGCGCAAGTGATGGCGACCGACCTGCGCGCGTCTGCAAGCCTCGTGCTGGCGGGTTGTATTGCGGAAGGGACGACAATCGTGGATCGTATTTACCATATCGATCGCGGTTACGAACGCATTGAAGACAAGCTGAGTGCGCTGGGCGCCCATATTGAGCGCGTAAAAGGCGAATAATCCCTCTTTGCACTAAAACCCCCAACCCGTTTCGGGAAGGGGGTTATCCTGTTTATTTTGGCTTCCTTTGCCGCATCATGCTGGTTCTGTCGATAAATTCATGGGTTACGGGATCGTGATAGCGCGATGGCCATATCACCCAGGGATCGGTATCCAGCGCGCGGGCAATGATGAGCTCTCCTTTTGGCCAGGAGCGTGTTAGCGCGTTCGCCAGCGTCGATGAACTCAAACCACACTTGCGTGATTCTGCGGCCAGTGATGTCCCTTTTTTATGCAGTCCGGCAATGATATCCGCCGGGTGCCAGTCAATGAATTTACTTTCCATTTTCTCTCCCTGGTGAAAGCCATTAAAACGTGATGGCAATATGTTGAGTACTTATCATGCTTATATAAGAGCTTTTGCTCTAAAAAGTTCAAGTAAGAACGATAGCTTTAAGAATTCACCAGGGCTGCAAAGCGTGGTTTTTTGAATGTAAATTGATTTTTATAGGAACTTAATGGCGCTTTCCCGTTGTTAGCGGGAAAGCGAGATGATCAGTGATCGCGCTGGACCGCGATATGGGCCAGGCCAATGAGGGCTTCGCGCCATGGGGAGTCCGGAAGAATCTGTAGAGCAGCGATAGCTTTATCCGCCTCTTCCTCAGCGCGACGACGCGTCCATTCCAGTGAACCACAGGCTGCCATAGCTTCCAGAACAGGTTCCAGAAGATGTCGTCCGTTGCCCTGCTCGATGGCTTCACGAATCATCTGTGCCTGCTCTGCAGTGCCATTGTGCATCGCATGCAACAAGGGGAGAGTCGGTTTACCTTCGTTGAGGTCATCGCCGGTGTTTTTACCCAGCGTTTCACCATCTGCACTGTAGTCCAGCAAATCATCGATGAGCTGGAAGGCAGTACCCAGATAGCGACCATAATCCTGCAACGCTTTTTCTTGTGCGTCACTGCAACCCGCCAGCAAACCAGAACACTGGGCTGCCGCTTCAAACAGACGCGCGGTCTTGCTGTAAATTACGCGCATGTAGTTCTCTTCGGTGATGTTCGGGTCATTGACATTCATCAGCTGCAGAACTTCACCTTCGGCTATTACATTCACCGCTTCGGACATGACTTCCAGTACTTTTAGCGAGCCAAGGCTGGTCATCATCTGAAAGGCGCGGGTGTAAATAAAATCACCGACCAGTACGCTGGCCGCGTTACCAAACGCAGCGTTAGCGGTGGCTTTGCCGCGGCGCATATCTGATTCATCCACAACATCGTCGTGGAGCAGCGTCGCCGTGTGGATAAATTCGATTAACGCGGCGATGGTCACATGCGCGTTGCCTTCGTAGCCAACGGCACGCGCTGCCAGTACGGCAATCATTGGACGGATACGTTTACCGCCGCCGCTAACAATGTAATAACCCAACTGGTTGATTAGCTGAACATCAGAGTTGAGCTGTTGCAGGATTGTCGCATTAACACCCGCCATATCTTGCGCGGTTAACTCATTGATTTTTTCTAAATTCATCGCAAAAGCCGGGCTTTCAGTCCTGTTTACCACATATCAAAATGGGATAACGAAGGGTTACGGGTTAGAATAGTATTGTTGATTGTACTGAAAAAACGCGCCAGATAAACGTTACCCTACGCATTGTGTTTTTTTTCTGCATGGATTGACGATCGCTCTTGTCAAAGGCTCGCGTTTTGCGTAATATTCGCGCCCTATTGTGAATATTTATAGCGCACTCTGAATC
>OKPX01000158.1_pt1 | contig 40801 bp, 36 predicted proteins | sample 1613911 | NCBI WGS metagenome assembly OKPX01 (sample SAMN04436892, study PRJEB24849) | human gut metagenome | biome: human gut; feature: NICU; material: stool | host: Homo sapiens | place: USA: Saint Louis, MO | collected 2012-02-03 | reverse complement strand
GAAAACCAGTATTATCAACGGCTCGGAAGTGTCTAGATTATCCGTGGCGATTCAAACTCACCAGACTGATTAATGCGATTTATAATGATAAGAGCATTAACACCAATCATGAGATTATTGATATTGTCGAAAAAAGTCAGATACCGGTTATAATATCAAAATACTTGTCATCAGAGTATTTAAGAGAAAAACTGACTTTATCATTACTGAGAACTCAGACAGACGTACTATTAACGGAAAAAAGTATAAACCGACTGGTGGCATCTTTCAGTCGTAACATAGGTAACAATGACGAGTTTACCGCTAACCGTGAGAAAAGTGATCACGGTAATTTATCCTTCGATTTCGGCGATGGAATTGAAAAAAACAGCGTATCCGGTGAAGAAATAGAAATCCCGTCTTCATTCAAGCCATTATCTCTTAAAAATGTCATGTCCTGCGGAAGTGAGTATATCCCTCTCATCTTTGTCGCCCTGGTGATACGAGCCTATCTTGGTTTTGAGACCAGCATTGGCACTCAGATTACAGAAACAATTAACGATCACATAGTAAGTGATGACAATAAAAAATACACAAATAATGTTTCACGCGCGCTGCGTTCTAACTCTCTAATCAAACAGAAATGGTTGCTGATTAGGACGGATTTGCATCCTAAGTTCAGGAAGTTTTCACTGAGCAGCACCTGGCAGTCAGAATGGATTGAAATATTCGGTGAAGAACCACCAGAAATCGAAATTTGATGCGGGGTCTGCTAAGGAGCAAATTGTGCACTTTAACTGTAAAAGTGAAATTGCGGATAAGTCGCTAGTAGACCAATTGACCCACTCCCCGAGGATCCCAACGTGAAAGCGTTAGTATTGCGACTATATGCGAACTTCCGTTCCTCGCTCTAAGCAGCCGTTCCGTTGCCGCAGAATGAAGGCCATCAAACAGGGGCGATCGGCTGGGTCCGAACGTCCCCTGTCTGCCAGTAACGAACGTTAACTGTTCGTTGACGGATCGTACTCCCACTGTGATTCATCACTGTAAATCGTACCGTCATCATCCATTACCTGTGCATTGAGGTGCTTTGCAATCTCCAACATCTTTCTGTACAGATATGTGTCTGGCCATTGGGTATAAATATTACCTGCGCTCCAGTCGAGCCAGGGTTCTGCGTACAATGAAGGGCCTGACCACAAGGCGTGGTAATCGCCGTTTATAATATGTTTGCTTAATTCCTTATCGCTATTAATGTAGTCAAGCCATTCATCAGCAGTTATCTGTGCATCATCATTATCTGCCCAGAATTCAGCTCTTGTTATGTGAAATTCAACACCCATAGCATCCCCTAAACAGTGAAATAATTATCACAAACTAATGTAGTGCCCTATTCTATACGAGTGTAAACCCACACAAAGCGCAAAAGTCGCCTGTTTATTGTTCTTTTTGTTCAACTTTGCAAAGATGTATCGCACACGATCCCACACCTGCCACACTCGCAGGAGCAAGATCTTCCCTCCACGCCCTGCCCCGGCAGTAACGCGCTACGTGGCAATGTCGACATCGAACTGGTTCTGCTTTGAGGATTCCGCTATGACTACCTTTTACCAACTGTCAGCCACCAGCCTGGGCGGCCAGCTTATCTCTATGGCCGACTACGCGGATAAGGTGGTCCTGGTCGTTAATACCGCCAGCCATTGCGGCTTCACGCCACAATACGGCGGCCTTGAAGCGCTCTACAAAAAATACGCTGCCCAGGGTTTGGTGGTATTGGGTTTCCCCTGCAACCAGTTCGGTAAACAGGAACCCGGTGGCGCCGCGGAAATCGCGCAGACCTGTCAGATTAACTACGGTGTGAGCTTCCCGATGTTCGAGAAAATAGAAGTCAACGGAAGCGCAGCGCACCCGGTGTTTCGTTATTTGAAACACGAATTACCCGGCGTGCTGGGTGGGCGAATCAAGTGGAACTTCACGAAGTTTCTGATCGGACGCGACGGTAAACCGCTCAAACGTTTTGCACCCTTCACCACCCCACAGAAAATGGAAACCGCAATCCTTGCGGCACTTAAAAACTGAATTTTTCGCACATTCATTTTTAGCGCTTTATGCAAAAAGAGGATCAACATACCGTCAAACTTTTGCTTAAACAGCAAGTAGCGTTCTGATGATTCTTTTAGTGGCAGATTCGTGCCAGCAACAAACGTTGTGCTAATCAATGATGGGGGGCTCAGGCTGGATAGTCCGCTTAGCCAGTTTCTTTTGAAGCAGTATGACCATTACAGGAAATCCAGATGCGGCTAATGCACTGACAACCAACAGTCTGTTTAGATTTTGCGTGGTTAATCCCTGGTCAGGTAATAATAAAGAGGACAGAAAGAATGCGAGAGTGGTTATCAGGAACATAATGGCTGTCTGTAATGAAGAAAAACCGGCTCGTTGTTCATCCTCAGGATACTGGACAGCCACCACCGAAGCGCAGACAAGTCGGCTATATGAGGCGCCAAGAAATAAGGTGATAAACAGACCTGCATTATGATAACCCACCGCAGGAATCAGCAAACTTGCCACAAAGAACAGCGTTGATAGTGTTGCCAGCATTAGCGTGGATAAACGCGCTGTTAGAACCCCTGTTATTTTTGTAGACAGATAACCTGCAATCCCGCCACTTAAGAACAATACGGGCAACAGGTTTTGTTGTGCTGCCATATACTGCGTCATTAATGGCGTTATTATGGGAATAATCAGCATTGGACTAAATTGTGCCAGAGCCGTACAAGAGGCAAATAATAAGGTTTGCGTATCAATAGGCAGTCTGGTTTTCACGCCTGATGAGACCGTATCCCTGGGGATGATAAAGACTATCAAGGGTAAAGAGACCAGGCAAAAACAACTGATTAACCACAGCGCGGTATGCCAGGCATAGCGCGAGCACAAAAATAATATAACGGGCATTCCTATAATGCTTACCATCGAAAATGACGCAATCACCGTCGCCAACATTTTTCCGCGCAATTGTGCCGGTGCATTATTTATCAATAGACTTGTCCCCACCCCCATTGTCGTACCGCCCACCAACCCTGCGCAGAATCGTAGTATAAGTAGAAGACTAAAACTGGAGGTAAATGTCATCAAAAGTGTCAGCAAGCCTAACAGTGTCATATTGGCGATTAAAAAACGTTTCTTATTGAAACAACCAATCCAGTAAAAAGCGACAACGCCCGAAATGACTGCCCCCAATGTATACATACCGGACACATAGCCTGAGAAGGATACGGGAACGGCAAAGTCTGCTGCCATAAAGGCAAAAATAGGGTTGAACATCATATATTCCAGCGCATTCGTGAACTGGATAAAAGCCATTACAATAGCAATACGCATAAGGGCTTTATGATTAAACGTCTGTATGGCCTGAGACATAGCAAGCAACCTGTGGATGAAAGATATCTGAGTGTAACTGCTATCAATGCTGTGCATTAGATGGTAAAAATGGCACTTATTGTTATCAATAATGGGATAATTGATGCGAGCGGCCCTGGATTTTACCAGCGTGAAAGTATTCATTGCTGTGGTTGAAAGAGAGAGTTTTGTGGGGGCATCGAAAGTTCTTGAAATGCCAACATCCAACGTGAGTCGTTGTATTTCTCAGTTAGAAGAAAAACTGAATATTCAGCTCATTGAGCGCAGCACCCGCCATATGAAACTCACCCAGGCGGGGCATCTACTCTACATCCGGGCGAAGCCACTACTGGAGGCGCTTGAGCAAACTGAGACAGAATTAACGTTGCGGCAGATGCAACTCAAAGGCCCATTACGTATTTGTATTCCCAATGAAATAGGTCCTGCATTGCTGGGTTCTGTTATTGCCGATTTCGCCTGTCAGTACCCGGAGCTGGAGATCAGCTGCGTCACAAATTTGTCAGGTTTAGAATCCCTCCGCGATGATCTTGATTTAGCTGTCATTGTTACCCGTGGTCAGATGGATGACAGTGACTACATCGCCCGTCATCTGATGACTATCCCTTGTACCGTTGTTGCCGCCCCCGCCGTCATTCAGCGTTATGGCACCCCTTCTCATATACAGCAATTTGAAGAGTTACCCTGTATTACAACGGTCAGTGCGCTGAAAGGCGCCCCCTGGCAGTTTGTCGATAAAAAGGGGGGATTCGAGACAATTAAGGTTAACGGGCATTATCGGGTAAACAGCGGAGAGATGGCAGGACGAGCCGCTATAGCAGGCGTCGGTTTTGCAATTCTGGCGAAACAAGCCTGCCAACCCTATATTAGCGATGGCCGGTTAATCGAGGTTGAGTTTGAGCAATCGGCAGCGCCATTGCAATTATTCGCGCTTTATTCAGATCGGCGTTTTTTGCCTGCTAAAACAAGAGCGCTCATTGATTTCATGCACCAGAAATTAAGCAAGATATCCTGAGCAATATAAGGCGATATTGAATCGCCACTGAGCGTCCCGTCAGCACAATAAATATCTTCGTAACACAGAATATTTGCTTAATGCCAGGGGTGGAAGTGGAAGTGGAAGTGGAATTATCTGGCAGAATTTTCGCATTCCAGGTGGGGATTCCGACGGCGCAAAGTTGATATTAATTACCGGGCATATCGGTAAGATTACTGTGTCTTATTCATAGCAAAACTTAAAATAAGCCCGGAGAAAAGCATCCCCAGGCTTTATTCTATGGTTAAGCTGATTTGTAACGTGCTTCCAGCTTGTCCAGAAAATCAACCAGTACCTGGTTCATTTCGCTGTAATCGTGCGCACGCAGTTCTTCTGGTGTATTAACGAAGCGATATTCTGCGGCGCGGTCCAGATCTTGCGCAGAATTTTCGATCAAATGCTCCACAATATCCGGCGTCAACTCCATGTGGCACTGGAAACCAATGACACGATCTGTGTATGAAACGATCTGACGTGGGCATCCCTCACTGTAAGCGATGATTTTCGCATCCGGCGTCAGACCCGGCATATCGTTATGCCAGTGGCCAACTTCGAGCGTCTTCGCAAAGTGAGAGAACATCTCATTGTTGCTACCGTCTTCTGTCAGCATGATCGGGAATTTACCTATCTCTTTTTCAGGGCTGTGTGCGAACGACGCGCCCAGGGCTTCACCGATCAACTGTGAGCCAAGGCAGACACCCATAACCACCTTACCGGTATTAACAGCAGAATAAATGAGCGCCTGCTCGGCTTTAGAATCGAAGTGCGGACATTCTTCCACTGTTGTGGCTGGATCTTGCGGGCCGCCCATAACGATCAGGAAATCGATGCCTTCAGCATCGGATGGCAACGCATCTCCTGCGTATACGCGTGAAAAAGTCACATCATGACCGTGGCTTCTGGCCCATGTTTCATATACGCCTGGGGCTTCAAAACTTTCATGTACGATAAAGTGTACTCGCATTAGGATAGGCTCCTGTAATACCTATGATATTCTGCAAATTCAATGACGCCTCCATCCAGTAAAGCTTTACTTCGGATGGTTCCAGGGTCGATATCATAAGTGCAGGAGCTAAATCTGAAATGCCAGGTAGTATAGATAAAGCGCCAAGACATGATGAAGCCACAGGGTGGTCAAGCACCGCGATAAGTTATCAGCGTGGAGAGACTGACCCTCCCCATCACCATATTGAGGGGCAACTGCTGTTTGCCACCAGAGGAGTTATGCTGGTTGAAACAGAGAATAACCGATGGGTAATACCGCCTCAGCGTGCATTATGGCTACCGCCTCTTCAGATCCATAGTTACAACCTGCTTTCACATACTGACCTGCGGGCCATCTATTTCAGCCGCAGCCTTATCGCAGAATGCGCGAATTTTACCAAGAGTAATCAGGTGCATGTGATTACGGCTACAGCACTGGTGAAAGAGCTGATAGCCGGGCTCTTTAGTGATGACTACAACAAACCGAGCCAACGGAAAATGGCTTTGTTACTTCTGGAGATTCTCAGCGAGGCGCCCCCCTTAGCTGCGGAGCTTCCAATGCCGCATGATGAGCGATTAGCCTGTGCGGCCAGAGAATTATTGGTTAACCACCGTTGGGAAGCATCGCTTAGCGATCTGTCTTTTATCGCCACCATGTCCGAACGTACATTCTCGCGATTATTTATTAAAGATACGGGATTTAGTTTTAGAACATGGAAGCAGAGAGCCAGGATTTGTGCTTCGTTAGATCTTCTCGCCAATGGCGTCTCAATTAAACAGGTCGCTTATCAGCTTGGCTTCTCATGCCCGGCTGCATTTACAGCCGCTTTTCGCGCCATCCTGGATTCAACGCCACGCGATTTTTTACCTTAATCCATTATCGGTGTGGAACGTCTTCCTGATGCCCGGCGTTCGCCCGGTTCTGGCGGTCATTTTTCTCTGGATGACAGCACACAACATTCTTTATACGTTTATCGGCCCCTTTCTGACACTATCGGGCCTGCCCTCGCAAATCGGCCTTATCCTGCTTCTTGATAATGTCGGTGCTGCATCATTTCCATGGGCGCTCCTGGCGTTTATGGCTCTCGCATTTCTCTGCGCGTATTTCGCCAAAAAACATGCTTTCAGGCCTGGGGCCAGACATCATTAATGGGTCACCAGGCTGGAATAGACATAACGATGTCCAGCCTTAACACGACGGGGCTGCGCTGTACTTCTGACAGGTACATACCAGCCCTCCCTTTGCATCAACACGACGCAGACAAGGATTAACAACACCTCACGACAGGCGCTTTATCCGGCAGGTCGTAATCCGCGAAGAAGCAAATTCAGCGCGGCAATGCCCTGTGCAAGGCGCTTATCGCTTTCATGACCGTCGGCAATCCAGAACGCGGCTTCTGCCAGGCTTCCGTAAATCAACGATGCCAGCCCCTGCGGGTCGGCCTCTTCAATAATGCCTTGCTCGATCAGATCGCGAATCAGCGACTGCATTGAATGCACGCAATGACGCTGTGATTCAGGTGAGAAACCGCCCAGTACCGCCTTTGCATCGCGCAACATAATGCGTTGATATTCAGGCTCCAGCGCCATCTCAAGGCAAGCCCTGCAACGGTTGCAAAAACCTTCCCACGGATCTGTTGCAGCACTGGAAATCGCCTGCAGGCGTTGATCCATTTCGTTATCGATCTGGTCCACCACCGCGGCCAGCAAGCCTTTTTTATCGCCGAAGTGATAATAGAGCGCGCCACGCGTCAGCCCTGCCTGCAACGTCAGATCATCCATCGAGGTTTCAGCGTAACCAAATTCTTTAAAAAATTGACGGCCAGTCGCCAGCAATGTCGCTCTTGTCTCTTCCATCTCAGCACGGGTACGGCGAACCATGATTTTTCCTTTACATACGCAGTGAATGATTATTTACATACAGGGCGTATGAATATAGGATTACATTCATACGCCCTGTATGAATTGTCGCTGCGCCACCGCGCTGTGGCAAGCAAATGCGAATGGAGAATGAGATGGCAACGCTCTATCGAGACCTTTTTTCTGCACCCGGCACTGGCCGGTTTACCGCTGCCGGCCTGCTGGCACGACTCCCATTGCCGATGGCCGGAATCGGAATGATCACGCTGTTTTCGCAAAAACAGGGAGCCTATGGCCTGGCGGGGGCGATTTCAGCCACCTTTGTGCTGGCCTACGCCCTGCTGTCGCCGCAGATCTCTCGCTATGTGGATCGCTATGGACAATCGCGCATTTTGCCTGCGGCGACCGCGGTCAGTATCTTCGGTTTTCTCATCCTGATAGCCGGTTCTCACTGGGATGTCGCCCGTTGGATCCTGTTTCCGGGCGCCTTCCTGGCCGGGTTTATGCCCAGCATGTCAGCCATGGTACGAGCGCGCTGGACGGCGCTCTATCGAGGAGATCCCCGTCTGCAAACCGCCTATTCGCTCGAAACGGTACTTGATGAACTGACGTTTATCATGGGGGCACCGCTCTCTATTGGCCTCTCCATTACGCTGTTTCCGCAAGCGGGCCTGCTGCTGGCTGTCTTTTTGCTCATCTCGGGGGTTTTTACCCTGGTGATACAGCGGGGTACGGAACCGCCAACGGTGACAACCACGCGCGCCACGGCGCACCGGGGATCGGTGATGGGGATGAAAAGTGTACGGCTTCTGACACTGCTTATGGTCGGGATGGGCATGATTGTCGGCACGGTGGATATCGTGAGCGTCGCTTACGCCAGAGAGTGGGGATATCCGGCGGCGGCCAGCCTGATTTTAGCCGCCTATGCCATCGGTTCGTGCCTGGCTGGGTTGCTGTTTGGTTCATTCAGGTTAAAAACTCCACTCAGTCGACTGTTGTGGCTGGGGGGGCTGGCAACCGCAGCTACCACGGTTCCTCTGATCCTTGTTACCCACCTCACCACATTGACCCTCGCCGTGCTGGTGGCAGGCCTCTTTTTTGCTCCAACGATGATCGTCGCCATGTCGCTCGTTGAACGCCAGGTGGATGAACATCAGTTAACTGAGGGCATGACCTGGCTACTGGCCGGGCTGAATGTGGGGGTTGCGCTGGGCGCGGCGATAGCCGGGCAGGTCGTTGATAACAGCGGAGCGCGGTTCGGTTTCTCCGTTGCGCTCTGCGCTGGCGTCACTGTACTGCTCATCGCATTCCTGAGCCATTTAACGCTTCGTCGTCAGGATAATTGTGCCTGATACGCTGTTCACATAAGGAACTGATTAATGAATATATTATCTGGCGCGACAACGGCTCGCGGTTTATGGACACCGGTCCTTGCCGTCGGTCTGGCGACATTTTCTGTGGTGACGACGGAAATGCTGCCAGTGGGGTTGCTGACAGCCATCGCCGGGACGCTCTCTGTCACGACAGGAAACGCGGGGCTGATGATTTCTTTACCGGCACTCCTTGCCGCGTTATTCGCGCCGTTTGTGGTTATCGCATCGGGGGGTATAGATCGCCGCGTGATACTGTGTGGCCTTCTGGTGCTCTTAGTGATGGCCAATCTTACCTCGGCACTGGCGCCCAACCTGACCATTATGCTGATAGCGCGGGCACTTGTTGGTTTCTGCATGGGCGGAATATGGGCGATTGCGGGCGGTCTGGCGGCGCGTCTGGTACCGGAAAGCGCGGTGGGTCTGGCGACATCCATTATATTCGGCGGCGTTGCGGCCGCATCGGTACTGGGTGTGCCGCTGGGGGCGTTTATTGGCGATGCGATTGGATGGCGCTGGGCATTTGGCTGCATGGCACTTTTCAGCACACTCGTACTGGTGCTCCATCTTGCCGTTATCCCGACGCTGCCTGTGGCTGTCTGTGCCAATATCGGCCAGTTCTTTGCACAACTGGCTAACCGCAAATTACTGGCAGGATTGCTCCTGACGCTGTTGCTTGTCACCAGCCACTTTGCGGCCTTTACCTTCGTACGCCCGCTGTTGATCTCCGTGTCAGGATTCAATACCCAATGGATTGGGGCGATCCTCTTCGCTTACGGTATCGCCGGTATTATGGGTAACTTTCTTGTGGGCATCTACGCTGCCCATCATACGCGGCTCACCCTAATGGCCGTCGCTACCGGGCTGGTAGTGACGCCGGTGCTATTTCTGAGCAAAGGGCAAAACATCATGGGTGGCGGCGCTATTTTGATTTTCTGGGGGCTGGCATACGGTGGGCTGTCAGTTGGGCTGATGACCTGGATGATGAAAGCGGCGCCTCGGGCCGTGGAAATTGCCGCAGCGCTTTATGTCGGCATTTTTAACACGGGAATTGCCACAGGCGCATGGGCCGGAGGAAAGCTCGTCGACGCGTTAACACTGACTGCCCCTCTCTGGCTGGCCAGCGGCTTAGCGATTGTCGCGCTGCTGTTGACCGTAATGGCGGGTTTCACTTCGACCCGAACAGGATGACACCATCTCAAGCTGGGGGGTAAAAGCACGTACTCCCCGGCTCCTAAGGTGAGAAGATCACATGTGGATTTGTATGAGCCCTGCACACAACCTACTTTTTGCTTTCGCCCGAAACCCCGTGGATCTTCGCAGAGTGTGAATTCGCTCACGCTCGTCTTGCCATAGCAGATTATGACTGGTTGGTAGCGAAACGTTTATGACTCCTCATACGGCAAAGCGGTAACTTTGCTCGCGTCTCTACATCATCAAGCTTCCTGTATGAGGAATCGAGGGTATCATGAATAAAAATTACTCTATCAGTTGCCTGTTTTTCCTGTTCTTCTTTATCGGCTGGGGGTGTTGCTATCCCTATCTGTCACTTTGGCTGACGGAAACCATTGGTATCAGTTATACAGATGTCGGCCTTGTCTATTCATTTACGGCTATCATCGCGGTTTGTGTGCAGCCGCTTTTTGGCTTTATTTCAGACAAACTTATCTATCGCAAACATCTGATGTGGATGCTTGCCATCATTATTACGTTGTTTGCCCCTTACTGGATTTATATCTTCGCTCCATTGCTCAAATACAATGTGATACTTGGCGCGCTGGCGGGCGGGGTCTATATCGGAATGGCCTATGGCGCTGGCTGTGGCATTTGCGAAGCCTATATTGATAAGGTCAGCCGTGCCTCCGGGTTTGAGTTTGGCCGTGCGCGCATGTTCGGCGGGATTGGCGCCGCTATCGGTACGTTTGCAGCGGGTAAGCTCTATGGCATCGATCAGAACATGATTTTCTGGCTGGCCAGCGCTGCCGGTGTCTGCCTGCTGGTCACCGTCTGGAAAACCCAGGTCGATACATCTCCTGTCGGCCTGCAGCCACAAAGCAAAGCCACACCTGTGACTTTTAACGATGCGGTTGCCCTGTTGAAGATGAAAAAATTCTGGTTCTTCGCCATCTATATGATTGGCGTCGGCGCAGTTTATGAAACCTACGACCAGCAGTTCGCTATCTACTACAGCCACTTTTTCGAGAGCAAAGCACGAGGCGCAGAAGTCTTCGGCTACCTGACAACCGGCCAGATCTTCCTTGATGCACTGGTCATGTTCTTTGCCCCCTGGTTCGTCAATAAAATCGGTCCGAAAAACGCGCTGCTGTACTGCGGTATGATCATGAGCCTGCGAATTATCGGCTCTGCCTGGGCGATCGGCCCGGTCTCCATCAGCTTGATAAAGCTGCTGCACGGCTTTGAAAGCTCAGTACTCCTGGTTGCCGCATTAAAATACATCGCTGCAAACTTCAATCCTTTCCTTTCCGCCACCGTGTATCTGATTGGTTTCCAGTTCGCCAAGAGCTTCAGCTCCATTTTTCTCTCCACTGGCATTGGTCATATGTACCAAAGCATGGGTTTCACCAGCAGCTACGTGGTACTTGGCAGTATCGCCCTGTGCTTCACCCTGCTCTCCTTTGTCACGCTCGATAAAGCGCGATTTTTCGCCCCGCAGCCCGCAGTCGCACACTAACTTCACGAGGTAATCTGGATGTCTGATTTATATTATGGTGCCGCTTATTACGATGAATATATGCCGGAAGAACGCCTGGCGAAGGACATTGCGCTGATGCGTGAAACGGGTATTAATGTGGTGCGTATTGCGGAATCCACATGGAGCACGCTGGAACCTCAGGAAGGGGAATACAATTTTTACCATATCGATCGCGTACTCGACGCAATGCACGACGCGGGTATAGCAGTAATTATCGGCACACCGACCTACGCCGTACCCTCATGGCTTGCTGCAAAACATCCGGACATATTGGTCACCACCGTCAATGGCCAACAGAAATACGGCCCACGGCAGATTATGGATATCGTTAATCCCACTTTCCGCCGCTATGCGGAAAAAATTATCCGAACACTGATGGCGCATGTGCAGCACCACCCGGCCATTATCGGCTGGCAACTGGATAACGAAACCAAGCACTACGATAATGTCGGGCACTATATGCAGGCGGGATTCGTGCGCAGCCTGCGGGAAAAATACACCAGCCTCGACCAGTTGAATCACGACTTCGGCCTCGACTATTGGAGCAACCGCATTGATAGCTGGCATGACTTCCCGTCGGTCGAAAACACCATCAACGCCAGCCTCGCCTGTGCTTTTTCGCGCTATCAGCGCCAGCAGGTGACGGAATATCTGGCCTGGCAGGCAGAAATAGTGCGTGAATACGCCCGGCCACAACAGTTCGTGACCCACAATTTTGACTTCGAATGGCGCGGCTATTCGTTCGGCGTACAACCACGGGTGGATCACTTTGCCGCCGCGAAAGCGCTGGATATCGCCGGGGTCGACATTTATCACCCCAGCCAGAAGCATCTGACCGGACGGGAGATCGCTTTCGGTGGCGCCATCACCCGCGCGCTGAAGGGGGGAAATAACTATTTCGTTCTGGAAACACAGGCGCAGGGCTTCGCCCAGTGGACACCTTTTCCGGGCCAGTTGCGGCTCCAGGCTTTTAGCCACGTGGCAGCGGGCGCGTCAATGGTTTCCTACTGGCACTGGCATTCCATTCACAACTCTTTTGAAACTTACTGGAAAGGATTGCTAAGTCACGACTTTTCGCGCAATGCCACATGGCAGGAAGCGGCGACTATCGGTGCTGATTTCGCCCGCCTCTCACCTAAACTAGCCGGGCTGCGGTCAGAAAACGATGTTGCCCTACTCATCAACAACGAAGCGATGGACGCGCTTAACCAGTTTCGTCCGGGTGATGCCCAGGGCAATGTCTATAACGATATCTTCCGTCGCTTCCACGACGCACTGTACGACGACAATATCGCTCTGGATATTATCAATGACGTCAATGAGGATACGTCACGCTATAAAGCACTAATTGTGCCTGCTCTTTACGCCGCTGATGACGGATTGCTGGAACGTATAAACCGCTATATTGAGCAAGGCGGGAGGGCATTGATTGGCTTTAAGTCAGGATTTAGCGACGAAAATGTGAAAGTGCGCACCAGCACACAGCCGGGGATTCTGCACAAAGCCTGTGGCGTGAGCTATAGCCAGTTCACATTGCCAGAGGAGGCAAAGGTTATTGCCTGTACACCAGCGCTTGATTGCCGGGAAAACAATGACGCGGAATTATGGATGGAGCTTCTGACACCCGCGCCAGGCACCCGCACCCTGCTGCGTTATTCTCATCCGGCCTGGAGTGAATACGCGGCGGCTACAGAGGCGGATTACGGAAATGGCCGGGCGCTCTATGTCGGCTTTCTTCCTCACAAGCTACTGATTAGTCAGTTATTTGATAGTCTGACCAGAAACCAGAACTTACATTCACGTACCTCCGGCTACCGCTATCCGTTGGTCACCAGAACGTTGCGTAATTCTGACGGTAAACTTATACATTTCCTGTTTAACTATAGCGGAGATAACCAGGAGACTATCGCGGAAACAGCAGGCACTGAGCTGCTAAGCGGCAAAACGATGACCCACGGCGAGCCATTGCAACTTAAGGCGTGGGAAGTAAAAATTATCGAAAGCTAACAATCACATAATCCCCATGCGGAGAAGGTATGGAACTTGATATCAATGAACTTTTGCATTTTTCACCATTGGTAAAAACCTTCACCTTCAACGCATGGGTGGTTGCCGGTTTTACCCCCATCACACGAGGCTCACAGCTCGACTACTATATTAATCGTCCGCTGGGAATGAAGGGCTATATCATCACGCTGACCCTGCGTGGCCAGGCACGAGCGAACGCTGGTGGGCGGGAAATTTTATTGTGCGAAAATGAACTGGTGCTGTTTCCACCGGGTGTTCCCCACCATTACGGGCGAGATGAGCATAGCGAGTACTGGGACCATCTGTGGATATACTTCATTCCCAGGCCCTGGTGGATAGACTGGCTTAAATGGGATCACACCACCTATGGCATTAGCAAAACCACGGTGGACGATCCCATGCAACAACAGGCGCTGCGAGAGTTGTTCCATGAAGTGATCCGCTATCACAACGACACGTCACCCATCTCCGAAGCAATGGCCATGAATGCGCTGGAACGATTGATCTTAAGCTGCTTCCAGTTACAGCAAATCAGCAAACGTCATGTGCATGACCCACGCATTAATGCTGTGTGCAACTATCTGAACGAACACATCACGCAAGAGATAAAAATAGAGACACTGGCGGCTATGGTCTTTTTGTCGCCTTCGCGGCTGGCACATCTTTTCAAGAACGATCGCGGGCAAACCATTCACGCCTGGCGCGAAATGCAGCGTATTAATCGCGCAAAATGGCTTTTACAAACTACAACGCTGCCGATGAGTAAGATAGCAGCCTCGATAGGCTATAACGATCCGGTTTATTTCACGCGTATTTTCCGCAAACATAACGATATCCCGCCGGGGGAATACCGTAAACGCTATATCACCATGAAATCGCTTCAGGTTTCTTCTCTTTCGTAAAGAGGCCACGCTGTTTCAGGTAATGACGTCGAAATATCAGCGCCATGCGCAGAGCTGATGGTCGCCTCTTTCCACAATCCCTTGGCAAAAACGAACATTACGTGTGTTTTGGCAGAGAGCCATCTATTACGGAAACTGGATCTCAGAAAAAGATAACCCGTGGTGCGCGACGTAGCGATTAGCTGAACGCGCCATCCTCTTCATACTCACCACAGCCTGAATCACAGCCCGGAGATGCAAATGTCCCCGTTTCCCGGCGCACCCCATATTTCTCTTTCCGGGTGGAGGTACAACGAAAAAGGTGTCTGCGCCGCTGCTCTGTAATGGTGCGAAAAATTGCACCATGCACACTCTCCTGACAATGACCTGCCGATTACTCAACGTTTATGTGCAATGTGCACACTTCATTGTGTTACCTCTGCCCGGCTATTTTTGGCATACCTCTTGCTATTTGTTGCATAGCCATTCAGATAGCCACTCAGAGGTTTCACAATGTCAAACAGCAATGATTTTCCGCTCGTCGAAGCGCCCGCCTCCGGGCGTAAAGGCGTATTTTCGATCTCCATGGTTTTGTTCAGCTTTACTTTTTTTACCGGCACGATGTTCGCAGGCGGCAAACTTGGCGTCTCCTTTTCTATCGTTAATCTTTTATGGATTGCGGTTATCGGTAACTTCTTGCTGGCCCTCTACGCCGCTTCGCTCGGCTGGATTGCCGCCCGTAGCGGGCTGAATACCGTACTGATGGGCCGCTTTTGCTTCGGAGAGATCGGCAGCAAGCTCGCCGATTTTATTCTCGGTTTTGCCGAACTGGGCTGGTACGCCTGGGGGACGGCAACGGTCGCCATCTCACTGGTCAAAATCCTCGCCCTGCCCGCCGCCATGACCATCCCGCTAATGATCCTGTTCGGCATCCTGTTCTGCGTCACTGCGCTGGTGGGTTACAAAGGTCTGGACGCGCTGTCTCGCGTGTCGGTGCCGCTGATGTTTATTCTTTTGGTGGTGTCAATGTACCTTGCCGCCCATCACGCCGGTGGCTGGCAGGCGATGACCAAAATTGAACCGGGCGAAACCATGACCTGGTCTGCGGCTATCACCATGGTCTTTGGCACCTTTGCCAGCGGCGCGACCCAGGCAACAAACTGGACCCGGTTGGCCAATTCCAGCCGCACCGCTATCGTTGCCAGTATGAGCAGCTTTCTCATCGGTAACGGGCTGATGATTGTTGCCGGAGCGTGGTGCGCTATCGTCTATCAGCAGGCCGATATTGTGGAAGTGCTGATTTTGCAGGGGCTATCGGTCGCCGCGGTGGTGATGCTGTGCCTCAACCTGCTGACCATTCAGGGGCCGACGATTTACAACGTCTCGGCCGCCGCCTGCCATCTGCTGCGCAGCGAGCGCCGCCGTACCCTGACCGTGGTCGCCGCTGGCGTCGGCATTGTGCTGGCTATTGGCGGTATGTATGAAATGCTGATCCCATTCCTCGTTCTCCTGGGCAGTATCATTCCGCCCATCGGCGGCGTGATCCTTGCCGACTACTGGTTTTATCGCGGCGGTCGTTATCCTCTGCTGCAAACGGCCCGTTTACCGCGCTTTAACTGGTTGGGACTGGGCGCCTATGCAGTGGGCGCAGTGGTGGCGTATCTGTCGCCGTGGATCGCCCCGCTGGTCGGCATTACCGTCTCCGCGCTGCTCTACATCGCCCTGACGCGTCTGAGCAAACGTCAGCCCGCCGCTGATTCGGTCGCGGAGCAGTAATTATGAGCCTGACGGTCAGCGAAATCCTCGCCCTGGAGGAACTCTCCCCTATGCGCCTGCGTGCCGGTAAACAGGGGCTGCAACTGGCGGTTCGCTGGTACTACGTGGCGGAAAATGAAAATATCGCCGAATGGATCATGGGTGGAGAACTGGTCTTTATCACCGGCATCAACCATCCCCGCGATGAAGACAACCTGATTCATTTACTGATGGAAGGCAAACAGCGCGGGATAGCCGGCATGGTGATCCTCACCGGTGACGCGTATATTCAGGCGATCCCCCCTCGCCTGATCGCGCTGGCCGACGAGCTGGGCATTCCGCTGATCGAACAGCCCTATCTGTTAAAGATGGTGATTGTCACCGAACGCATCGGCACTGCGCTGGTGCGCAGTGAAAGTGCTCTGCAATCGCAGCGCGATATTCTGTTGCAACTGTTAACCGGCGATTTTCCCGATCTGCACATCCTGCAGCAACGCGCTATCCACCAACAACTGGATTTTAGTCGTCCCCTGCGGGTGGTGGCATTGCGTCTTGAGGGGATACAAAACCTGTTTCGCCAGTTTCCACCGGGGCAGGCCGAGGCCTGGTTACAGCAGGCGCGACGTATCATCCGTCAGCGATTGCAGCAGCAGCTCAATCAACAGGAGAATCCCTTTCCGCTGGTAGAGCGCAGCAATATGTTTATCTTCCTGTTGCCGGATGAGGACGGTGAGTTTTATCAGCAGAAAACGTGGTTAGCACAGTGGCTGCTCGCGTTGGCGGAAGGTGACGACAGGCTATCGCTACTGTGTGGCCTTTCCGCTCGGGTGCAGCAATTACAGGACTATCAGCGCGCGCTATCGCAGGCGCGTCAGGCCCTGGATCTTAGCGATACTCTGCGCCCGGCCCAGCGCATTACCGACTATCAACAACTGGGATTTATTAAGCTCCTCTCTGCCATCGGCGACCCTGCGCTGCTGAGCGATTTTATGCACGACACTCTTGGCTGCCTGATAGAACGCGATCGCAAAAGTCCGTGGCTATTGATGGAGACGCTGGAAACACTGCTCCAGGAGAACGGAAACGTGGTCAGAGCCGCCGAGCGGCTTGGCATTCACCGCAACACGTTACATCAACGCATCCAACGCATTGAAAAGCTGACCAGCTATCCGATTAACCATCCGCAATTCCACCTCAACGCCTCGGTCGCGTTAACGATCTGGCGTATGTCACAAAACCATTTACGGGAATACTCATGAAAATTATCAACGCACGCCTGCGCCATAAAGAATCGCTTTATACCCTCGACTTACATGACGGCGTGATCAAGAGCATCACCCCGCAGGCCGCCGTGCAGACGGCTGACCCCAGCGATATCGACGCGCAACAAAAGCTGGTTATCCCGCCGTTCGTTGAACCGCATATCCATCTTGATGCCACCCTGACGGCGGGCGAGCCGGAGTGGAATATGAGCGGCACACTGTTTGAGGGTATCGCCCGCTGGAGCCAGCGCAAAGCGAGCGTAACGGTTGAAGATACGCGCCAGCGGGCGCTGAAAACCATCGGTATGCTGCGCGATAACGGCGTACAGCACGTGCGCACCCATATTGATGTGACCGATCCTTCCCTGACAGCGCTTGAGGCGATGCTGGCAGTGAAAAAGGAGGCGGCCCATCTTATCGACCTGCAAATCGTCGCCTTTCCGCAAGAAGGCATTGAATCCTTCCCCGGAGGCCGCGAGTTGATGACGCGCGCTATTGAGATGGGCGCCGATGTGGTGGGTGGCATTCCGCACTACGAAAATACCCGCGATAAAGGCGTCAGCTCGCTGGGCTTTTTGATGGATCTGGCCCAGCGCCATGGCTGTCTGGTCGATGTGCATTGCGATGAAATCGACGACCCGCAATCGCGCTTCCTGGAAGTACTGGCAGAAGAAGCCCGGGTACGTGGGATGGGTGCGCAGGTTACCGCCAGCCATACCTGCGCCATGGGCTCTTACGACAACGCCTACTGCTCGAAACTGTTCCGCCTGCTTAAAGCGTCGGGCATCAACTTTATCTCCTGTCCGACCGAAAGCATCCACCTGCAAGGGCGCTTCGACACCTGGCCGAAACGTCGCGGCGTAACACGGGTGGCAGAGCTGGACCGCGCCGGGATCAACGTCTGTTTTGCGCAGGATTCCATTCAGGATCCGTGGTATCCGGTGGGCAACGGCAACATCATGCGTATTCTTGATGCCGGTCTGCATATTTGCCACATGCTGGGATATGAGGATTTGCAGCGCTGCCTCGATCTGATTACCGATAACAGTGCCCGTGCGCTGTGCTTAGGTGATAACTACGGCATTGTCGAAGGGCGCCCGGCGAACCTGCTTATTCTGGATGCGGAAAATGACTACGATGCGGTGTGCCGCCAGGCCAAAGTGCTGACCTCTGTTCGTCACGGTAAAGTCATCATGCAGCGCCAGCCGGAAGAGATTTGCTACCCGGTCTGACACGTTCCCCTCGCCCGGCCGGTTAATCTGTCGGGCCAGATAACCATCACCACAGCCGCTGGTTTTCATCATCGCGCAGATAAGGATCACGCGGCTCGCCTGCCAGACAGTCACTTATCGGCTTTTGCGTCTGACATCATAACAATACGGGTAGCCCTTTTCGCCATGGCCCGTAAAGGGTGAATTTTTACGCCCGATTTCTGTTTCCGGTAGTGATGGGTATTGGTGACAACGTTAAACGGCACGACCTGATCTTTCATATGTCTGTTATCACGCAGCAACGACGCGTAATCCTTGTTAAGTGCGAGTAGCATTGCCGCAAGAAGCGTCAGGTTCACCAGAATATGGCTCAGCCACCAAAAAAGGGTATCTGCGGGATTCCCTGTTTTTTTCGTCGGTATAAACATCATCGCCGCCGCAGGTAAGAGACCAAGAAACAGCAGGCAGAGCGCCAGAGGCAGAGAGAAAGATGCGATGAGTTCAGCCGTCGGCGCGCCTTCAAAGAAATCCTGCACTCTGCTGTGGTCGATAAGTATGTCGTAGCGAAGCATGACGTAAGTACAACCCGCGCTGACAACCACCAGCCCGGCTAACAAGGGCTTACGTAAATACGGCAACATCATAACCGGTGTCAGGAAAAGGTTTATGCAGCAGAAAAGGGAAACCGGCAGGCTGATAAAGAACAGCACCTGCTGAACACAGGTGAACTCAACATGCGACCACAATGTTTGCCACAGCGAAATATTACCCAGGGTCGTAAAAAACAGGGCTGCGACCCAGGTCAGTTGTACCGGGTTGAGCCGAAACGACGAAAGACGAAGAAACATGCTCTGTTCTCAGCGTGTTAGAAATGTGCTGAGTATCAATAAGTCAGTGTCAGGAAGTTGTTAAGGTATTCAGCCCATTTATGAATACGTCAATTTTCTTATGACTCGCCTGCTTATTATCGAAGATAACCCCGAACTGATTGCCAATCTCTATGACTTTTTCGAGCCTTTGGGTTATGTGCTGGATGATGCGCGTGACGGTGTCACAGGTCTGCGTATGGCAACGCAGAATAACTACGACGCTATTCTTCTTGATCTTATGCTGCCGCGTATGGATGGCATGACACTCTGTAGCAAACTTCGCCGCGACTATCAAAACCCGGTGCCAGTGCTGATGTTGACCGCACGCGATCCCGTCGATGACCGTGTGCAGGGGTTTGCGCTTGGGGCTGACGATTACCTTATTAAACCTTTTTCTCAGAGGGAACTGGATGCCCGCATCCAGGCGCTGGTCCGCCGGGCTCAGGGCCGACAAGTTCAGGGGACGCTAAAATGGGAAGATCTGCTCGTGGATGTCAGTGCACCGCAGGCATGGCGCCAGGGGCAAATCATCAATTTGACACCCAGCACACATAAATTGCTGTTGTGTCTGATGCGTGCGGCACCGGGTGTTGTTAAAAAGCATGAGATGGAGTATCTGCTCTGGGGCGATGAGCCGCCGGAAAGCGGTGCGTTACGCACACATATTCATGATTTGCGCCAGCGTATTGACAAAAACTTCACACCTGCACTGATAGAAACAGTGCATGGCATCGGTTTTCGCCTGCACAGGCCTTTCGAGGCTTCTCAAGAATAACGACCAGGGCAGCCCAGTAATCATGAAAACCCTTTACCGTCAGATGACGCTCAAAACGCGTATTACTGTTTCGTTTGTCCTGCTGATGGTTGCCGTCATGGCGGTTCTTGTCGTAGCCGAACAGCTTGACTACGATGAGCTCAGAGCCTGGGCAATGACAAAAAACCTCGACGAGGCGGCACCGCATCTGAAAGAAGAGGTTGCCAGTGGCGTAGTGCCAACCCTGCCCGCCGGTAGCCTGCTGTATGACGCCCAAACCGCCCCCGATGCTCTGCTCCGGTACGCACCGGGTTACCACCTGTTGGAAGCGTCGGCCTACCGCCACCTGCTGGTCTTTGAACGCAATGCGCAGCGCTTCTATTTTCTGCAGGATGGCGAACCCTACGCCGGGCTTGAGTTGCTGATCGACGGTTTCGCACCGTTTGTCATCGTGGTGTGTATCCTGGGTGCATTCTGGATGGGGCGCCTCACCTCAGCGCGCGTTACCGTTCCGATAACCCGGCTGGCGAACGCAGTACAACGCAACCAGAAGCCCTTACCTTTTATGGATTCTAATGATGAAATCGGCGTGCTGGCGCGTGCATTTGCCCAACACAGTGATGAACTTGAGCGGTTCTTGCACCGTGAGCGATGTTTTGCGGGCGATGCCAGCCATGAATTACGCACACCGCTGGCTATCATTGGCGGTGCCGCAGAAACGCTGGTGCATCAGTTGCCTGCTGACAGCCATTTAGTGCCCGTTGCCGAGCGCGCCGTGCGCACCACGCAGGAAATGGAGCGTCAACTGACATGCCTGCTTTTACTCTCGCGGGATCCGCATACGCTTCCCATCGCCAATGTCTCGCTACGCCCCCTAATCGAAGAGTGCATGGCGCGTTGCCAGCCCTGGCTGGCACGAAAAAACGTCAAGCTCAGGCTGGACGCGCCACAGGACATCCATCTGGCGACCAACGCTGAACTGGCACGCAGCGTCATATGGAACCTGCTGCGCAATGCGTGCCAGTACACCGTTGAAGGCGAAGTTCTTTTGACGTTACGCGGTGCCACGTTAACGGTCACGGATACCGGTCCTGGGCTGCCGTCCAGCATTGCGCCTCACCATTTTCAGCGCTTTCAGTCTGGCTCTCCTCAACATGGCGAAGGGCTTGGACTATCGATTGTTCAGCGCATTGTCGAGCATCTGTGCTGGCACATGTCGGTCGACAGTTCACAACAAGGCTGCTCTTTTACGCTGATCATGCATCGTCTTGTCTCGCCAGACGATACCCTGGAATAAGCCTGCGTATCACAGAGCATCCTCTTTCGAGGAATAATTTGCGCATGCGTTTATTTGATCTCAGCCAGTTCGCCAAATATCCCTGTAGGGCTGAAAACTGTTTAAAATCACGATTACTGTGAGTTTCACTCATCATATGTAAGTTTTTGAATTTAGAACTTAATGTTAATTTCGCAATTAACACAACAGCGCAGCACTCAGTTAATATAAATACTAAACCAATGCCAATAATAACGACCATGACAATGGTTTCATGGCTATATTTGAGGCGGGCGAGAGAATTTTGGTTAAAATGTAATTGCTGTATGATGCCAGCGTCACTCAACGCGATATATACAGCCTGAACAGGGAGCACTTGATGGTCAGCACACACGTTTTTATCGCAGCCAGTCTTGATGGTTACATCGCCCGAGAGGATGGCGATATCGACTGGCTGTTGCAACGCGATGATCCGACAGAAGATCATGGGTATGCGGCGTTCATCGCAGACAAAGATTGGATCGTGATGGGCAGAGGGAGCTATGAGAAGGTGTTGACCTTTGACCCATGGCCTTATGATCGCCCCGTGCTGGTGCTCTCCCGACAGCTAATCGATACTCCAGTGCCTGAGGCGCTAAAGGGCAAAGTGCAGTTCTCATCCCGCACGCCAAAGGAGGTCGTTGCTGACCTGGCAGCGCAGAACGTACATCGCGTCTATATCGATGGCGGGCAGGTGATCCAGTCGTTCCTGCGCGAAGGTCTGGTCGCCGATATTGTTATCACTACCGTTCCAGTCCTGCTCGGTTCGGGAAAACCGCTGTTCGGATCCCTGCCCCAGGATATCGATTTGACGCTGTTATCAAGCCGCAGCTTCCCGTCGGGTCTGGTACAGTCGCACTATCGGCTGACGCCACAAACGGTATAGAAACTTAGCGGCGGCCTGCACCAAAGCGGTATCACCGCCCTGCTGCGACTGGAACTGTTCTGCTGAGCGATATTATCAGCCAGCCCGGCAGTGTTGCGTCGGCAGTTCTGGCCGCCAGACGCAAGAGAACCGCTCACGAATGCGTGAATAACGCCTGATCAATGCAGCCCTGGCCGATTAAAGTGCTACGCACAGCCTCAAGAAGCGGGGTATGCGGTTCGTGGCCTAAGAAAGCGATCAGTTTTGCGTTGTCCATCTGTATTGTCTGTTCCCATAAATAGCGCATCTCCTGCATTTCATGCAGCGTGGTGTTAAAAGGTGCCATCACCGAGATGAGCCACCAGGGAAATGCTTTTACCTTCGCGTTCACACCCGCAAGCTGTGCGACACGCTGTATGGCTCCGGCCATTGCCGTACCATCGGCATCCCAGTGCCCTCGCATATGAAAACAGGCAAAAGAGTCGAGTTGATCGCGACGCGCCAACAGCGCAACCAGCGTTTCGGCGACATCCGGCAGATAGGCCCACTGATGGCCGGTCCCGGCTTTGCCGGGGTTTTTAATTATCCGCGGGTGTTGCCCCGGTTTGATCAATCCCTGCGAAAACCAGTTGTTGCCTGCGTCAGGGCCAAAGAAATCACCGGCGCGCAGAATCAGCACCTTTCCGCCACGCTGCGCGTAAGCGAATAAGGCCTTCTCCATTTGCACCCGTATTGCCCCTTTTCGGGTGACAGGATTTTGGGGAGAGTCTTCCCGCAAGAGTGGAAAGGCGTCCGGGCCGTAGTTGTAAACGGTGCCGGGAAGAACGATTAATGCACCATTTCTCTCTGCGGCATTGATGGTGTTCTGTAACATTGGCAAAACCAGTTGTTCCCAGTTCCGATAACCGGGCGGATTAACAGCATGGACTATCACACTGCATTCTGACGCGGCAACCGCGACCTGCTCAGCATTCAGCGCATCACCCTTTATCCACGTCATGCTCCCGTGTTCTGCATTCTGCGGGGCGCTGCGACGCAACGCATGAACGTCCCATTTTTCGCGGATGAGTTTACGGGCGATTTCGCCACCGATTCCGCCTGTTGCGCCCAGGATGAGTACCTTGTTTGGGTTTTTCATTGTCTTACCTCTGCCGGATGTCTGCTTGACATCGTAGTGCCTGTGCGAGCTAAATGTAATTGCATAATATCAGACAACAGGTATGCATTTTTGTATGAAGCTAAATATTCCATGGGAATGGTATCGAACCTTCCTGGCGGTGATGAAAGAAGGCTCCCTGTCAGGGGCAGCACGCATGCTTTCCATCACCCAGCCCACTGCGGGGCGTCACATAGCAGCACTGGAATCCGCCCTTGGTCTGGTTTTGTTTACCCGTTCACAGACGGGCCTGCAGCCTACGGATGCGGCAGCCGCGCTGCAAGGCCATGCGCAAGCGATGGAAAACACCGCCAGTATGATTGAGCGTTCGGCTGCCAGTTTCAGTGCCCACTCCGCCGGCTTACATGGCGTGGTTCGCGTTTCGGCGAGCGAAATCATCGGCACTGAGGTGCTGCCACCCCTGATTGCACGAATTAAAGAAGATTATCCGCAGGTTACCGTTGAACTGGTGCTGTCTAACCGAATGCAGGATTTATTGAACCGGGAAGCGGATATAGCGGTACGCATGAGCACACCGGTGCAGGAACAACTGATTGCGCGTCGGTTGGGCAGTATTGAAATTGGTCTGCATGCCTCGCCGTCCTATCTGGCACGCCACGCCGCACCGCAGAGTATTGACGCGTTGTTCACCCATACGCTTGTGGGCTTTGATAAAACGACGCCCTTTATTTTACAGGCACTGAAACACTTTCCTCAGTTAAATCGTGAACGCTTTACCGTGCGCACTGACAGCGATGTGGCGCAATTGAACCTTATCCGCGCCGGTGCGGGTATCGGCATGTGTCAGATTCAACTGGCCGATTTCCCTGTTCCGTTAAAGAGAGTGATGCCTGATTTCTTTGCGTTTCATCTTGATACCTGGCTGGTGATGCATGAGGATTTGCGCCACAGCAAGGCCTGTAAAACGGTGTTCGATATTCTCGCTGAAGGCTTACAGGCTTATATCAATCATGTGAGGACATGAAGACGCCCACGTCAGGCCAGCGCCAGCAGGTGACGGAATATCGGCTTCTCGCGCCTGGCAGCCCCTCTGCCCGCCAGGCTTGTCTGAGCAGTCCCTGAGATGGACGTAAAATGTGAGTTTTTAATTCACCCTCAAAAAATCGCGACAACAACGCTGACAGGCAAATTAACGTTTCAAAGCCACTATCTGTAAATTTTTAGCCTCAACGACATCACCTTTTGTTGACACGAATGCGCTGTGTACGACATCCCCCGTACGTTTATCCACTAAGGAAATATGTGGCTCATCATGCAATATATTTTTATGCCCCCATTCCATCAGGGAAATAAGAAGCGGTGCCAGCGATCGGCTTTTTGGTGTGAGAACATATTCATAGCGTTCACGTGTCCCCTCTTCCTGATAAGGGATTTTGCAAAGCAGACCGAGTTCAGTCATTTTTTTTAATCGGTTTGCCAGTGTCTGTTTTGCAATTTTTGTATGTGCGCGCATCGTCTCAAAGCGCGTCACCCCGTAAAAAGCCTCTCTTAGAATTAACAAAACCCATTGATCGCCAAGGAGTTCCGCTGCCGCCGCAAGCCCGCAAAGTTCAGGTAACAAGTACGGTAATGAATTATCTTTTGACATGTGTAGATTTGCCTCTTAACCTAAGTATGATTTTAAGACCTAGCTAATTAAGGAGAATACAATGCCCTTCGTAAATGTGCAAACCATCAAAGGGATTTTGAGCCCGGAGCAAAAAAATGAACTTCTACGTCGTATGACTGACCTTATTGTTGAAATTGAGGGAAAAGGCGATCCTGAGTTTCGGCGTTCGGTATGGGTCCGAATTGACGAGCATGAACCGGAACAGTGGAGTCTGGGGGGAATACAACCCACATCGGAAATGATTGCTGCAAAATTTGGCTCACCGCAGCGACCATAATTTAGCAGAGATAGTGTATCGGTGAGGGTTCTGGATTAAAGCAGGCTAATTTATTAATTAACCTGCTTTACTGCTCACCAATGCGGGATAAATTACGCGCGATAAATTACATCCCAATATTACGCAGTTTTTCACCCGTCATAAGACGACGTTCAATATGTTCCAGCGTCACATTTTTGGTTTCCGGAATCAGCCAGAACGTTAATGCAATGAAAGCCAGATTGAGTGCGGTGTAGAGCCAGAACGTACCCGCCGCGCCAATCGCGTCAAGCAGGGTCAGGAAGGTTGCGCCGATAATCATGTTCGATACCCAGTTTGTGGTGGTTGAACAGGTAATACCGAAATCACGGCATTTTAAGGGCTGGATCTCAGAGCACAGGATCCATACGACCGGTGCCGCGCTCATCGCATACCCTGCAATACACATCATCGTCATACCGACAGAAAGCCATGAAAGACTGCTTGATGGCGAACCGTTATCGAACTGCATCAGGCAGTATCCGAGGATCAGCGTGCCGATAGCCATCACGCTAAAACCGATTTTCAGCGCAGGTTTACGCCCGGCTTTATCGACGGTGAATACCGCAATAAACGTGGCGAACATAAAAGTTAGCCCAACCACAAGGGTGGCGATCATCTGCTGCTCAGTGGTTGTAAATCCAGCCATTTTAAAAATGCGTGGCGCGTAATACATAATAATATTCATGCCCGTGAACTGCTGCATCGCCTGCAACAGCATGCCAAGGTACACGGCTCTGCGCACATTACGATTAGCTTTGAACAACTGGAAACCACCCTGCGTCAGCTTCAAACTTTCGCGGATCTCGTTCAGTTCATCGCGCGCCTTTTCAGAGGTATCGCGCAACATACGCAGTACCTCTTCCGCCTCAATGTGTCGCCCTTTTTGGGCCAGCCAGCGTGGGCTATTGGGCAGAAACACGACCAGAATAATCAGGACAACCGCAGGCAGCGCCAGCACACCGAGCATGGCTCGCCAATTGCCGCTGTAGCTGAAAGCAGTATCGGAAAGGAATGCCAGCACAATGCCTAAGGTAACCATCAACTGGTACATGCTGATCATCTTTCCACGCACATTTTCGCTCGCCATTTCAGAGAGATAAAGTGGTGCAGTGTAAGAGGCAATGCCGACCGCAACGCCCAGCAGCACGCGGGAGAGCAACAACACCTCGACATTGTGGGCGAAAGCAGAGCCCAGTGAACCTGCGACAAAAAGTATTGCACCCGCCATCAGGCTGTACTTACGGCCAAGGCGAAATGATAACCACCCGTTGAAAAGCGCACCTAGCGCTGCGCCCAGCATCATGCTGCTGACTACCCACTCCTGTAAACGGCTGGAAAGCGCAAAATGTTCGGAGATAAAGGGCAATGCACCGGAAATCACCCCGATATCCAGACCAAACAACAGCCCCGCAACAGCAGCCGAGATAGAAACAAACAAATTCATGCGTCGGGTATCACGTAGCGCGCGCGGTAACACTACAGAATCACTACTCATAGAAGCCATTTTTCCTGCCTGCAAAAAAGTAAGGTATCGAATGAAAGTAAATCAGCGGCGGGCCAGAGTGTCAGTGAGCGACATGCGAAAATATGGACGAATTTGCTGTAACCTGTGTTTCTGTGATGGACTTTACAATTACACAAAAAAACACAAAAGTGACGACATTAATTAAGTTATTAATTTAAAAAAATAACTTAAATACCATCTCTAAAAAATATGGATTTTTGAATTTGTAGAATATGGATTAACCAGGTGAGTTTTTGAATATTGACCCACCTGTCGCGTTCTACCTTTTCAGCGCTGTTCTCCGCTATTGCAGTTCCTGCTGCCGCCACCGCCTGACATGGTCGACAAGGGCACGGAGTTTGGGCGCCATATTGCGGCGATGAGGAAAGTAGAGATAGAAACCCGGGAAATAAGGCAGATAATCATCCAGCAGTGAGACAAGTTGCCCGGTCTCAACAAAAGGTCTGAATGTATCCTCCGTGGCAAACGTAATCCCGCCACCGGCCAGCGCGAGCCGCAACATCAGGCGCAGATCGTTCGTCGTGATCTGCGGTTCAATCGCCAGATTGAAAGGTTCCCCCGCCTCCTCAAATTCCCAGCGATAAGGGGCGACATCTTTGGCAGGACGCCAGCCGATACAACGATGGTGAATCAACTCACGTGGGTGCACAGGGGCGTTGTTCGCCGCGAGATACGCGGGCGAGGCAACCGCCATTTCACGTTGCTTTCCGGTAAGCGGGACGGCAATCATATCCTTTTCGATCACCTCTCCAAGCCTTACGCCAGCGTCATAACCCGCAGCCACAATATCAAACTCTTCATCGGTCACGACAATATCAACCGTTACGGCAGGGTTGTCCGCCGCAAACGAAGCAATCAGCGGGCCAGAAAGAAACGCTTCGGCTATCGAGGTCACTGCAATCCGCAGACATCCTCGCGGCACATTGTCCGACGCTATCTCTTCGAACGCCGCGTCAATACTGGATAACGGTGATGACAGAGATTCTCGTAGCCGTTCCCCTGCTTCCGTCAGGGTTACTGAGCGAGTCGTACGCATGACCAGCATTGTGCCGAACGCATCCTCAAGCCGCCTTATTCCCTGGCTGATCGCCGATCGGGTGACGCCCAGGCGTGCAGCAGCGGCGCTGAAATTACGCTCTTCTGCCACGGCGAGAAAAACGGGTAAGAGATTGAGATCAATTTTCATTGTTTAACGTTGCTAACCAGTGAGTCCAGTCAAAGCAGAGTACTGGAAACAATCGTGAAGTTCTATGATCGTTTCGAACTCAACTAAAGGAGCATGCAATGCAGAAAGTGATATTAATTACCGGCGCATCAAGCGGGATTGGCGAAGGGATTGCCAGAGAGCTTGGAAACGCAGGCGCGAAGGTGTTATTAGGGGCTCGCAGGCTGGAGCGTATCGAAGCCATTGCCGCAGAAATACGCAGCGCGGGCGGTGTTGCTCAAGCACGAGAGCTGGATGTCACCAGTCGCCTGTCGATGGCAAGCTTTGTGCAGGACGCGCTGGATAAATGGGGCCGCGTCGATGTGCTGATCAACAATGCGGGTATCATGCCGCTTTCTCCGCTTGCCGCAGGTAAACAGGATGAATGGGAGCGTATGATAGACGTCAATATCAAGGGTGTGCTCTGGGGCATTGGCGCTGTGCTTCCCGTGATGGAAGCGCAGGGTTCCGGCCAGATTATCAATATTGGCTCGATCGGCGCCCTTGCTGTCGTACCAACCGCCGCCGTCTATTGTGCCTCGAAATTCGCGGTCCGCGCGATTTCGGATGGATTACGTCAGGAAAGCCCCACTATTCGCGTGACCTGTGTCAATCCAGGTGTTGTGGAAAGTGACCTTGCCTCAACCATTACGCATCCGCAAACCAGGGCGGCGATGGATGTCTACCGTTCTGTGGCACTAAAACCTGCGGATATTGCCCGTGCCGTGCGGCAGGTCATTGAAGCCCCTGAGAGCGTCGATACAACAGAGATCACCATCAGACCAACCGCATCCGCCAACTGACACGCCTGACTGATAGCGGATAGCTGTCTGTTATTATTTCCCGCCCCTATGACAGATCAGGCATGAGCACGCGTGGATGAGCCCCAATCCACGTAAGGCTCATCCTGACAGTCCTGTTTTTTATAAACAGAGCGTTTTGCGAATCCATAGCGTATGAGCACTGTTCATATGGATTCAGCAAAACGCGGCGGGCTTTCGCTATGGAGCGCCTCAGCGTCAGTAGACGCCTGAACGTTACTTCCACAACTTATGCGCAATTTCCTGCAATTGCTGGGCGATATCCTGCAGGTTAATCCCCTGCTCCTGCACTGCCCCGGTTGAATGACGGACGATAAGCTTTGCTGGCAACACAGACGAACTGCGCGCTGAATCACCGTGGCCGCTATCAAGCAGACGACGCACCGCTTCCTTGCCCTGCAAATCGAGATCCAGCGAAACGGTGGTCAACGCCGGATGGAAGAACGAACTTTCGTAGGTCCCGTCATACCCCACCACTGATTTCTCCCCCGGAATGGCGACCTGATGTTGATGGAATGCGCTCAGCACGCCGAGCGCCATCTGGTCGTTCCCCACCAGCACGGCGGTGAAATTCGGTGTTTCACGTAACATCTGTAACGCGCCTGCGTAACCGCTTTGCGCATCCCAGGTGCCATGAAAAACAGTCACCGGTTTCAGTCCATAACTGTTAAGCGTGTCGATCCAGCTTTTGAGCCGCAGCCTGGCCGACACGGAGGTTTCCGGCCCGGCCAGTAGCGCAATCTCCCGATGGCCCAGTTCATAAAGGTGTTTGACGCTGGCACGGGTGCCGTCAGCCGGGTTAAACGAAACGTTAAACACGGAACTGTAGGGATCGACATCGAGGAACAGGCAAACGATGTCATCGTTGTCAGCCGCGATGCGCTGGGCCTCTTCGGTTTCCAACGGCACGTTGATGATCACTTTGTCTACCAGTTGAGATTTCAGTTCGTTGATGGCGGATTGAATGTCTTGATTGACGTTCTCATCGATCATTGAAATCAACACCTGGTAGCCATCGAGGTTGGCGTAGCGTTTCACCGCCGCCGCCACCTGCGAAGGGGCATGGAGTGCCAGCGAGGTGGTCACCAGACCGACGGTCTGGCTTTGCTTACCCACTAACTGCTGCGCCAGCCGGTTCGGTACATAACGCAATAACTCTATGGATTTCTCCACTTTTAAACGCGTGGTTTCGGATACATTGGCAGATTTGTTGAGTACCCTGGACACGGTCTGGTAGGAGACACCCGCATGGCGGGCTACGTCTTCCAGCGTTGCACTTTTAGACTTCATGGTCCGGTTCCTTATGTTGTTATACGCCAAGTGTAACAGGGGCGACCTGAAAAAACGCTCACCACACATTCCCCCGCCTCATTTTAACAAAATAAGTATGACGCTCACAACCTCCAGCATTGTGAACAGATTCGCTAACGGTAACAAAAAACGCTGATTTATTTGCAGTTAATCACATATTCACAATAGTTAGTTTGCCTGTTTTTACATTTAGGCATTTTATGACACTGCTTATGTGAACGTAATACAAAACAATAAGAGGAATGATATGAACACTACGCTACGCACTCTCTCTCTTGCGTTAGCCACTGCGCTGACTTCAACATCTTTGCTGGCTGCGACATCTGTCCCTATCGACTTTCACGGTTACCTGCGCGGCGGTGTAGGCGTGTCCGGCGATGGCGGACAGGTTGAGTGGCAAAAGAACAAACTGGGTCGTCTGGGTAACGAAACCGATACCTACGGTGAGCTGGAACTGGGTTCAGAAGTCTATAAAAAAGATGACGTGAGTTTTTACCTCGACAGTATGGTCAGCATGGTTTCCGACGGTTCTAACGACAACGAAACCACCATTGGCGACGATGCGCAGTTCGGCTTGCGCCAGTTGAACCTGCAAATTAAAGGGCTTATCCCCAACGATCCCAATGCGGTCATCTGGGGCGGTAAGCGTTACTACCAGCGTCACGACCTGCACATCATCGATACCAAGTACTGGAACATCTCCGGTTCCGGCGCGGGGATTGAAAACTACAGCGTCGGGCCGGGAGCCGTCTCGGTAGCCTGGATCCGGGGTGACGCCAATGACGTTGATTACCGCGTCGATAATGACAATGACGTTAATATCAACTATATCGACGTTCGCTATGCGGGCTGGAAGCCGTGGTCAGGCGCCTGGACCGAGTTCGGCATTGACTATGCGATGCCAAATCCGACGAAAAAGCAGAAAGAGTACGGCGGCTTATACGAAGCGGATGACGGTGTGATGGTGACCGGCGAAATCAGTCAGGACATGTTTGGCGGCTACAACAAACTGGTGCTGCAATATGCCAACAAAGGGCTGGCGCAGAACATGGTATCGCAGGGCGGCGGCTGGTATGACATGTGGCATTATGTCAACGATGCCAGCGGTTACCGCGTGATCAACACCGGGCTCATTCCGATTACCAGTAAGTTCTCGCTGAACCACGTGCTGACCTACGGCTCTGCTAACGACATTACGGAATATACCGACAAAACCCGTCTGGTTTCACTGGTGGGCCGCGCACAGTATCAGATGACCAACTACGTGCGCCTGATCGGTGAAGTTGGTGGCTTCTACCAGAAAGATGACTACAAAAACGGTACCCACTACAAACAGAGCGGCGAAAAATACACCTTCGCGGTGGGTCTGGCAGATGGACCGGAATTTATGTCACGCCCTGAGCTACGTGTCTTTGCTTCCTATTTAAATGATTCAGAAAATGGCAAATCATTTGAAGATGGCACCAAAAATAACACCTGGAACTTTGGCGTACAGGTTGAAGCCTGGTGGTAAATAAACATTCTCTTTCCCGTTATCGCTTAATTGGCTACATCTGTTAATACCGGTTGCTTATATAAATAAGCCCCTGGTTATGTCCAGTGCTGCCGTCGCGATATAAGGCGAGATGATTTTGCTTATTAATGCATTACCCTCGTTATTTATCTCCGAGAACTGCCGGGTTATTACCTGACAGTATTTATATTGCCTTTGCTTTTCTTTTTTGTATTTCGGGATACCCTCACGGGTATCCCTTTTTATTTATGTGCGGGAAAAGAAGTGTTCATCCAGTAATTTGCGCAGCGCATCTGACTGTTTGCCAAATATCGCATGCACCTGCTGACCGAGAATAATCACCCCCAGCGCCCCTTCATGTTGCAGCGCTTGCGGATCCACAACGGACAGATCTTTCACCGTCACCCGTAAACGGGTCAGACAGGCATCCACGGTCTCAATGTTCTCCGCACCGCCAAATGCCTTTGCCAGCCGCTGGATCAATTGCAGCTCAGCTTCGCTGATGGGCACTGCCGCGGTATTTTTCGGTTCAGAGAAGTAGTGCAGGAAAGATTTAAGACTCACCATCATCGACTCCTGATTTTCAACAGATAAAAAAAAGCCTGCCCGAATGGGCAGGCGCATAAGTCAGACATTACGCCTGACGGCGAACAACACGGCAATCCCACGGCGTCAACACCAGCGAACCACTGACCGACGCGGCGGACAGGCAATCCTGATAGCCCTGCGGCAGAGTGATCGTCTGCTGCTGGGCGCTAAAGTTCTGAATAAAAACAAACGTGGTTTCCCCGTCGGTACGCGCTGTTGCCACAACCCCCGGCGGGAAATCCTGCTCAACGGCACGCGGCAGCGCCAGTTCATCAATAAGGCTGGCAAAGAAATCGCGCTGGAACGCCAGGTCGTTGCGTGAAGCAATGTGCCATGCTTTACCCTTGCCAAATTGATTGACCGTCACCGCCGGGCGGCCGGCATAGAAGTCATCCCGATAAGTAGCCAGCGGTTTGGCGCTCTCGGCATGAATCAGTTCACACAGATGGCGCACCTGATACGGCCCCTGTAATCCGGCATCGTTCCCTGCCAGCCCCTGCACCAGATTGCGCTCATTGTCATCCAGGCAGTCGATCTCCTCGGCCCAGACGCCAATCAGTTTGCGCAGCGGGCCAGGGAAACCACCGAGATAACAGAGGTCGCTCTCGTTCACCACGCCGGTCCAGTAAGAGGTAACCAGATGCCCGCCCGCCGCGACAAACGCTTCGGCGCGCTGCGCAAACCCCTCACGAACCATGTAAAGCATGGGCGCGATCACCAGTTGATAACGGCTCAAATCCGCATCGGCGTTAATGACATCTACCGCAATGCCTTTTTCCCAGAACGGGCGGTAGTGTTCATTTACCGTTTTTTCGTACTCCATGCCTTTATTGCGCGGCCCTTCAGCATCGTCCAGCGCCCAGCGATTTTGCTGGTCAAAGATGACCGCCACACGCGCATCGGTGCGACATCCCATCACCGGGGCGAGTTTTTCGAGCATGTCGCCCAGCGCGCACACTTCACGCCCGACTCGGGTATCAAGATGACCAACATGATCGATAATCGCACCGTGGAACTTCTCTACCGAACCGCGGCTTTTACGCCACTGGAAGTACTGCACCGAATCCGCACCGTGCGCCACCGCCTGCAACGAGGACAAGATATGCATCCCCGGCTTTTTCACTTTGCTGGTTGGCTGCCAGTTGGTGACGCTCGGCGTTGACTCCATCAACACAAACGGCTTGCCTCCTTTTAGCGAGCGCATCATGTCGTGGTACATCGCGGTGTAGCAGGCGAGCTGCGTCTCATCTTTGTCCCGGTGCCACATGGGGTAGCTGTCCCAGGAGATGAAATCGATCGCTGGCGCAAGCTGCCAGTAGTCGTAATCGTAGAAATACTCCATAAAGTTGGTGGTCACCGGAAGCTGCGCATTCGCCGCTTTCAGCGGGGCAATTTCATGGCGGCAGAAATCGGTAACCTGCGCGGTGTTAAAGCGTCGCCAGTCCAGATTCAGCCCATGGATCGACACTTCGCCCTGCGGCGACGGCGACTGAATTTGCGACCAGTCGGAATAGGTGTGGCTCCAGAAATCGCTCCACCAGGCGTGGTTAAGGTTTTCCAGCGTCTGGTAACGCGCTTTCAGCCAGTCACGGAATTTTTGCTGGCACAAATCGCAGTGACATTCACCGCCGTACTCGTTGGAAATATGCCAGCCGAGTACCGCCGGATGCTGCGCATAGCGCTCTGCTAGCAGCGTATTGATTTTCAGTGTTTTTTCCCGGTAGACCGGCGAGGTCATGCAGTGATTATGCCGCCCGCCGTGCAGTGCCGTGACGCGATCGCGCCCGACGCGCAGCACTTCCGGGTATTTCTGCGACATCCAGGCAGGCCGGGCGCCGCTCGGTGTGGCGAGGAAAATATGAATTCCCGCCGCATATAATTTCTCAATAACCGAATCCAGCCAGCCGAAATTAAATTCCCCTTCCCGAGGCTCCAGTTTTGACCAGCTAAATATCCCGACCGACATGACATTGCATTTTGCTTGTTTCATCATGGCAATATCGTCATCAATAATACCGGGGTAATTCTCCCATTGCTCCGGGTTATAGTCCGCGCCATGCAATAGCGAGACAACCTTCGGGCTTAAAGGCGCAAATTTATTCATATTAAAGATCCTGAAATTTACAACACCAGAGTTAATTAATTACTTTTACCGAAGGCAGCACTTTTCCCTGACAATCAAACAATGCCTGGTTTTCCCGTGCATTTCCCTCTTTCCATTTGTCGTTGATATAGTTCATTCCCGCCTGTGTCGCCCAGGTATTTCCGGGGACCGCAATCCAGGTCGGCTCCCAATAAAAAATACCCTTGCCGCGATGGCTCTGAACATTGATAACCGACTGCATTAAATCGTGGATATAGTCATATTGCCCCTGCACGGTGCCTGGGTAGCCGCCCGCTTTCTCTTCTTTTTCCTGGAAGCTATTTTCGGCGTTATCGCAGTTGGCCAGCGTATAGGCGTAAGCCGCTTCCACCACAATCACATCTTTGTTGTAGCGTTTGCTGATGTCGTCCATATTGGCCTGCAACGCGCTGATCGGCCCGTTCCAGTAGGTGTACATCGACAGGCCAATCACATCGAACGGCACATTGCGTTTCGTGATTTCATCAAACCACCAGCGGAAGGTATCGTTTTTGGTGCCTTCGGCCAGGTGCAGCATAATCTTCACCTGTTCGCCGTTTTTCAGATTCTCCTTGAGCCCGTCAATGGCGGAATTAAGTAGCCCTGCCAGCCGGTCAAACTCACCGCCACCCTGCCCCCAGCTTTTGCCTTCCGGCCACAGGATACCGGAGTTAATTTCATTGCCGATTTGCACCATATCCGGCAACACGCCCTCCTGTTTAAAGCGGGCAATGGTGTCACGGGTATAGTCATGGATCGCGGTTTTTAGCTGCGGATAATCCATTTTTTCCCAGGCTTTCGGTTTGAATTGTTTGCCCGGATCGGTCCAGAAATCACTGTAGTGGAAATCGAGCAGCAACTTCATGCCCTGCGCTTTCGCGCGTTTTGCCAGCGCGAGCGTGGTCGCCAGATCATTATCGCCCCCGCCGTATGCCTGGCCTTGAGCGTCCTTCGGATCGACCCACAAACGCAGACGCACATAGTTCACGCCATTGGCTTTCAGGATAGCGAGCGCATCCTGCGGCTGATTCTTGTCGTTATAAAACTTCGCCCCGTGCTTTTCGGCATCCAGCAGCGTTGAGATATCTGCCCCTTTAATAAAGTCGGCAGGCATGCCGCTGAACGGGCGCGTCTTTAACGCGTCGGCGGCAAAAGAACTGGCGGACAAACTACAGAGACAAACAGCAAGCAGAGCGGGTGTAAATCTTTTCATGTGGTTATCCTTTAGTGCTGCCGGAGGTCAGGCCGGAGACGAAGTATTTTTGTAAGGCAAGGTAGAGAATGGCCACCGGCACGGCGATCAATACCGCGCCCGCCGCGTAGGTGGTGTAACTGGCCCCCATTTTTTGTGCCACCAGGTTGTACAGACCAATCGGCAGCGTGTATTTGTCCGGGGTGCGTAAAATGGTGCTGGAGAGAATGAAATCCCCCAGCGGCCCGGTGAAGGAGAACAGCGCCACGACCGCCACAATCGGCTTTGACAGCGGCATGATTATCTCGATAAAGATGCGGAAGTTGCTGGCACCGTCCATGCGGGCCGATTCGTCCAGGTCGCGCGGAATGGCATCGAGATACCCCTTCATCAGATAAGTATTCATCGGGATCATCCCGGCAACGTAGATCAGCACCAGCGCCATATGACTGTTAATCAGCCCCAGCAGTTGCGACAGCACGAAGATGGCGATGAGCGCAGAGAACTGCGGGATCATCTGCAACAACAAAAACAGCATCAGGCCATTCTGCCGCCCTTTAAAACGGAAGCGCGAAAAGGCGTACGCGGTAAAGCTGACGCTGATTAAGGTCAATATCATGGTCAGCAGGCTGATCTTCATTGAATTCCAGTACCAGGTCAGGTAGTTCACCTGGCCGTTAAACAGATCGGCATAGTGCTGGAACGAGAGGTTCTCCGGGATTATCGATGTGCTGAGCAGGCTGTTACCGGCGTTCAGCGAGGCACCGACCGTCCATACCAGCGGATAGATAATGACAAGCGATACCAGCACGATAACCAGCCAGGAGAGCGACAGGCGGATCCACTTTTCGCGGCGGATACTTTGTGATTTAGCCATTTTTCTTCCCTTATGCCATGTCGTCGTTTTTAAAGGATTTGGTGGCACGGAACTGCCACAACGCCAGGCCGACAACAAAAATCGACAGCAAAATAGTGATGGTCGCGGCAATCGCATACTGCGATGAGGACATCGTCAGCTTGTAGATCCATGAAACCAGGATATCGGTGCCCCCGGCGTTCGCCCCTGCCACCGCCGGGCCGCCGTTGTTAAACAGGTAGATAATGTTGAAATTATTAAAGTTAAAGGTGTACTGGGTGATGATGATTGGCGCGATCGAATAGAGCACCAGCGGCAGCGTAATCGTGCGTAACCGGGTCCAGGTGCTGGCACCGTCCATCTTCGCCGCCTCGTACAGATCATCAGGAATGGCCTGCAATACCCCGGTGGTCATGGCAAAGACAAACGGGAAGCCGAGCCAGGTTTGCATCATGATCAGCGCCGTCTTCGTCCAGAAGGGATCGGTAAGCCACGCTTTCGGCGCAATACCAAAGAAAGCCAGAATAGCGTTGTTAATCACGCCAAAGGAGTCATTAAACATCCCGGCAAAGACCAGAATGGTGACAAAACCCGGCACCGCCCACGGCAGAATAAAAATGGTGCGTACCAGGGGCTTAAACCGCAGATCTTTCTGATTGACCAGAATCGCCAGCAGTACGCCAACGGTGCATTGCAGAGTGGTTGCCAGCAGCGTCCAGACCACCGTCCACTGCAACACATCAAGAAACGTCGAGCGCCAGATCGAGAGGGTAAAAATATTGACGAAATTCTTTAATCCCACCCAGTCCACCAGTTTGGCGGGCGGCGTGTGGTAGAGGTTGTAATTGGTAAAGGCAATGGAGAAGCCGAACAGAATCGGGAAAATCACCACAAACACCAGCAGAATAAAGCCGGGGGTGATCATCAGATAGGGAAACCCATCGCTGAGCAGCATTTGATACTGCTTGCGCACGCTATTAAGCGGCTTACCTTCATCGCGCTTTTTACCGTTAATCCATGCATCGCGCAGCGACAGATACCAGACCATCACGCCAAAGGCGATGATCAACAGGCTGATGATCCCTTCCGCCAGTAAAAAGATGGAGTTATCACGCGGCACCTCTTCGCCAAGGGTATATAACCCCCAGAGTCCTTCGCGCAGAAAATCATAGAAAATGCCGGTAAAACTGCTCAACAGTACAAGGAAGATAAGGCCTTTTAGCCACTGACGGTGATAGAACTGACCAAAGCCCGGCACGATGGCCAGCAGCAGCCCGCACCACGCATGACGCCCTGCACCTTGCGTTTTGGCAAAATTCTCGCTGGGACTGATAATCACGTACGACTCCTTTTCGACAACGGGAGGTTGCCCTCCCGTTCTGCTACAACAAGCGGTTACTGGTTACTGGCCTGCATGGCTTCAACTTGCATATGGATCTGTTTGGTGGCGGCATCAAGCGCGGCCTGCGGCTCCTGCTTGCCGGTCAGGCTCAGCTCCAGCGCCGCGTTTGCCGGCCCCCAGACTTCGCCCATCTCCGGGATGCCCGGCATGGCCGTTGCGCGCGCGGCCTGCACCGCGACCGCACTGGCTTTCTCGTCGTTTTTGATCATCGGATCGTCAATCATCGCTTTCTGCGCCGGGATCTCGCGGGTAGCGATATAGCGCGTTTTCACGTACTGCGGCTGGTTGATAAATTCGAGAAATTGCTGCGCCAGTTGCTTATCTTTACTCCAGGTGGAGACCACATAGCCTTTTACGCCCAGGAAAGAACTCATGGGTTTGCCATCCGGCAGATTTGGCAGCGGCACCACGCCGTAGTTAACGCCAGCGGCCTCATACGGCTGGAAAGCCCACGGGCCGTTAATCACCGCCGCGGCTTTTTTCTCGGTAAACAGTGAATCAATGGCGTTCAGCCCGTTATCACCGAGGATCCCCGACGGGAAGACCCCTTCGCTGTAGAATTTTTTCAGGAAAGTGACCGCTTCCACCGCGCCGGGTTTATTCAGACCGATATCTTTCGGGTTGAAGCCGCCCTTGTCGTTTTTCCCGAACAGGTAGCCGCCCATCGGACCGATAGCGCCCCAGCTGTAATAGATTTGGTCAAACTTGGCCAACAGACCGTATTTATTCTGCTCACGCTGTTTCTTCGAGTAGTCGAGCCACTCCGGCAGGCTTTGCAGCGGTTTGTCGATGAGGTCTTTGTTGTAAATCAGCACCAGCGTTTCGACCGCTTTCGGCACGCCGTACAGCGTGTTGTCCAGACGGAAGGCGTTGATGGAAGCCGGGGTAAAGGCGTCAACCTTTTCTTTGTCCAGATTCAGGGGGGCCAACAGCCCTTGCACAACCGCGCCACCCAATTGATCATTGGGGATGACCAGCACATCCGGCCCGATGCCTGCCGGGCCATCCAGGCGTAATTTTTCCAGTTGCTGCGCGTAGGGCATCTCCTGAACATTCACTTTAACGTCGTACTTTTGCTCAAAGTCTTTGACGGCGTCCTGAATACCAACGGACTTTTTAATGTCTTCCCAGACGTTAAGCTGCTTTGTTGCCGCATGCGCCGACAGGCTAATAAGCTGGCCGGCAGCCAGTGCAGAGAGGATCAGTGCGGTAAGTGTTCTCTTTTTCATTATCACCCTCATGTCAAGGTATAACATTTTAGTGGTTTTCATGGTGCGACATCCGATGAGACAACGTTAAAATCACCTGATATCACTGGGGTTAAAACGTATTCATGCGCTCAATTCGATTTGTTATACGTTACGCTTGAGTGACTAACAAAACGAGAATTAACTGTCAGTTGTGTGACAGACACAACAGAAATGGAAATTCGATATAGGGCGCTAAAACACTGGAAGTTATAGTCTGAGCATGAATTTTCGCGGTTGAGCAAGCCTGTCGCCTGATTGTTATACGTAAAACAAAAGCATCCGACAACGCGCTTATCGCTGCACATAACGGCTACTAATTTCGGGGAACGTTGATGTCCAATATACGACTGAGGAATGTCACCAAGCGCTTTGGCGACACGGTGACGCTGAACAATGTGAATCTGTCGATTGAAGACGGTGAGTTTGCCGTGTTTGTCGGCCCTTCCGGCTGCGGTAAATCGACCATGCTGCGCATGATTGCTGGCCTGGAAGAGGTCAGCGAAGGGGAAGTCCTGATTGGCGACGAGGTGATGAACGATGTCGCCCCCGCCCATCGCGGCGTGTCAATGGTGTTCCAGTCTTACGCGCTCTATCCACATATGACCGTGGCGGAAAACATGGGGTACGGCCTGAAGGTCAATAAAGTCCCGAAGGAGGAAATTCGCCGTCAGGTAGAGATGGTCGCCACAACCTTACAGCTCAGCCATCTGCTGGACAGAAAACCGAAACAGCTCTCCGGCGGTCAACGCCAGCGCGTGGCGATTGGCCGCGCGATTGTGCGCAACCCGCGCGTGTTTATGTTTGATGAACCGCTCTCCAACCTCGATGCCGAACTGCGCGTCGAGATGCGTCTGCATATCGCCCGCCTGCACCAGGAGCTGAAAACCACCATGGTGTATGTCACCCACGATCAGGTAGAAGCGATGACGCTGGCCGATAAAATCGTGGTAATGAATTACGGCAATATTGAGCAGATGGGCTCGCCAATGGCGCTCTATTACAACCCGAAAAACCGCTTTGTCGCCGGGTTTATCGGCTCGCCGAAAATGAATTTCCTGCCTTCGACAGTACAAGCATGGCAGCCTGGCGAGTTGACGGTAACGCTCGCTCAGGGGCACACATTAACGCTGGCAATCACTACGTCGCCTCTTGAACCTGGCGCGGAAGTCACGCTGGGGATACGCCCGGAACATCTCTCTACGGATGTCACGCGCGGCACGCAACTGGAGTTCCAGTGCGAAGTGGTGGAGCGACTCGGCAACAATACCTATCTCTTCGGCCAGTGCTATGGTCACGACAACATTAAAATCCTCCTCCCCGGCGATGTGCACTTCCGCCCATGGCAAAAAATCACACTCGCGTTTGACAGCCAGCACTGCATGATTTTTGACAATGACGGGCTGCGTGTCAGCAAAGATATTGCCCTGCCAAACCATGAATAAACACGCGGCAACATCCGCACAGTCGGTTACCCCTCTTCGGAGGGGGCTTTTAAACAAGGTCACTCATGATGCAATTTAATCCGGTCGATCACCCGCATCGCCGTTACAACCCGCTGACCGATCAATGGGTTCTGGTGTCGCCGCACCGCGCCAAACGCCCCTGGCAGGGGGCTCAGGAAACCCCGGCGAAAC
>OKPX01000157.1_pt1 | contig 40852 bp, 73 predicted proteins | sample 1613911 | NCBI WGS metagenome assembly OKPX01 (sample SAMN04436892, study PRJEB24849) | human gut metagenome | biome: human gut; feature: NICU; material: stool | host: Homo sapiens | place: USA: Saint Louis, MO | collected 2012-02-03 | reverse complement strand
CGCGATTCGTCCCGCCGCCATCGTTCACCGAATAGGGGTACATCGCCTCAACCCGCAGGATCGTCCCCGCAACCCAGTCAGAGGGAAACGACCCCGCACCGGCGGAAATGATGATATTCGTCCCGGAGAACGTGAACGTAGTTGCCGACGGGTTCGGTGTGAGATTGGAACTCTCGGTCAGGTCAAGACCGGCGTTTCCGGTTGAACTCGCGCCAACCTCTTCGACCAGATGCCACCAGACCGATGCAGGGTGCCCGCTGACGTTCTGCCCTGGTTCGAAAATCTGGAACGAGGCATCGGCGCCCAGTGCCAGGAACGACGTGTCACCGATTTTCGCTGCACCTTCGGCGATCTGGAACCGACCACGTCCAATACACAGGAGCATTTCGGTCCACTGCTCACGCGGACCGGCGAAATACTTCCGGGGCGGCAGGATGTAGTCGGGATAAATCAGGCGACGGCCAGCGACTTCGCGTATCGCATCACCGAGCTTGACCTTGTTTCCACGCGCACTGGTTTCAGACAGCGACGCGCCTTGCCCGGGGTTCGTCGGCATGCCGGGCAATTGGGGCATGAACATCCGAAAAACGGATTGCGCGCCTTTGAACAGCGCAGCCGTGATCGTGAACGGATCAGTCCCGCGCGGCTCCGGATAGATGCGAACAACATCGCCTCGCTCGATGACTCGAACGCCCCATTCGGATGGGTGGATCAGTTGCTCATGTGCGCGCTTCTGCGCATCACTAAAGTCTTCGCAGCGATCAACCTCAGCAGGAATAATCCCAATACTGATAGGCGGCCGCTCTTGATCCGAGTAGTTCTTTACGTTCTCGACCAGCCACGCGCGAATGGACATCGGGCGGACGAGCGGATGCCGCTCCAGCGGCTCGCCGTCAAGCCTGCTCGGATAAATTTCGATCACGGTAGAAGATCACCTTTGTGTATTGATCGGTGAAAGTGCGCAAGGGCGTTAGCGATACGCCGCAGCCTGGATTCGTCTCCAGAACTCGCTGACGCCCATCTACATCGACAACCAGGCCAACATGCACGCATGCCTGCCCACGAAATGCCGCTGCAATTGCTCCAGGGAATGGCTGACATTCCTCTAGCGCCCGCTCTACTTCAACGCGGTAAGAACGCTGGAAGTCCAGAATCGACTTACGCGTAACCGCGCCGAAGTCACTGAGCATGGGAAGACCGAAAAGCTCAGACCTAGCGATGATCGTCAGGCCCCAGCAATCCACGCGCGGCAGAGCCCTTCCGCCTTCCTCGTAGATGGCAGAGCGGTATCTGTTCGGCATGGTCTTAGGGCCAGTACTTCAGTCCAGGGAAATTCAGTACGTCATAGATCAGCCGGCAAGCCGCAGTGTTGATTAGGTCGTAATATCCGGCCTCGACCTGGACAGTTACACCTTCGAAATCTGCGCCCTTCACGCGCATTCGGTATGGGCGCTCAGCCGGCGCTGATAGGTCGGTGTCGAGATAGATCCGCAGCACCAACGTAATCGTCTCTCCGGCATCAATAGCCTCGTTGATACGCTGCTGGGCGATACCCATCACGTTGTCGATGGCGAACCCGACAGACTGGTTCCCGCTGTTATCTCGCTTAGGGATTGATACATCGATGCCAGAAGCCAAAAAGGTCAGCGTACGCCCATCCTCAGTAACGCAGGTCTGATCCTCGAAGCCCTGGCACACCAAGATAGGAGCAGTCCAGATAGGGCAAGTCAGCTCGACCGTTGCAATCGCGCATTCTTTCCCGCCAGAAGCGTAGAAGCGTTCAAGGATCGTCATGCTTCAGGCCATTCCCGGTTCATCGCGATATCGAAGATGTCTGGATGCAGGATGAATTCCGGAAGGATGGTCCAACCTGGATCAAGGATCGGGCGCTCACGCAACTCTAGGGTCGCCGTGAAGTCCCAAAGCGAAAGGCTCCCGCTCACCAGGTCAGGGCCGTCGTAGATATCCGTGAATCGCGCTATGTATGTCCGCAAACCATTCGGCGTTTCTGGCGTCTTGAGAGGGCATTCAAACCACTGCGAGCCATCAACCAACTGATCACGAAACCATGCCTCGAAGAGCATCGCCTCGGTATCTGTTAGCCGCCAACGGACAGACGCCATAGTTGGAACGCTGGTGAATCTACGCCGCTGCCTGGCACGCCCGCTTTGAAGCTCAGTACGAGCCAGCGGGCTTACTGGGTTGAACCCATAGCCCTCGCGCAATGGCGGACAAATGTTCGGGTACTGAATCATGTTCCGCTCCTGCGCACGCCAAACGAACTGCCAATAGCCTTCGACGAACGGCCATCACCGAGAAGGTCTGCCACCACAACATCAATGATGTACTGGTCATCCTGGCGGCGAGTATTGACCTGCCCAGCGCGGCTGCGGTCCTCGATAAGGTTTATTGTCGGCGCACCACCACTACTCTGATTTGAACGAACGTCATCAAGCGTCCTGTCGAGCTTTGCGCTCGTCTCTGCCGTCGTCACCCTCTCGCCCTTCTTGAGGTTCCAGGTCCCATCCTCAGGGACGGACATAATGCCGTCATGGGCCTGACCAGAGAGATTGACGTTCTTCACTGCTGCTACCTGTGCCAACTGAGCTGTAACCGCAGCAGCCGCTGCTGCAATACCAAGCGCTGGGCCAATGACGGGAATTCCCGCCATGGCCGCATAGGCATCAGACGCAGTCTTTGGAGCGTTCAGCAGGGTCTTCGCTATCGCATATGACTTCTCGGCAACGAATGCTGCCTTGTAGAGGCCGGATTGCTCTCCGAAGAAGCTCTTGGCCAAGCCGCTCAGATTTCCAAAGAACTGCTCATTGGCGCTCAACGTCACCTGCTGACGGGACCGCTCAATAGCGGCTAGGGCCTCTTCGTGTTCTTGCTTTAGCTTCAATTCCTGCTCATCCCATTGAGCAGTCAATTCAGCTTTAGCCTCTCGATTTGCATTCAGAAGATCGAGTTGGGATTGATACCATTTCTCAAGCTCTTCCTCTGCTTTGTCGATCTTGTCGAGTTCACCCTGAGGCCCGGCGACTACAGCATCTGCGCCGTCGAAAGAGGGCGGAGCGGAGAATGAGTCAGAAACGATTCGCGAAGCGACACGATTTCTTTCCTCGTCGCTCAGCCCCTGCATTGCGTCAAGAACCGCAAGACGCTCTTTCGTTGTATCAAGCAGCCGCTCTTCGTCAGTCCTGAGGTCCTGGATAAGCTTCTTGTAGTCTTCCTGTGCCTTTTGCTGTTTCTTGAAGGACTCGACCGTCTCAATCGCCGCCTTTGCTTGCGCCAACTGCGAGGCAGTTGCCCCATCCAGCTCAAGGCGGTAGAGCTTCTGCTCGTCGGCAGTCATGCCGACAGTTGCAGCCTCCAGTTGCAGTGACGAAATAAGACTGGTGACTGCCTGTTGTCGACGCTTTGCGGCAGCTTCGACCTCTTTCCCCGGCGCCTCGAACGTCCCGGTCTTGTTCTTTTTCCTAAGATCATCGAGGAGCTTGGCTAGCTCTTTCACCCGGCCATTAACGTCACCAGTACCGGCGTTACCAATGAACTCAAGAACTTCGACGATCTTCTTGCCGGAGCCGACCATGTCTTCGGCAAAAACCGAAGTGCTTGCTTTCACTCCGTCAAGATTCTGAACGAATCTCTTCGCCCACCCAGCCGGCCCAGAGGCGATCTCAAGCCATGTAATCCCCTCGAATGCAGAAGAGGCCACTGCCGCAGCGCCGGCAATCGACTTGCCTACAAGCTGGAAGGCTCCAACGGTGGCTACCGCCGCTCCGGCAACGAGCTTCAGCGTAGTGACAAGAAACTCCCCAACGGCGACCATCGATGTCCCATCCTTTGAAACATCGAGTAGCTTCGTGGCGAAGTCGCTCAGCACGGGAATCAGCGCAGACGTAAGTTGGTTCTTGAGGCCCGTGGTGCTCTGCTCTACAAGCCAAGTGGCCGCCTGAAGCTCGCTAGCCGACTTAATCGTCTTCTCGTCGAGAATCGCGCCGGCGGCCTGGGCAGCGTCACCAAAGGTCTTGAATCCTTCAGCGTTATTGCGAAGCAACGGGAGCAGCGCAGTCGCATCGCTCGCTATAGCCTCCAGATAGAAGGTCATGTCCGACTGGCTGACCTTGGCCTTTTCCAGGCTTGAGACGTACAAGCCAAGGGCCTGGGGACCGCTCAGGTTCCGGAACTGGTCTGCGGTCACGCCAACTTTAGGCGCTACGTTCTCGAAGAAATCGGCAAGCGCACCGCCGCCGGTATTGAGGAAGTCGCCTACCTTGTCGTTAACGTCCTTGAAGATGTCAGCAAGCTTCTCTTGCTCAATGCCAACCAGCTTTGCGCCAGCCGCATACTTCTGAAACTCGGTCGTGCTCGCATTGGCAACGCTAGCAAGGTTTGCGATTTCATTGGCATTGCGGACGGTAGAGACAGTGAGAGCGGCAAGCGCGGTGATGCCTGCCGCAGTGGCAGCGCCAATCGCAGCCCCCACCTTTGCCGCATTTTTCTCGACCTCTTTGCGCCACTTTTCCGACCGGCGCTCGGCGGCATCCATGCCGGCCACGAAGCCGCCAACCTTGGCGATGAGATCAAGTGTAAGCGTCCCTAGGCTGCGTGATGCCATTACCGGGCTCCAATGAAAAAGCCCGGAACGCTCCGGGCAAAACGAAGGACTAGGCCCAGGTCTCAAGGGCCTGATCTAGACTGATTACGGGCTCTTCTTCATGCGGCATGAAGTCGTACAGCTTGTACGTCTCCTTGCTATGTGAGTTTGCATAGAGCGCAGCGAGCAGTGCTGCTCCGCGCTCTACCCTCATGCCTACATGGAGACTCCCCCGCTTGTCCCGGAACTTGCACCAGCTCAGGAACTCCCTGTAGCTGAGGCGGGACTTGGCTTCCGCAATGGTTCTGCCGCCAATCCCGCACATCACCAGCTCATGCCACACCTCATCTAGTTCGCTGAGCTGGTCGTCTTTCCCACGTTGTTCACCTCGGCGATAACGGTGAGCAGGGCGATGGTCAGGTTTCCATCCAGGGCGCCACGACCGGGATCAGCCTCGCCAGTGATATCTGCCGGAGTGAATACCGGCTTACCCTCTTCGTCCACAATTGACGCAGCGATACGTCCTGCTACGCCATCGACCTTGCCATTCATCGCAAGGAGGTCAGAGACAGCGGTGCTGTACGACAGGGGCCGGACGTAAACGGTTGCAGTCAGTTCCTTGTCGCCCTGCTTCCAGGTGATCTCTTTCTCGATGGGAGCCCCGGTGAAGGCGCCAGCTTCTTTAAGCGAATCAATCGACAGATGCATGACCACTCCTTAAGCGGCTTTGCGGATCCAGGCGGAACCGCCGGAGCGCTGAATGGTTGCAGTGGAAGTGACAACAGCGTTGGCCGCGAAATCGAACGGGAAGTCGCTCACATAGCCGCGGAAGACGAACCAAGTGCGCGTCGGCGGCAGAACAAAGTCCCAGTCGCCGTTGCTGTACTGCGCCTCGGTGGGTGCAATGCCGATCCCGTCAGACCAGCCAACCGCGAAAGCGATGTCCTGGTCGATCTGATCGTCAGACTCGGACAGTTGGTAGAGGCGGATATGGGAACTGTTGCGCGGGTCGGCGTTGAGAGTCAGCGAAGCCTGCCCCGGCGTGCGCAGCCCGCGCAGGTAGCTCCGAACAGTTTCGCTAAGGCATGTGGTTTCGATCTGGTCGGCAGGGTTTCCACCGGGGTTGAACGCGGTAGCGCACTCGACCTCGATGACCTCATGATCGCCAGTCGGGCTGCCGCTAGAATCTCTGGACGGAACCAGGGCATAGATCTGAGTTCCTTGAGCCAAAATTGCCATTGTGTTTCTCCTGTGGCGGGTTTCTTGAGGTGGGCATTGCGTGCATAAAAAACCCGCACAGCGGCGGGTTTATAAAAACTCTAATTTTCAAAGCATAGAGAGCCACTCATCTGGCTCTATTAGGAACTTTGAGTTCCCCTTCGCAAGGTTGATATTTGCTGGCAGTACTTGAATGTTGGCGCCGCAATGGAGACCAGAAGCAAACTTACCCATTAGCGGAATCATATGGTCAACATGCCATGCAAGACCAGTCACCTCTTGTCGACAAACCGCCAGGCCAGCAGCCTCGACTATTACGAACTCATCAAACTCCCCATACCAAATAGGAGTTCTAAGTGCCTGGGCCTTTCTACGCCTAGACCTGCACTCGTGAACTTTCGCAGCGTTATCAGCCCTGTACTGTGCTTGATAAGCGCGCCTCTCAGCGGCGCTCTCTCTATAGCGTTGCTTGATGCGGTCCATGTTAAGCGCCTGCCAGGCCATTACCTTGGCTATCTCTTGCTGCTTGCACTGCTCATACCTTGCCTTCCTGGCCGCTGCCCTTTTTTCTTTTGCCTCCTCAGAGAGTTGTCGATATTTGTATGGGTAGCTATACCTAAGCCCCATCGCTCTTCTCGCGAGCTTTGTCTTTCTTGACTTCTGCGCCTCAATGTAACTGCACTCCTTGCATGTGCATTTCCTATCTGAAACACGCCGCCTGGCGATTCCACCCCTCACACATGGCCGGCCAGTGAAGTAGTGGCGGAGACCTTGTTTGATGGCCTCGTTTATGCTGATTTCTTGGATTGATGTAGAATCATCTTTAGCCATTACCATGATCCTCTGCTGATCAGGATTTGGTCAGAGCCGAGACCTGCTCTAACAGGTCTCGGCTCGAGCATTCTACGGCCAGTTACTGTACAAAAAAACAGTTATCGCAGGACTATCCAGTCGACGTCAAAGCTGACTCGGTAGGTCTTGGTATCAGGGTCAACAGATTCCCCTCCCCAGCGGACCACATAGGCTGAAAGCTCAATCGCATCCCTGATGGCCTTGGCGGCATCTCGAGCCTCCGCAGCAGTGGCCGAAAAAATGTCCACTTGGATGGTGAACCCATCGGCGTCAGGGCGGCCCCATAGGTAGTTCTCTGGCGATCCCGATATGGTCTGCCATGTTGCATACGGTTTGACGACGAGCTGGGGGGCCAGGCCAAACTGATAGATCCTCAGCGGGGACGCGCCAAGGATCGCGGTAACAGCGGGGCTAATCGAGCAGGCCTTAAAGATTGGGGGATACATACTCACACCTGCGCAGCCTTCTTAGCTGCTCGCTTGATGGCTCTATCTATGCCTTTCTCATACTCAGACACGAAGGTGCTTGTGACTTCTGCGATGTTGTCTGCCAGAGCGCTTCGCATGAAAGGCTGGGCTCTCATCTCTTCTGTCCCGAACTCAAGAAGTCTCCAGTGCGGCGTCGGGGCGTTCGCAGACTTGTCCGAGCGCTCACCTTTCTTGGGAAGAACGGCACCATGCAGAACGCCAATCCTGAATCCTAAGTCGCCCGTGCGTTTGAACAGGCGGCCGTTCCAGCGCAACGCGATATTGTCGGAAATGCTCCTGCCGGTTCCCGGATCGTCGATTTTTTCCGCGCCTTGTTTGGCTGCTTGCACTACGATCATTGCGGCCTTACGCAAAGCGGCGCGCCCTCCTCTCAGCTTCACGTCCTCCGTAACGGAGTCCAGCTTTCCAAGCAGGGAATCCATTCCGGTGATGCTGAATTCGACGGTATCAGACATGGACTCTCCGAAACGCAAAGCTAGTGATCCCTTCTCGGCCGAGGTCTGATTCCACCTCGTTCATTTCCACCAGTTCGAAGCCCTGCCGCTCGCACCAGGCAACCAGGCCAGGGAGACTCCAATACCAGCAATGCTCTCCCGGCTTGTAATGCTTGGAGGCCAGGCAGTCGATCTGATCCTTGTAGATCGGCATCGACACGAACAGCCACTCGCCAACGTGGTCGAGCAGCTTCTCCGGCTCGGGAATGTGCTCCAGGCTGTCCCAGCAGGTCACGGCTTCTGCGTGGTGCTGGTACGGGTCGTAGTAGAGCTCCTGCGCCTTCAGCAAGTCCACCGCCTCCGGGTTCACGTCGAACCCCATAGCGCCGGATTCGGTGACGAAACGGCCTCCGCCGATACCGATGTCTACCACCTGGCCGGTAAAGTGACGGCGCACCAGATCAATACGGGCGCGGGTCAGCGCGGCGCCCATCGGGGTAGCGTCAAGCAGCTGGTACTTCTCGAAATACGGTCCCGTGTAGTCCATCGGAGGGCGCGGGTGGAAGCCCATGCCAAGCTCTTCAGACCAGAGCAGGCAGTCGGTCAGCCCAGACGGCAAAGCGTGCGTCATGATCGGCGATCCTTTTGTCACAGTTGTGCTGTTTCAACGTGCAGCGGCAGAACCTGTCGGGAACCGCGAATGTGATGCGGGACAGGTCCATGCATTTGTCGGTTATGTGTTCCGGCGAGTTGTAGCCGCCCTGCCCGCCACAGATGATCCAGGCCGGCCGCTTTGCGGCGATGGCGGCCGGCACGATCCAGCCAATGCCGCCAATCACTGCGTCGGCGTATTGCAGAAGGGCAAGTAATTTCTCAACCGGCAGTTCACCCTTATGGAACTGGATGTCTGCCGGAGGAAGTGGATCGATCGCCCACTCCTTGCCCGGCTCCAAGTCCGCCACGGAAACTACTTTCCAGCCCCTGCGGCGCATCTCTGCGGCAGCGCTTGCGATGTACTCAGGAAGTGGGTTGCGCGTGTCTGCACGCCACTCAGCGCGAACCGTCGCCGGGCGAACCAGGACATAGCGCCCTTCGACCGGTGATGGACCGAAGTCTGGCAGATCAAACGCACCCGGTTCGCACCGGAACGCTTGGCGCAAGCCCTGGATGATCGGCATCTGGCCGTAGGCGATTCGGAGCTGGCCGCCACCGAATGGCTTATGCCACTGCGCCGGGCGCTGGACGTTCTTCGCTTGCGTGCGGAGCTGCGTGCTCGGACGCACGCATTTCACATCGATGTCTGCATAGAGCTGGGGCCACGGCGTTTCGAGATATGCCCCAAGGTGCTTCTTCACGAACGCGCGGGCGTAGATATTGTCACCAAGGCCAAGCATTCCGCGGATGAACAAGTGACCTCCTAGCGTCCGTCCGTCAATCCATCAGAGCAGCGCAGTCTCCATTCACGCCGAGCTGTGACATCGGTCTCCGCGCTGGTGATGTTGTAGACCCGTCCATCCCAGATGACCCGCCAGGTGTAGAGTTCCAGCCGCTCAACGGGGAACCATCGACAATTGATCCTGGCAGTGGTCTCCGCCTGCGTAGCATCGGCAGCGATCAACTCGCGACCTGGGCCAGTCAGAACCTCGGCGGGCAGGTCGGCGCGACCGGAGAACAGAACGGTCTCCCAGGTCGTCACCATTTCCCCCGTATCAGGGTCTTGTGTTTGTACCTGCCGCTGAAACTGAATGCGGTGGCGCATACGGTAGGCCAGCATTCAAACCCCCAAGCCGCATCGGTACGGCATCAGCTTCACCTCGGCCGCCTTGCGCAGCGTCGCGATTTCATCGGGAGCAGCCTGATAGCTGGCCTGAAGCAAAAGAAGCACTCCGATGACCACGCTAGGCGGAAGTCCCGGTTCGCTACTGACAGCCTCACTGCTCTCTTCGCAGTTGCAAAGGCCATCAAGGGACTGGCGCCACATGAACTGGCAGGCCTCGTCCTCCGCTCCATCCAGCAGCAACTGGAGCTTGGCGTCATCCCAATCGTGGATCACATCAAGAAAGGACTTTGCCGTATCAAGCGGGATCAGGCTCATTCAGCGCGTCCTCCAGCGGTCTACGCGCGAAACAGGTAAGCGCCGTTTCGCGTGTGCAATTGATGATTTCTATCCCAGGGTTCTTGCGCTTCAGGCTTTCGAACTCTACCGGCCACTCGGATATCTTCCCTGCACTACCCAGTCCTCTGGGGTGATCACCATGCCAGTGAGACATCCCGCCAGTTTTCTGCATGTCGTAGCCGAGAAGGATGATTCGCTTGGCGCCCCTGGCTATGGCCAAAGAAACTGCGCCGCCGCCTGAGTTTCTGTAGTGCTCGATGCGTGCCGTCTTGATTCCGAAGGGATTGGCGCTGAGTGTCAGAAGCTCGCCACAGAAGTTTGCTTTAGCCTCGGCGGCGTATCTCTCCCACCAGACTTTATCCATTGCCCACAGCGCATCAGCCCAGGGAGTCAGTCGGAACGTTGTGTTCGTACAGATGGCCGCCCTCTGCGGCGAGGAGTTCCGCCACTCTCGGACTCGTTCGCAGTCTTCTGCTGTGAGGCTGGGGCCACTTGCGAGGCAGACAGCGACTCGCCAGCCACAGGCTTTGGGATCTCTGATTCCACAATCTGGCAAAGTCCGCGCGCCACCAACTGGCGAGCCAGGTGCTCGGATGCGAGGTATGCATCACCACCAGCCTTTCTTACACGACCGCCATCCAGGTATGAACGAACCGGCTTGATCATTACGTCAGACATAATCACCTCAAAGAAAGAGGGGGCCGGGAGACCGGCCCCTTCCAGTCAGCTGGCGGTCAGCGAACCAGTGACAAACGCCTCAGGCCGATAGACCGCGAAGGCCAGCCGCTCCTCAGCGCGGATAGTGACCATGTTGTTCTCGAAGTCCTTGTCGTTCTCGGTGGAAACCAAAACCTCGATGTCCATGCGGTCGAAGATCTGGGCGCCGAGAGAGAATGCCCCGGTCAAGAACTCGTCCTGAGTGATGGCCTGGGTTTCCACCACCGGCAGACGCCAGAGGGTCGGAGTGGTGCCGTTCTGCGGGCTGCCGATGATGTAGCGGTTCTCGGCGTCCTTGGTCAGCTCAATCAGCGCCCAGTCGATGGGGTTGAGCACGATACCGCTGGCCGGGAACTCGGCCAGTTGCGCCTGAAGGATCGCCAGGCGGATGCGGTCGATTCGCTGCTCGGCAGTTACCACTACGCCGCTCGGCGGAGCGTAGGCCTGTGCCTGCGGAATGATGCCGTGCAGGTTGGCGCCGGTCCCGTTCCCGTAGAGCAGTTGACCTTCTTCGACCAGCATCAGGCCGTAACGAGCACGCGCATCGATGTAGCTCTGCAAGGCCGACGCGTCGTCCAGGATCTGGCGACTTGCCTTGAACAGGTGGGCGATGGTGCGAACCGGCGCGTTTTCCAGCTCGAAGGTGAGGTCGGAGTACGGCTTCTGGGTGCCTTCCGAAACAGGAGCGGCATTGTTGACGAAACCGGTCTCGCGAACGTACTCGACGGAGTTCGATTCAGTGGTGCCCGGCGCAACCAGGTCGCGGATGGTCAGCCGACGCTGCGGAGCTGCAACGACACCAGGGCGACGATCAGGAGCAACCAAGGAACCACCAGAGCTGTCGATGGAGGTGATGGCCGAGCGCGGCATGGATACGCGATGCGAACCGCGCAGGGAACTGGTAACACCCTGCTCTTTCAGGCTCTCTGCGACCATTTGGCCGGCGGTCTTCGGTGCTTCCTCGCCGCCGTCACGCTTCTCGTTGGCCAGCATGGCTTGTTCCGCGGCGCTAAGTCGTGCTTGCAGTTCGCCCTGAGCGGTCAGCAGTTCGTCGACCTTGGCGCGGGTTTCCTTGCTCATCTCGCCGAAGTTGGCGATTTGGGTGTTGACCTGTTCGGCCTGGGCCTTGATCTGATCGCCGACCTGCTTGAGGCTGGTGTTCAGTTCGCCGATTTGTTTTTCGAAGTCGCTCATTGCGATTCTCCTTGGAGGAATTTGGTGATGTCTTGTGCTGCCCGTAGTGCAGCGGATAGGTCAGGAGCGACAGCGCCAGGCATATCGGTCGGGGTGTCACCACCCCCGCCAGCAGCGCCAAGCATGCTGGTCTTGAAGTCATTGATGAGTTCATTGCGCTGGCTTCGCGGCATGCCGCTGCGAGCCAGAGCGGCATCCATCCGGCGCTTGGCCAAGATGACTTCACTGCGGTTGCTGGGCGCACTGGAGATCTCGTCGGATTCCAGGAAGGCATCTGCCCACCCCTTGTCGACGGCTTCGCGCCCGCCGATCCAGGTTTCGGCGTCCATCTGCTTCACGATGTCGTCGATATCGATGCCGGTGCGCTGCGCGTAAATGTCAGCCAGCGTCATGTCGAATGGCTCCAGCCAGTCGGCGATCTCGCGCAGGTCGTTCCGATTACCCATGGCGATCAGCCAAGCGTTGTGGATCATCAGGAAGGCGGCGCGGCCAATGCGGATTTCATCCCCTGCCATGGCGATAAAGGAGGCGGCAGAAGCAGCCAATCCGATGATGTTCACCGTGACCTTGCCCTTGTGCTCGCGCAGCAGGTTGTAGATGGCCAGCCCCTCGAACACGTCGCCACCCGGACTATTGATATTCACGGTCACATCGACATCGCCGCCGATGGCGCGTAGCGCACCGGCAATGCGTTTCGCGGTTACGCCCTCGCCGGTCCACCAGTCGTAACCGATGGGCTCGTAGATGGTGATGGTGGTGTCGGGGTTATCGCCGGCCGCGGCGCGAAGCTCAGGACGCCATGCATCCAGCGCTTTTGGCGCCAGGTCGCACTGGACGCCCGAGCGCGGGCGAGCCTCCGGCGCTGCCGGAAGATTTCGCAGAGTCATGGGTTACTCCTGTGTTTCTTCGAAGTCGGGCCCGGGAACTTTCAGTCCTGCGCCATGCTGGTTTACGAGTTGTCGCGCTTCGTCGGCGGTGATCATCTTCCCAACGCCGAGATAGGCCTTTTGAACCGCCTCTACGGCGGAGAGCTTTCTTTCGTTGCCCCCCCCAGTTGATCCAGGGGGACTAGGTTGGATTGCACAGTCAGGATGTCGCCGCCGGGAAGCTCTGGAAGGTTCTCTTTCCGGCGACCTTCGTTGCGGGTCATGAATCCGTTTTGCGCCATAGTGCTGTACCAGGCAGCGCGACCCGCGCTATCAGCTTTCAGGAATCCCTCAAGGGAAAACTCGGCGTAATAGCGAATCCGCTCGGGCGCAGTTAGCAGCCGCTTGTTGACGCACTGCTGAATCTGATTGGTGATCGAACTGATCGAGAATGTCAGGAACGCGAGCATCTGCTGTTCAAGCCCGGTCCCCCAGTTACTCCCTTTGTCGGTCTGACCAATCATCCAGGGCGGAACCCCGAACCATCTGCAAATCTCGATCACTCCATGCTCTCGCGTCTCCAGCAACTGAGCATCGACTGGGTTGATGCCGATAGTCTCAGGGGTAATACCCTGCTCCAGTACAGGGGACCTCCCAGCGTTCATAGCGCCAGATACGGACTTCACGTACTCCCTGAACTCCTCCCTCTGCGCAGGCTGGAGAATGCGGTCGACCTTGAATGCGACCGTGGGGAGCAGTCCGTTCTTGAATGTGCCGTTGGCGGCATCCTCCGCCGACATGACCGAACCGAAGACATCGACGCCATACCGGATGGCAGAGAGACCGACTCTGCCATCCAGCGTAAACGCCGGGATGTGCAGCATGTTTGTGCGCTCGATCTCTCTACGGGCACCCTTCTTTGGCGTGTAGAAGTACTTCAGCCGACCGTTGTCATCACACTCCAGGTCGACCCTCGACGGAAGCAGGAAGTCCAGCGCAGCAGGCCTACCGGCAGCACGACGAATCTCCGCGTATGCGTTCCCCCAAAGCAACATCGATGCGACCATGGCTTGCCAGAACTGGAAGGCCGTCATGTCGTCATTGGGGCTATTGTGAACAACATCGTAGAGCGGGAACGACCGGGCATCGACTCTGCTCCCGTCCGCTTTCCGCTCGTACACTCCAAGCGGCAGCCCGGCGACAGAAGTAGAGATCAAGCGAACGCAAGCCCATACCGCGGACAGCTTCATTGCCTTGTCGACAGTGACCTTCTTCCCGCTTGAGGACTCTCGCCCCAAGAACTGCGACCAGAACGCGCCATCAGTCAGGCGGATGGTCTTATCCCCCCAACCGAACAATGAAGACCTGGGCGCAGACGTAGCACTGCTCAGGACTTTTCCGAGACTCTTACTCACTGGTCAGCCCCTTGCGAATGAACGCCGCGATAGCGAATGCTGACGCTGCACCGGAAATGAGCGCCCAGCCGAGCCCCAGCAGCACGAAGGTTCCGGCTACGAAAAGAGCCAGACCAAGGACGCCGAAGAAGAGGTAGAGGCCAGTTGCGATGTTCATGCGATGATGGGATTCCGTATGGCATTCATGAAGTCGTCGCCGTCATCAACGCCGGCAACCAGGGCGCGCCCCATAGCCATGATCAAGGTCACTGGACCATCGATCTTGCAGTTGGGGTCGTTGTCGTTTTCCTTGCGCGGGTAGATGTTTTCCTTGGCGTCGATCTTTGCCGCCACGTTGCCCATCATCCAGGCCATGACTGGGTTCCCGTCATGCCAGAGCGTCCGCGCTATTACCCTCGCCTCCACCTCCTTCATCGGGTCGCTCATGTTCTTCACCGTCTGGTTGAAGTCCACGACCGGGATGGATGTGTTGGAGAGTCGGGTAATCAGGTAGTTGGCCTGCCAGTCGTCGAAGGCAACATCTTGCAGGTCGACCTGTTTTGCCAGATCAAGGATGTCTGCCTCGATGAATGCGTAGTCCGTCATGCTCCCTGGCGTCAGGGTCAGATGGCCCTCGAGCGCGAAGTTCTGATACTTCTCGTTTTCCTCGGCGGCAGCCTCTGGAGCGTAGAAGCGGGGAATGCAGTAGAACTGACCAGCTTTCTCGAACAGCATTACCAGGGCGGCCACGTCTTTCTTGCTGGCAAGGTCCAAAGCCATCCAGCAGCGACATCCGGCCATGTCCGCAATCGTGAAGTCGCGCTTCTGCCGCTGCCAGGCCAGCATGTTCATCCAGACCGTCCTAGCCCCCACCCACTGGTTCAGGTGCTTGGTGCGGAAGGCGTTCTGCTTCGACGCCGAACGCTTGGCCTGCTGGAGCTGGGCTAGGAGGAAGTCAGGGAAGACCGACACTCCGTAATTAGGATTGGCCTTGATCAGGCTGGCCGGGTCATCCCACGAATCATCCTCGTCGATCGTGTAGATGATCCCGAAAATCGTCTCATCGATCGTCTGCCCCTCGAGAATGCGGATCACGTCCCTGCGCTTCTCGTAACATGGGCCGCCGAGATTCGATCCTGCCGTCGTAATGATCGACAGCAATGGCTGTTCTCGTGCCCCCATGCCGGTCTGCATGGTGTCAACCAGGGCATCCGTGTCGTGTTCGTGGTACTCGTCCACCAGGGCAGCATGGGGACTCGCACCGTCCCCTGGGTTGCCGATAACCGTCTCGAACTTCGACATATCCTCCATGACGAACATGGGGCCAGGGTTCTTCTGGTTGCCAGAAAGCTCGATACCGAATCGGTTACGCAGGTTCTCCAGCTTGTGCGCCATCATCCACGCCGGACGGAAAACCTCGAAGGCCTGCTTCTCGGTGGTGGCGCCGGAGTAGACCTCGGCCCCCGACTCGCCATCCGCCGCGAATAGGTAAATACCTCGAGCGGCAAGGCGTGCCGACTTGCCGTTCTTCCTTGGCTCTTCTTCATAGACCTCACGGAACCTGCGCTTGCCGGTGTCCTTCTTGACCCAGCCGAAGATGTTGGCCTCGATGAATACCTGCCAGGGCTCGAACACCAACTTCGACTTCGAAGCGCTCCATTTGCCTTTGGTGTGAGGCATGAGCTGCATGAACTTGACGGCGCGATCTGCCTTGGCCTCGTCGAAAACGTATGGCCAATCGTCATCGTCCTGCCGTTCCAGGTCATTCAGGAAGCGCTGGCATGCCAACTTCACATACCGGCACGCGACGATACCCCCACTCACGACATCGCTAGCGTACTGTCGCGCAATGTCGCTGGGGGTCATCTCAGAAATCCTCGAACTCGTCCTTCTCCTTCGGCTTTTCCAGGCCGAACTTCTGGCGGTCGGATGGGGTTAGCCCAAGCCTCGCCAAGTTGCCAATCAGGTGGGTGTACTTGCCTACAGCGAACTCCGATGGATTCGACCTGTACTCAGCAAGCAGGTTGGCGGTGACCTCCAGGATGATTCGATCAGAGCCCGTCAAGACGCCCTTGATTGATTGGGAGCAAAGCTCAACCCAAGCAAGCCTTGCCGGCCCCTGGAGATGGATCGGCGCATCGCCAATTTCACCCTCACCTTGAGCGGACTCTTTCCGGTATCGCTGAGGGTTTTTCTTGTCGGCGCCCTTGAACTTGGCGACGACATCCGGCTGTTTGTGTCGTGCCATCTTGAAACCTAAATTCTGTGGAAATGAGAAAAGAGTTGGGGGCGCGGTGTCCTAACGAAAAGTTCTAAGGTTTTGACCCGCCCCACCCCTATAAATGAGAATTTTTCTCATTAAACTAGATTTTTCGGCAAAAACGCACGAAGACAGTGAAAGACACTACCTTAATTCGTAAATATCTCGATATCGTCGTGTCCGCTCGCTGGATGAGCCCGACTATTACCTAGATGCCGCCGACTCCCTCGCCGTCTTCCTCGCATGACACGGGTAGCCAGCAATAGCCATCAGGTTGGAGTCATCGTCTGTGCCGCCCTGGCTCAGCGGGATGATGTGGTCCACCTCTGTGGCGATCCTCTTCACCCCCTTGCACTCTGGGCACTGGCACATGTAGCCATCCCGCTTGAGGATGCGCTCTCGCTTGCGACGCCACGGTCTGCCACCACGCCCATTCCCCCACGCCTTGTCCTCTACCTCGTGCTTAGTCACTCCATTGGCCTTGGGCTTGGTGTGACGCTGAGGGAGGTCAGGCACTTCTGGATACCTGATTGCCGGCTGCCTGAACCGGCGGGGTCCAGCCTTGCCGCCTAGCTTGTGCCGGTCTGAGGAACGAGAGCTTTCCGCCTTGCCATTCATCAGGATGGAGCGCCAGCAGTCCGGAGCGCAGCAGAGGCTCGAGAACCTTCATGGCGCTCACTACCTCGCCGCTGTACCCAGCAATGTCATCAGGCGTCCAGGGCCGATTGGGGTTGACCTCGACTCCTACAGGGATCGGGTGACTCTTCATGAGGGCGTTCCTTCATCAGACATCCCGATGAGCTTCGCGACCATCAGGGACTCAGCGAAATCATTTGCGTTGGCATCTCGCCAACGGGAGAGCCCGCATACGTGGTAGATCAACTCCCGGCCAGGGAGCGGGCTTTCGGGGCGCTCGATCTTGTAGCGAAGCTGGACAACCAGCTTGCCGAACCACCCGCGGCGGACTCGAACAGCAGCTATCTGGGTTTCCCTGGCGGAGCCCATAAACGTCGACATCATCGCTCCCCTGGCGGTGTTGCCAAAAGGATATTACTGCGTACCGGCTGATGCCCTTGGATCGGTGTTCCATCCAGATAGCTGGTCGGCATGGCGTCAGGATCCTCGCCATCTTCGGCGAGAGCCTGGATCAGGAGGAGCAATAGCTGATTGGTCTTGCGCTGCTCATCGAGGAGGTCGCGCAGAAGGAGTCGAACCTCCTCTCCGGCTTCATTCATCGCTACCTCCAGATCGCTTCGGCTTGGCGGCCACAGCAGAGGCCGCGCGCTCCATGGCAACTCGGGCCCACTTCTTCGCCCATTCACGCGTCTTGTTGCAGAAGGTGCACTTGGTCATCAGCTGCGCCTTCCCTTAATTGTCTCAAGATACGAATCGTATGAGATGCGCGACTCCATCTCTTCGCCGCAGAGCCTCACCCACTTGTTAACGAGTGCGAGCGTGACCGTGACGGTTGGGATGGGGCCGTCGTTGCTGACGCTCAACGAAAGCTGGCCAGGGAGCGGCTTCCCGTTGGCGTCACACAAGATCAGGCACGTGCCGGTGTTCTTCAGCAGAAGCGGAGCATCCATCAGTACACCCTCAGAATGTGGGCCAGGTTCCCCCGAGCGCGGCAGACAAGGCCGAGCAGGATCGCCAGCACCAGGGTCAGCCAAGGGGAGACAGGATTCAGTCTGTAGCCGTGGAGTGCATCGAGCATCACGCTCAGGGCGAAACACCCACTACCAACGCACAGCAGGTATGCGAGCCAGGACACTCCCCGGCGATACCTCGCGCCTTGCCGGCGGTATGTCGCCAGCCGCATGCAGATGGCGCCGCAAATCATCGCGGCCACCAGAGTCCAAGGGTCAACCATTACGACCTCCAAAGCGGTCCGCTATGAAGCGGAGCCAACCAGGCGTCTTCCCCCCCTGCACCCACTCCAGCAAGCTGGTGCCCACTGCGACGCAGAACAATGCCCCACCAAAGGCGACCAGGCCCGATGTTCTTGCCCACTCCCGCCCGATAAATTCGCCGGCGACGTAGTAGCCAACGATCCAGGACGCAGCGAAGTAACCAAGGCGAGCCCAGGCCGAGATGTCCTTGGCATACACCACGAAGAAGATAGCCCCAGCAAAAGCCCCGATCACTGCATTGGCATCAATGCCAGGGATCAACGCAGACGCACCAATACCGACCAAGCCGGCGACTGCTACCGCACCACTCGGCTCGGCCATATTCACGTACTCCAGATGCAGAAAAGCCCAGGTCGTTGCCTGGGCCTTAGAATTTCAGATGTAACCTAGGCGAATGCCGATGGGTCCATCGACGCGATCACGTCTCTAGCGATCATTTCGTACAAATCGCCAAGCTGATCGCTTGGGAAATCAGGCCCAATGGAAACAGTGATAGGTCCCGACCTACCTTTAATCTCCACCATGTACCGGCCCGACTCTTTTCCGATAGAGGCCTGAATAAGGATTCTCTTTTTGGGGTAGGAGGTGGGGTGTTCGTCAACCAACAGGCTGATCGTGAATTCCACCTTTCCATCCGCTCCGCTGAACTGAGGGGCCAGAGCCCTTACGAAGCGGTCTCCATCCATGCTGCCGACTTGGACATAAGGCTGCGCATCCTCGCCGGGAACCGTCACCTTGTGCTGGTCAAGACGGAGATGGCGCTCGAAGCCAATATAGATGGCCCAAGCCTTCTTCTGAAGGTCAGACCAGTAGGCGTCCTGAGCGGCCTTGTACTTCGTGTATGCCTCACGTATTTCGAGAAAATCAGTCATCACGCCATCCTCTAGCAAATCAACGAGAATGGCCATGATATGTCACCCTGACATCTATGTGCATGGAGCGGCTCGCGGGACTTGAACCCGCAACATCTGACTTGGAAGGACAGCGCTCTGCCAGTTGAGCTAGAGCCGCGGAATAGGTGCCGGACTAGCCGGCGTCACGCCCGCAGAGCAAGGAGCCGGGGCTTTCGCCTTGATCACCAGTGGTGACCCTTGCCTTCTTCTGCCGCATGCGTGATTTGGAGTGACCGGTGCTGAATCCGGCATGGCGGTGAACTGGCTATAGCGCCCACTGAACGTTGCCGCCGCGTATCCTCTTAGCGCATCAGCCTGCGCATTCACTCCGTGCCGGGCTTCCACCGGCTCCCACTTCACTTTAACGCCTGCGTGTCCAAGGCGATCCCGGAGTATTAGGTCGCGGTAGGGCCGGGTCCCACCTTTGACCATCCTCGGCCGCGTAGTCGCAACCCAGAAGGATTTGGTAGCAAGGGCTGACTTATGCGCTAGGTGCTGGTTTGTGGCGGCGCGCATGCGTCCTGATTCGGTGGCAGTTTGCACAGACTAGATCGCATTTCGCTATTTCCTCTAACAGCTTTTTCATGCTGTGAGGGCTGGCAACAAGATTCGCAACATTATCAATCTTCAACTCACCTTCGCGGTGATCGAAGTCCATCACGAATGGCGGGAAGCTATGGCCGCAATCGCCGCACGGATGGCTTTTAAGGTCGTCAACCAGCTTTCTAAAATCATCCTTGAGTGCTGACTTTCTGGCTTTCGCCCGTCGCACATACGCCTCTTTATTTCTCTGGTAGTGCAGCTTTGTAGCGAAAGCCTTACAGGCGTTGCATTGGGAATGCCGACGACCTTCACCTCTGAGAGGGAATTGGGCCAATGGTTTTAGGGTGCCGCACTTGGTGCACTCCTTCTCCATCTACCACTTCTCCACCCTGCGTCGAAACAGAAAGCCCCGGCAGATGCCAGGGCCTCAGTGGTGACTTTCGCCATAGGCGAATTTGTCACGATGGGGATAAGTCTGCCTCAGCCGGACATTTGTCGTCAAGCAGCATTTTTCATCATTTTTATCGCTGAAGAGACAGGCACAAGCGCTCCCTTGTCGAGATCGTTGCAGGCATCAAAGCAGGACTGAATGAATCCATCCCACTCCCTGGTCCACTGTTCGGACGACAGTTCAAGTCCGTGAATCTGGAGCAACCATGCGCGGAATGACTCCGGGCTCGGGCAAGGATCAACGCCTTCGCTCTGGCCGCCCTGGTGCATGCGGCGGTACCGGAACAAGACTCCCGCAGCGACATAGCGCGCCTTCTCGAACTTCTTCGTGTACATCCTTGGCCCAGTTTCGTACGCGACTTTGAAAACGATCTCTTCAGCAGCCTCCTTTTCGTCTTCGCCAGCCATTGGGCTGTACATGTGATTGCCGAAAACCTTCAGGTGCGCCGGGAGGGTATCGATCGCCTTTTGAATCATGCCGGCGAGCGCCTGATGAACAGCCCGAGGCGTGCTGATGTCGCGCTCAGTCCTAGTCTGATGGATTCCTGGCACGAAGGTGTGCTGGCTGTAGGAGACGGCTTCCCCATCATCGTCGATTTCGGTGATACGGCGCCGGACATAACCGCCAGCCTCGACAATTCCAAGAGCAGCTCGCTCCGCCGCCTCAGCCATGCCGCTGTTCCAAGGGGTATAGAACGCATCGTGCCAGGCAATGCGCGCGCTGTTTAGATTCATGCCGTTGCCCTCTTCAGTTCGCGCACCCAGGCCCGGAACTTGGCCTTCAGTGCCTTGATGTCCTCGATGGTCAGCTTCAGGGGCTCATGGGGGCCTTCCAGCCACTCGACCTTCTCGGCGCCGATCTTGCGCACCAGGTTGATTCGGTAATTCACGATGTCGCCGGATTTGTGGTTGTTGCATGGGGCGCATTGTTTGTGGACGTTCAACGGCTCGAAACGCAGCTCGGGGCTGGCAGCAACCGTGCGGTAGTGCCCGGCGTGATACTGCCCATCGTGATGGCGACCGCAACTGATGCACGGCTGATCCGCGTCGCGCAGGCGAATGAACTCGTTGAACGCCTGCTGAGCCTCGCGCAGGTGATCCGACCGACTCTTCAACTTCTCCTTCCGCGCCTTGATCTCCCGGCGGTTGCGGTCGGCGATGGCCTTCCTGGCCGGAGCCTGGTGCTTGTCCTTGGTGGCCAGGGCGCAGGCTGGGGAGCACACGCGCTGCCCCAGGCGCTGCGGGATGAACTTGGTGCCGCACTCGGTGTTCTGGCAGATCTTGGGCTTGAGCTGGCGGGTGGAGAGGCTCATACGAACTCCCAAATCAGCGCAGCCGAGGCGAACCAAAGAGCCGATGCAATCTGACCAGTGATGAGCGACAAAAAGGTCATACCGAGAATGAAGATGGTGAACTTGCTCATGCCTCCACCTCCTTCGCCTTCTGCTGCTCGGGCTGGAAGTCGCCGCGCAGGGGCATGAGATACCGTTCAGGTATGTAGAGCCGGTCTCCTTCATGGAGCACCCACCAAGCTGGCCGAATCACCCGAAAGGTCTGGCCGTCTTCGGCAAACAGATCACCAGGGGCAAGTCGAGACATCAACTCGACTACCACTCCCGCACTGATGCAGCTGGGGATGTCTTGCAGATTAAGAGCGAGATCGCCAGGCTTGAACTTGCTCATGCGAAAGTCCCCATCTGATCAGCCGCCGCCATGGCGTCAGCCTCGGTTTCGAAGTGAGAGGAAAGGACCAGCCGCCAGCAGGCCGCGAACACATCCCGATAGAGAGGCTCAAAGGCCGTATCGTCCATGCTGGCCCAGCTGATCGACTTGGCTTCCTTGCGAACGCCGTCAGGCGTGTGGATCAGGTGGAAGTGCCCGGCCTCGATGGTGATCCACTCCCGGAAAGCCTCTCGGCTCTTCTCGACTGCGGGGAAGCGGTCGGCGCGATCAGCCTCAAGCTTGGCGATATACGCAGCGACGGCGTTCTGCAACTGGCCAGGGCGGCCATTCAGATCCTCGAAGTACTTGGCAAGCCCGCGGATACCGCGCATCTCCTGGCGCGGCACCAGCCCGCCTTTCGGCTCCCAGTACTCCCACGCCAAATCCAGCATCGCGAAGAACTTCCCGTGGAATTTGGCGTTGCGCATCCGAGTGAATTTTCCATGGACGACCTGGCCGGCCTTCCACTTCTGGACAGTTTCACGGTCAGCCTCGGTGGCCGGAACCAATCCCTGGGCGGTACGGATAAGGGCGAGTTCAGCCACGGCCTACCCTCCCCTGGAACCAAACTTTATCGGGCGTGATGCCAGGGATCATCTCTGCGCGACGGCGAAGAACTTCTGCCCGCTCATGCGGGACTCCGGTCCGATCAGAAACCCCGTTGCGATAGCCATGCATGTAGGCAGCCGTCGAGCGCTGGGCGCGCAGGCCGTCCTTGCCGGCCATGTAGCCCTGAACCATTTCCCAATCGGCGTCCGAGTACATGTCCGGCTTGCGATAGTTCGGCATCACTCGACCTCCTCCGGCTTGGCGCCGGGAACCTCAGAACTGCAAGCAGCTGGCGGCCAGTGCCCCTTGTCCTCGAGCAGGTCCACGCACAGCGCGACGCACGCATCGCAGATAAGCGCCGATGGGCCTTTGATGAGAGCCTTGAGGTCGTGCTCGGACTCTCCGCAGAACGAGCAATAGTGAGTTTTCTCGCTCATTACACAGCCCTCCGCTCAGCCCGTTCAGCGCAGTCCCGGCATTTACGAACGCCAGGGATGATCGAACGCCGCGCTACCGGGATCTCCTCGCCGCAGTCTTCACATTCGGACAGGCTCTCGCCGACGTACTTGACTCGGGAGTACAGGCGTTCAGCGAGTTCACGCTCGGCGTAATCGTTGGCGATGTCTACGATATCCATGTCACTCGCCCTCCCCTTGCAGGCTCTTCAGCAGTGCCTTGAGTTGGCGATAGCTTTCCATCGACTTGGCGCTCGATTCGCGCTCCTGCTCGACTGCCAGCGCGACGTCCTCGATGCGATCAGACAGGCGCTTCATGTGCTCGGCCATGCCGGCGAGCTCGTTTGCCAGTTCGCCTAGCATCTCCAGCGGGGAGGCGGAGCGCTTCGGCTCGGACTGGGTTTCGATCTTCTTCGCGGGCTCCGCCATCTTCGGCTCCTGATGCTTGGTCTTTTTCTCGACTTGGATTCGTTGGTAGTGGTCAGTACCAGTGCGGCGGATCAGTCCGGAATCGACTAGATCGCGCAGGAAGCCCTGGACAATCCGAACGTCCGGCGTGCTTCCGGTCATGTTGCGAAGTGCGGTGAGCACCTGGAACGAACGCCAGGGCTCAGAGATCGGTACGCACTCGTAGACCTTCTTCGCGATTCCGGTCTGGCCCTGCATGAGGGATTCCTGTTTTGCGGGAGTCACTGCTCGATCCTCCCTTCAGGCCAAATGCTCTTCACGACCGCGAGCGGGTCGCAGTCCTCCATCAGAATCATCGTGAAGCGCTTGGCGCCTACGACTACGGTCCAGGAGCGCTTCATTGGGCACCTCGCGGCTTGAAGTCGGCGACCATTGATCGCGCGGAAGGACGCTGCGGACGAACCGTCTGCTCCTGCTGCTCTTCCCGGTCCTGGGCGCAACTGACGAAGCGCGCGAACTCGCCCTGGAACTGCAACAGGCAGAAGCCGGGCTTTGCGTGGCGACACTTCACGACATCAAGCTCGGTGATACCGTTCTGTCCACGCTCAGTGCTCATGTCCCGGTGAGCCATGATGATCACGTCGGCGTCTTGTTCGATCTCGCCGGAATCGCGCAGGTCGCTCATTTTTGGCTTGGCGTCGGCCCGGGTTTCGATGCTCCGATTGAGCTGAGCAAGCGCGACAATTGGAATGCCAAGCTCTTTGGCGAGAGCCTTGAGCCCTCGGCTTATGGCGCCAAGTTCTTGGTTTCGGTTCTGATGACGGTGACTCGGATCGGAGGTTATAAGCCCGAGATAGTCGATGACGATCAGGCTCAGCGGCTTTGCTCGATGCTGGAATCGGGCGATGGCGCAGATCCGACTGAAAGTCAGTCCTCCCTTGTCGCAAATTCGCACATCACCCCTGGAGACTTGGTCCACTGCGGCAGTCATGCGCGCAATAGAGTCCTGGCACTCCAGCGCTTTTCCTGAGTCGATCGCCGCTTGCGAAACACCAGAAAGCGATGCGAGCGAGCGCTTTGCAAGTTCGGCTTGAGACATCTCCAGCGAGAAGATCAACGCGGCGCCCCGGTTGCGAACGGCAATTTCGTCAGCAATCCCCACGCCGAGAACCGTCTTGCCCGTGCCAGGCCGACCAGCGATGATTGCCAGGTTTCCGGGCCGCAATCCCTGGATAACGGCATCGAGGTCTGGCAGGTTGAACTTCAGTCCGACCGACTGAGTTCCCTTCCAGCGAACTTCCATTTCGTCGAAGACTGGGAGCATTGCCTCGCGCAGTGTCACCACGTCAGGAGTGTCGTCCTGGGCGTTGAGATCAAGAACGATGCTCTGCGCTTCAGCCACCTGGTCCGGGATTTTCCCTCTCTGAAGGGCGATGTTCATGATCCGTTCGCCCGCTTCGTACAGCTCCCGAGCCTTTGCACGCTCGACGACAATCCTGGCGAAGTTTTCGGCGCTAGCTGTGCTTGCAACTTCGCGCCATAGATCGTTGGCGTATGCAAGCGTAAAGGCGCCACTTGGAAGCTCCGACCTAGCCTCCGCCAGAGAAAGCGGATCAGGCACGATGGCCTTCGAATGACAGGCAAGGATCAGGCTGTAGATCACCGAGTTGTCGGCATGGCTGAAGTCGGTCGGGGAAAGGAAAGCCCCAACAACCTCGCACAGTTCCGGTTTCTTCATCAGCGCGCCAAGCACACCCTGCTCAGCTTCCATCGCTACCAGCGGACGCTCATGCGGCATCGTACTTGCCCTCCATGAAGCGCTGGATCTTGCTGGCGGTTGTCAGGAACTCGAAGTCTGCGCGCCACCCCCGGTTGTTGTTGCCCAGCATGAAGGGGCAATCCAGAACGTCGTTGAACAGCCCTTCCCAAAACGACAGTCCACCGTCACGGACTGGGAACCCACCATCGAGCTTGAGGTTGTACGCTGCGCGGATGTGCTTTCGGTGAGCCTCCGTCACTCCCATGCAGCGCTTGAGCTTTCCGCCGAGGATCTGGTTGTACAGGTCGCGGATCTTCTCGTAAGGGATGCGATCAATCTGGAACAGCTGTGCGGTCTGGCCGGAGCCAGGCTCCTGCTCTGCTGCTTGCTGCGGAGCGGAATGGGTCGAGGCGTCAGCGTCGACATGCTCTTCCTCTGGAATCAGAGAATCCGGAATCAGAGAATCAGGCGATCTTGGCGATTGCTCAGCACAGCCTTGGTTGTGACCAGGCACTTCCTTGGTTGTGCCTTGTTCTCTCTTTGGGTGTTCTGCGTCAACGCCCGGGAGAGAACTGGCCTGCTCACGGACATGAGGTGTCTGATGCTTGGCAAAGTTAAGAACCTGAATCAGCTTGACCCCGGCAGCCTCATAGCGATGGATGAACCCTGCCTTGGCCAGATCATCCAGCATCAAGTCAGCGTCTACGTTGTCGTAGGGAAGTGCCTCGGCCTTGATCCGTTTCGGGCGATCCTCAAGGCGCCCTTCCCGATCGGCCAACATCCAGAGGTAGATGAACAGCAGGCGAGCGAGAGGATCTAGCTCTGCTAGGTCTTCGTTTGCCATGATTCCGGGTTTGATGTTGCGGGCCCTAGCCATTTGCGATTTCCTCCATCTCTGCCCGGAATTCGGTCCAGTTCTTCACTTGTTTCGCAAATTCGATCAGCTCTTCCACCTCGAGACCCGCCTCGATGGCCTTGGCCATCAGCGGCATGACGTGAGCTTCGTTGACATAAATCCGGCGGCGCAGGATTCCTCTGGCGTAGAGCATTTTCTGCTTTGCTTCGGGAAGGCGCCGGGTGACGCAAATGCGAGGAATGGCATCGAAGCACTCCAGCACTTCCTCCTGATCGGGCGCAGTGCTGAGCTTGTCGGCGGCGATGTCCAGGGCGTCCAGGATCTCCTCGACGGAGAACTTCTTGATCCATTTGCGGATTACCGTCTTGCCGTGCTCGTTGACCGAGTGGCCGACCATGCGCGCGGTGATGCGATCGGCAATCAGCTGTACGGTCTCTTCACCGAAAGACTGGAGCTCATCGCGCCAGGCCAGCATCATTTCCAGCTGCTCGCGGCGCTCGTTCAGGTCTTCCAACTGGGCCCGCTGACGATCCAGCATTGAGGTGTCCGACAGCAGGCGATCCGACTTGCCGAGATTGCAGGGCAGGCAGGCGGTCACCAGGTTGATGATCTCGTTGTCGCCGCCCTTGCTCACCGGGTTGATGTGATCGACATGCAGGACCACGTCAGGCGCCTTGGCGCCGCAGTACTGGCAAGTGAAGTTGTCGCGCTTGAACACCTCAAAGCGCACGGACTTGCGAATGCTCTCTCTGTAACTCATACTCAGGTCTCCACGTATTGCTATACGCGCAAGCCAGCTGCAACTGGCTTGCGCACCGACAAAGCCCTGTAGTAGTCGCTCAGGGCTTTGTTGTATCTGCGCCTCCACTCACTCGAACCCATATCCGCCAGCTCTTCAGCAGCGTTAGCCATTGCGGCGTAGTCAGAGCTCGTGAGACGAGAGCGCATAGTCACTTCGCCCTGTGCAGTTCGAGCACGGCCCGAACCTCTTCATGCCTGGCGGCCATGTGCTTGGCATGCAAGGCCAAAATCTCTTTCGCTTCGTCAGCGCTGATCTCCCCGTCCTCCAGGGCCAGAGCGATCATCTGATCAACCCGGCCACGCTTAACCGCTGTACGCAGCGAACGGTGGTGCAGGTCTACGTTGTCCAGATCGCCCGCTTCCGGCGTCCGCACAAACACTCCCCCGTACATCGCGCAGATGTAGTCCGGCAGATAGGAAGTCCCCATCTCCTGCTCCAGGACGTACAGGTCGCCGTCGCTCAGGGGCTTCACGCCCGCCGTTTCGTACATCTGGTTCTCCAGGCGCTTCAGCGGAATCCCCAGCCGCGCGGCAGCGCAATCGCGACCGCCCGGATAGGCATTGGCTACCGTGGTCATTACCTTTCTGCGGGTCTCTAGTACGGGCGTTTTCATGCTCTAGTTCTTCCCTTGAGGTCGGTGCTATACGCTGTCAGCCGTGAATTGAGGGAACGGCGAAAGCCAGCGCTTCGAATGTGGAGTCCGGCGCATCCGTGATAGCTTTCTGCTTCCACACGGAAAGGCCACGGAGGCCGGGCATGACTGATGAAATCGACAAGATCGTTGCGACGATCAACGCGCAGAAAGGCGAACTGATGGGTATCAACGCCTTCCTTATGGCAATGGCACGCTCGCTAACACCTGCGGAACTCGGGAGGGTTCTCGACGGGTTCGATAACGAAATTGCGCACATGCGATCGTTCTTGGCGTACTCGCAACTGCCGGACGAAGTCATTGGGGGTCTCGAGGGTTATGTGAAGACTTGGAACGCGATTCGAACGAGGCCAAACCAGTCTTGAGAGACTGCGCCCAGAAAGCGTCTCGGCTCTCCTCGTCATCCTTCAGCGCATTCTCGGCAGTCACTTTCTCTGGCCCGGCCAGAACCATTTCGCGGGCCAGCTCAAGGAAGCGCAGCGCATCCTCTTGGCTCATGCCCGAGTCGAACTGGATGTAGGCCGTTGGCCACTTGTCGATCAGCCGGATTTCACTGGAGCTCTTCCTCGACGAGGTGGCGCCCAGGAAGTAGGCCATCGCCAACGAGGTCCCAAAGATCAGGATTTGCATGAATTCGGTCATGGCTGGCCTCCCGGCCTGTAGATTGGCTGGGGTCAGGCAACGGCCTTGGCGGAGTGAGATGGGAAAGCCTTAACCTCCTCAGCCGAGTAGGTTCCGTCTGCGTTTTCGGTGACATAGATGTCACGCCCGACCCGCAACGCCTTGTTCAGTGCGCCCTGGGTCAGTCCCAGCAGCGCAGCGGCCTTGGTCTGGCCCTTCTGGGCAGAAAATTCTTTGAGAGGAATGCGGTGCATAACCCAGGTCTCCATGGTTTATCCATGGACAAAGTATTGCCGGCGGTTATTTCAAAGTCAATGCCGGCGGCGATGGATACCTATCGCCTGCGGGAATACCCTTCGCACATGAGCGACAAGAAACGTGAAATCTCCCAGTGGGAGAAAGAGGAATGCGCAAAGCTGAAAGCTGCGCTGGAAGAATTCAACGCCGGGAAATCCCGGAAGGACAGCCTTACCCAGGGGAAAATCGCCGAAGCTCTCGACATGAGTCAGGGCTCCGTGAGTTCCTATCTCAACGGCTACAACGCGCTCAATGCGAGGTTTGCTTCGTACGTTGCCTCGCAAATTGGGATCCGTATCGAGTCATTCAGTGAACGGCTGGCAGCGGAAGTTGGGGAGATGGCCAAGGCTGTGCATGCAGAGCCCACAAAGGGGAATGTCATCCCTGCCGACTTTTCAAGGCAGAGAACAAAGAGCGGGTTCATTGTCGTGCCCCAATACGATATCGCTGCCTCCATGGGGAAAGGCCTGGCGCGCCCAGAATTTGATGTCGTTATCGACTCGATTGTCGCGAGCGTCGACTACTTATCTCGCAACGTCAGGTATTCAGCGCCAGACAACCTCGCGCTAATCACGGGCTATGGCGACAGCATGCAGCCTACGTTTTCGGACGGAGACATCCTTCTAGTCGATACCGGCATCACTGAGATAAGGATAGATGCCGTCTACGTTATGGCCCTGAAGGATGAGCTTTACATAAAGCGGATGCAGCGAAGGGCAGATGGCACCTTTCTGATGATCTCAGACAACAACGCATACCCACCAATCGAGGTATCCAGCGCCGAATTAAAAAGATTCCAGGTGCTCGCTAGGGTCCTGCTGGCCTGGAATGCGAAGAGACTGTGATGAACACCTGACGTTCAAGGAGAGAAGCAATGGTCGATTTGCATGCTGAGTTTGGGGAGAGTCGGATTTTCCACGAGAAACGCATAGACCGAAGGTCTGTCGATGCACTCGCGGGACTGGCCGCCGGGATCACTGCTGATGGGCATATCAATCAGCAGGAGGCCGAGTTCCTACAGGATTGGATCGCTACGAACTTGGTCCATCTTGACGATCCAGTGACCAACCTCCTCTACCGGAGGCTCTCAGACATGCTGTCCGATGGCGTGTTAGACGCTGATGAGTCTGCCGAACTGCTTGAGATTCTTAGAGGGTTTGGTGGCCTCTCTGCTTCCAAGCCGAAACCAAGCGACAATGCCTTTACTCCATCGAATGCTCTTCCGCTCAACAATCCAGCTCCCAAGCTTGAGTGGTCGGGCCATCTCTACGTTTTCACTGGCGTCATGGTCTACGGCCCCAGAAAGCATTGCGAAGAGATCGTCGTCAACCGCGGCGGGGGAATAGCCTCAGGCATCAGCAAAAAGGTGCACTACCTGGTCGTCGGCGAGATAGGCAACGAGCAGTGGCTACACAGTACGTATGGAACCAAGATCAAGCGAGCTGTCGAGCTGCGCGAGGAAGGCCATCCCATCGCGATAATCAGCGAGAAGCACTGGCAAGCCTCGATGTTCAATCTGGTCTAGGTGAACCACAGCGTCGTCGCATACGGCCCGCAGGCTTACAGGCACCGCATCATAGGCAAGGTCATCTGGCGGGGTGGGGATTTGTAGCTATGGGTTGGTCATACGGGTGATGATGAAGCAGCTCCGGAGGATTATGGGACAGTAGCTCCGAGCCGTTGAGACTCAATCCACACGAAGGGAAACAGGATTGGCGAAGCAAAAGACCATCCCTTATGACGAAGCAATTCAGGCGATAGACGCCTCGAAGTTTTGGCCGACGGGGGCGCGTTTCGAATGGAAGAGTCAGTCAATTCGCAGGTTCCCTGCGCCCTACAGTTTTCGAGCTCCGCTTGCGCTTGACGTCAAGCAGACGCGCTTTGCCGAGGACTGGTTCGTCGACCTGTACTTCAAGAGGAGTCAGTTGCCAGGCGTTCGCGACACTCTCTCCATAGCCTTCATCGTGAACAAGGCCAGGATCGTTGCTGTCGATGACAACGGACCCAGCACCCATTTGAACAAAGTAGGACCTGGTCGGCCCTACTATCAGAAGGTCGCTGACCATCCACACCTTCACATTCCGATCCCTGAAGCATCCTATGGGTATGCCGAACCGTTGGAAGGCACTACTGTCCAGATGCTGTGGGAGCTATTCTTAGCAAAGGCAAATATCACCGGAGCGCCGCGCATAGAACTGCCGGACTTCGGTCAATTGGGGCTAAGCTTATGAATTGCACTCTGATCGGCGCTCAGCTCGGGTTCAAGTGCAAACCGGTAGCAGATGGGCTCTTTTACCTTGAGTCCCCTCTCACACTCCCGTTCGATGGGAACCTGATCGGCGCATACATCCAAGATCTTGGGAACGGCCACGTGCGCATCAGCGACAACGCAGACACGCTTTTTGTGGCTATGACTCATGGGGTTAAACCAACCGCAGAGAAAGGCAGAAAGCTGGCTGACCTTGTCGCATCTAGTGGCCTAGAGCTATCGGATAGCGGCGAAATCTTCAAGGCTTGCCCAGAAGACCAGCTTGGCTTTTACCTCGCGCGCTTCATCGAAGCGGCTGAGCACGTTGGCTTTGCATGTAACAAGATGCGCCCATCGCCGGTATCTCGATTTGACCAGGTGGTTGGAAATGCTTTGAAGGCAGCCTTCCCCAAGGCATTGAAGACGGACTTCAAAATTATTGGCGCCAGTGGGCATCAGCTAACGCTCCCATTTGCCATTGAGAGCAGCGGCGGGCAGCCAACCCTGATCCAGACGGTATCGACGAAAGACGGCAAGATTGATTGGAGCCTCGTCTATCGAGCAGTCGGGAAAATGCTGGATATTAAGAATGCGCACGAAGGATCGCTGCGCCGAGTCATTCTTGAGCCAGGCGACGAAGAGGACAATCGCAAAGCGGCCACCGCTCTTGCCGACGCCGCATCTGTCATCATCTACACAGGACCAAAGCATTTAACAGCAGCTTTGGCCGCATAACCCTGAAGCCCCGCACCTGCGGGGCTTTTCGTTCCTACCCACCTTTGATAGATTCCCTCCGCCGGCCTGGGAAGACAGCAGTCCGGCACAGGCCGCGCCTCGACTCCAGTGCGGCCTTTTCACTTCAGCCGCGCATTTGATACATTGAGGTGTCCTTGAAGGCACAACACCGAAAGGACTAGGCCGCGCCGGAACCTTCCCCGGCGCGGCCTTTTCGTTCCTGCCCTTCCCTCCCGTCTCTGCGCTGAACTGACGACAGCCATGCCCCGGCGCTGAACTCGCCCCGGCGCTGCCCTTCCCGCCTGACACCACAACCAAAGCCCGCCTAGCGCGGGCTTTTTCATGGGCGCGAGAAAATATATCTCCGGCGGTATTGACTTATGTATATCCGGCGGCGATAGTTAATCCATAGCCGCAGCCAATACGCGGCAACAAGCCGGAGACTCACCGGATACCACGGACCGAGGGAAGTCGGTTCCAGGCCCCGAAGAGGGATCGACCTGCTCCATACCGGAGAGTTCTCCACCCCATCACTAGAGGAGGAACCAGCCCATGAAGCACTAAGCCCAGCCGACGACACGGGTCGGCACCTCGCGAGCAGCTGCCCACATCACCAGGCCGCCGGGCTGCAGCGAGCCCGCGAGATTACCCCCAGTCCCCCATGACCTGCTCCGTAAGCCGATTGAAGGCGCAGCGAGGGAAGCCCAAGGCCAAACACATCGAGTCCGAGCTGCTATCGGCAGTGGTGAGGACAGCAACACCCGCGGGTTGTAGAAGCCCAGTAGGCGAACGCGGGAGACACACCGATTTCACTGGCTGGTCCTCCAACGAGGGCCAGACGGGAAGTCAACACGCCCTGGAGGGCATGCGATGAATGAAAAGGCCTCACTGGCGTTACGCCAGTCTCTTCGAATCATTCGCAGGGAGAGCGACGTACACCGAGCGCGCATCGAGTACTACGAAACGGTCGGGATGTTGCGCGGATTGCACTACGGCGGAGCGATCGACTCCTGGCAGCTATTAGCTCTAACCGAGCTAGCAGGAAGCGCATACATCAACGCCGGTAAACCCTGGTAAGGAGAATGGAATGGCTCAATTCAACATCGATTCCCACCTGAGCGACGGAAAGAGCCTGCAATGGCTTGCCCTGCCGGACGCCGGTGAACAGCCTCTGGACGTTGAGGTGAAGGTTCGCCAAGCGGCAATGAAGAAGTTCGGACAGTCCGTCTTCTTCAATTGCTGGGAGCACGTAGTTGCAAGCAACGGCTACATCACCGTGCGGATGCATGCGTGATGTACCGATTCTTCAAGCCGATGCGGGGCTGCCGAATCTTCGCGAGCGAGCATCACATGACCAAGCCAGCCGGAGAGTTAATCGGTTGGTGCGAGAAAGTGGACGGGAATATCTGCATTTTCAAGCCTCCATGTTCGCTTGAGCTTGATCGCTTTATCTGGAGGCACAGGGACGGGTTAAACCCTTGGTATCACTACTCAGCATAAACCCATGCAACACCGATTTCTCAGATTCGCTTGGAGACAGGCGCATCGAGGAAGTCAACACGCCCTGGAGGGCAAGACGATGAGCCTCGAAGAACTGTTTAAAACTGCACAGCAAGCCGGAAACGCCCCGGAGCGTGTTTCTTCCGATAAGCGCGATGCGTTCGTCTACATGGACGTTACCTCTTCTGAGTATCGCAAGCAGGCGGCCAAAGAGAGCCACCGGTAAGTCAAGCGAGGGTTCGACTCCCTCCCATACGAGCCGGAGATCAGCACCGGCCAGACCACTCCCCCATACAGCCACCACGCACAACCCGACAAGGAAACCAACCATGAGCACCACAATCCCTGATTCGATTCATCCGAGTGACCTTCCCGAAATCGGCCAGCCCCTGGCTGATGGAACCTTCTTTGCCCGCCATTGGCTCAATGGCAAGGAATACGCCTACGTCGATCTCAGCAAAAGCGCCGAGTTCACTGGAGAATGGGGCGAGTATGGCCAGGACGTGGACGGCGCCGTCAGCTACCGAGACGGAGCTTCGAATACGGTCTCCATGGCTGAAGCTGGAAGCCCGATTGCCAAGCAAGCTATGGAGATCGGAGAAGGCGTATTCATTCCTTCTGTTCTAGAACTGGCTCTTCTGTTCTCCGCCAAGCAAGCAGGCGAGCTGTCTGGTTTCGCAGATCGCTGGTATTGGTCGAGTTCGCAGTCCTCCGCCGACTACGCCTTCCGCACGTACTTCTACGACGGCGACACGGGCCTCAACGTCAAGGGCTACGGCTTCCGTGTCCGCCCCGTCCGCAAGATCCCGATCACGGCGTGAGGTCATGCCATGGATGAAGTCTGGAAAACGGTTCCTGACTGGCCTCAATACGAGGTCAGCAACCTCGGCAACATACGGCGCGGCGGATCAGTAAAAGCCACCTACAAAGACAGAAAGGGTTATTTGAAGGTGAAGCTTTGGAATCATCAGGCGAGCAAGGGTGTTTTGGTTCATCGCCTAGTCGCAGCAGCATTCATCGGACCAATCGGTGAAGGTCAGGTCTGTCGTCACCTCAATGGCAACAGCCAGGACAACAGTGTCGAAAACCTGTGTTACGGCACCCGTGCCGAGAACGAGGCAGACAAGGTCACTCATGGCACCGCAACCATTGGCGAGAAGCATCCAGCGGCAAAGCTGACGGAAGTACAGGTGTCAGAGATTCGCCGGCGCTACAAGCCTTACTCGGGAGCGAATGGCCCTACATCGCTCGCTGCGGAGTTTGGCGTAACGGCCGCCCTTATCTCTGCCATAGCGCGCCGAAAAATCTGGAAGGACGTTGCCTAACGCGCCCTGGCGCATACACACACTGGAGGCAAGATATGTACAAGCACGCTTCGATTTCTGATCTTCTCGGAAAGACCATAAAGCAGATCACCGGATTGGAAGCTGGAAGCGATTCTGTCGATTTCGAATGTGAAGACGGCTCTCTGTTTCGGATGTATCACCAGCAGGACTGCTGTGAGAGCGTTTCGATTGACGATATCGAGGGTGACGCAAGCGACCTTGTTGGCCAGCCGTTGGTGGTTGCCAAGGACGTCAGTAGCGAAGACTTCCCGGCGCCGCCTGGGGATTACGTAGAAAGCTACACATGGACCTTCTACCGACTGGCCACAGCCAAAGGGTTCGTCGTGATCCGCTGGCTTGGCGAGTCGAACGGCTACTACTCCGAATCTGTCGATTTCAGCCGCATCAACTGACTTCCCAGGCAAGGACGCCACCCTTCAATGGGGATGCGCTACTGCGTGTTCGGCCAGACCAGAAATGGATACTCGACAGCACGGGTAAAGAAGCAGCCGTAACCCGGCCATCCCCACCCTACCCCTCATTAGCCCGGCAAGTCCGGGCATTTTTTCGCCTGCTTTGGTGTGGCCTCTGCCCTAGACGCCACATGAAAGCACGCGGCCAAGCGCACCCTTGGAACAACAAAAGGAGATCGACATGAAGCGATGTCGCCATAACTACCTGGAGATCTGAAGCATCTGCGCCGGCAGGTGGGCAACTAGATCACGATTGATCGAGTCGCCGCCCACCACAGAAACAAAGTGTTCTTGAGGCTCTTTTTATAGGTGCCCATGCCTGTATTCCATGGGTAACTACCGGAGGGATTGCCATGTGAACTGCTGCCCGAGCAGGCCTCAGTAATGCTCCAGCCAACCGAAAGCCCGGCGCAGACGTTGCCGGGCTTTCACTTTCTACCGCCTGTATGACGGGAGCGATTCGGAACGCTGCCGCATGCACGCGAACGCGAGGTGAGACATGAAGAATTCGCTTTACTGGGCTTACAACCTTCCGCTCCAAGTTTGGCCGAACCACGAAGACATGGATGACGAATCAAGCCCCATCACTGATTACCGAATCCTCAACTACATGCCGCGCAAGGAACGCACCTGTGAGGTGCTTCTGTCAGAGCTGCTCGGCGATCAAACCAGAGAAGAATTCCTCGAAACGGCGGCGCTTCACTTAGAAAACCTAGCGAAACTCTTTCGCGAAGCGATATCCGATCCAAACAAGTGCATCTACTACCACGACGATGGGATGGAGAAGCATCTATGAACACCGCATTGAAATACGCCCAGGAACGCTGGGACAACGCGCTACCGCCCGACGATGACGGCGACCGAGAGTATGTCACTGAGCAAGTCGGCAAGCTTCTGAACTGCGAGGACGGTGATTGCGTGCCGTTCCATGATCGGAAAGAAAGGCCCTTTATCGGCCCTGAGTTTACGGTCTACGGATTCGCCGGATTCGTGCCTGAGTGGCTAGCGGAAGTCGACAGCAAAGAGTGCCCGATGACTCAGCTACTCCTAGCCGTCCGCCGAGGCGACCTGGAACTGGCCCAACGCATCTGGTTCCGCGCATTCGAAGCAACGCTGATCGAGAACGCTGAACGAATGGTTAGGGAGAGACGAGTTTGACTGCTCCCCTCCCTGAAGGAAGGGGATTCCCAATTCACAGAGAACTGGACAGCGGTACTTGACCGATGCCGCTTACATTCTCTCCAAGGGCTAACACCGCCAGCCCGGCGGCTCTAATGTTGATCGCTGCGTTCACGTCGCGGTCATGTTCGGTGCCGCATTCCTGGCATGTCCAGCTACGGATATCCAAGGGTAAGCGCACAAGGGTATGGCCGCAGCAGGAACAGCGCTTCGAACTGGGATACCAGCGGTCGATGGCGACGACCTGTCGGCCAGCCCATTCACCTTTGTACTCCAATTGTCGCGCAAACTCTCCCCAGCCGACATCGGCAATGGATTTACTCAGTCTCGGATTGCGGATCATGTTCTTTACGGCTAGGGATTCGACGCAGACCACTTGGTTCTCGTTAATCAGTCTGCGGGACAGCTTGTGCAAGCGGTCCATGCGGCAGTCGGAGATTTTTGCGTGAATACGGGCCACTTTCAGCCGGGCCTTGGAGCGGTTCTTCGAGCCGAGCTTCTTCTTGCTAAGCCTACGCTGCGCCTTAGCTAGGCGAGCTGCGTATTTCGCGGTATGGCGGGGATTGCCGATCCGTTCGCCATCGCTGGTGACGAACAGGTCTTTCAGGCCCAGGTCGATACCGATCATCTTCGGCGTGACGGGCAGAGCCTCGAACTCGAACTCGCAGAGGCAAGACACATAGTAGCGGCCTGCGGAGTCCCTCGAAACGGTGACGGTGGAAGGCTCGCTCGGAAGCGGTCTGCTCCAGCGTATATCAAGAGGAGTCCTGGACTTGGCCAGGTACAGCTTGCCGTCCCGGTAGCTGAACGCCGACCGGGTGAACTCAGCGGACTGCCGATGCTTCTTGCTTTTGTACGCAGGGTACTTCGTGCGGCCTGAAAAGAAGTTTTTGAAGGCGGACTGCTGGTGGCGAAGGCACTGCTGCAAGGGGACGCAGGAGACCTCGTTCAGCCACGGAAACTCGCCGGAGCGCTTGAGCCTGGTGAGTGCCGCGTTGGCCTCCAGATACCCGACCTTCTCCTGCCGCTGGAAGAACGCATCGGTTCGCCAGCGTAGGACATAGTTGTAGACGAAGCGCGTACAGCCGAACGTCTGAGCTAGCAATTGCGCCTGCTCAGAAGTCGGATAGAAACGGTATTTGTACGCACGGTTAGCCATGCGTCACATTTTACCATCGTTAATGTAAAGGTAGTCACGACGAAACGGAGGAGGCGGGAACAGGGGCGCTCTGCGAGCGCCGTGCTATCCCTACCCCGCACTAGAAGTACGGGGTTTCCCGCGAAAACTGATGAGCATTGACTGGAACACGGCACCGGAGGGTGCGACTCATTGGGAGCCAACAGGACCTGATTTCTATGAAGGATGGATGAAGAAAGAAGGGACTGACTGGTTTTATTGGAGCGAATCAGGACACAAATGGATAAACGGGATTTTGACCTGCGATGTGTCCGCTGAGCGTGAGGCGACATTCGAGGCTAGACCGCAAGAGTCCTGGAACGGCCAGGGCCTGCCGCCGGTTGGGACGGTGTGTGAGTTACAGCAGGAAATGAAGCGGATTTTTTCTTACGACCCAGAAACCGGATGCTTGAGGTGGAAAGAGAATCAGCAAAAGCGATTCATAGGGCGCGTGGCTGGTTTCATCACCCATCACGGCTACCGTCGCGTAAACGTCGGCAAGACTAAGCTGCATGCTCATCAGATCATTTGGCTGATGCATCATGGTGAACTGCCAGATTGCGAGATTGACCACATCAACGGCATGCGTGACGACAACAGGTTAGAAAATCTGCGACTAGCCAACCAACAGCAAAACCAGCAGAACTCAAACGTTCGCATAGACAACGTTCTTGGGGTAAAGGGTGTTCGGCTTCGTCCTTCCGGAAATTACCAAGCGCGCGTCAAGCTTAGTGACGGTTCTCGCGCAGTTAAAACCTTCCGCACTTTGACAGAAGCTGTTAGCTGGTTGGCCATGCAGCGGGAAATATCGCACGGCGAGTATGCGAACACCCCCGAGCAGATCGCCGCCGAGGAGCGGGAGAAGGCAGTCGGTGATATGGCTATGTCAATTCAAGGAGTTCCATATCAGTACCCTACGCTTTACGCGCTATACGACGCCGGCTACCGCCGCCAGGAGTCATCCACATGACCATCACCATCGACCTGACCAAGGCCGCCAAGACAACGTTCTTCGCGGCCTTTTTCTTGGGCAGCATCCTGGCCTTCGCCGTGGCGTTTGTTGAGGTGGCGGGGCTATGAAGCGCGCACCAGTCGATTTACTCCGCAAGGCCATAGAGGCCGCCCAGGTGCTCAAAAATACGGGCGTTCTGTTCGTGCCCATGCCTGTCCTTAGCCAAGAGGACCATGAGCAGCTAACCAGTGAAATGCTGGCTCGGCTGACAAAGCTTGAGGAGGACGAGGAATGAACCCACGCCGCACAGCAATCTGGCTAGGCAGCCTCTTCGGCGGACTGCTGTACCTCTTCATCCTGGCAGCCGGACCGATATGGGGCGGCATTATCACCGCAGAAGCTACGCACCTGTCCGCAGCAGGCCGGTAATCCGGATAACTGCGGCTTCCCCAGCGGGCGGTGGGCGGCATGAAGAAAACACCCGCAGCAGCGGCTTCTAGCGCAACGCTATTCATCCCGCAGGGGTGACGCTGCCGAGTGGCGCCGTAAGCGCTTTTCCCTTCTAACCCCTCCCTTCATTGGCTGCGCATGCGCGGCGAGGATCACTCATGCATACCCAAAACATGCGGCTATGGGATCAGGTTCAAGCAACCGACCCATCTGCCACCAAGAGCGCAAAAGTCGATGGTCAGCAGATCACGTCGATCAGCGGCCAGCACATGATCATGAAGGCTACCCAGATGTTCGGCCCTGTCGGGATCGGGTGGGGCTGGACGGTCATCGAGGAGCGCTTTGACCAGGGCGGCCCGATCTTCCGTGAAATCACCGACGCTGACGGAAAGAAGGTCAGCGAACTAATTGGTCACGAAGTCGGGCACACCGTGCGCATCAAACTGTGGTTCGAATTGGACGGCAAGCGCGGAGAGGTAGAGCAATACGGTTGCACGCCGTTCTCCTACCGGTCCAAGTGGGGAATCACCACCGACACCGAGGCTCCGAAAAAATCACTAACGGACGCCGTGAAGAAATCTCTTGCGATGCTCGGGTTCAGCGCGGACATCTTCCTTGGCTTGTTCGACGACCGCGACTATGTGGAAGCACGTCGTGAAGAGGAGCAGATCGCCAAGGCCGAGGACCAGCAGGCCGCAGAAGAGCAGGCGAATGAAGAGCGCCTCGCCTACATCAAATCGATTATCGAGACGATGCAAGGCGCCCAGTCCCAGTACGAACTCAAGAAGATCCACGACGTTGCCGTGCGCAAGCTCACTGCGCGCAAAGACGATAGTGGCGTCAAGCGCATTGCTCGCGAATTCTCCGAGCAGATCAAGCGATTCACCGAGGAGAAGGCGGCATGACCCAACTCTACAAGCTCACCGAGCAGTTTCTTGAACTTGCAGCCCTGGCAGAAACGGCTGATGAAGGCATGGCTGTGGCTGTCCGGGACACCATGCAAGCAATCGGGGGAGAGTTCGAAGAAAAAGGAAAGGCCCTGGCAACGGTCGTCCTGAACATGGATACCGACGTCGAAGCGCTCGACCGTGAAATAGAGCGACTGAACGACCGGAAGAGGGCAATAAAGGCTCGCCAGGACTCGATGAAGGAATACCTGCGGGAAAACATGGAAGCAGCCGGCATCAAGAAGATCAGTTGCCCCCTCTTTTCCATCACCTGCGTTGAGGGGCGAGAGATCGCCGTGATCGACGACGAAAAGAAGCTGCCCGACGAACTGGTCAAGGTGAAGGTCGAAACCAGTCCTGACAAGAATGCAATCGCGCGGGCTTTGAAAGACGGCAAGGACGTACCCGGCGCTCATTTGGAGCGGGCGAAGTCTTCAATCAGGATCAAGTGAGGAAAGCAGCATGAGCGTGAAATACGATGTTGTGGCAACCGTTGGCCAGTACGAGAAAGACGGCCAGACCAAATACCTGAGCCGAAAAGTAGGCGTGATCGTCAATACCAAGCATGGATTCCGCTTAAAGATGGACGCCTGCTTCAATCCAGCCGGATGTCCTCGCACCGATGATGGCGGCGTATGGCTCGCGCTGTTCGAGTCGAAGGAGAAGGAACAACAGCAACGCCAACAACAGAGCCAGCAAGCGGCACCGCCTGCCAGTAACGACTTCGACGACGACATCCCATTCAGCCCGCTGCCCTATCTAGCCGGCTCCTGACCCATGCAGGAGCCACCATGTACATCAAGAAAGACGTCATCGAGGTCATCAAGTACGCGGCGATGATGGCGGCCTGCTCTCGCCAGTCCTGGGGAATCTACCCCATGAACCAGGGCTACAAGGCCATGCCCTTCCGTGGCGACTATCACCGCGTCGTCGAAGTCTGCCATCCCTGAACCATTCCTAATGCCTGACGCTGCATTGCGGCGCGGCGGACCATTGCCTGGAGAAAGTCATGAGGCTGACCAGCATTCCACGCATCAAGAGCATCAACCTGAGTCAAAAACGTTTCGAGCGCCGCCGTCGCCTGTATGCACGAAAGATTCACTGGGAGCTATTCGGCGGGCCTCTAGGGGGGCATGGCTATGTACGCCTGGAACCCTGAAGTTCAGCATTCCAGGCTGGAGCGGCTACTACGACGGCGAAAACAAGTGGGTGGAAGCATGAACACTCACGAATTCATCAAGAAGCAGGTAGACCAGCAGTTGCAGCGCGACGGGTTGCCTTCGGGAATCTGCATGGTCATCGCCGACGAGGCGCTTGATTACTACAAGCGCAAGCAGACCTTCCCCAAAGGCGCCTTCAACGAGTGCATGGTCTTCGCCCGAAAACGAGCGAAAGAGATGACCGGCAAGAAGAAGTCCGCCTGACCCCGAACAGGAATAACCCCATGCACCAGCTAACAGCGAATCACCGCCCTGGCGGTGTGACGGTCACCGGCTGGCCCGAAGAAAGCCAGCTCATGACCCCAGACGACATTCTGCTATTCGCGAGAGCGGTGAGGCAGATAGCGATCAACCAGGCCCAGGGCGCCGAGGGTGTTCTGTGCTACCCGGAGGATGAGCCATGCCCTTCGACGACAACGCCGCATACCGCCGCATAAACGCCCTCTGCTCCCCCGCGCTAGCCCGATATATCCACCTCCCAACAGGCATTCACTGGGTCGTCATCGACAGCCTGGGCAATGTCCTGCAACTCGAGAACATCGAGCGCCGGCGCCGACTGATAACCGTTTCTGACCTCGAAACCGAGGCCT
>OKPX01000154.1_pt1 | contig 41408 bp, 20 predicted proteins | sample 1613911 | NCBI WGS metagenome assembly OKPX01 (sample SAMN04436892, study PRJEB24849) | human gut metagenome | biome: human gut; feature: NICU; material: stool | host: Homo sapiens | place: USA: Saint Louis, MO | collected 2012-02-03 | reverse complement strand
GATGCCGATGCCGATGCCGATGCGGACGCCGACGCTGATGCCGATGCCGATGCCGATGCCGACGCAGATGCAGACGCCGATGCAGACGCCGATGTGAAGCTGACCGTGACGATCACGCCTGGCGGCAAAACAACGGATACGTCAGATAATACGATCACCCATATCAATGGCGGCAGCGGGAACCCGAACGGATATGATATCCAGAACGGCGTGATCGTGGCGATTGGCAGTAACGTACATGTCTGGCTGACGCCGGATAGCCCGGATGGCGCCATCAAGGGCGACTTTGTGCCGAAATCCGACAGCGCGTCGCAGATTCACTATTACACCAGCAGCGGTAATGCCAACACCGACGATAGTGCCAAAGGGCACACCGATATCTTCGTTGTCGGTGACCATACCGGCGGTTATTACCAGCAGAGTGACTGGCCGAATAGCAAATATAATTTCGTCTCCCTCAAAGGGATCACTGGCAACGGCAACGTAACGGAAGGCGATGTCGGTAAAGACTATATTTTTGTTCAGGGTAACAGTGAGGACTACAAGGTAACAGGCGTTCCTCATCCGCAGAACCATCAGAACAACGATATTGATAATTTGCAGATTACCGACGAGAACGGTAAGCATCCTTTTGAAAACGCGAACCATATTGAGGGCGTGGTCTTTGGTGACGGGCCATCGTCATCTCACGGCGGCAGCACCACCACAAGCTACACGGTCACGTTGAATCTTGACGTTAACCTCGAAAGCTCCGACAGCAATGACCATCTGAACGCCATCACGGTTGGTGGGATCCCTGAACACGCGACCTTTAGCGGCAATTACACGGATGTCACTTATGATGCGGTCAACAAGGTCTATGTTCTGACCTTTGCCAGCGACACGACACACTATTCCGGACAGGTCAGCGTTGAATTACCGGATGGCAAGAGCACACTTGGCGATATTACTCTGGATGTTGACTCCACCGCGTCCGATCAACTCGAACACCATTTCACCTTTGATGGTGAAGAGGGCGGGCAGCACGTCAGCGACAGCCATGGTGATGGCGCAGATGTAAATCATTTTGCAGATGCGTCTGACGAGACACATATGACGTTGAGTCATATCGCCGATGAGAGCCATTCAGACAGTGACTCGCTGTCGGATGCCGACAGTCAGGCACGGATGAGCAGCAGCGCCGCAGATGACACGCAAACGACAGAAACTGATCATGGTTTGCTCACTGACAGTAGCCACAGCGCATCGTTAATTGATGACACAAGCTTAATGCTCACTCCGCTGGCTGCCGATAACACATCCGGTCACGCAGAGACACCGACGGCATCGGCGGATAACGCGATGACGCCTCTCTCTGCCCATGCGCAGGAGGAGGCGGCAAACACCCCGACCACCGCAGTGGACAATGACCAGCAGTTGAACTTTAGCGACATCATCCATGATGAAGAACATCACGACCTCAGCAGTTTGATCCAGGCGGGGCCGCAGAGTGAAACGGCGAATAACCCGATGGAAGCCGAGCATGTCCCGGCCGAAGGCGGCATGACTGCGAATACTGATAGTTACGATGCTGGCCACGAAGCGATGGTTGATAACCTGATCTCTAAACCGGAAGAAACAACCTGATAAGCCGCCGCTTAGCGCCCCTGGGTGGCTAAGCGGCCTGTCACCGCAATGTGAATTCAGGGCTGGCGAGAGATTACGAGCGATTAAAACAGCCAGGACGCAATTTCTCCCCCGGTTCCGTGGCATTTTCCCTGGTGGGTCATCCCCACAATCAGGGGCATAACGAAAAGGAAGACAAGAATGAAATATGGTAGCCAGTTATTCATGGGTGCAGCGTTGACTGTGTGCGCGACACAGAGCCAGGCTACTACCCTTGAGCAGGCGGTAAAAGATAGCCTGTTATGGCACCCACAAGTTAGCGCCTCGGCAAACAGTCGATACTCCGCTGAACAGGATCTTCGCGCCGCCAAAGGTGGCTATCTGCCTTCGCTGGATCTCACTGCCGGTAGCGGCTGGGAACAAACCGACAATTCCACGACCCGCGCGGCGGGCGAACATTTGCGTAACCTGAACCGCAGCGAATCGGCTATTAACCTTACGCAAAACGTCTTTAATGGCTTTGCGACTACCAGCGAAGTCGCGCGCCAGAAAGCAACGGTAAACTCGCGCGCCTGGACCGTGTTGAATACCAGCGAAAGCACCGCCCTGCAGGCTATCCAAAGTTATCTTGATGTGCTGATGCGTGAGCAGATGGTAAAACTGGCGGAAGACAACCTGCACAATCACGAGCGCGTGTTCGATCAAATTCGCCTGCGCACTGCCCAGGGGGTAGGCCGTCAGGCCGATTACGATCAGGCGGAAGCTCGCCTGGCGCAGGCGCGGAACAATCTCCTGACCGAACAAACCAACCTTGAAGACTCCAGAGCTAACTATCAAAGCGTTACCGGCAAAGATGCCGACACGCTGGTGATGCCAGGCAAGATTACGGTTCCCGCCTCACTGGAGGCCGCCCGCAAAGTGATGCTGGAAAACAACGCGCTGCTCAAACAGGCTGATGCCGATGTGGAAGCGACCCGCCAGCAGTATGAAGCGCAGAAATCACGTTTTTACCCGAATGTTAACGTCGAAGTCGGTCGCACGATGGACAACAACCTTGACGGTACGCGCGGACATAACCAGGAATGGCAGGCAATGGTGCGTATGCGCTACAACCTGTACAACGGTGGCAGCGACCAGGCGACACTCACCTCTTACGCCTACAAAATGAAAGAGGCTCAGGATGTGAAAAATAATGCCCTGCGCCAGTTAAACGAGGAGTTGCGTCTTGCCTGGAATGCGAAGAACAACGCTGAACAACAGGTGCCGATCGCCAAAGAATATGCTGAGCGTAGCGTGACGGTGCGCAGCGCCTATCAGGAACAGTTCAGCCTGGGCGACCGTACGCTGCTCGATATGCTCGACAGTGAAAATGAAGTCTTCACGGCACAACGCCGTTACGTTGAACTGCAATTTGTCGACATGTTTACGACCTATCGCATCAGTGCCCGTACGGGGGAACTGCTTAAGAGTCTGAACATTCAGCCGCCATCGGCCTCACAGCCGCTTGATCAGGCGCAGCGTACGCAGGCGGAACTGCCGGAACTGAATTAATACGGCTCTAAAGAGTTGTGGGGTGACTGGCGGCATAAAACCGGCGATCACCTCGCTATTTATGACCTGCGGCCTGAGTCTGCAGAACACTGAGGCAAAGAATGACGCCTGCTACTGACACGCCTGAGAACGTCGACATTTCCCCCGAAGCCCCGGTCAGGCACGATCCCCGGCAAACCCATGATGATCCGTTGCTGGACGCGCTGATGATCATCTGCAAGATGCATAACATCGCGACCAGTCGTACTGTTCTGACGACCGGGCTGCCGCTGGAGTCCCATTCGCTCACGCTGGAGGCGTTTCCACGTGCTGCGGGGCGTGCGGGACTGAAAGCGCGTGTGGTACAACGCCCCCTTGATAACATTACCGCGCTGTCGCTGCCTGCCATTCTGTTGCTGAAAAACGATCAGGCGGCCGTATTAATCGGCTGGGATGACAACCAGCAGGCCCGTCTGCTTCCCAGCGAAACGGAAGGCGGTGAAATTACGCTATCACGGGAAACGTTGGCGGAAAATTACAGCGGCAGGGCGATTTTTATCTCCCCGGAACATGAGTTTGACGCCCAGCCGACGGCCACGTTACCGCGAACGACCGCCTGGTTTCAGGACACCCTTAAGCTCTCTAAATTCCTCTACTTCGATGCGGTGATCGCCAGCTTTCTGGTCAATCTTGTGGCGCTGTGCGCCCCATTGTTTGTGATGAACGTTTATGACCGGGTTGTGCCTAATCAGGCAACGGCCACCCTATGGGTACTGGCCATTGGGGTGAGCATTGCGTTTGTTTTCGATTTTGTACTGAAAATCTTGCGGGGGATTTGCCTCGATCTGGCGGGTAAAAAGACCGACCTGGTGGTCTCCTCGGCGCTGTTCGAGCGGCTTTTAGGGATGAAGATGAAGCTGCGTCCAAAGCGGGTGGGCAGCTTTGCGCAGAACTTCCAGGAGTTCCAGTCGATTCGTGATTTCCTGTCGTCGCTGACGCTGACGGCCTTTATTGATTTCCCCTTCACCTTGTTAATTTTATTGGTGATTGGAGTTATTGGTGGCCCACTGGTGCTGATCCCGCTGCTTTCCTATCCGCTGGCGTTGCTGGTGAGCTGGCTTATTCAGCGCCCGCTGATGTCACGGGTACAAAAAACCTATCAACTGGCCAATGAGCGTCAGGCAATGCTGGTAGAGACACTGACGGGCCTTGACGCTATCAAAATCAATAACGCGCAGAGTGAGCGCCAGTACCAATGGGAGCATCTCACCGGACAGTTGAGCAAACTGGAGCTGCGGGTGAAATCACTCTCCTACGTGGCGGTGAATTTTACCTCCTGGCTGCAACAGGCCAGCGGCGTGGCAATTATTGTCGCCGGGGTATATGTCATCATCGGCGGCAATCTCAGCATGGGCGGGCTGATTGCCTGCTACCTGTTGCATCGCCGTGCGATGATGCCCATCGGCCAGCTTTGCAGTCTGATTACCCGTTACCAGCGTGCGCGAATGACGAAATCGACCATCGACAGAATGATGGGGCTGGAGCAGGAAGTGCAGGAGGGTGAGGTACCGCTTAAGCGTGAAACCCTTTCGGGGGCAATTGAACTGCGTGATGTGACCTTTTGCTATCCGGGCAACCAGTATGCCTCGCTAAGTAACGTTTCACTGGTCATTAAGCCCGGTGAAAAGGTGGGCATAATCGGTCGTAGCGGTTCAGGAAAAAGCTCGCTGGCGAAATTACTTGTCGGTTTTTACCAGCCGGACAGCGGCAGTGTGTTGATCGACGGTATCGATCTTCGCCAGATTGATGTGCACGATTTGCGGCATAACATTGGCTACGCGCCGCAGGACATCCACCTGTTCAACGGCACGCTGCGGGAAAACCTGCTCTACGGCGCAAGCTATGTTGACGACGAGACCATGCTGCGGGTCGCGAACCTGACCGGCGTGCATGAGTTTGCCCGCCGTCATCCCTCTGGCTACAACATGCAGGTTGGCGAACGTGGCATGAGCCTTTCCGGCGGGCAGCGTCAGGCGGTTACGCTGGCGCGGGCGTTGTTGCTCGACCCGCCGGTCCTGCTGATGGACGAGCCCACCAGTTCAATGGACAACACCAGTGAAGATCTGATTAAAAAAGCGCTGGCACCGGTTATCAGCAACAAGACGCTATTGCTGGTGACGCACCGTGCGTCGCTGCTGTCACTGGTTGATCGGCTGATTATCGTCGACAACGGTAAGATCATCGCCGACGGCCCGAAAGAGAGCGTCATGAGCGCACTGAAAAAGGGACAAATTCATGCGAATCGTTGATGCGCTTAGCCGCCTGATGAACTGGCTCTCAGGAGAGAAACCGTCAGCAACCTTTACCACCAATGAGGTTAACAAGGCGCTACTTGATGATGCGCCCCGCGTGGTGCGGGTAACCTTATGGGCCATTTTCGCCTTCTTTATTGCGATGATCGTCTGGGCTTCGCTGGCCGAGATTGATGAAGTGACGCGCGGGGAAGGGCGGGCCATTCCCTCATCCCGTCTGCAGAAAGTCCAGAACCTTGAAGGGGGGATCGTTGCCGAAGTTTTTGCCCATGAAGGCGAAGTGGTGCAAGCCGGTGCGCCGCTGCTGCGTCTGGATGACACCCGTTTTCGCTCTAACGCCGGAGAAAGCGAGGCCGATAAGCTGGCGCTCGAAGCACGGATCCAGCGCCTGACCGCTCAGCTTGATGATGCCAGCGAACTGACGCTGTCGCCGGAAATAGTCAGTCAGGCGCCGGAAATCGCCAGTGGGGAAATGGCGCTGTTCACCAGCGTCAATAAACGTATTCAGAGTGAACTTGCCGGGCTGAACGAGCAGTTGATTCAGAAGAAGCAGGAGCTGCTCGATTTCCAGGGCAAACTGACGCAGTACCGCCGTAGCCTTGAGTTGCAGCAGCAAGAGATCACCATGTCTGAACCGCTGGTGGCAAAAGGCGCTATCTCAAAAGTGGAAATGCTGCGTCTGCGTCGCGCCGGGGTTGAGACGCAGGGGCAACTGGATTCCGTCATTCTTGCTATTCCGCGCGCGCAGGCGGCAATCAAGGAGATTGAAAACAAGGTCAGTGAAACGCGAGGGCGCTATCGCAGCGAAGCGCTGGAACAACTGAACCAGGCCCGTACCGATCTGAGTAAAATTGAAGCATCAGGTAAAGCAATTACCGACCGGGTGAACCGCACGCTGGTGACTTCACCGGTTCGCGGCATCGTCCAGCAACTGCTGGTGAACACCATTGGTGGGGTGATCCAGCCGGGCAATGACATTGTGGAAATTGTTCCGCTTGATGACACGCTGCTGGTCGAGGCCAAAATTCGTCCGCAGGATATCGCCTTTTTGCGACCGGGGCAGGAAGCGACGGTAAAATTCACCGCCTATGACTACACCATTTACGGTGGCCTTAAGGGCAAACTAGAACAAATAAGCCCCGACACGGTAACCGACAAAGATGGGAAGAGTTTTTATATTATTCGCCTGCGTACCGATAAAAACCACCTCGGCACGGATGAAAAACCGCTGTTGATTATTCCTGGCATGGTGGCCTCGGTGGATATCATTACCGGCAAGAAAACCATTCTGGCGTATTTGCTCAAGCCTATTCTGCGCGCCAAAGCAGAAGCGTTCCGCGAGCGTTAAGCGTTGAAGTCAAAAAGCCTGCGACAAGCAGGCTTTTTAATTGTTAAAGAGCCCAGGTCTGCACCTGCCAGATATCCTTAAACCTGCCTCAATAACCCCATGTTTTTAATGGTGTTAAATTCGCAAACTGTGTAAGCGAATGCCATCTCCTGCTCCTGTTTCTTGTACGCTGATTTTCACTTCTACCTTGAGTTTAACTCACAATGAGCTGCAGTTTTTATCGTTTTGCAAACGAGAATCTTTCAACAATACTGAGACAGTAAACCAGACCGAGAGGTTTTTGCATTGACGAACACACTATTTAACTGGTGGAGAGTTGTTTGCATTTATCGGCATTTTTAACGCTCTCAAAATAAACTCTTTTTCATGTTGCGATACGTTATTTCAGCATCTTTAGAATGCGAGTATTTATTTTGGTGAGTCACAAGATAAAAGCAATATATAAAATATCCTCACTACGTATTAAATGAAGACTGTCAGTTTTAAAAGGTGCATAAGATGACATTAGAGATGTTGAATTATTTAATTGAATTAGCATTAAACAATACTTCGAGCTCACCTGATATGAAAAAAAACGCAGATGGTCATCAACAGCCAGCAGATGATGAATTGTCAGCTTTTATTGCATCGCTTTCACAACAAAAAGAGAGTGGTGATACGCTGTCAAAAATGAAATATCGCTTAGCACTGCTCTCTGCTGCACAACAAGACTCGAAAAAAGCAGAACAATTATTATCTGCTAATACCCCGACGGAAGAAGAGGCCTGGCCGGTAATGGATTTCACACACTGGCCTGCGGTGCGTTATGCTGGCTCAGGTGAGGCGCAGACACCTGAATCCGAAGCCTATTTTCAGCGTATCTCAACCGCGGCGGCGACGATACGTTCTGCCATTACCGATGCAGAACGCGCTAAAGGCACCTCTTCATTCCATATTCTTGAAAAGATTCTGGCCCTGAATAGCGCTTTGCCTGAACGGTATAAAGCGATGGCAAATATTCAGTATTAGTCGCCAGGTATATCTTCGGCATAATAAGGCGGGTAAGACGATGTGTTGTTATTTGCCGTAAATATGAGGTAAATAACAAGCAAGTATTACCCGACGTTTACCCATGCTGGTGCCATACCTGCACTGACCGGGTGAGAGAAGTCAGCGACAGCCTTCCCCGCGAACTGGCCTGCGGCTGCAAGAAGCCGCGATATGTTTTTAACAACGAATACTCTTCCCGTCGTTATCTTCACTTTTAACCAGTACAGAAACCTGACCGGCGTGAAAACCCTGTATAAGGTTTCGCCGCGCTGGACTCAGGCTCGCTCTGGACATTCTACGCTCCCCACATCCTGCAGCCCGTCAGTTCCTTACAGCTTTATCAGATAGTCCACCGATAATAATTTTTCTGCCGATGCGAATATTTGCGTTAGGTAAACTTAACTTAATAATTGACTATGTTTTACAGGTTTTATTACACGATTACATACCTTGACACAGATGTTATCAATAGGTAATTATGACGTGAAGCAATAGTCTTTTTCTTATTTATGACTCGTTATACCGGCCACGCCATTTATCCACTAACGGTGACGTCGGGATAACATGAGCAACATCAGGATCGACGAGTCTTTTATCTTTCTTTAATAAAGGGCTCATCAGACAATGGGGATTCGTTCAGATCGTCACTGTTATTACATACTTACTGTAATCAGTCTTTTTTTACCCTTTGTCATTTCAGTTACCCAGGCTGAGGCCGCAACCCTTTCGTCGTCATCACACCGTATTTCTGAGGACACCTCGCCGGGTGGTCTGTTTGCCGCGTTGCGTAGCACGATGCTCCATCACCCCAGTCTGGCCAGTCAGCAGGCGCTTGTGCGTTCCAAAGAGGCCAGCGCCGACAGCGCCCGCGCGGCACGTTTGCCAACGCTGGGTGCCAGTGCCGGGACGGGGCAAATTTCGGGTTACAGTGATTCCCGTACGACCACGCTGAGTGTTTCGCAACCGTTATGGGCTTTTGGGCGTATCGACAGTGCTATTGACTACGCCGACAATGACACCGTTGCTCAGCAAGCCACGGCCTGGGCTACCCGTCGTGAATTGCTGGAAGATACCGCGGTGGCTTACGCGAATATACAGGGTATTCGCGAGCGCCTTGCCGTTGCGGAATCAAACGTAAACAATCACCAGGCGTTGCAGGAACAGATCCAGCGCCGCGCGCAGGGAGGGCTGGCTTCTCCAGCCGATGTCAGCCTGGCAAAGGCCCGGTTGTTACAGGCACGCTCATCGCTCGAACAGGCTAAATCGGACCTGCGTACCGCCGAATCCACGCTGTTATCCTTGACTCAGGTGCCGATCGCAAGCGAACTGCCGATCCCTGGCAGCATCCTCAAGTTGCCTGCTGATACTTCTATACAGGAACAAATCCTTGCGCAGAGTGCGACGGTGCGAGCACGTGAAGCGGCGGTAACGCTTGCCGAAGCTGATGTGGAACGTCAGCGCACCTCATCGCGACCAACCGTCTCCCTGCAAGCCGCGCGCAACGAATATTCAGGTATGCCCAACCAGAGAAATAATAATACGGTCAATGTGGTTGTGACCGGCACGATGGAAGGGCTGGGGCTGGTCTCCCGTGGCCTCCAGAACGCGGCGCTGGAACGCGTGGAATCCGCACGACAGGATCTGGCCGAACAACGCCACAGCGAAGACATTCAAACGCGCCAGTTGCTTGATCAGCGTGATGCTAACCAGACGCTGATTGCCGGTTATGAACAATCTGTCGTCGAACTTAGCGGCACGCTGGCCTCGTTCCGTCGCCAGTACGAATCGGGTTACAAGAGCTGGCTGGATGTCCTCAATGCCGTACGCGAATTAACCGAACAACAACAAGCGCTGGTATCGGTGCGATCGGCATGGCGGGTCGATTGTCTGCGCCTGGCCGCACGCACGGGCCGTATGGACGATACCACTGGCGCCCTGACCACGAGCACTCAATTTGCTAACACGTCTGCGAGCCATCCCTGATGATACCTGTTCCTCTTCCTGAATTACTGGCCTTGCTGGACAAGCTACATGCCCCGGTGAATAAAGCGGCATTAACGCAGGCGTATGCCCGCGCGCAGGCCGTTCCTCCGTTAACCGATCGTCCACAGGATTATGTGCGCGGTTTACTGTCAGACGCGGGAATGAAAGATATCCGGCTGGCGCTGTTCCCCTGGCGGCGTTTTGATCCCCGCCACCTTCCGGCACTGATGTGGCACGAACAGACATGGTGGCTGGCCGAACGACACAACGAGGAGGGGAGAGCCGATACCCTTACGCTGACCCGTGAAGGTGTCGAACCCCGAACGCTGGCGATAGACGACATTGTGACCGGCGCGCCGGGGACGACGGCGGGTGACGAAACGGCTGTACTCTGGTTCAGTCTGGCTTCACACGTACAGTCAGAGAACCTCTCTGATAGCGAAAATCCGGCCATGCGTCTGGTCTGGCGAGAACTGTTGCGCGATCGCCGCTGGGTGTTCCGGGTGGCTGCCGCCACGCTGCTGGTGAACATTCTGGCCATTCCCACGTCGCTCTTCGCCATGCAGGTCTACGATCGTGTCGTGCCCACCCTGGCCTGGGCGACACTGACTACGCTTGTGGCGGGGATGGGGCTGGTTGTAGGACTGGACTGGCTGCTCAAAACATTGCGTGCCCACATCATGGACAGCGTTGCCAGTAGTGTGGATAAACGCCTTTCCCAGCATGTTTATGAACATCTGTTGCACCTGCAACTCGACCAACAACCCGGTAGCCTGGGCACGCTGGCCGCGCAGGTAGGAGCGCTGGATTCGGTTCGACAAGTTTTCTCTGCCGGTCTTGTCTTCGGAATCGTGGATCTGCCGTTCGCATTACTGTTTATCGGGATTATTGGCCTGATCGGGGGGCCTGTCGGCTGGGTTTACCTGGGCATGCTCCCCATCGCGCTGGCGCTGGGTCTGTATACCCGTCTGCGCTTACGCCGTCTCACGCGCCAACAGATGCTGCGCAGCAATGAGCGTCTGGGGCTGTTAGTCGACAGTATTCGCGGTGCCGAAACCCTGCGCGCCAGCCATGCTGGCTGGCGTTTTGCGCAAGACTGGCAGACGCTCAGTCATTCCATCGCAGGCTACAGTATCCAACAAAAATCCCTCAGCCAGTTCTGTACGAACACCACCGCCAGCCTGTCGACGCTGGCCTATATCATGGGGATTGTTGTTGGGGTATGGGGCGTTGAAGCTGGCTATTTGACCACCGGGGGGATGGTCGCGTGCAGTATTCTGGGCGGCCGTGTTATCGGGCCGGTGAGCCAGGGCGTTCAGTATCTGATGCAGTGGCAGCAGGTCCGGGAGGCGCTGGATATGGTGAACAACCTGCTGCGCAAACCTACAGAGCGCCGCGCCGGACAGACCCTGCTGCTGCCCGATCGCCTGCCAGAACATATTAGTGTCGAAAAGCTGCGCTTTGCCTTTCCGCAGTCTCCGGTACAACAACTCAATATTCCCGCACTCCACTTTCACGCTGGTGAACGCGTTCTGCTGTTGGGCCCTGTTGGCGGCGGTAAATCAACGTTGCTCAAGATCCTGGCCGGACTCTATCGCCCCGGTGAGGGCCGTGTCCGCCTGGGCGATGTGGATCTGTGGGAGATCGATCCCCAGGTGGTCAGCGCTCAGGTTGGCTATTTGCCACAAGCGGTACAGCTCTTCAAAGGGACGCTGCGAAGCAATCTGATGCTCGCAGGCGCAGTCAGCGACACCACGCTGACAGACATCACCCGCGATCTGGCGCTGGATCAGGTGGCGGCCAGTAATCCACTGGGTATGGATATGCCTATCAGTGAGGGGGGCTCAGGTCTCTCTGGCGGTCAGCGCCAGCTTGTTGGCCTGGCGCGTGTGTTGATGTCCCGTCCTCGTATCTGGCTTCTGGATGAACCGACGGCCTCGCTGGATGGCGAAGCGGAGACGCGTGTCTGGAAAGCATTACAAGCCAGGCTGCAGCCGGAAGATATCCTGATCGTCGCCACTCACCGTCCGATGGCGGCCGTTAATTTTGCTACCCGCGTGCTTGTCGTACAGGAAGGCACTGTCGTTCGCGATGGCCCTCCCGACAAGGTGTTACCAGGACTGATGGCCCGCGCCACTGGCTCGCGTCCCGCCGCTGAGGTAATGAACGTGAAAACACACATGCCCGCAGCATCACATTCAGCAGGAGTCCTTCATGGCCGTTGAACTGTTTGACGACGAGGTCGCTGACGCCGCTCGCGTGAATCGTCTGGAAAATTACTACCGTAGCCGAGTCCCGGCAGGGCTTATCTGGAGCATCGTCGTACTGGTGCTGGGTTTTGTCATATGGGCTATGTATTTTCGCATTGATGAAGTGGCGCGGGCACACGGTGAAGTTATCGCCAGCAGCCGGGTGCAGATCATCCAGACCGTGGACGGTGGCGTGCTTTCCGAACTGCGTGTCAAAGAGGGTGATCATGTTAAGGCGGGGCAGATTCTGGCTCGCCTCGATCCAACTCGCGTGGAGGCGGCGGCAGGTGAAGTGGACGCGCGCATCGCCGGTCTCAGGGCGCGCATTGCCCGACTTCGCGCAGAATCAACGGGACAATCCGCTCCCCAGTTCCCCGCCGATCCTGGTCCGGCGTTACGCGAGCAGGCCGATATTGAACGCGCACTGTTTCTGCAACGCCGTCAGAGCCTGCAGGAAGATATAACAGCGCTGCAAACCGCCGTGAATTTAGCCAACCAGAAGCTCAGCCTGGTGAACGGGCTGGAACGCTCTGGCGATGTTAGCGCCAGTGAGCGGCTTAATGCACAGCGCGAGCTTAATGAGGCTCGTGCCCGCCTGCTTGGTCGGCGCAATAAGTTTTTGGATGATGCGCGGGCCGATCTCACCAAGGCAGAAGATGATCTGGGCCAGACCTTGCAACAGATGGCCGGTCGTCGCCAGCAGGTACACGATACGGTGTTTACGGCCATGGGGCCTGGGATTGTTAAAAATGTCCGCGTCACCACGCTGGGTGGGGTATTACGTGCCGGTGATGAGATTATGCAGATTGTCCCGTCAGATGATGCCCTCATCATAGAGGCCAAGGTTCTGCCTGCTGATATTGCCCGCGTTCAGGTTGGATTACCAGCCACTGTGCGCCTTGATCCCTTCGATTACACCATTTATGGGGCATTGCAGGGTGAAGTGATTTACGTATCGGCCGATACCCTTAAAGAAAACACCTCGCGTGGCGAGGAGATCTACTACCGCGTCCATGTTCGTTTGAAAAGCCATGCAGAAGGTCTGTCAGACCATCAGGAAGATGGGCAGCTTGTGCGCAGTACGACAGGTCGTCAGCTTGACATCCTGCCGGGCATGACATCCCAGCTCGACATCCGTACAGGTGATCGCACGCTGATGGATTTCTTACTTAAACCTTTGCGTAAAACACTCAGTGAATCATTCCAGGAGCGATGACACCGCCGGTGACCGTTGCAACCCGATTTTCCTGTCCGCCCCAGAGAGAGATAACACATTATGAAACCCGAGACCCAGATGAAGCCACGCCAATATACGCTCAGTACCGGTAAAACCCGCATCTCCCTGCAGGCCGGGCAGACCAATATTCACAAGGCTGCGCCGGGTGAATCTTACCGGGTGCTTAAACGCCAGGGGGAAAATGACCAGGAAAAGCTGGCTGATGACGTAGTGGCTTCACGTCACGGACAGGATCTGCAACTGGACTATGCCGATGGCACCACGCTGACCCTACAGGGCTGGTATACCGAAAGCGATACCAGTGTAACCCTGCCTGCCGATGGCACCTCTACCCAGGTGATTACGCCGGGGAGCACCGAAGGGGCAGCCCTGTCTGACGGCAGCCATGTTCTTTATGCGCACGGTTCTCCTGACGCGCTGGCCAGCATGACCTCAGGCCACCCCGGGCTGGAAGGTATCTTAGCTGGCCTGCATGATGGCTCGGTAGTGACTGGCCATCCTGTCACGTACCTTCCTCAATCGCACTCTTATGCGGGCTATATCGCCGGTGCCCTCGGGCTGGGGGGCGTGGTCGGGGTTGCAGCGGCAAGCGGTGGCCATGGCGGGCATGATAAGGGTGGCGATAACAACAATAACGGTGGGGGAGAAACCCCGGTCCAGAACGCTGTTCAGCTTAATTTTGTCGGCGGCCCGGCGCTTAGCAGTAACGATTTGAAAGTAGAGATTTATCAGGCCGATGGCAAAACGCTGATTGGCACGGGGACTTTGGGGGCCGATGGCTCGGTCACCGTGTCTGCGGGCAGTTACACCGGCGTCGTTATTGTGAAACTCATCAACAGCGGCAGTGCCGCTGACTACCTGGACGAAGCCACTGGCGCGGGTAAAGACCTCTCGGCTCAGCTTTGGAGTATGGGAGTTATCTCTGGAAACAACAGTACCCTTGTGCTCAATGTTAACGTGTTGACCACGCTCGCCTATACCAAGGCCCAGAAGGCCATCGGTGGCACGCCTGACAATCCCGCCACCCTGAGCGCAACCCAGGTGACCGACACGGCAACGGCCATCAGTAACCTGTTTGGCGTGGATAATATTCTGAACACGACGGTTACCGCTACCAACGGCGGCAGTTTTGATGCTGCCGATGGCCTGAGTGCCGGTGAAAAATATGGCCTCCTGCTGGCAGCCTTCTCCGGTGCTGAAGCCAATGCGGGTGCGACCACCCAGACCATCCTGGACACCGTCGCTGCCGGAATTACACTCGGCAGCACTAACAATCTGTCCGATGGCGCGCAGTCGTTACTGATTAAAGGCGCGGCGACCGCCAGTGATGCATCCGGCGGCGTCAGCCTCATTATTGATACCCATGCGCCTGTCTTTAGCAGCGCCACGACGGCCAGTGTGGATGAGAACATCGGGGCAGGTAAGGTGGTCTGGACTGCCATTGCTACCGACCCCAGTCAATTCAGCTATAGCCTGGGCACCACCGGTGACAGCGCGCTGTTCAGCATCAATGCCTCTACCGGCGCGGTCACACTGACCGGCAATCCGGATTATGAAAGCAAAGCCAGCTACAGTTTCACCGTCGTCGCCACCGATGCGGCAGGCAATGCCAGCAGTCAGACGGTCACCCTGGCGGTTAACAACCTCGACGAAGTGGCGCCGACGATCACCAGCGGCACGACGGCCACGGCGATCAACGAAAACAGCGGCGCGGGTCAGGTGATTTACACCGCCACGGCCACCGACAGCGGCGATATCAGCGGTGGGGTGACCTTCTCGCTCAAAGCGGGCAGCGACGCGGGTCTGACCATCAACCCGACCACCGGTGCGGTCACACTGACCGGCAACCCGGATTTTGAAAGCAAATCCAGCTACAGCTTCACCGTTGTTGCCACCGATGCCGCGGGTAACGCCAGCGACCGCACGGTCACGCTGGGCATCAATAACCTCGATGAGGTCGCCCCCAGCTTCACCACGGGCAACAGCAGCGACAGCTTCGCCACCGCCACGGTGAGCGTTGCCGAGAATACCGCCACCAGCACCGCCATCTATACCGCGCAGGCCTTTGACAATGACGCCGCCGATGGTGGCGAGCACGTCACCTACAGCCTGATCGATGCGGATAATGGCGCAGACGCCCAGTATTTCACTATCGATGCGGCAACGGGTGCGGTCACTTTCAAAGCCAGCCCTGACTATGAAGGCACCCACGCGCCTGCATACACCTTTATCGTCGCCGCCACTGACGCGGCAGGCCATGTGACCACGCAGACCGTCACCGTTAATGTCACCGATGTGGACGAAATCGCACCGACTGTCACACTCGACGGCAGTTCTACGGGGCCCGTGATGCTGAGCCCGGCGACCGGCTACATTTACCCCAACGGTTTTGACACAACCGCGCTGGGCGACGGTAGCTTCCTGGTGACATGGGCTGGCAACAACAATGGCAGCTACGGGATCTATGCGCAGCGCCTGAGCGCTCAGGGTGTGGCGATGGGTGATCCCGTACAGCTTGCATCAGGCGCGACCAACACTTACTCCAACGCGTTGGACAGTGTTATCAGTGTGACGGCCATTAACGACGCAGGGGCGTATGCCGTTGCCTGGACCGGCAAGAATAGCGCCAGCACTGACAGCAGCATCTATACGCAGTTGTTCAACGCTGACGGTAGCCCAATATCCGCAGCCGTGAAACTTGATGGGGCCGCTTCTGCGCAGGATATCGCCCCGCAGATCGCGACGCTTACCGATGGCAGCTATATCGTGACCTGGTACATCAACGGCGGCGGTGTCTACGTGCAGCGCTTTGATGACGCGGGTGTCGCAGTTGGCAACACCGTGCCACTGATTGCGCAAGGCTCCTCTAACAACGCCAGCCCGCAGGTGACCGTGCTGGACAGCGGTAGCTACGTGGTGACCTGGCAGGGCCAAACCTCCGGCGACTACCACATCTACGTGCAGCAGTTCGACGCTACCGGCACCCCATCCACCCAAGTGGTGCTGGACGCCTCGACGGGAAACAGTACTAACTACGAAACCGTGCCGCAGATCACGGCGCTGGCTAACGGCGGCTATGTCGTTACCTGGTCCGGCTACAACTACAGCAACTCGAACTACAACAGCAGCACCTATGTGCAGCAGTTCGATGCCAACGGCGCCAGGGTTGGCAGCATCGTCGCACTGGACGGGGCGAGTAACAGTAATTTCGGTAGCGACTATACCTACCCGTACGTTGCAGCGCTGACCGGCGGTGGCTACGCCATCACATGGATGGAATATACCAACACAAACGACTCCGACGATTACACTGTCTTTGTTCAACAGTTCTCTGCTGGCGGCAGCAAAGTGGGCGCTACCGTGCAACTGGACGCATCACACAACAATACGAGCAATAACTACGACGAATTACCGCGCATCACGGCGCTGGGCGATGGCGGCTATGTCGTTACCTGGATGAGTTTGGGCAGTTCGAACTGGGACGTCAATGTGCAGAAATTCGATGCCAGTGGTGGCCTGGTGGGCGGTATCGTACAACTGCAAGCCTCCAGCGGCGCGACCGACCTCTATCCACAAGTCACCGCCGTTGGTACAAACGGCGAATACATGGTGACCTGGTACGGTTATGCCAGCGGCATTTCAGGCTATCACCTCTTTGTGCAGAAATTTAACGCCGACGGCAGCATCCACGAAAACCTCGTCGTGCTCAACCACGATGGCCATGCCACCGTGCAAAGTACCGAAAGCGGCACCATCTATCTCGTCAACGACAATGTCGTGGTCAGTCAGCTCAGCGACATTACGGGCGCCGCCAGCAACCAGTGGGCCAGCACGACTGTCACAGCCAATACCAGCGCAACTATCTCTGCCGCAAATCTCGCAGAAGGCACCTACCATGCTTACGCCGTCGATGCGGCAGGCAATCTTTCTGTTATTTCCGGCCGCAGTGTGTTGGTGGACAACACCGTACCCGTCTTTACCAGCGCTGCCACCGCCGCCGATATTACCGATAGCACTGCCGTCGGCGATACTGTCTACACCGCTGCCGCCACCGATGCGCACGGCGTCACCTACAGCCTGAGCGACACCCAGCACTTCCGCATCAATACCAGTACCGGCGTCGTAACGCTGCTCTCCAGCCCGGCCAGCGCCACTGGCGCGCAATTCACCGTCACCGCCACCGACGCCGCTGGCAACCAGACCACGCATACCGTCACCTACAACGTCGTCGACACCACGCCGCCTGCCGTCACGCTCACCCGCGACGTAGATGGTGTGGAGAACAGCAGCCAGACAGTCACCGTTCAGAGCACCGAGGCTGGTACGGTATACCTGGTCAGCGACAGCGTGACGGTGACGAATCTGAGCAGCCTCACCGCCGCCGCCGACAACCTGGTGAACAGCGTCGCCGTTGCGGCGAACGCTGGCACCACGCTGGCGCTGACTGGCCTTGCCGAAGGCACCTACCACGCTTATGCTGTGGACGCGTCCGGCAATGTCTCCGCTATCTCAGGCAGCAGCGTGATTGTGGACAACACCGCGCCTGTCTTCACCAGCGCTGCCACCGCCGCCGATATTACCGATAGCACTGCCGTTGGCGATACTGTCTACACTGCTGCCGCCACCGATGCGCACGGCGTCACCTACAGCCTGAGCGACACCGGGCACTTCCATATCAACGCCAGCACTGGCGTCGTGACGCTGCTCTCCAGCCCGGCTAAGGCCACCGGTGCGCAATTCACCGTCACCGCCACCGATGCCGCTGGCAACCAGACCACGCATACCGTCACCTACAACGTCGTTGACACCACGCCGCCTGCCGTCACGCTCACCCGCGACGCGGATGGCGTGGAGAACAGCAGCCAGACGGTCACCGTGCAGAGCACCGAGGCCGGTACGGTATATCTGATCAGCGACAGTGTGACAGTGACGAATCTGAGCAGCCTCACCGCCGCTGCGGACAACCTGGTGAACAGCGTCGCCGTCGCCGCGAACGCCAGCACCACGCTGGCGCTGACCGGCCTGGCCGAAGGCACTTACCACGCTTATGCCGTTGATGCTGCAGGCAATCTTTCCATCATTTCCGGCAGCAGCGTGATTGTGGACAACACCGCGCCCGTTATCGCAGGCGGCGCCACCGCTACCGGCACCACCATTGTTGGCGGCACGGCGGCTGGCACCCAGGTGTACGACGCCAACGCCACGGACGCCCATGCCATCACCTATAGCCTGGACGCGGACAGTCTCGCCAATTTCGCCATCAACCCCACCACCGGCGTCGTCACATTGAACAACGCCGCTATCGAGGGCAGCTATAACTTCATCGTTACCGCGACCGATGCCGCTGGCAACCACAGCAGCCAGACTGTCACCCTTAACGTCAGTGCTGGCCTTAATGGCAGCGCGTTGGTCTCGGGCAGTACCACCGACACATCCACCGAGATGACCATCAACGTCGGTCTGGAGAAACTGAGTAACGGCTACACGGTTCTGGAGTACATGAAACAGACCGGCGGTGACAATATTTCCTGGGATCCGACCGGCCCGCTTTACGCTGGCGTCATTAAGGTGCTGGACGCGGGCAATAACGTCATCAAGACCGTCGACATCAGTATCCCCAATGGCTACACCATGATGGATACACAGATCAAGGCGCTGGCCAACGGCGGTTTCGTCGTGGCCTGGTCGCAGGTGGATACCGCTAATTACTCAGATTACAGTGTCCACTATGCGATCTATGACAACAGCGGCAATCTGCAATCCAGCAACACCCTGGCAGCACCAGGTACCGGGGTCACCATTGCGGCGCAGAGCAGTGCGAATGGCGGTGATTTCGCGATCGCCTACCAGACGATGGGCCCCGGGACCGATCAGCAGGAAGCTATTTCTGTCTTCCACTATAACGGCAGCGGACTGAACTTCACCCAGGGCGCGCAGACCCTGATTGGCGGCAACAGCTCGAGCGCCAATTTCGGCGGCGTCGCCAGCCCGGCAGTCCAGTTGATGAAATTCCAGTTGACGCCGGGTGTGCTGACGGCACTGAGCGATGGCAGCTATGTGCTGGCGTCCGAGGTCTACGACTGGATAGGCACGCCTGGTCAGTCGGCGACAAGCACGCCTATCGGCGCCTTCATCTTCAAGCTCGACGCCACCGGCTCGCAGGCCAACTTCGACAGCGGCAAGACCTGGCAGCGCGTTAACTGGAATGACGAGCAGGGTTCGCCGACTAACGCCATTGCTTTCGATGGAGGTTTTGCTGTCTTTAGTCAGGAATATCGCACTGCGACCTGGCAGGTCACGCTCTATAACAACAACGGCACGCTCATCACTACCAATGTCCAGAGCAACACCGTTTATAACATGGGAACCCAGAGCTACCACGCCGTGGACGTTGGTCCGATGGACAGGGCGACCCATGATGAGCTGCAGTACAGCACCACCGGCTACCTGGCGGCATCAGCCACGGTGTACGACAACGGCACGGATCTGGTGTTCGTGTTCCCTGACGGTAACGGTGGCCTGAGCCAGGTCAGTATCTCCAAAACCACCGGCGAGCTGACCAGTGCGGTGACGGACACCGGTATCACGGTGCCCCAGGGCGGGCAGTTGTACAACGTGCGGATCGTCTCCGATGGCGCGGGCGGCCATGACATCACCTACTCAGTGCTGTTTGATACCGACACAAGTGATGGCGGTAAGGCTGGCTATGCTGTCGGCGATATCTATCAGATTGGCCTGAACGCAGGTCCTGCTCCAGCGTTACCGATAGTGACCGATGCCCATATCGCCATCACCTCCACGCCAGGTGGCGCAGACGGCAGTACCTACAAGATCGGCGACACCGTCACCGCCGTATGGGATAACTCTGCCAGCGGCGACGCCAATACCAGCACGGTGACCGGCGCCACCATGGATTTCAGCCAGTTTGGCGCCAGCACGCCGGTGACGGCCTGGGACGATGGCACCCACGGCGATGTTACCGCTGGTGATGGTAAGTATACGGCCCAATACACTATCGCCGCCGGTTCCATTAACAACGTTCATGGTCTCAACGTCTCTGTTACGGCCACCACGGCGAGCCACACCTCGGCCACTGCGGCGGACAGCACCGGTCTTACGGTAGACAGCACCGCGCCTGTGCTCTCCAGCAGCACGCCGCAAGATAACGGCGGCAGCGTTGCCACTGGCTCTAACCTGACACTGACCTTCAGCGAGAACGTGCAGGCCGGCAGTGGCCATATCACCCTCGTTAACGACGGCAACAGCAGTCTGAACAAGGTCATCGACATCACCGACAGTTCGCAGGTCTCTATCAGCGGTCACACGGTGACGGTCAACCCGACAACGGATCTGGCGGCTGGCGCAAACTACCATGTCCAAATCGACAGTACCGCGCTGCACGACGCGGCGGGGAATAACTATGCAGGTATCAGCACGTCAACGGGGTTGAATTTCACGACCGCTTCCGCCTCGGTCGGGGATCCTTCCATCGTGGTGTTCGACCTGACGACGGGACAAAGTTCCGAGCATAACGGGCGTGTCTTTGACGCCAATACCGCATACACCATCTATATCAAGGTCAACAGCACTTACAGCCCGCTGGTTGGTCTGGATAGCAACGAAATGTGGTCGGGCGCGCAGAATCTGGGCACGGACGACAAGATTGTGCTGGTGGGCACGGGGAGTGATGTTAAGGGAAGCCATGGCGAGGCAGTAGTAGCGATGAATCACGGCGGCAATTCCGTTAACTGGGTGGCGGGGTTCTCTTCTACGCTTTCTAATGTCGCCGGCGTTGCCGCAAATGGCCAATTCGCTCGTGGTGGAAATAACGCGGATCTTTGGAACGGCACCTGGGCCGCGAACCCGAATGCGGATAATTCATTTGCTCAGGCGTATCTGCAGGCGATGCCTGCCGGCGTCCTCACCTCGCAAGGGCTGGCGATACCATGACAGGTTCACTGATTCTGCTACGCCGTCTGGTCGAAATGCGGCAATTCGAGGCGCTGCAGGAGGCTGTCTTTAGCCTGCCGGCGCTCTCATCAGCAGAACAGGTGCTTTTGGCCCTGGCTCAGGCCCATTTGGGCCAGCCAGAGGCGGCCCGCCAGACGCTGGGGGTGCTGATCCCGGCTGAACTGGAGGTCGATGCCCGTGTCGACCTGGCTGCCGTGCACCTGCTTCTTGGGGAATCCGGCGCGGCGCAGGCGCTGCTGGAAGCCACCCGCACCGAGGCACCAGACCACTCGCTCCTGCTGGCGCGTCTGGCTGCCTGTTATGTGCAGCATCAGCGGGAGGAGGAGGCTATCCCCCTGTATGAGTGCAGTCTGCGCCTGCAACCACGTATCGACGTCTATCAGCAACTGCTGCGTCTCTACCTGCAAAGTGAGGCGTTGCATCAGGCTGAAGAGACGCTGGCCGCCGCAGACCGCTTCTGGGCAGGCGAGCGGGAGCACTGGCCCGCACAGCAGGTGGCGCTGCACGATCAGCAACTGCGCGGCCTGCGTCTGGAGCTGTGGCTGGCCCGTGGCGACTTCGCCCGCGCTGATGCCTGGCTGGACGCACGCCATGCTGAACTGGCTGAGGAGGATTACTGCGGCCTGCTGGCCGGTTATGTTCAGCGTCTGGCCGAGCGAGGACGCCATGCCCAGGCCGAGGATGCGCTGCGCCATGGCCTGCGTCATTACCCGGAACATCCGGACCTGTATCTACAGCACGCTGAACTGGCGGAGTTGCAGGGGCGCATACCGCATGCCATTGCCTTGCTGCACCGCGCCATTACTCTGGCCGGGCAGCAGCAAAAAACGACGCTTCCTCTGCGCCTGAAGCTTGCCAGCGTCGCTACCCAGGGGCATCCGGCGATGGCGCGTACAATGGCTGAACAGGCTCTTGAGGAGGCCGGGGCGCTGACGCCTTCACCCGATATGGACGCCGCGCAAATCGGTCACTGGCTGGCGCAGGCGCAAGTTGCACTGGCCGGTGCAGACGCGCAGGAACAGCAGTACGCCGGGGCGGAGGCGCGATACATCGACGTGCTGCAGGCACATCCGCACCTGCTCCCCGCACTGCAAGGGCTGGGACAGTTATATATGCAACTGGGGCGCATCGACGAGGCTGTTGCGCTGTTCGAACAAATTTTGGCGATCGATCCGGCACGCGGTCATGCGGCGCTGATCAATGCCCGTCGTTTTCCGCAAGATGAAGAGACATTGATTCGCCTGGAAAATCTGGCGCGTCGGCCTGGCTTGTCCGGCCCGGTGCAGCCTGGATTGCTGCTGCAACTGGCTGCCGCCTGGGAAAAACGCAAGGAGTACGCCAGAGCCTTCACCCTGGCCAACGAAGCCAATGCCGCCCACCGCGCACTTCTACGTTACGATCCGGTTGCACACCGACAAAGCTGCGCGCGTATTCGCCACGCATTTAGCCGTTCGCTCTACGAACACCGGCGACATATCGGCAACGATTCAACGTTACCGGTATTCATACTGGGTATGCCGCGTTCCGGTACGACGCTGATTGAACAGATTCTGGCGGGGCACAGCCAAATCCACGGCGCGGGCGAACTGGGGGTGATTCCCGGCACGATCGCCAGGCTGGAGCGCTAGGAGCGTCATACGGGGTCAGGACACCATTATCCGGACTGTGTGGACGATCTGTCGGCCGATGTCGTGGCGGGTATCACCGCCAGCCTGCTCAAGGAACTGCGGGAAACCGTGCCCGAAAACGCTTCTGAGGTTCGGCATGTGGTGGACAAGCTGCCGCACAATTTCGAGAACATTGGTCTTATCAAGCTGCTGTTCCCGAACGCGCGGATAATCTCAGTGCGACGCGACCCGCGTGATATCGCTATCTCCAACTACTTCACCGACTACGCAGCCAAACATGGCGGTATGGGCTTCGCCTATGATTTGCAATGGATTGGTGAACAACTGGCCGACCACAATCTGTTGATGCACCACTGGAACCAGCTATTCCCCGGCGAAATTCTTGAGGTGCGCTACGAGGATGTCGTCTCTGACCCGGAGCGTGAGGCGCGCCGCATGCTCGCTTATTTGGGCGTGCAGTGGGAGCCGCAGGTGCTCGACACATCTGAACTGGACAGGCCGGTCAAGACTGCCAGTGTGTGGCAGGTGCGTCAGCCTATCTATCAGACCGCGCGCGAACGCTGGCGGCGTTATGCGGACTTTCTGGCGCCGCTTACCGCGGGAACCAATGCGAAGATCGTGCATGAACCTGTTGAGATGGTAAGCCTGCCAGTGCCGGGAATGCAGACCGAGGGTATCGTCTACTATCGTCAGGGAAAACTTGATGAAGCCGAGATGCTTTTCAGACGCCTGCTGCACCATCTGCCCGAACACGCTACCGCGCATTTCATGGTAGGCCTGATTTATGTTCGTAAGGGGCACCTGGCCGATGGCATCGGGCACATGGAAAAGGGACTCCAGGCCTGCCCATGGAATGCCAACTGGCGACGCGATCTGGCACAGGCCTACGAACTGGCAGGGCAACCGGAAAAAGCACAGGCGTTAAGGTCGCGCCACGTCAGCACGGATGACCGTGTGATGAGCGTAATAGACGTTGACCAGGATGACGCTGTTTCTCTGGATTTCTCCATTCGCACGTCCGCGACGCGGCCGTTTTAGTGAGCCGCGGCAGTAGCGCGAATATCTTATGGCGGAATGTCGCGCGCTGACGGCGTAAACGGGGCAGGGTATTGATATTGCGCGGACTTTACCGATAGTACTGAGAGGGCGGCAGACACCCGGATAGACCAGATGTCTACTTTCCGTTATCTCAGGATACAAAGCGGTCAACAAGCGTGGACATCGATTTTGACTGTGCGTCAAGCATTTGACTGGCGGTTGCCATCTGGGAAACCAGCGCCGCGTTTTGCTGAGTGACCTGCTCCAGTTGATTCAGTGCCTGATGCACTTGTGTTACGCCAAGCGATTGTTCATTGGCTGCGCGGGCGATATCACTGACATATTGCTTCATCCGCCCGGTCGTATCCGCCGCCGCTTTCAGTGCCGCCTCGGATGTCGAAACTCGTTGCACCCCTTCGCCAATGTTATTCATATTCTGATTAACCAACTCCCGAATCAGGCTGGCCTCTCTGGCACAGCGTTGGGAGAGATGACGCACCTCTGCCGCCACAACGGCGAAACCTTTGCCCAGTTCCCCCGCGCGGGCGGCTTCAACGGCGGCGTTTAGCGCCAGTAAGTTGGTTTGAAACGAGATCTCATCGATTGACGCCACAATCTGGAAAATATTGTCGCTGGACGAACGGATAGCCGCCATGCTCTGGCTGGCCTCATTGGAAACGCGGGTCGCATCCATGACATCATTTGCCATCGACTGGGTCAGTCGCTCCGCTTCGCTGGCGTTATGGGCCGTCTGGGAGATGGCCGTCGATATCTGTTCCATACTGGCGGCGGTTTCAACGATGGATGCTGCCTGCTCATCGGTACGCTGAGCCAGATCCTGGTTACCGTCGGTAATATCACTGCTGGCGTTACTGAGTATCAGCGCGCCCGATTTAATTTCCTGCACGATATGCTGAATGTTTTCGATTGCCTGATTGTAGGCGCGATTAAGAGCAGAGAGCTCGTCGCTACCCGGCACATCGAGGCGGCGGGTCAAATCGCCGTCCATCTCATTGATGGTTTTCAGTGTGTTGGTTAGTTGTTGTTGAATACTGCGCACCACCATCATGGCAAAGGCGATTGCAATAAGCAGGGCTACCAGACTGATCGCCAGAAAGGATTGCCAGTCAACACGTGCGTTATGGGCCAGCGCAGCCGAATGCGCGAGCAGGGTATCCGCCGCCTGGGTTTCTACCTGGCGAAGTATCTCAATGCGTTTGGTCTGGGCAGTAAACCAGTCCGTCGGTTTAACGCCAAACCCGCCTTCCTGCGCCTTATTAAAGGCAATCGCTCTCAGCTCAAGAGCGCGGGTGACTTCGGCCGACGCAAGGGCTTTATCCAGCTCCGCAGCCTGAGCTTCGCTACTAAAGCGGCGGGTGGCGGTCAGCCAGGCTTCTTGTTTACCTACCACATCGCTGAGCATACGAAATTGACCGTCGCTAAAACGATCAACAGAGAAGACATTGGTAAGCAGGGCGCGCTCGATGCCGGCCTGCTCCTTTAAATTCAGCAGGCTATAGAAGGCTGCCAGCTCATTCACCATTGGACCGGAGGCGCTTAACTGACCTATGCCACCAACGAAACTCAGCAGCCCGGAGATGGTCTGCGTATAGAACTGCGTCGACTTTGACGCCTCTATATTCAGCGCGCTTATCGCATTACGGGTGGCGTCGAGGGACTGAATACTCTCCTTAAACATCTTTAGCGGGGCGGCAATATTGCCCTTCGTTAAATTCGTATCCGTACTGGCTAGCGCCTGGTTCAACTTTACCAATGCGTCGTCAGTTAATTTCCGCTGCACGAGGATTTCATCGCGGAACTGCTGCCCACGCGCACCGATAAAACCGGCGCTCATTCCACGTTCACGTTGCAGTTGATGAACAACGTCTCCTGTGCTGCGGGCAAGCGTTGTTAACTGACCGATAGTGTCCATCTGTCGTTCGGTACCAATACGGCTGAGCATGCCTGAACCGGCAAACCATACCAGAGCAAGTAGCAGAGGGAATAACGCGATAAATAACTTCATTCTCATAGAAATACGATAAATCCATGACATATCGTTATTTTCCTTATTTGCTGTGTTGTCTTATAAGTGCTATCGGCACATTTCTGGCTAATCTTTACAACTTTATTATTATGAAAAACTGAATCGTTATTCATATAAGAGGGCGATGGTAAAGAGTGAATGCATAAGAGGCGTCACAGGTTTCAGGTATGTATTCTTCCTGCTCTTCGCTGCATGTGTGTTTTTGACGTTATTAGAACAGCTTTTTTCTCTCATGCTTTCGTGCTGGCGAAAAGATGCGGTTTAAGTATTTATTAACTGTTGTGCAGCGCTGCTTCAATTATGAAAGGGCTTATTTTTTTTGGCGACACAGTGAGGCTCACACTCCTTTTGCCTGGTATCTTCACCACCACTATGTTTTGCTTGAGTTAATTTGGCAGCAAATGCGGTATAGTATTCTTTTGCACTTCGTCTCAAAAATCAGAATTTAAGCTTATTCCGAAAATATATTATTCAGTAGTATATAAACAATTTTAACAATCTTATACCGTTACGCTATCCCATACATAATGTATCGTGGAGAGATAAATTATGCGGCTTGATGTGATAACTGATCATACCGAAATTGTGTTGAATCTTATGATGGACAAGGCCATCCGGGAATGTGACCCCGAGTATGGTCGGGTGGCTGCTACATGGTACACGATGGCAGAGGGGGCGCTGTTCCTCTGGCAGGAACTGGCGGAGTGTTGCACCGAAGTTTCGCAAGAAGAGAAAAATAAAATGGCATCCCGCCTTCACAGCATTATCAGTATGAATAGAGTACCTCTGCTCAAAAAAAAGGATGAGTAATGCATTGATTTTCTGAGTAAATGCATCTCTAAAAACTGTGTGTCGCCTGATTCTGGTTGGGAAGCCGACCGGGTGGGGTATTATCAGAAGAATGACGTTACCCCGACAGGGTGACGAAATATAATATACGTTCTTTCCTGCGATGCGTTTTTTTGATGCTATGTCAGATTGAATCTAAACCTTAGCCTACATTACTGCGCCCGGTTAATCTGTCCTCACCTGCAAAGCAGGCGAGGTGAATTCCGGGTGATTATTGTTCTGCAGCCTCTGTATTTTTCGCATGTATTTTTTTATTCGCTTCGCCACTTTCATTCAGTGCCTGACTGGCGGCTTTTTCGGCGTGTGCGGCACTATAGGCTGCAAGGTGTGAAATGACGATGGCGTAAATACTCATCAGCGAAACCCAGAGTATACTGTTTTTCCACCATAACAATGTTGGGATTGTCAGCACTGCCCAAATTAACGCCAAAAATAAATGTACTCTGGCCATAAATCGGGCTGTTAGTTTAACTTTCATCTTTACTCCTTATTTCTGTGCTCTATATTTGCCATCCCGGTAATATTTATAGCATTTGCCAGTTAACTGTTGAGCTTATTTTGTTACAGTTTGTACGCGAAAGAAATTAAGATAATTCCTCTGGAAAGTGTTTGGGCAAGCAATATAGTTTGAGAGTGAAGGGGGAATTACATCGGTGGAACCCGTCTGTGAAAAAAATCCAGACGGGAGAGATTCGTATGAAGTTAATACTTAAGTGTTATAAACTTTTCTGAACCCGCTTTATTTCCGGGACATACACCGGGCTTAAGCAAAGGCCGTTTTGTCTTGATTGTAAAGTTTACTGCAATGAGGGCACATCAATGACAAGCCTTTCTGGACTCGCGTAAAACTATGTTCTGACTGTTTGGTGCAGTGAGGGCAGGTACACTTGACGAGATAGTTGCGATTATTTTTTGAATCTTTGCGTTGTGGCATAGGGTCTTTCCTGATAAATGGGCTGTAACCATACACTATCCGGGCGCGCATTGCCCATAATCATTTTCGATCCCCCTAAGAGGGGATATTCGCTACGCTGGTCAGCGACACTTTGTTAAAGGTTAAAGCCTTCATCTCAAGGCGTCGCATGTCTTCACGTTAGAGGACATGATTGCGCACCAGCATCAGAAACGAGCCGCCGGGATGACAACATTAAATGAATACATATGAACGTAACGGGGAGAATGGACCAGGAAAATAAAACTTGCATAATAGGATATGACATGCCTTAATGAGTTGTCGGTTTGATACACAGACCAGTCCAAAGCATTCCGTTTTTTGCCCTCATTTTAAGTATCCTTAGATATCTCTTTTTTGAGTCTTCATTGAAAGTTATGCGATTATTCTGTAATCGGACCCTGCATGCCGAAAGGCTTACATTTATATAGGTAAAAAATTATGTCTTCAAAAACGACAGGTAACGTAAAGTGGTTCAACCCTGAAAAAGGTTTTGGTTTTATCACTCCCAAAGATGGTAGCAAAGATGTATTCGTGCATTTCTCTGCTATTCAAAGCAATGAATTTAAAACTCTTGAAGAAAATCAAGAAGTTGAATTCTCAGTCGAAAACGGTCCGAAAGGCCCTTCCGCTGTTAATGTAGTAGTACTTTAAGGACACTTTCACTATTTCTAATATTCATCTTCGTTGTCCAAAATGTCACGGCTCGCAATATCGTGTTTCGCATTTTGATGTAACAGAAACTAATCCATATGGCGCAAAATGTATTTTTTGCAAAACCGTAATGGTAACCAATGAACGTTACAATTTAGCGACAATGCATCCTGTGCCATTTGTCAGAAATATCACAGCATCGCATATCGCATAGATATTTCGCCTGCCTCACGTAATCAATTAAGGACCGACTTATGACATCAAAAGTTTTGGTTTTTTTCAACTCTCAGCCAGTCAAAGCTGTTGACAGAAATGCCAGCGATAAGACCGTTGATTGTGAATACCCTAACGGCGAGAAAGCGACCCTAAATATTATGCACGCAGGCGTTCACTCACTCACTGGTGATCATCTGGAGATTCGTGTCGCTACTGACCGACAGCTTTCATCGGATGACATTATGACCGCGGCCCAGAAATTTATCTAAACCGGCTGTTCACGTGCTGCCTCATCTCCGATTCTAAGCCCCAGAATTTGCTGGTTGTTTGCGATTTGTCTGCCAGCAAAAATACGGGGTTAGCGTATTGACGAGAACGTCACAGGGCGCATCCGGTGAATCTGATAATGAATACAACACTCGTTCCGCCTGAGAGCGTGTGAAAAGTTTACTGATTACCTAAATTCTCACCTGACAGATCAATGCTATTCATTTGCATGATCAGTTCTGCCATCGTTCTGGCGTCCATTTTTTCCATAACTCGTGAGCGGTGAACTTCCACCGTGCGCAATGCAATATTCATCTGCGAGGCGATATCCTTATTCATCATGCCTGCGGCTACGTAATGCGCCACGGCTTTTTCTTTGGGTGTCAGTTGGCCGTAACGCTGTTTAAGCTCCTGTATTTTCGCCAGACGCTCAGAGTGTTCGTAGCCTTTACTGATGGCCTCTTTTAGGGCATCAAGCGCGACAGGTTTTTGTAAAAAATCGACGGCACCCGACTGGATCTCTTTTACCGCCATTGGGATATCGCCATGGCCTGTCAGGAAAATAACGGCAAGGGTGCTGTTATCGTGACGCATAGCCTGAAACAGGCGATGCCCGTCCATGCCAGGCATCCGCATATCCAACAGCGCGACGCCCGTATCTTTAAGCGCGGCTTCGTGCAGAAAGCGCTCACTTTGGTTCCAGCACTGAACGGTGTATCCCAGGCTTTCCAGTAAAAAAGAGCATGAGCGGGTCACCGCTTCGTCATCATCCACTAAATGAATCATTTAAATCTTCTGTGTTATTGGTCTGTCGGAAAGGTCAGGGCCACGAGTAAACCATAACGCCCATCCGGGGCGCTGTGATTATTCACACTAATCTCACCATTGACGCTGCGCAGAAGACGCTGGCAAATGACGAGTCCCAGCCCCATCCCCCCTTTTTTGGTGGAGTGAAAAGGGCGAAACAGCGCCGAGAGCTGTTCCACTGACAGGCCGCCCGCGTTGTCCAGTAGCGTAATCTGCTGCTGTTGACCAACACGTTCCTCCGTTACCCAAAGGCGTGTGGCGCCTGCCTGGACCGCATTCAAAATGATATTTGCCAGTACCTGCTCCAGCAGGACCGGTGGCAGAGAAAGCGGCATAGGGCGCTTGATGTTTATCTCAACGAGCAGGTCGGGTGACGCTTTATCAAGCTGCAAAAGTCTGAGTACGTGTCGGAGCGTATCTGCGACATCACAGGGCGCATTTTCACTTTGCTGCTGCGGACTCGCCCATTCCCGTAAATGTTTGATGATAAGTCCACAACGTTCGGCCTGAGCATCGATGTGGTGTAGCGCCTCTTCTACGGCCTCTCTCTTTTCCGGCTGCGGGAGATAATTAAGCCCTCCCTGCGCATACATGCGGATTGCCGATAGCGGCTGGTTAAGCTCGTGTGCAAAACCGGAGGCCATCTCACCCAGTACGCTCATCTGTCGGGCCTGCTCCAGCGTCTGCTGTTGGGCGCGCAGCCGGGCGTTTGCCTGCTCCAGCGCTTTACCGCGCCGGTTTACCAGCACCATCACCCAACCATAATTGGCAACGAACAGCACTCCCAGCACAAGGATCAGCCCAATCATTAGCCTGTGCTGGCTCAGCCAGGCGATCAGGGTTTGCCCGATCCGCTGCTGCTCCGGGTGGCGGTTAAGTTCGCGAAGCAGGGCTTCGGTATCGCTGGTTGAGGCGGGTGCGCCCCAGCGCCAGGTACCGCTCTGGGGTGCCGTCAGCAACGCCTTTGCGACGGCATCGGCAACCCGGTCACCCACGCCGGGCAGGGCAGCGAACGACCAGTCAGGATAGAGTGCGGTACTGGTCAGACAGGGAAATGCGGACGGTTTTTGAAGCAGAACCCGAAAGGTGTTTTTCGCAATAAGACCTTCCGCGTCCATGTCTTCCAACAGGCACACGGGAACGATGGCAGCCTGAATGGCATCTTCGCGCAGCAAATAGAGCAGCGCATCGGCCGGAAAGCCCAAAAATCTCACCTTCACCTGATCGTCCACGCGTAACCCCGCATCCAGCAGTTCACGGTAACCCAGCAGATAGCCGCCAAAGGCCTGCGAATCGACTGCGCCCAGGGTTTGTCCGGCCAGATCCCGCGCGTGGGTGATGGGGCTATCACGGCGAACCAGAATGGCGCTGCCGGTGGCCATGCTCTCCCCGGCGGCCCCTTTCCCGGATCGTAGCGATGCCAGCCAGCGCAAATGATAGTGGCTATTTAGCTGCACAAACTGCGCCTGATTGGTGATGACAAACTGGACGCTTCCTGCGTTTACCGCCTCGCGCATCGCGTTGAGATCAAGGGGGAGCAGCCGAAAATGGGCATCCGCTACGGTGTCGTTAAGCGAGTCAATAAGCGGCTGCCAGTGACGTTGAGTTGCCGCTTCACCGCGCAATGCCAGGATGCCGATGGTCCAGTCAGCGGCGAGAAGAGGGGCGCTAAACCCGACGATAAACAGGCATAACAGGATTTTTGCGATGCGATCCATGCGACAAATGCCCCTTTTCGTTTGCGGTAGATCAAGCCCGCTTCGTTTATGTGGTTAACCACAATAGAGGGCGACCCGGCGGGATTTTTAGACTGTAACTAATCACATTTGGTTAGGTAATTCCATCCCTAATCTTTTCCTTAGCCGCGCACTGACTGGAGATCACTATGGACATCAGTAAGCGACATTTTTTGCAGCAATTGGGTGTTGTCACCGCCGGGGCATCACTGATACCGCTGGCGCAGGCGAGTCTCTCATTAAAGCCTGAACGGCACGAAGGCTCCGACAAGCAGCGTTACGCCATGCTTATTGATTTGCGCCGTTGCATTGGCTGCCAGTCCTGCACGGTGAGCTGTACCATAGAAAACCAGACCCCGCAGGGTGCTTTCCGCACCACGGTGAACCAGTATCAGGTGAAGCTCGCCGACAGCGACGAGGTGACCAACGTGTTGCTGCCGCGTCTGTGTAACCATTGTGACGATCCGCCCTGTGTGCCGGTTTGCCCGGTGCAGGCCACCTTTCAACGCAAGGACGGGATTGTGGTTATCGACAACACCCGCTGCGTGGGATGTGCCTACTGTGTGCAGGCCTGCCCGTATGATGCCCGCTTTATTAATCACACGACCCAGACGGCGGATAAATGCACCTTTTGCGCACACCGACTGGAGGTTGGGCTGCTCCCTGCCTGTGTGGAATCCTGCGTGGGTGGCGCGCGGATTATTGGCGATTTACACGATCCCAACAGTACGATCAGCACGCTGCTGGCGGCGCACCGGGACGAGATAAAAGTCCTCAAACCGGAGAATAACACCCACCCGCATGTCTTTTATCTGGGGCTCGATGACGCCTTTGTCTCCCCGTTGCAGGGGCGTGCGCAGCCCGCACTCTGGCAGGAGGTGGAAATATGTCACCCATGATCATTGACGAGGTACTGGCTCAGCCGCAGGACATTACCTGGCTTCCCTGGGCCGTACAGTATTTTTTCTTTATCGGTATCGCCTCGTGCGCGGTGCTGCTGGCCTGCGCGGCACGCTGGTCTCAGCATCGGTATCGCGAAGCGTTCGAGCGAATTTGCCTGTTCCTCGCTTTAACCTGCGGAATTGTCGCGCCGCTGGCGTTAACTGCCGATCTGCATCAGACCGCCCGTTTCTGGCACTTTTATGCCTGGCCGACGCCCTGGTCATGGATGCCCTGGGGCGCGCTGTTTTTGCCGCTGTTTACCGTGTTTGTTGGGCTGTGGTTTTTGCTTTTCCATCTGCGCGTGGTCACGGAACGCTTTACACCGTTGATGCGCTGGATTGCTCTCGCCGCGGCGCTGACGGCGGTCGGCTTGCTGCTCTATACCGGACGCGAAGTTTCGGTCGTGCAGGCCAGACCGATATGGTTCAGCTATGGGTATCCGCTGGTGATGTTTATAAGTGCGATAAGTGCGCTGCTGGCACTCCTCAGCCTGGCCCTGCATAAGCATCGCTATTGCGGCAAATTGCTGGCGAAAGGGCAGGTGGTAACGCTACTGCTGCTCGGGGCCGTGGCGCTGGTATGGCTGCTGGGGGATACGTTGTCGGGCGAGGCCCTCCGCCAGCAGTGGCGGCTTGCTACGGATATCCGTTTTTACATGCTGGTGATGATGACGTTGTGGGGTGTCGTAGTGGTACTGGCGCTCGCTGCGAACCGCTACGACTTTCCGTTATCACTGACACTGGCGAGCACGCTGCTGGTGGCGGCACTGTGCTGGACGTTGCGCTGGGCGCTGCTGATTGGCGGGCAAACGGTCCCGAAATACAACGCCCTGATTAACGACTACCACCTTCCCCCTGGGACCGACGGTCTGCTGGCCATTATTGGCACCTTCGGGCTGTGGTTCGCGCTCATGATAACCATCAGGGAATGCGTCAACTGGCTTTCAAGGAGGTTTCGTCATGTCTGAATTATCACGCCGTCAATGGCTAAAAATTGGGGTAGCTGTAGGGGGCTTTGCCGCGTTCGGTTTGAGCTATCGTGAGGTTGCAAAACGGGCCGTGGACGGGCTGGTCAATGGCACATCCGGGAAGGTGACGCGGGACAGGATCCACGGCAACGCTCTTGTTCCGGAAGGTAGCGCACATAGCGGCTGGCAGAGTAACCCCGATCAGGCGGTCTCCATGACCCAGTGTTTTGGATGCTGGACGCTGTGCGGCATTCGCGTGCGTGTGAACAGAGCAGAGAATAAAGTCCTACGCATCGCCGGAAACCCATGGCACCCGCTGTCACACGAGACGCCTTTTGACAGCATGATGCCGTTTTCCGAAGCGCTGCAAAAGATGGCGGGGGAAAGCGGGCTTGAATCGCGATCTACCGCCTGCGCGCGCGGCGCCACTCTGCTGGAGAGCCTGAACAGCCCGCTGCGTATCCTTACGCCGATGAAACGCGCCGGAAAGCGCGGGGAAGGCAAGTGGCAGCGCATCAGCTTTGAGCAATTGGTTAAAGAGGTGGTGGAGGGCGGTAATCTGTTTGGCGAAGGCCACGTCGACGGGCTGCGTACCATTCGTGATCTCAACACGCCCGTTGATGCGAAACATCCCGACTATGGCCCGAAGGCCAACCAGTTGCTGGTTACCAACACCAGCGATGAAGGTAGGGATGGCTTCCTGCGCCGTTTTGCGCTGAACAGTTTTGGCTCAAAGAACTTTGGCGCGCACGGTGCCTACTGTGGACTCTCTTATCGCGCCGGTTCTGGTGCGCTGATGGGCGATCTGGATAAAAATCCCCACGTTAAACCCGATTGGGAAAACGTCGAGTTTGCCCTTTTTATGGGGACATCTCCCGCACAATCCGGGAACCCCTTCAAACGCCAGGCGAGACAGCTTGCCAGCGCCCGCTTACGTAAAAGCTTTAACTACGTTGTGGTGTCTCCCGCGCTGCCCCTGACCACGGTACTGGCTGATGACCATGGCCACTGGTTGCCGATAAAACCGGGGACCGATTCTGCGCTGGCGATGGCTATGATCCGCTGGATTATTGATAACGAACGCTATGTGGCCGCGTACCTGATGCTGACCAGCCGGGAAGCGATGACGCGCGCCGGAGAAAAAAGCTGGAGCAATGCCACCTGGCTGGTTATTACCGATGAACACCATCCGCTGAGCGGACAGCACCTGAGCGTAACCCATCTCAATGGCGGCGACGGGCAGGCAGATGAACCGCTGGTGGTGAACGAGGCGGGAGAGCTGGTACCCGTCAGCCAGTGCGATCGCGGGACGTTGCGGGTATCGCAGACGGTCACGCTGCACGATGGCGCTACGGTTACGGTGAAAAGTAGCTTTCAATGCCTGACTGAATCGGCCCACCGTTTCACGCTGGAGCAATACAGCATGGAATGCGGCGTGCCGGTTAAACAGATTCATGCGCTGGCGAAAGCGTTTACCGATCACGGGCGTAAGGCAGCGGTGGTGACCCATGGCGGGATGATGTCCGGCAACGGTTTTTATAATGCCTGGGCGGTGATGATGCTCAATGTGCTGCTGGGCAATATGAGTCTGAGTGGCGGCGTATTTGTTGGTGGGGGTAAATTCAACGGCGAGATTAACGGGCCGTGCTACAACATCGAACAATTTCCCGGCAAGATCGCGCCTAAAGGGCTCAATATCGCTCGCAGTAAAGCCGACTACGCCAAATCCGATGAGTATCAGGCAAAAGTTGCCGTCGGTCAGTCACCGTGGCCCGCCAATGCGCCGTGGTACCCGTTTGTTGCCGGGCAACTGACAGAACTTTTACCCTCCGCGCTGGAGGGCTATCCCTATCCATTAAAAGCGTGGATTTCAAATATGACCAATCCGCTGTACGGCGTGCCCGGTCTGCGCACGGTCATTGAAGAGCGGCTAAAAGATCCGCAACGTCTGCCGCTGTTTATCGCCATCGATGCTTTTATGAATGAGACCACTGCGCTGGCGGATTATATCGTGCCGGATACCCATAACTTTGAAAGCTGGGGATTCAGCGCTCCCTGGGGGGGCGTGGCGAGTAAAACCGCAACGGCGCGCTGGCCTGTTGTCGCTCCCGCGACCGCCAAAACGCTACAGGGTGACCCGGTATCCATGGAATCCTTCTGTATTGCGGTGGCTAAACGAATGCAGTTGCCGGGATTTGGCGAGAAAGCGATACCGGATGCGCAAGGGGTGATGCATGACCTGAATCGCGCGGAGGATTACTACCTGCGCGTGGCGGCCAATATTGCTTTTGCCGGGCAGAAACCGCTGCCGCCGGCTGGCGAGCAGGATGTGGCGCTGTCCGGCGTTGAGCGCATATTTCCGGCAATAAAGCGTACGTTGAAATCAGAAGAGGCATTGCCCGTTGCCTTTCTCTACAGCCGGGGAGGGCGTTTTGCGCCCGATGCCTCAGGGCGTAAAGAGGGGATGGTCGGCGGTGAATGGGCCAGGCCGCTGCAGATCTGGAACGCCCAGGTGGCGGCCTTCAGATATGCCATGACCGGCGAGCGATTCAGCGGCTGCCCGACCTGGTATCCCGCGCGGTTGTCCGATGGGCGGGCGCTGGATGAGGTCTTCCCGCAGACAACATGGCCGATGAAACTGATGTCTTTTAAATCAAACCTGATGAGTAGCTCCACGACAGTTGTGGAGCGGCTGCATCACGTTAAGCCGATGGGGCTGGTGGCTATTCATCCCGACGATGGCAAACGTTTTGGGTTACAGCATGGCGACAAGGCAAAGATAACGACGCCGGGAGGCAGTGTGGAGGCGCGGGTGAGTTTGCTCTCAGGCGTGATGCCGGGTGTGATTGCTATGGAACATGGGTATGGACATACGGAGATGGGGGCGCGTCAGCACTGGCTTGACGGTGAACCGCTGGCGCATAAAAGCCAGATAGCATCCGGCGTCAATCTCAACGATTTGGGTTTTGCCGATCCCACCCGCAAGGTGCCCGGCCCCTGGCTTGACTGGGTAACCGGGTCGTCCGTGCGTCAGGGACTACCGGCTTTTATTAAAAAAGTATGATGGAAGCTGGCCCCGGTGCGGGGCCAGCGTTTAGCGTGTTGTAGACATTCCCCTCGCAACACCGTCATTACATTGAAAAAAATATGTGACGGATTTCTCTCTTTTTAATTTTTTTTAAGAAAGCTAACCATCTGATTCCCACTATTTTTATGTGCTTTTCTGCCGATTGGTAAAAAAATGTAAGAGTAAAGTAAATTTTTTAGCTGCCGATAGGATCGTGTTGCGGGTTTTTAAGGCAAATACCTTCGGGCCTAAGGGGAGTGATTATGTCGTGGTGGAAAGTCTTTTCTGGAAAAAAAACGATCATAAATTCAACGGCAGCCCCTGAACCCCGGCGCTTGTTGCTGCAGGCGCTGGAGCCCAGAATGATGTTTGATGGTGTTGCCGTCAGCGCAACTACCGCGACCGCTGATGCCACTCACACCGATACGGCATCGCATACCACGGCATCCGTGAGTGTGGCGCATACGGACACCACCACAGCGGCGGCGACCACAACAGCCGAAACCAGCAAAACCACATCTGGCACCACTGCCGTCACATCCAGTTCAACGTCTTCTGCATCCAACACAACAACACAGGACACCAGTAAAACCTCTGCTGCCAGCGTTGTATCCGGCACGAGCAGTGCCAGCGGGCCACAGGTCGTATTTGTGGAGTCGGATGTGAAGGATTATCAATCTCTGATCAATCAATTACCGTCCGGTTATGAAGTGGTCGTGCTGGACAGTTCAAAAGATGGTCTGGCGCAAATCGCCGCCTGGGCCAGTACCCATAGTGGCTACAGTGCGATGCATATTCTTTCACATGGTGAAAAGAATGACCTGATGCTGGGAACGGTGGCGCTGAACAGCGCCAATATAGCGAATTACGAAAGTGAACTGGCGACCATCGGCCAGGCGCTGAGCGCCGATGGCGATATTTTATTGTATGGCTGTAGTATTGCGCAGGGCAGTGACGGTGCCGCATTGATTGGCGCTTTGGCTAAGGACACACAACATGCCGTCGCGGGTTCTACGGATCCCACCGGTGCCGCAGCACTGGGCGGTAACTGGACACTCGAATACAGCACCGATAAGTTACATGTCGCGGCCCTGGATTTAGTGGGCTACGATGGCCTCCTTACCCATCCTACGTCAGGAACAACGCTCTTTGACTCCCTCGATGGCTCTTTAACGGTCATCCCCAATGGCCAGTCATCGATAACGGCGCCTAATTACATGGGGTGGGACTTTACCATGCAGATGAATTCACCATCTGATGGTCAGAACGAAATGATCCTTGTGGAAAAAGATGGTTCCAGTTCAGTGGAAACCGTCGATGCTTTGAGCGATGGTTCTAAGCAAATCACCTACTTTTCGGTTAAACCCAACGATGGTTCTTTGTTTACGCTGAATTCTATTGGCGTGGTGGTTAATGGCTATGATTCCGGTTTTAGCGGGGGAACCGTTACGTTAACCGGTTATCTGAATGGTTCTGCGGTCAGCAGTGCAACGTTAACATTGAATGTTAGTGACATAAACAACAGTGGCAATCTTGTCACATTTAATGTCTCATCTAATTCTGCTTTTCAGGACATTGATTCCTTTCGCGTTACGGCGGCAAATGGCCATACTATTACAGGCTTAATTGGTATTGGCGCGATTAACGCCACTAACTTCCATTTCCCAGGCCCGGTATTAACGACAAGTGGTGGTAGCACAGCATACAGCAGCGGTACTGGAAACGCTGTCGCCATCGATAGCGGTATCACGCTAACCGATACCGCCGCCTCTACGCTGACCAGCGCGACAATTGCCATCACCGGAAACTTTCACAGTGGCGAAGATGTGCTGGCCTTTAGTAATACTAATACCACGACGTACGGCAATATTATCGGTTCTTATAACAGTGCAACGGGCCTGCTGACATTAACCTCTTCTGGCAGCACGGCTACGACAGCGCAGTGGCAGGCAGCGCTGAAAGCGGTGACTTATCAGGACAGCTCTCTGTCGCCAAATACCAGTTCCCGAACACTCTCTTTCACCATTACCGATGCTTCCAGTAATACCAGTAGCACCGTAACGCGTATTGTCACCGTTGCTGCAGATGTCGCGCCTGCTATCAGCAATCTTAATGGCGATAGCGGGACATTTTATGCAGGCGGGACGGCAGTGCATCTGGACAGCGGAACCGCTGCAACGGTCACCGATAGCGATACGACCAGTTTCAATGGCGGAAACCTGACAGTACAAATCACCGCTAACGGCCATAGCGCAGAAGATGTTCTGGGTATCGATACCAGTGGTACGGTGACCGCCAGTAATGGCACGACCGCAGGCAGTGTTATCTCTGTTGGCGGCGTCGCTATCGGGAGTATTGCCACCAACGGTGATGGGATAAACGGCGATAATCTGAGTATTACCTTTAACGCGAATGCGACAGCCAGCCGTGTCACGACACTGGTTGATGCCCTGACCTATTACAATAGCGCCACCACGCCGACAACGGGAAACCGTACAATACAAGTGGTGGTGAATGATGGACGTGGGCAGACCAGCAGTGCATCCAGTGTCACCATTGCTATGAACAATAATGCCCTGGTTACCACCAGCGGCGGCAGTGCCGCTTTTACCTCCGGGGATAATAGCGTTTCAACACCAGTGGTTATCGATAGTGGGCTGAGTATTGTTGATCATGCCAGCAGTACGCTGGCGTCCGGCACGGTATCCATTACCTCGAATTTTCATAGTGGCGAAGACGTTCTGTCATTCACCAATACCAACACGACAACCTATGGCAATATTGTCGCTTCCTATAATGCGGCAACCGGTGTTTTAACACTGACCTCCAGTGGCGCGACGGCGACGATTGCGCAGTGGCAGGCGGCGATGCGGGCGGTCACCTGGACGGATACCGCCGTGACGCCCAATACAGCCACCCGTACTATCAGTTTCCAGGTCACTGATGGCAGCAGCAACAGTAGCCCGGTCGCCACCCGGACGGTCACGGTAACGGCTGTCGATCAGACACCGATAGTGAGCACCAGCGGCGGCAGCGCAGCCTTTACCGCTGGTGATAATACCGCGCCGACGCCAGTGGTTGTTGATAACGGCCTGACCTTAGCAGACCTGGACAATACGACATTCGCTTCGGCAACCGTGGCTATTACCGGCAATTTCCATAGCGGTGAGGATGCACTCGCATTCACCAATAATAATGCCGGGATATATGGCAATATTGTCGGCAGTTATAATAGCGCGACCGGTATATTGACTTTATCGTCAAGCGGGGCGACGGCAACAGTTGCCCAGTGGCAGGCGGCATTACGGGCGGTTACCTGGACAGATTTAGCGGTGACACCGAACACGGCGACCCGGACGGTGGGCTTTACCGTTAATGACGGGACGAAAAACAGCGCTGTAGCGACACGGCAGATAACCGTTACTGCGACAGATCAGACGCCGATACTGACGACCAGTGGCGGCAGTGTTGCCTTTACTGCCGGGGATAACACCCCCTCGACGCCCGTTGTCATCGACAGCGCTCTCACGATCTCCGATATCGATAACACCACACTTGCCAGCGCTACCGTCGCCATTACCGGCAACTTCCACTCCACAGAGGATGTATTGGCCTTTACCAATACCAGCGGCACGACATTTGGCAATATCGTCGCCAGTTATAATAGCGGCACGGGGGTATTAACGCTGACGTCCGCTGGCGCTACCGCGACCCTTAGCCAGTGGCAGGCTGCGTTACGGTCCGTGACCTGGACAGATACGGCAATCACCCCTAATACCGCGACAAGAACCATCAGCTTTAGTGTCAACGATGGCACGAAAACCAGTACCGCTGCGACACGAAACGTGACGGTTGCCAGTACGGATCAAAGCCCTATTGCAACAACATCTGGCCCTGGTACCACGTATCCGTTGGGAGCGTCTGGTACGCCCATTGCGGTGGACAGCGGTCTGACATTATCAGACCTGGATAACGCCACGTTTTCCAGCGCTACCGTCGCCATTACCGGCAACTTCCACTCCGCAGAGGATGTATTGGCCTTTACCAATACCAGCGGCGCGACATTTGGCAATATCGTTGCCAGTTATAATGGCGGCACCGGAGTATTAACGCTGACGTCTGCTGGCGCTACCGCGACCCTTAGCCAGTGGCAGTCGGCATTACGGGCGGTGACCTGGGCTGATGGGGCCACAACTCCCAATACAGCAACCCGGGTTATCAGTATCACGGTGAACGACGGAATCAAAAACAGTGCGACCGTAACGCGCTCTATCGCTATGTCAATTCCCGTACCGTCTGTCACTGGGATCACGGCCGCCAGCGATACGGGGAGCAGCGCTTCCGATGGCATAACCCGCAATGCACAGCCAACGTTTATCGGCACGGCCCAGGCTGGAAGTACCGTGACTGTGTATGTCGATACTGTTTCAGTGGGCACCACAACGGCGGATGGCAGTGGCGCCTGGTCATTTACCCCTTCCAGTGCGTTGAGTGAGGGCAGCCATGCGGTTAGCGCGATGGCTACGCTCGGTAGCGTGAACAGTGTGGTTTCCGCTAATGCATCGGTAGTGATTGACACCACCGCCCCGGCGATCCCGACAGGGATTGCGCTCACCGCAGCCACCGATACCGGCGTGAGCGCCAGTGACGGGGTGACCAATAATCCCCAGCCGACCCTCACGGGGGCAGCCACCGCGGGCAGCCTGGTGACGGTCTATATCGACGGAACGGCGGTCGGCACCACCACCGCGGACGGCAGCGGGGTCTGGCAGTACAACGTTGCGGCACCTCTGGCCGATGGCGCGCATACGGTGAGCGCCACCGCAACGGATACCGCCGGTAACGTCAGTGCCGCGGCAACGCCCCGGAGCTTTACGGTGGACACCGCCGCCCCGGCGATCCCGACAGGCATTGCGCTGACCGCAGCCACCGATACCGGCGTGAGCGCCAGTGACGGGGTGACCAATAATCCCC
>OKPX01000121.1_pt1 | contig 52247 bp, 64 predicted proteins | sample 1613911 | NCBI WGS metagenome assembly OKPX01 (sample SAMN04436892, study PRJEB24849) | human gut metagenome | biome: human gut; feature: NICU; material: stool | host: Homo sapiens | place: USA: Saint Louis, MO | collected 2012-02-03 | reverse complement strand
GGACCTTTCCAACCAGGCGTCGCCTTCACGCCGAAAATGTTAAAACTCGGCGCACCGTTTTCACGGGTGATTTGTCGCTGGCCCCACCCCGATTCCAGCGCGGCCTGCGCCAGGATCAGATGGTGAGGAACCCCGCTTTGCTCACTGGCAAGACGAGCAGGCAGGGAAAGTTGAGCCAGGAAGTCTTTACTGTCACCGCTCAGCGGCTCGTCACTCGTTTCCGGCGCTTTCGGCAGTGCCTTACGCACCATTTGCGTAATAGCCTGGCTTTGATAGGTGTTGATGGTTTCGGGATCGAATTTCATCGGCACCTGCTGCATCTGGTCACCCGCAGCAACCGGCGCCTGCCCGCCAGACATCTGTTGGACCATCATATCGGCCAGTCCTAGTCCCTTGCCTGCCGTCATCTGCTGGGCAATTTGTTGGTCATATAAGCTGGTGTACATCCGCGTGGAATCGCTACTGAAAATACCGTCTTTAGGCAGGGCTTCGCGCATGCTTTTCAGCATCATTTGCACGAACATCCCCTCTACCTGACGCGCCACAGGCCGCAGGTTAGTCTGCGGGTCCTGTCCGGCTTTGGTTTTCAGATCGTTAAGCGATTGCGCGTCCCATGCCGCGCTCGCCATCAAGCGGCTGTCAGTCAGCATTAGATGATCTCCAGCTTAGCCCGCAGGCAACCTGCGCTCTGCATTGATTGCAAAATGGACATCAGGTCAATAGGTGTTGCGCCCAGCGCGTTCAGTGCACGTACCACGCTATTCAGATTGGCGCTGGAACGAATACTTTGCAGGGAGCCGCCACTCTGACGCAGGTCAATCTGTGTCTGCGGCGTGACCACTGTCTGACCACCGCCAAACGGCGTGTTCGGCTGGCTGACATTGGCTGACTGGTTGACCGTGACCGAGAGGTTCCCCTGTGCCACGGCGCAGTTATCCAGCGTTACTTCGCGGTTCATAACAACAGAACCTGTACGGGAGTTGATAACAATTTTAGCGTCCTGCGGCGCGACACCCACCTCAAGGTTCTGGATATCCGCCAGCATGCGGACCTGCGAACTGCCGCCTTGCGGCACGCGGACCTGAACCGTACGGGCATCCAGCGCGGTTGCGCCACCCATGCCACGACGGTTGATGGTGTCAGCAATCTGCTGCGCCATCGTGAAGTCGTCCTGGTTCAATTGCAGGTTGATGGTGTTGCCATTGCCAAACTGGGAAGGCAACTCGCGTTCAATCACGGCACCGCCAGTGATACGTCCACCGTTAAGCTGGTTAACCGCCACGCTGCTGCCACCGGCGGATGCGCCTGCGCCACCGACCAGGATATTCCCCTGTGCCAGGGCATAGACCTGACTATCCACCCCTTTCAGTGGGGTCATCAGCAGCGTACCGCCACGCAGGCTTTTCGCGTTACCCATAGAGGAGACCACCACGTCGATGGTCTGCCCCTGGCGGCCAAACGCCGGAAGCTGGGCGGTAACCATGACCGCCGCAACGTTTTTGAGCTGCATGTTGGTGCCTGCCGGGACGGTGATCCCCATCTGCGACAACATGTTATTCAGGCTCTGAGTAGTGAATGGCGTTTGGGTGGTCTGGTCACCCGTTCCGTCAAGGCCAACCACTAAGCCATAACCAATTAAGGAGTTTTCACGTACGCCCTGTACACTGGTGAGGTCCCGGATGCGGTCGGCCTGGGCGACAAACGCCACCAGCACTAACGCTATTCCAGCCAGAAATCTAAACATAATTCACCCCGGTTACATCGGCGATAAGTTGAGGAAGAAACGCTGCAGCCAGCCCATATTCTGCGCTTCGTTAATGTAGCCGTTGCCGACGTACTCGATGCGCGCGTCCGCCACCTGTGTGGACGGAACCGTATTGCTGCCGCTGATGGTGCGTGGGTTCACAACACCTGAGAAGCGGATAAATTCAGTGCCCTGGTTGATGGCGATCTGTTTTTCACCCACCACGTGTAAATTGCCGTTGATCAGAACCTGATCGACCGTAACGGTCAACGTGCCGCTAAATGTATTGCTGGCGTTAGCGCCGCCTTTGCCGTTAAACGAGTTGCTACCCGCGCTCGTCAGGTCTGCACGTGCATTGCCGAACAAGCCTTCCAGATAGCGAGGCGTAGTATCCATTGAGAAACTGCTTTTGCCATCGCGGCTGGCATTCGCTGATGAACTCTTACTGGCACTCACGTTTTCTTGCAGCACCAGCGTCAATGTATCCCCAACGTTACGCGGGCGACGGTCTTCAAACAGCGGCTGGTAGCCATAGTTGATAGGCTGCGCAGTCTGGTAAATAGAGCCATTGACGACCGGAACAGGTCCCGGTAGCGGTTGAGCGGTCGTTGCGCCCTGCACCAGCGGTGTTGAGGGAACCCAGGCACATCCGTTCAACATCAGTGCCAGTAAAGCTAACAGGGGGTAGCGGCCCGCGGCGTTTTTTTGCATTACATTCATCTTCGAAATCAGGGTTCCGGTGCAGCCTGCGCCGCACCGGATAACGCCTTAGAGTTGCGACAGTTTCTGCAGCATCTGATCGGTGGTCGATACCGCTTTGCTGTTAATTTCATAAGCGCGCTGAACCTGGATCATGTTCACCAGTTCTTCCGCTACGTTTACGTTCGAGGTTTCCACATACCCCTGATACAGCAGACCTGCCCCGTTCAGCCCCGGCGTGGTGGTGTTCGGCGTGCCGGAAGACTGTGTTTCGAGGTAAAGGTTTTCACCGATACTTTCCAGACCGGTGTCGTTCATAAAGGTTGTCAGGTTAAGCTGCCCCACCTGCACAGGCGCTGTCGCCCCCTGCTGCGTGGCACTGACCACACCGTCACGCCCAATGGTGATACTCAGGGTGTTAGCCGGAATGGTAATAGCAGGCTGAACCTGGAAGCCGCCCGACGTTACCAACTGGCCATTCTGGTCAACCTGGAATGAACCATCACGGGTATAAGCAGAGGTGCCGTCCGGCAGCAGGACCTGGAAAAAGCCCTCGCCTTTGATAGCCACATCTTTGCTGTTGTTTGTCTGGGAGAGGTTACCCTGGCTATGCAGACGTTCGGTGGCCACCGGGCGAACACCGGTACCAATCTGCAGGCCAGAAGGTAGCGTGGTCTGTTCAGAAGATTGCGCACCAGGCTGACGAATCGTCTGGTAAAGCAGATCTTCAAATACCGCGCGCTGACGCTTGAAACCATTGGTACTGACGTTCGCCAGGTTGTTGGCGATAACGTCCATATTGGTTTGCTGGGCGTCGAGGCCGGTTTTAGCGATCCATAATGAACCTATCATAGGAAATCCTGTTTATTAGCTCATGGACAGTAACTGGTTGGCACGCTGCTCATTCTCATCAACGTTACCAATAACTTTCATTTGCATTTCAAAGCGGCGCGCGCTGGCGATCATATCGGCCATTGCCGCCATAGGTTTAACGTTACTGCCTTCCAGCACACCTGACATGACGCGGATGTTTGGGTCCGGCTGTAACGTCTGGCCACGCGTGGCTTGCGCGCTTTGGCTGACGCGGAAAAGACCGTCATCACCACGCACCACTTCACTGCCGTTCGCTTTCACCAGTTTCAGTTTACCAATCGGGGAGACCGTGTTCGGCGGATCACCGGCGGTCAGGGCGGAAATGGTCCCGTCCGCGGCAATGGTGACCTGTGAACCTTCCGGAACAGCAATCGGCCCGTTCTCACCCATGACCGGATGCCCCTGAATGGTCAGTTGCCCGGTCGGTGTGACCTGAATGTTACCGTTACGGGTATACCCTTCGGAACCATCCGCGCTCTGCACCGCCAGCCAGCCATCCTGTTGCAGGGCAACATCCAGTGGGCGTGACGTGTAGTTCAGATCGCCTGGCGTCATATCAGCGCCAGGTGTGGTCTCGGCGACCAGTGTACGGGTCGGCAGCGACAACCCTTCTACCGGTACCGCACGCAGCGCACTAAGCTGCGCACGAAAACCCGGTGTTGAAGCGTTGGCCAGGTTGCTGGCGGTGACAGACTGCTGGTTCAGCGTCTGACTTGCCGCACCCATCGCTGTGTATATTGCGTGATCCATTAGACCATCCCGTCAGCCGATTAACGCAGGTTAACCAGCGTGTTAAGGATCTGATCCTGGGTTTTGATGGTCTGCGCATTCGACTGATAGTTACGCTGCGCGACGATCATATTGACCAGTTCTTTACTCAGATCCACGTTAGAGGCTTCGAGTGCGCCGTTGGTCAGCGAACCGAAGTTACCCGTACCTGCCGTACCCAACAGCGCCACGCCAGATTTGTTAGTGGCAGACCATACGTTATCACCCTCAGATTTCAGGCCTTCGTTGTTGGCGAAGTTCGCCAGGACAATCTGACCCAGCACCTGTTTCTGTTCGTTGGAGTAGGAACCCACAACGGTACCGTCATCGTTAATGGTGTAGCTCACCATTGAACCCGGCTTGTAGCCGTTCTGCGAGGTGCTCACGACGGCGCTAGTAGTGTTCTGCTGCATGGAGTTCAGGAAACTCAGGGAGAATGTCGCCGCTGTAGCGCCGTTAAGCGTACCGGAAGTGACAGTAATGGCAGGGTTCGTATTCGCCGTCGTGGACAGATCGTAGTTACCGGTCGTGGTATTAAAGGTGTAGTTGTATACACCTTGCAGGCTACCGTTCTGATTAAAGACCATCTGCGCCGCTTTGGTCGCCGTAGAGCCCGTTACGCTGGAATCCTGCGTGTAGACATCCCATGTATTGTTATTTGTTGCGCTTTTGACATAAAACACGTTCATGTCGTGGGCGTTACCCTGGCTGTCGTAAACGGTGATCGGCCCTTTTAAGTTGTAGCTGTCAGCATTAGTCGGGTCGAACGTGGTCACTGTCGGCGTCTTAGAAGACGAGTTCAGGTTAACCGGCATCGTTGCGGTGGTGGTGATTTGTGCCGACATCAGCGTCGTTGGGATATTAATCCCCGTTGGGTTAGCGCCCGACTGGATGGTCGGAGGCGTACCGCTTGCCGGAAAACCCGTTACTTGCAGACCCTGCATGTTTACCAGGTTGCGGTTTTCATCCAGCGTGAACTGACCGTTACGGCTGTAATAAACAGAACCGTTGGTATCAACGAGGCGGAAGAAGCCATTCTGGCTAATCGCGACATCAAGGCCACGTCCCGTATTGGTGGTGGTACCGTCGTTAAAGTCCTGGGTAACGCCCGCGACTTTAACACCCAGACCTACTTTAGAACCCGCAAACATGTCAGCGAAGGACGCAGTACTGGATTTAAAGCCATACGTAGCGGAGTTGGCGATGTTGTTACCAATAAGATCGAGGTTGGTGGCCGCAGCATTCAGACCGCTGACCGCTTGTGAAAAGGCCATGACTTACTCCTGATAAGTGTTAAGGCTTAAATAATCTGCCGAACTTCGTTGAGCGTAGTGGTGCCGTAGGTACCTAAATCTAACTTGTTGCCTGATTCCGACAGCGTTACCCCCTGAACCAGAGCGTATTGCAGCGGCTGAGCAACCAGTTGCGTAGTGCCTGAACTGGCGGCGATAGAAACTTTATAAGAGCCATCTGGAGCGGTGGTGCCGTCCGAAAGCTTTCCATCCCAACTGAAGGTATGGACGCCAGCGGTCAGCGGCCCCAGGTTGACGGTCTGTACCACGGTGCCGTCTTTGCTGGTGATGGTCGCGGTCGCTTTATCTGCGGCCTGGGTCAGTTCAACACCAAACGGCGTTGTGGTTGAGCTGCCAGCCAGAATCGTCGTACCTTCAATCATTACACCGTGACCTACCAGATTGCTGGCCTGCAGCGCCTGGCTGTTATCGATCTGCCCGGAGATAGATCCCAGGGTGGTGTTCAGTTTTTCAATCCCGTTCAGCGTACTGATCTGCGCAAGCTGTGAGGTCAGTTCGTTGTTCTGAAGCGGATTGGTTGGGTCCTGGTTTTTTAACTGTGCGACCAACAGGGTCAGGAAGCTGCTCTGTAGGTCTGACGCGCTACTCGTAGTCAGTTGAGACGAGCTGCTACTGCTGCTGGTGGAGCTGACACTACTGCTGGACGTGTCGTTCACATTTACGGCGATAGACATTTATGTCTCCTTTTACTGGCCGAGAGTAAGCGTTTTGAGCATCATATTTTTAACGGTGTTGAGCACCTCCACGTTCGCCTGATAGCTGCGAGATGCGGACATGCTGTTCACCATTTCCCCAACAACATCAACGTTAGGCATTTTGACGTAGCCCTTCGCATCCGCCAGCGGGTTGCCGGGTTCATAAACCAGCTTGTCGGGTGCCTGGCTTTCAACAACGCCAGCCACTTTTACGCCACCCGTTGCCTGGCCTGGTGCAGCATCCACCTGGAAAACGACTTGCTTAGCGCGATAAGGTTGACCGTCCGGTCCGGCAACGCTGTCGGCGTTCGCCAGGTTACTGGCAGCCACGTTCAGACGTTTGGACTGCGCGGCAAGCGCGGAGCCGGAGATATCAAAAATATTCAGCAATGCCATGGTTAGTTATTCCCCTGCAACACGGACATCATGCTTTTAATCTGCCCGCCCAGCACGGTCAGCCCTGTCTGATACTTAAGGCTGTTATCCGCAAACTGCGTACGCTCGCGATCCATATCCACGGTGTTGCCATCGGCAGATGGTTGATCCGGAATACGATAAAGCAGGTCTGGAGACGGGGTGGAAATGGCTTGCGCCGGAATATGGCGACTGGAAGTTAACGCCAGCGAGACGCCTGTGTTCTCTGCACGGCCACGTTCCATCACCTTTTTCAGTTCGCTGGAAAAATCCATATCACGCGCCTGATACCCCGGGGTATCGGCGTTCGCAATATTGGCGGCCAGGATTTCCTGGCGCTGCGCGCTCAGATTCAGTGCTTCTTGCTGGAACCGTAACGCGGCATCAAGTTTATCGAGCATGGCTTCCCCGCTGATGACAATTATTTAGTCAACAGCTTAAATCTCCTTACCCACGCCTTATCGACGGAATAAGCGCAAAATGCGTCGCTATTTATTGCGTTGATAGATTTGCGTGACGGGTAGAATCCTGTCATCTCTTCAACAAACAACAGGCAGGAGTCTGCGATGAACACGTTGAAAAGCGGTTTAGCCGCGGCATTGCTGTTTTTGATTTTAAGCCCGCAAGTGTTGGCGCAAGACTTAAAAGCGCAGCTCACCGCGTTTTTTGCACAACGACTGGCTGGCTTTAGTGACGAGGTGGTGGTAACAATACGTACGCCGAAAAATCTTTATCCCACCTGTGAGCAACCGGCTTTAAGTTTGACGGGCTACGCTCAGCTTTGGGGGAACGTCAATGTATTGACGAACTGCGGTAACGAAAAGCGCTATTTGCAGGTAAACGTCCAGGCGACGGGTAATTATGTTGTCGCCGCTCAGGCGATTGCCCGTGGTAGTGTACTGACGCCGGAAAGCGTTACGCTCAAACGCGGCAGGCTCGATCAGTTACCGCCGAAAACAATGCTCGATATTTCTCAGGCACAAGATGCCGTAAGCCTTCGCGATCTCTCACCCGATCAACCGGTTCAGCTATCGATGCTGCGCCAGGCCTGGCGAGTCAAAGCCGGCCAGCGAGTGATGGTTGTAGCCAATGGCGAAGGCTTTAGTGTCAATAGTGAAGGCCAGGCGCTGAACAATGCGGCGGTGTCGCAAAGTGCCCGGGTACGCATGTCTTCAGGGCAAATTGTAAGTGGAATTGTCGGCGCTGATGGGAATATTCTGATTAACCTATAATCTTTTTAAAGAATTCGCGGCATCTGCCGATAAATAAGCAACGACTGAAGATGGCAGACCCAAAACGCCGGAAAACCTCTATGAGGACAAAACATTATGAGCATTGATCGTACATCGCCTTTAAAGCCGGTTAGCACCGTACAACCACGTGAAACCAGCGACCCCCAGGCAACGAAAGTACGTCTGGAAAAATCGAAAACCGCCAACAGCACGAGCGTAACGCTCAGTGATGCCCAATCCAAATTGATGCAGCCGGGTAGCAGCGACGTCAATATGGAACGTGTTGAACAACTGAAAACGGCAATCCGTAATGGTGAGCTAAAGATGGACACCGGTAAAATCGCCGATGCCCTGATTAATGAAGTGCAGAGTTACTTGAGTAAATAATGTATGAATCAACTGTCAGATATTCTTGATCAGATGACAGTTATCCTGAACGCATTAAAAGACGTGATGGATGCTGAGCAAAAACAACTCTCTGTGGGCCACGTGCATAGCAGCACGTTGCAACGCATTACGGAAGAGAAAAGCTCATTGCTTGCCACACTGGATTATCTCGAGCAGCAACGCCGCGAAGCGCAAAAGGTGCAAAGTAGCGCGAACGACGATATCGCCGATCGCTGGCAGATAATCACACGAAAAACGCAACACCTGCGGGATCTGAACCAACACAACGGCTGGTTGCTCGAAGGGCAAATTGCCCTTAACCGAAAAGCGCTCGAGGTACTGAAACCTCACCAGGAGCCAGGGCTTTATGGTGCGGACGGTCAGACCTTTACGGGTAGCAGGGGCGGAAAAAAGATTTCCATTTAGCTAACGCGTTCACATTCTTTTATGCGGGAGTCGACTGTCATGGTCGACTCCCTTTTGCGCTTACGCTATCCGGCGGGCAAAATCTTTAACTCTGAACCCCAACACCGCAAGCGTCGCGAAGTAAGCCACAACGCCGACCACCACCACGACCATGAGCCGAACCAGGCGATGCGCCATGTTGCCCTGCGCCCAGTCAGGCATCACATACAGCATGCCCAGCAGTGCGGCCGCCATTACGATCACCGCAATAAACAGACGTGTCAGGAAGCGACCCCAACCGGCCTGTGGGGTAAAGATATTCTGCTTACGCAACTGCCAATAAAGCAGACTGGCATTCAGACAGGCCGCCAGGCCAATCGAGAGTGACAGACCGGCATGTTTTAGCGGGCCAATAAATGCCAGGTTCATTAACTGCGTCATCACCAGCGTGACAATGGCAATCCTGACCGGCGTTTTGATGTCCTGTCGTGAATAGAACCCTGGAGCCAATACTTTCACCACAATAAGGCCCATCAGGCCAACCGAATAGGCGATCAGCGCCCGCTGCGTCATCTGAGCGTCAAACGGGGTGAACTTGCCATACTGAAAAAGCGAAACCGTCAGTGGCTTCGCGAGAATACCTAACGCCACCGCGCTGGGTAGCGCCAGCAAAAAACATAACCGCAATCCCCAATCCATCAGGCGGCAATATTCATCATGATTACCGCTGGCAAAACTTCGCGAGAGCGACGGCAGCAAAATCGTCCCCAGCGCCACACCCAGTACCCCGGATGGAAACTCCATCAGGCGGTCAGCGTAATACATCCAGGAGACCGAACCGGAGACCAGGAAGGAGGCAAAAATGGTGTTGATAATCAGGGATATCTGGCTGACCGATACGCCAAGGATCGCCGGCCCCATCTGTTTCATCACCCGCATCGCGCCCGCATCGCGGAAACTGATACGCGGCAGCACCAGCATGCCAATTTTTTTCAGATGCGGCAGTTGATAAACCAATTGCAGGATACCGCCCACCGTCACCGCCCATGCCAGCGCAAGCACCGGCGGATGGAAATACGGCGCACCGAACAGAGCAAAACCGATCATGCTGATATTTAGAAACGTGGGCGCAAATGCCGGGACGGAGAAACGGTTCCAGGTATTGAGAATCGCCCCGGCGAGCGACGCCAGTGAAATCAGCAAAATGTAGGGGAAAGTGATCTGCAGAAGCTGAGAGGTCAAAGCAAATTTATCGGCCGTGTCGGCAAACCCCGGCGCCGTCACCAGAATTACCCAGGGCGCCGCCAACATCCCGGCAACGGTGACAATCGCCAGTGCCAGCGTCAGCAGCCCCGATACATAGGCGACAAAAACGCGCGTTGCCTCTTCGCCCTGTTTACTTTTATATTCCGCAAGAATGGGCACAAAGGCCTGAGAAAATGCCCCTTCGGCAAAAATACGTCGTAAGAGATTTGGCAGTTTAAAGGCCACAAAGAAGGCATCGGTCGCCATCCCTGCACCAAATACCCTCGCCACAATGGCATCGCGCGCAAAACCCAGCACGCGAGAAAACATGGTCATTGAGCTGACGGCCGCCAGCGATTTTAATAAGTTCATTTAAGGTTCCATAAACACAACGCCTGCACAAAGCAGGCGTTGGTATCGCGAAGCGCTTAGTCTACCTGGAATAACGCGAATTTCTACCGCCATATGTTACAGAGGGTTATTCGCTCATCGCCTCGCGCCAGAGTTTTTCAACGATACGCTGGGCCAGAATGGCCTGCTCGCCCGCCGTTTCCGGAACCGTCTGATTTTGCACGCATTCGATAAAATGGCGCGCGCATCCGGCGAAGCCTCGTTGCTCCAGCGTACTCTGCCAGCCGGGTATGGGCGGAGTCACAATCCCCTGCCCCTGTTCTTCACGCCATTCACGCATATCGGTAACGTCATACAGCCCGCCGTCCGTTACCGCCTGCACCCATTCGCGTTGACTACCGGCACGGCGATGCATACTGGTAGTGATTTGCAACGCGCCCTGCGCAAAATGGTGCTCGGCATAAATCATTTCACCCTGGTCATTGGTCAGCAATGTGCCGCTGGCAAGCGACGCACTGCCACCGGCCAGCCAAAGAGCGGTATCCACAACATGCAGATAATCATCGAGTAAGGTGAAGCGCAGATCGTGCGGACCAACGCTGTTGCTGCGATGTTTATCCATACGCAGTGATGCTGCCTGCGGCAAATGACTTTTTAACTGACGGTACAACGGAGCAAAACGGCGGTTGAACCCCACCATCAGCGTCAGCTTTTTGCGTGCCGCCAGTTCAATGAGCTTTTCCGCATCCGACAGATTTTCTGCCAGGGGTTTGTCGACACAAACATGAACACCTGCATTGAGGAGTTCGCTCACCACCGCATAATGCGAGGCGGTAGAGGTGTGAACAAAAACCGCGTCGCACTGCGCGGCGAGCTCGCCTGGCGATCCGACATAAGGAATACGCCAGGTGTCGCACACACGCTGCGCTTTTTCTCGCGTGGGTGACCAGGCTGCCGCCAGCGTCCAGTCGGTCGCCGCCCCCAGTACCGGTAACCAGGCCTTTTGCGCGATCCCGCCTAATCCCACAACCCCTATACGTAAAGCCGCCACGATTAATCCCCCAGATGTTCGAGTAGTGAAGCCAGACGCTGTTTCAGTTCGGCGACCTCGTTTTCCAGCGCTTCAACCCGCGAAGCCAGATCGTTGTCGCTATCCAGCGGGCTTACCGTCTCCACAACGTTAATCAGCGTCTCCACATCACCGCTGAACAGATGCATATAGCGGCTTTCCCGTTTGCCCGGCTCGCGTGGTAAACGCACAACATACGGGCCATCTTCGCGCTGCGCCAGATTCTCCAGCGCGCTTTCCACTTCACCCATATCGTTAAATTCATGCATCCGCGCCGCGCGCCCACGCAGTTCACCCGGCGTTTGTGCGCCACGCAGCAACAACGTGGTAATAATGGCCACTTCCGCCGGGGAGAGTTTCAGATCGCCAAATTCGGAGTTGCAGAAACGCTGCTCATATTTAGTGACACGGTTACCGAAACCACTGACTGTGCGCAGGTAGTGACGCTTTACCAGCGTATCCAGTATCTCCTGCACCTCATGCTCGCTGAGGTTCATTACCGGTTCACGGTTGGTTTTTTGGTTACAGGCGGTCACCACGGCATTCACCGACAATGGATATTGTTCAGGGGTGGTTATCTGTTTTTCCAGCAGGCATCCAATAACGCGCGCTTCCGTGGCGCTGAGTTGGTACTTCATGTTTTCTCCTTAACGACCCGGGGTCCAGTCTTTGGTGGTCAACGCCGTCAACACGTGGTCACGCCATTGCCCGTCAATCAGCAAATACGCCTTTGCGTAGCCCTCTTTTTCAAAACCAAGGCGCGCCAGTAAATCGCCGCTGCGTTTATTGTGCGGCATATAATTCGCCATAATGCGGTGCAAATGTTGCGTTCGTTGCATATAGCGAATAGCTGCCGTCAGCGCTTCGAACATTAACCCCTGCCCCTGCCATTTTTGCCCGATGGAATACCCCAGATAGCAGGCATGGAAAGAACCGCGTACCACATTGGAGAAATTCGCGACGCCGATGATCTCTTTTTCTTCTGGATCGAGTAATGCGAAATAAAAAGCGGTTCCTTGTTTATGGAATTCGTTAATCATCCCCAGGCGGGCCTGCCAACCAGATGGATAGCAATGGCTCTCGTCACGAACCGGTTCCCAGGGTTTTAAAAATTGACGGTTCTCAGCGTAATAGTCCGCAAGCCGCCAGGCGTCCCGCTCATGAACCAGGCGAACCACCAGCCTGTCTGTGACCAGGCGTACTTTCGGCACATTACTGCGATAGCCAAACATTCATTCCTTCTCCTTCCGGTTACCACTCTCAACCCCTTCCCTTTACTATACATTTGCGCAGCCACTCTGTGAAAACAACAACCTGCATTTTCGCAATACATAAGCTTTTTCGATGAGAAGTCTGAATTAAAGCCCGCTTTTGATAAAAAAATATTGTCGCGCCAGCGATGGGAAAAAATCAGGCGACCCGGCAGAATATTAACGTACTTACTTTTATTTCCCGGGAGGGGAAATGTCACGCGTATCGCAGGCAAGGAGCCTGGGTAAATATTTCCTGCTCGTCGATAATATGTTGGTGGTGCTGGGCTTTTTCGTCGTTTTCCCGCTTATTTCTATACGTTTTGTTGATCAACTCGGTTGGGCTGCCTTGATGGTTGGTATTGCCCTTGGGTTAAGGCAATTCGTGCAGCAAGGGCTGGGCGTTTTCGGCGGCGCCATCGCGGACCGTTTTGGTGCTAAACCACTGATCGTCACCGGCATGCTAATGCGTGCTGCCGGTTTTGCAACCATGGGTATCGCCCATGAACCCTGGCTGCTGTGGTGCTCCTGCATATTATCCGGACTCGGCGGTACGCTCTTCGATCCGCCGCGCACGGCGCTGGTGGTTAAACTGATTCGCCCATCGCAGCGCGGCCGCTTCTTCTCGCTATTGATGATGCAGGACAGCGCGGGGGCGGTGATCGGCGCACTGATTGGCAGTTGGTTGCTGCAATACGATTTCCGTCTGGTCTGTATCGTCGGTGCCGCTGTGTTTGTCCTTTGTGCAGGTTTTAACGCCTGGCTGCTGCCTGCATGGAAATTATCGACGGTAAAAACGCCGGTGCGTGAAGGGCTGGGCCGCGTTTTGCGTGATAAACGTTTTGTCACCTACGTACTGACACTCACCGGGTATTACATGCTGGCGGTACAGGTGATGTTGATGCTGCCAATCATGGTGAATGATATTGCCGGTTCGCCTGCGGCAGTAAAATGGATGTATGCCATTGAAGCCAGCCTGTCGCTGACGCTGCTCTACCCTATTGCCCGCTGGAGTGAAAAACGTTTTCGTCTGGAACATCGACTGATGGCCGGGCTGCTGTTTATGTCATTCAGTCTGTTGCCGATAGGCCTGGTCAGCAGCCTGCAGCAACTGTTTACGCTGATTTGCACCTTTTATATCGGCTCCATTATTGCTGAACCGGCACGTGAAACGTTAGGCGCGGCGCTGGCTGATTCCCGTGCCCGCGGCAGCTATATGGGGTTCAGTCGCCTGGGGCTGGCGTTTGGCGGTGCGCTGGGTTATGCCGGCGGGGGCTGGCTGTTTGACGTGGGTAAAGCACTGAGTCAGCCGACATTACCCTGGATGATGCTGGCACTGATTGGCCTTATCACCTTTTTCGCCCTGCTGTGGCAATTCGCGCAAAAACGCACGCCGTCACGCCTGCTCGAACCGGGCGCATGATTTGCCAGCCCTTTTAATCTCTTCCATACTTTTTTGTGATGGACAATCAGTATGGAGGAGAACCGTGAAACTCTACATTTATGATCACTGCCCGTTCTGCGTTAAGGCCCGCATGATTTTCGGCCTCAAGAATATCCCCGTCGAACTCAACGTGTTGCTCAATGATGACGAAGCAACGCCGACCCGAATGATCGGCCAAAAAATGGCGCCGATACTCCAAAAAGATGACAGCCGCTATCTACCTGAAAGCATGGATATCGTCCATTACGTGGACAAACTTGACGGTAAGCCGTTGCTGACCGGAAAGCAGAATCCAGCCCTCGACGCCTGGCTTAGAAAAGTCAATGGCTACGTCAATCGTCTGCTCATTCCGCGTTTTGCCAAAAGCCCCTTCGACGAGTTCGCTACGCCTGAAGCCAGAGCCTATTTTGTGGCGAAGAAAGAGGCGGCGATCGGCAATTTTGACGAGCACATGGCTCACTCAGCCGGGCTTATCAAAAAAATCAGCGATGATTTACGCGCACTGGATAAGCTTATCGTTCAGCCTAATGCGGTAAACGGAGAGCTGTCGGATGATGATATTCACCTGTTCCCCTTACTGCGTAATCTGACCATTGTGGCAGGGATTAACTGGCCGACGCGCGTGGCCGACTACCGCGATAACATGGCGAAACAAACGCAGATTAACCTGCTCTCATCAATGGCGATATAATGCCCCAGGCGGAAGCGTACGCTTCCGCTTTCAGCTTTTTCTGCTGGCTTATCCTCTGCCCTGGACTGATGCTACAGACAAGGATGAATACACAGGCACTCTCTTGAGGAACATAATGAAAAAGATTATTTTCGCCGCGGCTTTGATTTTAAGCGGCGTTTTAGTGGGTTGTAACCAGTTAACACAGTACAGCATCAGCGAGCAGGAAATTAACCAGTCACTGCAAAAACGCAACGATTTCGCCAAAGACATCGGCCTGCCAGGCGTGGCGGACGCGCACATCGTCCTCAGCAATCTGGTCAGTCAGATTGGCCGTGAGGAACCGAATAAGATTACCCTTTCCGGCGATGCCAATCTGGAGATGAACTCTCTTTTCGGTAATCAGAAAGCGACCATGAAGCTCAAAATGAAGGCGCTGCCGGTCTTCGATAAAGAAAAAGGGGCAATTTATCTCCAGGAGATGGAAGTGGTTGACGCAACCGTCACACCGGAGAAAATGCAGTCCATTTTGCAAACCCTGCTGCCCTACCTGAATCAGTCCCTGCGTAACTACTTTAATCAGCGCCCCGCTTACATTCTGCGTGAAGACAGCAGTAAAGGCGAAGCGCTGGCGAAGAAATATGCCAAGGGTATCGAAGTGAAGCCGGGTGAAATTATCATCCCGCTCACCGATTAAGCCCGTCAGGGCTTTTTTCAGGAAAAGAAGCAAGCCGAAACGTTTATACCCACAATCATTAGCGTTGCGGGAAAGCGAAGACGCCATGAACACCCGGGAGCTTATTCACGTTAGTAACCGGGACAAGCGCGAAGTGGCGCAGATGCAGCTTGAAGTATGTTGGGGATGCGCTTATGCTTAGTGCCCGGCAAAAAACCAGCCATATTGACTGATTCTCACCCAGCCGGAGCACTCCCATGACAGCACATTCCCAGGTTTTAAAAATCCGCCGCCCTGATGACTGGCACGTTCATTTACGTGACGGCGATATGTTAAAAACCGTCGTGCCATGGACCAGCGAAATTTATGCTCGCGCCATCGTCATGCCCAATCTTGTCCCGCCGGTGACCAGCGTCGAGGCGGCAATTGCTTATCGCCAGCGCATTCTTGATGCCGTCCCTGCCGGACATGATTTTACCCCGCTAATGACCTGCTACCTGACCGATTCACTCAATCCCGACGAAGTGGAACGCGGTTTTCGCGAGAATGTCTTTACCGCCGCCAAGCTCTACCCGGCGAATGCCACGACCAATTCAAGCCATGGGGTGACCAGTATTGATGCCATCATGCCAGTACTTGAGCGCATGGAAAAACTGGGGATGCCACTGCTGGTTCACGGTGAAGTGACCCAGGCAGAGATCGATATCTTTGATCGCGAAGCCCGCTTTATCGAGACGGTCATGGAGCCACTTCGCCAGCGCCTGCCAGGGTTGAAAGTGGTGTTCGAGCACATCACCACCAAAGATGCCGCGGAATATGTCCGTGACGGCAATGAATTGTTAGCAGCCACCATCACACCGCAGCATTTGATGTTCAACCGCAACCATATGCTGGTCGGCGGTGTACGTCCGCATCTGTATTGCCTGCCTATCCTGAAACGTAACGTGCATCAGCAGGCGCTGCGTGAGCTGGTTGCCAGCGGCTTTACCCGCGCGTTTCTCGGCACGGACTCTGCGCCACACGCCCGCCATCGTAAAGAGGCAAGCTGTGGTTGTGCAGGCTGCTTCAACGCGCCGACTGCGCTGGCAAGTTATGCCACCGTGTTTGAAGAGATGAATGCCCTACAGCATTTTGAAGCGTTCTGTTCGCTCAACGGCCCGCATTTTTATGGCCTGCCTGTGAATGAATCCTTCATTGAACTGGTGCGTGAAGATTCAACGGTCGTCGACAGTATTGCCTTGCCGGAAGACGCGATTATCCCATTCCTCGCCGGTGAGACAGTCCGCTGGACAGTGAAATCCTGATTTTTTTCACCCCCCTGTTGTAAATCTTGCAAGGTAACTGTATAAACATACAGTAAATAACACAGGGGGTTGCCATGCGCATCGAAGTGACTATTGCCAAAACTACACCACTCCCGCCAGGTGCTATTGATGCCCTGGCGAGCGAGTTATCCCGCCGACTGAATAATTATTATCCTGATAGCGAAAATAAAATTACGGTTCGTTATGCGACAGCGAATAACTTATCGGTGATGGGCGGAGCAAAAGAAGATAAAGAGCGCGTCAGTGAAATTCTGCAAGAAACGTGGGAAAGTGCAGACGACTGGTTTATCCGCGATTAAAAAAGAGCTTGTATTGTGCATGTTTTTGCCGGGTCGCCCCGGCTTTTTTGTTTTTTAAGCAAAAATCTTAGTTCTCTCCTAACCTGCTTAAAAATCACGCGTAAGTTAGCGTCTTCTTGTTCAAAAAAATCCAACTGAAATAAAATTATGTTGCAGAGTGTTATTTATTCGATCAGCAAGGTTAAATATTGGTATACTGAAAAGGCTTCACAAAAACACGCATTGAACCTCGAAAGTCGTTGTCAGTTAACACGCCATAAGGGGGTTATGATGGAAAAGAATAATGAAGTCATCCAGACCCATCCTCTGGTTGGATGGGATATCAGCACAGTGGACAGTTACGACGCACTGATGTTGCGCTTACATTACCAGACCCCAAACAGAGCCGCTTCTCAGGACACCGAAGTAGGCCAGACGTTGTGGTTAACGACCGAAGTTGCCCGCCAGTTTATTTCGATTTTAGAAGCGGGTATCGCCAAAATAGAATCAGGCGAGTACCAGGAAAATGAGTATCGTAGGCATTAGCAATAATGCTCAATAATCACTCAACAGGCACCCACGTGGTGCCTTATTTATTTCCCGTCTTGTATAACGCCTCCCGGTTATTTACCCTCCCGATTACGACTTGATGGAGAACAACATGAAATACGATTTGATCATCATTGGCAGCGGCTCTGTCGGTGCGGCGGCGGGCTATTATGCGTCCCGTGCCGGTCTCAACGTACTGATGACCGATGCGCACCTGCCACCGCATCAGGAAGGGAGCCACCATGGCGATACTCGTTTAATCCGCCATGCTTATGGGGAGGGGGAAAAGTACGTTCCGCTGGTATTGCGCGCCCAGGCATTATGGGATCAACTTGTCGCTGACAGCGGCGAAGCCGTCTTTGAGCGCACGGGTGTACTTAATCTTGGCCCGGCACATTCCTCTTTTCTGGCAAATGTCGCGCAAAGTGCGCTGCACTGGAATCTGACCGTGGAAAAACTAGATGCGCCGTCACTGATGGCACGCTGGCCAGAAATCACCGTCCCGGATGACTACATCGGCTTGTTCGAAGCGGACTCCGGTATACTTCGCAGCGAACTGGCAATCAAAACCTGGATTCGCCTGGCACAAGAAGCCGGGTGCGCCCAACTGTTTAACTGCCCGGTGACAGCCCTGCATACTACCGATGATGGCGTGAGTATTGATACATCTGAGGGAACATTCAGCGCGAAAAAGCTCCTCATCAGCAGCGGTACATGGGTTGCAAACCTGGTTCCCGGCTTACCTGTCCAGCCGGTACGAAAAGTCTTTGCCTGGTTCCAGGCTGATGGTCGTTACAGCACCAAGAATCGCTTCCCGGCCTTTACCGGCGAAATGGCGGATGGTTCTCAATACTATGGTTTCCCCGCTGAGGATAATGCGTTAAAAATCGGCAAGCATAACGGCGGACAACTTATTAACGAGGCCAGTGAACGCGTACCGTTTGGCGCAGTGGCCTCAGATGGTTCAGAATGTTTTCCCTTCCTGCGCCAGTTCTTACCGGGCATCGGTGGTTGCCTGTACGGGGCCTCTTGTACCTATGATAATTCGCCTGATGAAGACTTCATCATCGATACCCTTCCCGATTGCCCCCATGCGCTACTGGTCACCGGGCTGAGCGGGCATGGTTTCAAATTTGCGCCAGTTCTTGGGGAAATTGCGACCCAATTCGCCCAGGGTGAAAGCAGTAAATTTGATTTAACCCCCTTCTCTTTAGCGCGCTTTGCAGGATAATTCCTTCCCGCGACCCTTTTCCTTTTGGGTCGCCTTTTCTTTTGGCCGAATATCTGGAGAGATTATGCGCCGCTTGTTCTTCTTCCTTGTTAATAACGTCCGCGAGCATTTAATGATATATATCGCTTTATGGTCACTCATCGCTCTTGTGGATTTAATTTATGTTGTCTGGGCCGAGTGACGAAAATTGACATTTACTGACATTCATTTAAAAAAACTTAAATTTACGACAGAATTTTTGAAATAAAAGCCCCTTTACCATCTCTGCCTTTAGCCCTACAAAACTTCTGATTACCGCCATCCACTCGAATGAACTGAACATATTTTTAATATTTAATTCAAAATTTTTGATATAGAAAAAATAAGATTATTAATTGTTATTTTTAAGTTGCAATATTATTTTTCTGACGCCATTTTAAATTAACTTTTACACTCTTGCGGTTCACATTATGCAACTCCGTAATTCTCCATTTCGCTATGGCGCAATTTCTGTTGCCCTGCACTGGCTGGTCGCAATTACAGTCTATGGCATGTTTGCACTGGGTTTATGGATGGTCACGCTCAGCTACTATGATGGCTGGTACCACCAGGCGCCCGAATTGCATAAAAGCATTGGCATTGTCCTGATCCTGGTACTGGTGGTTCGCCTTATCTGGCGTCGCCTCTCTCCACCGCCCGCGCCACTCGCAAGCTACTCGCGACTGACCCGCGTCAGCGCGGTTGTTGCACATATCGCCCTTTATTTGCTGCTGTTCGGCATCATGTTCAGCGGTTACCTCATCTCCACGGCTGACGGCAAGCCCATCAGCGTTTTTGGTCTGTTTGAAGTGCCTGCCACCTTTGCTGATGCGGGCTCGCAGGCAGACCTTGCCGGAGATATTCACCTGTGGCTGGCATGGACGGTCGTTATCCTATCGGTCTTACACGGCCTTGCCGCTTTTAAACACCATTTCATCGATAAAGACGACACCCTAAAGCGCATGTTGGGTAAATCGTCATCTGACTCTGGAGTATGATATGAAGAAAAGCCTGCTGGGTTTAACCCTCGCTTCGTTACTGTTCTCTGCGGGTTCCGCGATGGCAGCGGAATACAAAATCGACAAAGAAGGCCAACATGCCTTCATTAATTTCCGCATCCAGCACCTCGGTTACAGCTGGTTGTACGGCACATTTAAAGATTTTGACGGCTCTTTTACTTTTGATGAGGCTAATCCTGCCGCCGATAAAGTCAACGTCACCATTAATACCAACAGTGTCGATACCAACCATGCGGAACGTGACAAACACCTTCGCAGTGGCGAATTCCTTAATGTGACGAAACACCCGCAGGCAACCTTCACCTCTACTGAGGTAAAAAAAGACGGTGATGAGCTGGATATCACTGGCAATCTGACCTTAAACGGCGTAACTAAGCCAGTGAAACTGGAAGCCAAACTGATGGGCAAGGGTGATGATCCGTGGGGTGGCAAACGCGCCGGTTTTGAAGCAGAAGGGAAAATTAAACTTAAAGACTTTAATATCACCACCGACCTTGGTCCTGCATCTCAGGAGGTCGATTTGATCATCTCGGTGGAAGGCGTACAGCAGAAGTAAAACCACGCACGCAGCAGGGGCGGATCATACATGGTTATCCGCCCCTGATGATTCGCCTGCGAGCCTGTTGCTTACGCAGGCGAAAATCTTTTACTCAGGGTCCGGGATACCGAGTTTTGTATTCAGACGGCCGCGTGATTTGTTGAAAATCTTGTTGCCGTTTTCCCGCCCTGCTCGCCGCTTACGCTGTTCCTCTTCCGGCAACTGGCTCTCTTCAAGACAGGCTTCGCTACAGCATCCTTTGAACTTTTCAGCGCACGATGGGCATTGAATAAACAGCAAATGGCAGCCGTCACTCACACAGTTAGTATGGCTGTCACAAGGCACACCGCACTGATGGCAATGGGCAATCACATCATCAGAGATACGCTCCCCCATACGCTCATCGAAAACAAAGTTCTTACCGATAAAGCGTACCGGCAACCCCTGCTCACGGGCGCGACGGGCATACTCAATGATCCCGCCTTCGATGTGCCAGACCTTGCTAAAACCGTTGTGCTTCATCCAGGCGCTGGCTTTTTCGCAGCGGATCCCGCCGGTGCAGTACATGACAATCTTTTTGTCTTTATGTTCCTGCATCATGTCGACTGCCTTTGGCAACTGCTCGCGGAAGGTGTCGGCAGGAATTTCCAGCGCACCATCAAAATGGCCCACTTCATATTCATAGTGGTTGCGCATGTCGATAAAGACCGCTTCCGGATCGTCCAGCATTGCGTTTACTTCGGCGGCTTTCAGGTATTCACCCACGTCGCTGGCATTAAACGAGGCATCCTCAATCCCATCCGCGACAATGCGATCGCGCACCTTCATGCGCAGAACCCAGAATGATTTACCATCATCATCAATGGCGATATTCATACGCAGGCCATTCAGAGCAGGATCGAAATTGTACAGATACGCTTTCAGCGCTTCGAACTGACTTTCCGGCACGCTGATTTGCGCGTTGATCCCTTCATGAGCTAAATATACGCGACCAAACACATTCAGCTTTGTTAAGGCGGTATAGAGTATGTCGCGGGTGGCCTGCGGGTTGACGATGGAGAAATATTTATAGAATGAGACGGTCTTGCGCGGCTCGGTTTCGGCAAGCATGCGCGCTTTCAGTTCATCATTCGAGATGCGGTTGTGTAACACTGGCATGGTGTACGTATCCTGCAATGCGGTAGTCAATAAAATCGGACGGCATCATAAAGCAATGAGTGGCAATTTACATCCACACAATTTGCGCTACATTTCCCTCATTAAAATCATCTTTCAATAACAATAGCCTGGCAATTACGCATTCAACTGGTAGAGGTTTTGGTTGACTCGATAAAAATGCGACAATGCAGGAGATTTTTGCTGAGTAAGGAACGATATGACGCATTTACCAAAATTTTCCCCGTCACTGTTACATCCGCGTTACTGGCTGACCTGGTGCGGAATTGGACTGTTGTGGCTGGTGGTACAACTGCCTTATCCGGTCCTCTATCGCCTGGGTTGCGGTATGGGGCGGCTGGCAATGCGCCTAATGAAGCGCCGCGTCCGTATCGCACATCGTAACCTTGAGCTTTGTTTTCCACAGATGCCTGAGCAAGAGCGACAGGAGATGGTCAAAAAGAACTTTGAATCTGTTGGGATGGGGTTGATGGAAACCGGGATGGCGTGGTTCTGGCCGGACAGCCGGATCAATCGCTGGGTTGATGTTACGGGCATGGACAATACGAAAATGCACTTCGCCGAAGGTAAGGGCATTTTGCTGATTGGCGTACATTTTTTAACGCTCGAACTGGGTGCCCGCGTCTTCGGCATGCATATTCCGGGCATCGGTGTGTACCGCCCTAATGACAACCCACTGCTTGACTGGCTGCAAACGTGGGGACGGTTGCGCTCAAACAAGACGATGATTGATCGTAAAGACCTGAAAGGAATGGTACGTGCGCTAAAAAGCGGTGATGTCGTCTGGTACGCGCCAGATCACGACTACGGCCCACGTTCCAGTGTCTTTGTGCCCTTCTTCGCGGTCGAGCAGACCGCGACCACGACAGGTACCTGGATGCTGGCGAAAATGTCTAAAGCTTGCCTGGTACCTTTCGTACCACGTCGTAAACCGGACGGTAAAGGTTATGAGTTGATCATGCTGGAAGGTGAAACCACCCCGCCGCTGGAGACCGCAGAAGAGACCGCCGCCTGGATGAATAAGGTTGTTGAGCGCTGTATTCTGATGGCCCCGGAGCAATATATGTGGCTGCATCGTCGCTTCAAAACCCGCCCGGACGGTGTTCCTTCGCGCTATTAACACCGGCTTAGCCCGGTACGCCGGGCTATGTTTGTTGCATTTCTACACATGCTTTCCGTTGCAGGTGTCATTACCCAGGCGCATAATTAGCAGGCTTATTATTTTCAATCGCTAATTCTTCGCGTGTGACACGCGTAACGTGAACGGTAATGTCATCTCCTGCTCCCATAAACTGGAAACGTAATCTGACCGTGGCCTGGGTCGGCTGTTTTTTAACTGGCGCGGCATTTAGTCTGGTCATGCCTTTTTTGCCTCTCTACGTTGAGCTACTTGGCGTTACCGGGCATAGCGCGCTCAACATGTGGTCCGGTCTGGTCTTTAGTATTACCTTTCTTTTTTCCGCTATGGCTTCACCCTTCTGGGGCGGCCTCGCTGACCGTAAAGGTCGTAAAATTATGCTCCTGCGTTCTGCACTCGGGATGGCGATTGTCATGGCCCTGATGGGCTTTGCGCAAAATATCTGGCAATTTCTTGTGTTGCGTGCGCTGCTCGGCTTACTCGGCGGCTTTATACCTAATGCCAACGCGCTGATCGCGACACAGATGCCACGAAACCGCAGTGGTTGGGCGATGGGAACATTATCGACGGGCGGCGTAGCCGGAGCACTGCTTGGACCGTTGGCTGGCGGTCTGCTGGCCGATGTATATGGGCTGCGGATGGTCTTTTTTATCACCGCCTCAGTTCTGTTTATCTGCTTCTTGCTGACACTCTTTTGCATTCGGGAAAATTTCACCCCGGTGGCGAAAAAAGAGATGCTCCACGCAAAAGAGGTTTTAGCTTCACTGAAAAGTCCGCGCCTGGTGCTAAGCCTGTTTGTCACAACGATGATAATCCAGGTCGCAACCGGGTCTATCGCGCCTATCCTGACGCTCTATGTTCGTGAACTGGCAGGTAATGTCGGTAATATCGCGTTTATCAGCGGCATGATAGCGTCGGTTCCCGGCGTGGCGGCACTAATGAGTGCACCGCGACTTGGCCGCCTGGGCGATCGTATCGGTCCGGAAAAGATTTTGGTTGCCGCACTGCTGATTTCTGTCTTGTTGCTGGTACCGATGGCCTTCGTACAAACGCCGTGGCAGCTTGGGCTACTGCGTTTTTTACTCGGTGCTGCTGATGGCGCGCTACTGCCTGCGGTACAAACGCTGCTCGTCTATAACACGACCCAACAAATTGCAGGCCGCGTATTCAGCTACAACCAGTCATTCCGCGATATCGGTAACGTGACCGGCCCGTTGCTCGGCGCGGCGGTCTCGGCAAACTACAGTTTTCGTGCGGTATTCTGCGTCACGGCGGGCATTGTCCTGTTTAACGCCTTTTACTCCTGGGTCAGTTTACAACGTCCTGCGCGCCAGAGGGTCGCTGACCGGATCATTGATGATTAACACCGATGACTGATTTTTTTGTTCGGGTACTTGCAAAACCTCATATTCAACTATTCTTTCCCTGAATACCTCGTCAAACCACAGGGAGAAACTTATGACTATGTACGCTACGCTCGAAGAAGCAATTGACGCTGCTCGCGAAGAGTTCCTCGCCAGTAATCCAGGCGTGGAGGAGGAAGATGCGAATGTGCAGCAATTCAACGTCCAGAAATACGTTCTCCAGGATGGAGACATTATGTGGCAAGCAGAATTCTTCGCCACAGATGAAGAGGAAGGCGAGTGTCTGCCATTGTTAACGGGCGAAGCCGCGCAAAGTGTGTTTGATGGCGAATTTGATGAGATAGAGCTCCGTCAGGAGTGGCTGGAAGAGAACACGCTGCACGAGTGGGATGAAGGGGAATTCCAGCTTGAGCCTCCACTTGATACCGAAGAAGGTCAGGCTGCTGCGGATGAGTGGGACGAGCGTTAATTATTCGTACGGGCCATGATGTGCGTCAATGGGCAGTAAGAGCGTATCGAACACCAGCGAGAATGGCAGGTCGAGTACGGTGACATAGCGCCATGCGGAGTCGCGAACATCCCATTTGACACCAGGGTAGTACTGATTGCCATGCCCCTGGCCTGGGATCGTCCGGCTGATGATGCTGCCACATCCGCTCAGCAGACATGCCATAAGCGCCACAATGACTATTCTCACTGACTACCTCACATACATTATTTACGTAAAAAAATACCGGCCCTGGGGCCGGTATTTTCCTTAATGTCGGCTTACTTTGTTTTCAGGGCAAGCGGATTAAGCTTCACATCCTGATAAAAGTTAACCCAGGAGAGATATCTCTCAGGCGATGCCCATACGCGGTAGTGCATGCGCGCCATAGTAACCGGGTCACTCAGCAGCACCAGACGACGGTCACGGGTAAGCTTATCCGGGGTCTCGTTCAGCGCCTGCTCAACGTGACGCTCACGGGCTATCTCCAGAATATGCCCGCTACGGTGACGTGCCGTTGCCATTGCCGTTGCCAGCGCGTTAAACGACGGGTTGAACACCGCGTGCATAAAGCCATCTTCCAGTGAACGGCCACGGTTCAGTTCCAGATACTTGTCGGTGTCTACCAGCACCTGTGGCGGAGAGTACTCCTCCGGGATCAGGAACAGTTTCCAGCGCTTAGTGCGCAGGCCCGTCGTTGAACGACTGGAAATGACCGACACGAACGGAGAGAGGATCAGCGAGAAGACGATCGGCGCCAGCCAGAACAGGAAGCGCAAATCCAGCCATGCCATACCCACTGCCCATACCAGCCCCAGCAAAAGCTGAGAACCGTGGCGCATGAAGGCTTCGCCCCACGGAGTCGAATCATCGTCACGCTGCGGTGAGTTCCAGACCACTTCCCAGCCGAGGAATGCGCTGACCACGAACACCGTGTGAAACAACATACGCACCGGCGCCAGCAGTACAGAGAACAGCACTTCCAGCAGCAGGGAGAGCGTCACCCGCACAAATCCACCGTACTCTTTCGGCCCTTTGCACCACACCAGAATGATACTCAGCAGTTTCGGTAAAAACAGCAGGACCATTGTTGAGGCAAAGAGCGCGATAGCCAGTTCAGGGCGCCACTGCGGCCACACCGGGAAGAGCTGACGCGGTTGCAGGAAGTACTGTGGCTCCGTTAATGCATGTACCACCTGCAGTGCAGTCGACAAGGCCAGGAACATAAACCACAGCGGCGCGGACAGGTAGGACATGACCCCCGTCAGGAACACCGCACGGTGTACCGGGTGCATCCCCTTGACGAGGAACAGACGGAAGTTCATCAGGTTGCCATGACACCAACGGCGGTCACGTTTAAGCTCATCAAGCAAGTTCGGCGGCAGTTCCTCGTAAGAGCCTGGCAGGTCATAGGCAATCCAGACGCCCCACCCCGCACGACGCATCAGTGCGGCTTCTACGAAGTCATGCGAAAGAATCGAACCGGCAAAGGAGCCTTCACCCGGCAGCGGTGCCAGCGCACAGTGCTCGATAAACGGCTTCACGCGGATAATCGCGTTGTGACCCCAGTAGTGCGATTCCCCCAACTGCCAGAAGTGCAGACCCGCAGTGAACAGTGGGCCATACACGCGTGTCGCAAACTGCTGACAACGTGCGTAGAGCGTATCCATACCAGAGGCTTTCGGCGACGACTGAATGATACCCGCGTTCGGGTTCGCTTCCATCAAACGCACCAGCCCGGTCAGACAATCACCGGTCATCACGGAGTCGGCGTCCAGCACCACCATGTAACTGTACTGGCTACCCCAGCGACGGCAGAAATCATCGATGTTACCGCTTTTACGTTTCACGCGGCGGCGGCGGCGGCGGTAGAAAATTTGCCCTTCGCCCTGCACCTCGGCGATCAATTCCATCCAGGCTTTCTGCTCGGCAACGCAGATGTCCGGGTTGTAACTATCACTCAGGATGTAAACGTCGAAATGCTCACCGTTACCGGTTGCCTTAACCGACTCCCAGGTCGCACGCAGGCCTGCAAAAACGCGATCAACGTCTTCGTTACAGATAGGCATGATCAGCGCAGTACGGTGCTCAGGGTTGAGCGCCTCATCACCGACAGTGGAAGCGGAGATACTGTATTTATCCCGTCCTATCAGCAACTGTAAGAAGCCCATAAGCGCGGTCCAGAAACCGGCCGACACCCAACAGAACAGGACGGCGAACAGAATAAGGATCCCGGTCTGCAGCACATACGGCAGTAGCTGCATAAAGGAAACCCACAGATTCTGCCCCACCATGTCCGACGGGTTAATCAGCGCCCAGCCCTGGTAAGGCAGGATGGTCTTCATGTACCAGGTAGCGACCACGGTTTGTGACAGGGTCAGCAGCAACAGGATGTAACGGCGAATAGAACCCACCGTACGCCATTTTTGCTCGCTGGCCTGCTCTTCTTTCGTCAAACGCGACATATAGCGCGGCTGAACATCGCGACCGCGCAGCCGATCCCAGAAACGCCCAATCGGGTTGGTTCTCCAGGGATCAGGGAACATTGATGAGCGCTTCGCTTTCGGCATTGCCTCCAGTTGTGTACGCCCTTCATCATCTTTAACGAGTTGACCTTTCGCGAGGGAATCAGGCCAACTGTGTTCAAGACGCGCTTTCACTGAACCCAGCGGCGAATCATCATCACGAGTCCAGCTATGACGTTCCTCGTCCAGGGCTTCATGCACGGCACGAAGACTCTCTGTCGGCAGCGCTGCCTTTTCCGCATCCGGAAGCGGTAGCGCGTCGATATACTCAGTTGTCTTATTCATTGGAAGGTAGCTGATAGCTCCAGGTTTCACTCAGGGTCTTGTCACCATTGACCAGCGCAGCACGCATATCGGTGGTTTTCTTCGGATCTTTAACCTTGACGCGCAGCATTAAACGCCAGCCTTGCGTGACAGGATTATAGCGAACGGTGTTTTCAACGATTTCGCCATTATCACCGATACTGGCCTGCGCGGTGACGGGGGTGTCTTTCGGCAGTTGCTTCATATCCTGACCGGTGAAGTCCACCACAAAAGCCTGTGTGCCATCCGGCTGACGAATCAGGTTGGATTGTTTGACATCGCCAGTAGAGCGACGGGTCTGCATTACCCATGCGTTATCAGGCGCGTGCAGCTTGTCTTCATCGCGGCTAAAGGTGATGGTGTATTTGAAATTCATCTCCTTACCCGGTTCCGGCAGTTGATCCGGCGTCCAGTAAGTGACGATATTATCGTTGGTCTCGTCGTTGGTCGGAATTTCCACCAACTCTACCTTCCCTTTACCCCAATCGCCTTTCGGAGTGATCCAGGCGCTCGGACGCAGGTCGTAGCGGTCATCAATATCTTCAAAACGGGAGAACTGACGACCACGCTGCAGCAGACCAAAGCCCTGCGGGTTTTCCATGGCATAACTGCTTACCGCCAGGTGTTTCGGGTTATTCAGCGGACGCCAAATCCACTCGCCGTTTCCGGCCAGCATCGACAGGCCGTTGGAATCATGCAATTCCGGACGGTAGTTGGTTGCAGGCGACGGCTGCGACGGCCCGAACAGGAACATACTGGTGAGCGGCGCTACGCCCAATTTGCCCACTTTGTCACGCAGATAGACTTTAGACTGCACATCAACGACAGTATCGCGCCCTGGAATAATCACAAAACGATAGGCGCCCGTCGCACGCGGGGAATCCAGCAGTGCAAAAATGGTCAGGCGTTTATCCGTCGGTTTTGGACGTTCGATCCAGAACTCTTTAAAGTGAGGGAACTCCTCCCCTGACGGTAAAGCCGTGTCGATCGCCAGACCACGGGCGGAAAGACCATATACCTGGCCTGCGCCAATCACACGGAAGTAGCTGGCACCCAGCATACTGACGATTTCATCGTTTTTATCTTTATTATTAATGGGGTAGAGGACTTTGAAACCGGCAAATCCGAGATCTTTGACCGTGTCTTTATCGTGCTGCACGTTGCCAAAGTTAAAATAATCCGGGCTGTATTTAATTTTGCGAACAGCGGTAGCAGTCACTTCATTGATAGCAACCGGCGTGTCGAAGTACATGCCCTGGTGATAAAATTCAAGCTTAAATGGGGTATTAATGGCGTTCCAGTAGGCCTTATCATGGTTGAATTGAATCTGCTGATAATCCGCATATTTCATCTCACGGAATACGGACGGCAGATTGCTCTTTGGCGCTTCGTAACCTTTGCCTGCTAAGGATTGTGCCTGTTTTGCGACATCATCAATGGAAAAAGCCCAGCCTGATGACGTATAAAGTGACAACAGAACCGCAGCACCCAACCAACGCATTTTCATCATTCGTAATTTAGGTTTCATAATAACTAAGCACTTCCCCCTTTGTGTGCTTAAATCGATCCGATCCATTTTAATGGAAACTTTGGCATTCCGACAACTGAATCCCCGCTTTGTTCAGCGCGCTGGCTCAGTGAATAAGCAAATGAAACTAACCCTTTATCGTTTTGCGTACTTATCCTGGAGACAGTCTATCGGTCATAGTGTAGGGTTGATTAGGAATGTAATCATTATTTGTCTTATGGATAAGACGAAAAGTCTGAGAGTTAAAGGAGTCATATGAGCAGAATACCCGCACAACGTGAATATTTCCTTGATTCCATCCGCGCGTGGTTAATGTTGCTTGGGATCCCCTTTCACATTTCGCTGATTTATTCGAGTCATATGTGGCACGTGAACAGCGCACACCCCTCGTGGTGGCTGACCTTGTTCAATGACGCGATCCACGCCTTCCGTATGCAGGTGTTTTTCGTCATTTCTGGCTACTTCTCTTATATGCTTTATTTGCGCTACCCGCTACAACGCTGGTGGACGGTACGCGTCGAGCGCGTTGGTATCCCGATGCTGACCGCCATTCCCCTGCTCACGCTTCCGCAATTTATTATGTTGCAATATGTCAATGGACGCGCGCAGGACTGGCATACGTTATCGCTGTACGACAAATTTAACACCCTGGTGTGGGAATTGATTTCTCATCTCTGGTTTTTGCTGGTACTGGTCGTTCTCACGACGGTCAGCATGTGGCTGTTCCGCAGAATTAAAAGCAATGCGGCCCGTCTGCTCGACAACATTACGCTGGGCAAACTTTCCCTGGCGTTTCTGGCATTCGGCATCATTTACGCGGCATTCCGCCGACTCGTATTCATTATTTATCCTGATATATTACGCGACGCGCTGTTCAATTTCGCCGTCATGCAATCGCTGTTTTATATCCCATTTTTCCTGCTGGGCGCGCTGACCTTCATTAATCCGCGCCTCAAATCGCTCTTTATTAACCCCTCCCCTGCCTGTTTTGTTGCTTCGCTTATCGGCTTCGTCGCCTATCTGCTGAATCAACGTTATGGCAGCGGTGATGGCTGGATGTATGAAACCGAATCGGTGATTACCATGCTGCTGGGTTTATGGATGGTGAATGTGGTCTTTTCGCTGGGCTATCGCATGCTGAATTTCCAGTCTGCCCGCGTGAGCTATTTCGTTAACGCATCGCTGTTTATCTATCTGGTACATCATCCGTTAACGCTGCTGTTCGGTGCGTGGATAACCCCACACATTCACTCTAACTTGCTTGGATTTACCACCGGCCTGGTGTTTGTCATTGGTTCTGCGCTACTGCTCTATGAAGCACACCTGCGTATTCCGGTGCTGCGTTTCCTCTTCTCGGGTAAGCCGGAAGGTAAAACCAGCAACACTCATGCGACAGCGCGTTAATCGCAGTGTGACTGCCTGAAAATCAGAGCAGCCACTCAACCGGCAGGCGTGACGCCAGTCGTACCAGCATCCGTTGCCAGAACCGCGTCTGCGGTTCTTTTTTCAATACCGTCTCCTTGCCGTTTTGCAACTCCACCCAGTTAATACGTCCCCAGCGATCAAGGCGTAGTTGCCAGGCTGCCGCACGCTGACTGCGCAAAAAACGATGGTGAATCCGTTGCGCCAGATCGGCGCTGTCGATCACAAAACCCATCTCGGTGTTCAGCATGGCCGAGCGCGGGTCAAAATTAAACGATCCGATAAAGACTTTTTCACCGTCGATACTGAATGTCTTGGCATGCAAACTGGAGCCGGAATTCCCGGTCAGCCCACGATCATGGACCGGGTGTGCCTCATCACGGGTTGGCTTAAGTTCATACAGTTCTATTCCGTGGCGAAGCAGCTTCTTGCGCCAGCGCGCATAGCCCGCATGAACCACTGAGACGTCGTTCGCCGCCAGAGAATTTGTAAGAATAGCGATACTGACACCTTTGCGCGCCAGACGAATAAGCTGGGCAACCCCCCGACGTCCTGGAACAAAATAGGCCGAGATAATATCCACCTGCCGTTCCGGCGTACCCATCACATTATTCAGACGCTCCGGTAACAAGGTATGCGTACGTGCTTTGCCCTGCCCTTTACGCGGGTCATCGCTCAGTAGCCGGGTCTTCGCCCAGACTATGGGGAGCGTACCGGACTCGAGCTGACTGGCAAAAGGGGTAGATTCCAGTTTGTTCCGGTAGCGCACTACGGTGATATCCTGATACCAGGACTCCGGCAAACGGATGCGCCCGGCGATCTCTTCGCGTGGCAAATCCAACACCGCATGCAGCGGCGACACGGACTCAGAGTGCCAGTAGCGGGAAAAATCGTCGCTGACATCACGCACCACCGGGCCTATCGCCATAACATCAAGGTCGGTAAATAATGGCTCTTCCCCGGCACCAAAGTAGGCATCTCCGACGTTGCGGCCACCGACCAGCGTCACCACACCATCCGCAGTAAAACTTTTATTGTGCATACGACGGTTGAGGCGCGCAAAATCGGTAAGATATCCCAGTGCTCGTAACGTGCGAAATGAGAAGGGATTGAACAGGCGAACCTCAATATGCGGATGGGCGTCAAGCTGGCGTAAAACATCATCCATGCCAAGCGTATTGTTGTCATCAAGCAGCAACCGGACGTGAACACCGCGATCCGCAGCCTCCACGAGCGCAAGTAACAGCAGCCGCCCGGACATGTCATCCTCCCAGATATAATACTGCACATCCAGGGTTCGCTGGGCCATTTCCGCCAGGCGATAACGCGCCACAAAAGCATCCAGGCTGTCATCAAGCGCCACCAGACCGCACAGGCCAGGGTGACCCGCGCACAACGGCGTGACAGCCCGTCCTAACCGCGTATCTGGCGGCGGGGTCGCAGGCTCTTGTGAGGGGAAATCAGGTTCATCGAATATTTTTATTGTCATAGCTGTCAAAGTATATCTGCCCGAGCCGCGTCTGGTGGGGTAGATAATCCGAAACGCATCGCCGCAGGCGTTCTACGCCTGCGTTCATTAACAAGAAAATGGGTCTGTAAAAGGAAAAGTATCGTAACGATGCACTGGCCATCCCGTTTTCCATAAAGCGCGGCTATCCGAGCCGCATACCATGACCAGAATGGTTTTCGTAAAGGCGATAATCAGCAACCTGCCGTCATTTTATCCTCCAGCTTTCGTCAGCGTTCCACGCTGTGTCAGTAGTCGCTGATACAGCCCGGCATTTTCCTCATCAAAGCAGACAAACACCACCCGACGTATTTGCGGATGGTCAGTCAGAAATGCCTCGACGGTATTAATGGCGATTTCTGCGGCGGCAGCTTTCGGATAACCATAGACGCCAGTGCTGATCGCCGGGAAAGCAATGGATTCGTAGTTATTGGCTTCGGCCAGCATCAGGCTGTTGCGATAGGCATCTTTCAGCAGGTGAACATCATGGTCATCTCCGCCATGCCATACCGGACCGACAGTATGCACTACGGCTTTTGCGGGTAAATTTCCGGCTGTGGTGATCACCGCATGTCCAGGCGGGCAATCTCCTTGCTCCTGACGTACACGCCGACAGGCCTCCAGCAATGCCGGACCAGCCGCACGATGAATGGCACCATCCACCCCACCACCGCCGAGCAGTGATGAATTCGCCGCATTAACGATAACATCCACGCTGACGGTGGTGATATCCCCCTGAATAACCTGCATTGTCGCTTGCATGTTTCTGCCTCGTGGCTTTCTCTTCTCTCAAGTGTAGCGCAGCCAGGTATGAAAATTGATCAGGCCCAGTCTGCATTATTTCGCATATTGGGCCTGTAAAAAGATCAGTTATAGGTGATGTCCATTACAGCCAGGGTATGCGCGGGGTTGAGGTAGTTAATTTTCATTGTCACAAGGTTGTCGAAGCCACTCTGCTCCTGGACAAGGTTTTTCAGGGAGAATTGTTGGGTTTTCGCCTGTCCCTGACGGTCACATGCCACCGTCGCACGGTGAGTGTCGACACGGATATCGCACGGGGTTTCGACAACGGCGCCTTCAAAATAGATAACACCGCCGGTCGCCGCCATCGCAACAGAGCTGCACACGGCGGCAGAGAAAAGAGCTGCTGGAACAAGCAGCATGCTGGAAGCTGACATATATACCTCAATAATGAGTGGTCTTTGCAGGTGGTGAGAGAGGCACCGCACAGACACCTGTTAAAACAAGATGCCAACTTTATTTATACATTAATTCACCAAATTTAACAGACATGAAACAAACTATTTTTTGAGAAACATTCATTAAATTAATAGGTTACAGCGTTTGTTGTGATGTCCAGCGCTGAGACAAATTCACTGACTGGCCATCCGTAACGGTCACCACGATGTCGACACTATCCTGCGCTTCAATATTCATGCTTAAGCGCATCAGCGATGTTGGTTGATTCGCGATAAATTGAACTGTCTTGCGTTGCTGGGTGCGACTCTGACCGCCCTCACCTTGTCGCGTTGCCAGAATCTGCACCTGACAGAGGCAATTTTCGGTGAGTAAAACCTGTGGGGTAATCGTATACATATCGCCGACACGGGTCGTGTCAAAGGTAATCTGGCTGGACAGCGCGGCAAGTAATAACAACGTATTCATAACGCCTCCCAAAAAGAAACAGGGCCGTAGCCCTGTTTCTTCAAATGATATGTCTGTTAGTACTGGTTGGCAGTGGCGTTATTGCCGAAACCAACCTGATGGACGTTCACGGTAGAGCCAGAAGCAGTCTGGTTAACCAACGCGCCGTTGCCACCACCATACTGGCTGACAGAAATTGTAGAATCTCTGCTGTTCCACTGGTCAATAGTTGCGCTGTTATGGAAACCATTTTGTGACAGGCTGATGGTGCTGTCATCAGAACCCTGGCCAACATCAGCACCGTTGCTTGAGCCATTCTGACGAATTGTTGTTGTAGAATCGCGAGCATCGGATTGCAGTGCCAGCGCGGAGTTGCTGCTACCGGTCTGGTAGATACTCAGTTCTGAATCCGGACCGCCATAGTTATGGCCGCCATGACCTGAGAACTGCGGGACGCTGCCTGCAAAAGCGCTGGCTGAAACGACGATCGCTGCTACTGCTGCCACTTTGAAAAGTTTCATGGTAAACCCCCATCGGATTGATTTTAAAGCCACAATGACATCAACGTTGTATAACGCGTATGTCCATTTGCGACTGTCTCTGGACAACGACTGCTGTTTTCTGTGTACCGTACTGAGTAATACTCGCCCTGTTACCCGACCCTTTTTGGATAATCATTGCGGTGTTGCCGTAAGCGCCTTGCGTAATATTCGCGTCATTAGCACTGCCTGACTGATCGATATATGCAAGGTTATATGCTCCTGACTGGTCAATTTTTGCCGAATTGCTCCCACCGTTCTGGGAAATAACTGACAATAACTTCGAGCCAGTTTGATTAATTTGTGCGTTGTTATTTGCACCGGATTGACCAATAATGGCCGCTTTATTGTAGGCGGCGGCACTTAATTCATTCACCGCCAGGTTATATTCCGAACCTGCCATATCATAACCTGCAGCGGCGGCGAACCCAGGTGCACCCAGCATTGTTAACATCATAAATAACAACTTGTTTTTCATGTTGTCACCCTGGACCTGGTCGTTTATTAAAAAAAAGCTCAAATATCTGTTCCGCTGGCGATAACACACTCAATTAATTTGTTAACGCTGCGTTACGGAAATCAGTATGGTCAGGTCGTAAAATAAAATATCTCACCCGTGATTCGTATTTTTTGCTCTCTAATTAATACCAAAGTATGAATATTCACACTGTTACAGTCATGCGTATATAGAGAGTGTATTTAAACCATTTTAAACAGATGGGTTTGCTTATAACAATTTGGTTGTAACGAAGTAATCAGTAAGTATGTTCTGCGAAGGAGATAACATTTTTTCGTTCGACCTTCACAATGCTTCATTTTTTTCGCTGCACAAATTGGACATCACCTCTCATACCAAAATCTTTGTAATGGCATGAACAATACTACTTTTTAACCACTATAAATATGCAATAAACACAATAACATATATTAATTTGTATGATTTTTTAAATGTGTGCAAGTATGATTCCGTGTACAACTTACCTATCAAAAATAAACAATAAAAAAACTCATGAGAAATATTTTAATATTTATTTTTACATTACGTTACATGTTTAACACTTGCTTTAAGAATGGCAATGACTAGATTGGAATTAGCAGCACTCATTTAGATTTATTAATTTCCCTTAATTGTTAGGGATTAAGTATTTATTACTACACACAGCAACACAACATCTGTCAGTACCTCTGGTTCCCCACCTTTCGGTGGGGAAGCTGCGGATGTCCTAAACGCGGGGTTTCATCATGTTCAGTGAAGTCCAAAGTTCGTACAATCATGTACTGTTGTTAATTACCAAACCCTCCTTGCAGGCAACAGCCTTGTTGCAGCATCTGAAACATTCTCTGTCGATGACAGGAAAATTGCATAATATTCAACGCTCGCTGGATGATATTCCCGGCGATTGTCTGGTGTTATTCGATATGATGGAGGCGGATAAGAAAATCATTCAATACTGGCAGGACATTTTATCCAGAAAAAACAATAACTTAAAGTTGTTGTTAATGAATACGCCGGATGAATATCCGTTCCGTGAAATCGAAAACTGGCCGCATATCAATGGGGTATTTTACGTCTCGGAAGATGAATCCCGCATGGTTGAGGGATTACAAGGGATCCAGCGCGGCGAGTGTTACTTTTCACAAAAGCTTGCCAGTTACTTAATTACCCACTCTGGAAATTATCGTTACAGCAGCTCGGAGTCGGCGTTGCTGACCCACAGAGAAAAAGAGATTTTGAATAAGCTGCGCATTGGCGCATCCAACATTGAAATCGCCCGCTCTCTGTTTATCAGCGAGAATACGGTAAAAACGCATCTTTATAATCTTTTCAAAAAGATAGCGGTTAAAAACCGAACTCAGGCAGTCTCCTGGGCCAACGATAATCTCAGGCGTTAATGCCATGAAACGCGCATCGCATTACCTTGCGGCAGCAACATTATTGCTCGCCGCCGGGAATCTGTACGCTGTCGAAGTGGAGATTCCCGGTTTATTAACCGACCATACGGTTTCTTCGATCGGACACGATTTTTATCGTGCTTTTAGTGATAAATGGGAAAGTACCTGGACAGGGAATTTAACTATCAATGAAAGACCAAGTGCTCGCTGGGGAAGTTGGATAACCATCACTATTAATCAAAGTGTTGTTTATCAAACATTTATGTTCCCAACGCGGCGTGATTTTGAAAAAAACGTTGATATTGCACTTGCACAGACACATGAAGCACTCGACCGTCGCCAAATTGATCAGGCACTACTGAGCACCCGCGATTTAGCGACAGATGAATTCTAAAACACGATAAATATCCGGAGGGTAACATGCGTATCGCATATGCCGTCATTTCATTAATGTTGATAACACCATTAAGTTGGGCGGGACAAATGACTTTTCAGTTCCGTAATCCTAATTTCGGTGGTAACCCTAATAATGGCGCATTTTTATTAAATAGCGCGCAGGCACAAAATTCTTATAAAGATCCCAGCTATAAAGATCTTGGCGTTGATAGCCCATCAGCGCTTGATAATTTCACTCAGGCTATTCAATCACAAATACTGGGTGGGTTATTAACAAATATAAATTCCGGTAAACCAGGTCGAATGGTAACCAGCGACTTTATTGTTGATATTGCCAACAAAGATGGACAGTTACAATTAAATGTAACTGACAGAAAAACAGGCAAAACGTCGACTATTCAGGTTTCAGGTTTACAAAACGGTTCAACCGATTTTTAAAGCATCGCCATTACAGGACAATAATCATGCAGCGCTTATTAATACTTCTGGCCGTGTGTTTATTAAGCGGATGCTTAACTGCGCCGCCAAAACAAGCCGCCAAACCTACGTTATTACCTCGGGCACAAAGCTATAGTGACTTGACACATTTGCCGCTGCCTTCCGGAAAAATATATGTGTCGGTGTATAACATTCAGGATGAAACCGGGCAGTTTAAACCCTATCCGGCCAGTAACTTCTCGACCGCCGTTCCGCAGAGCGCGACCTCCATGCTGGTGACGGCGCTAAAAGATTCACGCTGGTTTGTTCCACTGGAACGCCAGGGACTGCAGAATTTATTGAATGAGCGCAAAATCATTCGCGCAGCGCAGGAAAATGGCACGGTTGCAATTAATAACCGCTTCCCGCTCCAGTCATTGACCGCAGCAAATGTCATGATTGAGGGATCGATTATCGGTTATGAAAGTAACGTGAAATCGGGGGGCGTTGGCGCGCGTTATTTTGGTATAGGTGCGGATACGCAATACCAGCTCGATCAGATTGCCGTTAACCTGCGTGTGGTCAACGTGAGTACCGGGGAAGTGCTTTCGTCGGTGAATACCAGCAAGACTATTTTGTCCTATGAAGTGCAGGCCGGGGTATTCCGCTTTATTGATTATCAGCGTCTGCTGGAAGGCGAGGTGGGCTACACGGCTAACGAACCGGTCATGCTTTGCCTGATGTCAGCGATTGAGACAGGGGTGATTTTACTGATTAACGACGGTATCGACCGTGGGCTTTGGGATCTGCAAAACAAGGCAGAAAACAAAAACGAAGTGCTGGTTAAATATCGCGAGATGGCGGCGATGCCTCCGGAATCCTGACAGCAAACGTAGAAAAAGCGTGACGGATTAAATCGTCACGCTTTTTTTTGTTCTTTTGTCATTCCACCAGCGTTACGGGCTGCGAGCCACAGACCGCTGTTTTTCATGGCGTAACCAAACAACAACCCGACCACAAGCGAAGGCACTATCATGCGCCAGTCGCCCTGCCCCGCAAAAGTCGCGCACGCGCCAATGAAGGTACCCGGAACGAAAGAGAGCAGCAGATTTTTCGCCTGGGCACACATCAGAAACGCCACCAGCCCGGTCATGACATACCCTACAATCTCCAGATGCGGAGCCAGTGCGCTACCGTGAATAATCACCAGCGCCCAGGCTACCCCGCTCATTAACGTGCAGGCAGAGATTAAAAGCCCTTTAAGACCACCTTGCGGACAGGCAAAGTAGGCGGTACAGCCAAGGAATCCGGCCCAGCCGATCAGACCGAGAGAGACGGCAACCCAACCCCAGAGACCGGAGAGAATACCTGTTGTTAATGCAATAGAGAGGAGAATGTTCATGGCGCGCATCTTAGCAGATACGCACCTTATTTATGTGACAGGAAGCGCAATAATTGCAATATCACATTTCATGTTGCAGTTTAAATGTGATTAAAGTCACATTTATTCCTCTGCGGATTCCTGCAACTCATCCCACATGGCAGACAGAGCATCACGCGTCAGAGGCGCCATAGTACGCCAGAACGGGGTGGTAGCATGCGCCTCCACTTTGCCGAGGAAAGTGCCACACCACGGCAGCAGATACTCTGCAAACAACGTTTCCAGCGCTTCACTTTCATCTTCTGCTGACTGATCTTCAAGCCAGGAGGCGGCCAGCAGCAACGTACCAAAATGGTCCGCAGGTGCGTCTGTCAGTGGCATACCGCGAGACGAGAGAAATGCACGCACTTCGGCCTCCGTAGCTCCATCCACCCACGCGCTACGATACGGGGAAACGCGGCATTCGTTGCCGACAAACAGCGCGTTGAAATCAGCGGCCAACGCCTGCGCATCACAATTTTTTTGCAGACGCTCCAGCATTTCATCCTGCTCCAGCGGCCAACTTTGCGCCAACTTCCCTTCACGGATGAGGGTATAGAGCGGCACGAGTAAGGGATCCTGTGGCTGACGATAAAAAAGTGAACCCAGTACGCGGCAAAGGATGGAAAATTCGTTCATGCAATGATTCCAGTGGCTAATTAAAAGTCGTCAAATTCAGTAATGGGCGTCATTCCGCGCGCTTCAAGGAAGCTCAGCATCCGGCGCGGTGTAACATTCAGAATACGGTCTTCCGGGAAGTTGACCTCATCAAGGATTTCACGGCACTGCGCAAATTCACCCAGTGTAAATGCTGTATGCGAGTCAGAACCCAGCGCAACCCACCCGCCCGCATCACGCACGGCAGCAGCAATCGCACGGCAATTCGCTTCGCTGCCTTTCCGCGAATGAAGGAAAGAAGAGTTGTTGATTTCCAACGCCACGTTGTACTTCGCGGCAGCAGCGGCAATCGCCGGGATGTCGACAGGATATTTTGGATTACCCGGATGACTGATGATATGCGCATAGCCATTCGCCATTGTCGCAATCATCGCCTGAGTATTGGTGTCTTTATCCTGTGGGGCAAACACCGGTTCGTGAAAACCCGCAATAATCAGATCCAGCGAAGTCAGCATAGGACCGCTACAATCGATTTCACCTTCAATATTTTTGATGTTGGCTTCAATGCCGCGCAGAATGCCTACGCCATCCACAACGCGTGGCCAGATACGCATGTTGATGAAGTGCCAGTAGTGTGGCGCATCTTCCATGTCAGGGCCATGATCGGTAATAGCGAAAAGCTTAATCCCTTTTTGCTTTGCTTCGGTAATGTAGTCTTGCAGGGTGCTATAGGCGTGGGTGCTGGCGACGGTATGCATATGCAGGTCAACGGGATACATGAAACTCTCCTGTAGTTGTTTCTGCAAGGATAGCAGTTATCGCCGCCATTTTTAATGAAAAACCCGGCCTGACACGTAAGTGTCATTAATAACCGCGAATGCGATCGACACGACCTTTCACGCTTTCGCCACGTTCATGTTTGTCGATCACAGTAGCAATAAAAGCAATGGCCTCATCTGCACGGGTGGTGGCCGCAATATGCGGCGTCATGGCAACACGGGGATGTGCCCAGAGCGGATGGTCGGCTGGCAGCGGCTCGCGACTAAAGACATCCAGCATTGCTCCTTTGACTTTGCCGCTATTAAGCGCCTGCAGAAGATCGTCTTCAACAACGTGAACACCGCGCGCCAGGTTCATAATATAGCTATTGTCCGCCAGTTGGTTTATCACGCTCAGGTTAATAAGTCCCACCGTTTCTGGGGTGTTAGGCAGTAAATTGATCAATATACGTGTTCCGTGCAGAAACGCGCCAAACTCTTCCGCCCCTGCAAAACTGACCACGCCCGGCAGATCTTTACGTGACCGACTCCAGCAGCGCAGTGGAAAACCCCAGGCATTCAGGCTGGCGGCCACTTTCGCCCCAAGTATTCCAGCGCCAAGGATGCCAATGGTAAAATCTTCACGCCGATATTCTTCCAGCTCCAGCCACCTGGCCTGCTGTTTTAATGCCTGGTAATCATCAAAGCGACGGAACCAGTGCAGTACCTGGCTCACCGCATATTCCTGCATCTGCACCCCCATGCCAGTATCTTCCAGGCGAAATAGCGGGATGTGTTGTGCCAGCATTTCCGGATGCGCCTTGAGCTTACTCAGAATAGAGTCGACCCCGGCCCCCAGCGCAAACACCCCTTTCAGCTCACGGCCACGCAGCATCTCAACAGGCGGATGCCAGACCAGAGCATAATCGGCAGGGCCATTATCACCCTTGCGCCATTCACGTACGTTCGCGCCGGGTAATGCCTTGCGCAATGCTGGTAGCCAGGCGGCGGGATCGAAGGTCGGGTGATAAAAGATAATCTCCATTTCTGCTCCAGATTGATGGTGTTGTTTCCCGGTAAATGTCGGGTTTATTTGCCGTTTTGTTAGATGCTTATGTTCACACATCACCTTAGCAAATATCACTGAAAGTCTTCATAAAAGTGTTTCGCGGGGAAAAAAGCCAGTTTCAGAACATTTAAGAAGCAACTTGATTGAAGTTTGTCTAAACGCGCTAATTTATTGAAAAAGAAGATTGACGGAAGTGCCGGTTTTCCCTACATTAGCGCCCGTCCCGACAACATCGGGAAGACAATGTGGTGAGGTGTCCGAGTGGCTGAAGGAGCACGCCTGGAAAGTGTGTATACGGCAACGTATCGGGGGTTCGAATCCCCCCCTCACCGCCATATTCCGAGCGCATGTTATTAATTAACATGCGCTTTTTCTTTTGTACGTCTTTTCGGTATGCCATCCAGTATGCCATTGCCGTCTGGCTTGCGCTGGCTCACTTGCGAAGGCATCGGACAGGGCACTCCCCTTTCATTTCGCTGCCAGTGCTCCCGGGTAGTGCCGGGCGATGATGTCATTCAGTTTATCGACCAACTCTGGTCGCTTAAAGGTTATATGGGCTGTTCCCTTTTGAAAGTATTTGATTGCAAACATTTCATCCTCGTACCGATTGCTGTGCCTGTCATCATGGATGTGATCACCTAACCGACGGGTAACGTCAGCGCGGTTGTCAGGTACGGGCTTCCCATCCAGAAGAATCAGCATGCGCTCCAGGTCTGCTAAACGATCGCGCTGCCAGCCCCAGCTGAGCCCAAATCCCCACCGGTCACATTTGACCAGCCCACTGACGATGATTTTCCTTCCAAATTTGCAAGGGCTGTTCGTCTTAAAATCCCAGCTAAGTCCTTTGAAGACGTTAATTACACCCCGTTCAAATACCTCGCCCTTATTCAGATGCAGTTGCTCGAATGTGTTGAGAATATTTTCTTCGCTTACGGCCGGAATATCCCCCTTTTCCAGGCTATTGTGCCACTCATCACGGGCCTGAGCATCCATCAGGCTCAGCATGTCGGAGCGCTTCATTAAATCCCGCCAGATGCCGCGATCGAGATTGCAGGTGATGGCTTTCATCGCCGCTTCTCTTTTTTCCATCAACCAGCAGCCGCAACGGAAATCTTGTTTCATAGCCCAGTCCAGAGCTGTTTTTCCGCCGATACTACGGGTCAGCGTCGAAATATCGTCAAGCTGCTGTATCAGCGTCTCAATCTGTGCAATCGCGGCATTACGTCCGGTGACTATACGCTCAATGCTGGTGGAGCAAATCACGTCGGTGTGACCGATTAAAACCTCGGGGTCGGTGAGAGTCAGTTCTGACATCATTTCTTTCCTTATATAAAGCAAAGCGCCAGTCGGTGAGGACTGGCGCTTATGCGCGTGCGTTGAGTATGGTTCGGTGGCTAATTTGTTCTGGCCTGTTGCAGAAGCTGCAGATGGCGGAGATCGCGAACGTTCTGTAATGCCTGTTCAATCTAGGGCAACAGGGCTGCTGAGTCGGTGTTGTCTTCGTCGTTATCGAAGATAATCTCGCTTCAGAATGTTGAGAGCGGCTTCAGTGGTTAATTCTGGCATTAGAACGCCTTGAGGTGATTGATGTTGAGTTACCAGTCAAAGGTGGTAAAACCCGGCAGCACTTCGCCAAAGGCATCCAGATGAATGATGCCAGCGGCGTAGCGACGGATAAGCGTCACCACTAACCGGCGGCAGGCTTTCGACAGACCGAGGCGTTTGAGGCGTAAAACCGGAAATGACCATGCGCCCAGGTAGAGCAGATAACCCGAGCCGGTATAGCTAATCCATTCCGACTCGCCAAAGTCTTCATGCTGGTGTTAATGGGTAAACAGCAGAGCATTGTCTTCAGCCGTGATATGCGCGGTGCTGCACTGAATGCCGTTAACGCGGGCGAGGGGCGGCAGCGGATCTTCAACAATCAGCTTGCCGGGGGCGTCAGCAACGCGAAGCGAATAACCGTTGTCACAGACTACATTGATCAGGTCAGCCAGTTCAATACCGTCAATATCTACAGCGTTCCGGCCCATATTGAGGGCCAGAACGTTGATGCTATCGGCTTCTGCCGTCAGGGATAACTTCATTGCTGCACCTCGCGATATTTACCGGTGGTGATGTCGGTAACGGCTTTATACCCGCTGCGGATCATCAGCCCGGTAGCCTTACGGGCGAGAAGAACATCGATGCTCCTGATAAGCGGTGACTGTGTTTCTGCGTTAAAACCGCGACGGTCCGTACGAACCAGGTCGTATTTCTCCACCATAAAGTTCACGGCGTCGCACAGTGAGAGCCCGGCGTTGATATGCTCCTGGATCACGCCATCGTTGCCAAACGGCGTGTCGTTCAGCGTCAGACCGTAGTGGCGGTCCAGCAGGCGGCTCAGGAGGCGCTGCCAGATCTCCACGGGTGACGGACGCGGATAAGCCTCCCGCGTTGAGGATAGTGATTGGGTTTGCATTGGGTTTACTCCATTAATAAGGCCGCGCCAGCCGTTACGACAACGGTTACTGCCGCTGGTGGTATCGCCTGTACCAGACGATGGTGTGATGGCGGGGAATTAGCTTCTGGCTGACGACTGTCCGCTGATGATGAGGATGTTGTTGCTGCCTTCCAGACCCATCGCGTTTTGGGCATTCCGGATATCTGCTGGTGTGAGCAGTGGTGAGACGGGCTGGAGTGATTTTCCCCGATTATCAGTGCGCTCCAGGTCGCAGTCTTCAGCCACCTCGTTCAGGGCATCAACCAGAGCATCACCGGCATCAATGCATTCCTGAATGGCATCGTCATCGCCAAACGGCGTGTCGTTGAGGGTAAGGCCGTAGTGACGATCCAGCAGATATGTCAGGAGGCGCTGCCACACGTAAATCGGTGATTTATGGGTTAACCGCTCAATCTCTGCGGCCCGTTTTGCGGAGACAGGATAAATTCTCATCGTTGGGTTCTCTTTGTGGGTTGGTGGTGCTACGGTAAGGTTTATGCGGCTGTTGCAGGCGTTGGGTAAAGCGCAATATAGACATAGCCGCAACTACCCAGGGTGTCGGCATCGCATGTCAACCCTTTTGCATATAACGTGACGCCGTGCTGGTGACAGGGATTGAGTTCACCGGAAATAAGCATTAGTTCAAGCTGCTTAAGCAGTACCGGAAACGCCTGATCGAGATGGCGTAAATCCGCGTCGCTAAATGTCCCGGTGATACTGCTACGGTCAGCCAGATAGTGCAGGCGGTTGCCCTCCTGCACCAGCCGTGCACCAAAGCACGGTGTGACGGTGTGGTTAAGTCCCCACCATGGCTCAGCGATATTGTGGCTGATGGAGGGTATTTTATTCGGCACTTTCGCACTCCTTAAATTAATGTTAATTGAGCGTGACGCTGCGTAATACGACATACGGACCATGGCGGTCCTGACGGCGTTCAGCGAAAACCGCGAGCACGCCGCTGATATCCTGTACTTCCCGACCGGCATAGTGGCAGATACTGCCGGACCACTTATATTTGCCGGTACAGAAGCGAAACAGCCGGGACTGCGGATGCTGGCGGTATATCGTCATCGCCTGACGCTTACTGATGATTTTCATAGGGTTAATCTCCTGTTGTGCTACATCCAGCCTCTATCTGCAAATGAGATAATATCCATGCCGCCAACCACCAGATGGTCCAGCAGGCGGATATCAACCAGTTCCAGTGCCTGTTTCAGGCGTTCTGTAATCTGCCTGTCGGCTTTACTGGGTTCGGCCTCCCCTGACGGGTGGTTATGCGCCAGAACGGCAGCAGCGGCATTATTTTTCAGACCGGATTTAACGACCTCACGCGGATGTACGGTGATACTGTTGATAGTTCCCAGAAATAGCGTGTCGAGGGTTATCAGGCGATGCTGGTTGTCGAGCCACAGGACGGTGAAGGCTTCACGCTCCAGTGTGGCAAGCTGCAGGCGCAGCCAGTCGCGGACGGCATGGCTGGAGGTAAATGATGCGCCGGGTTCGCGTAACTGACGCTCCAGCAGGGATAAAGCTTTCCGGATGGTCTGCTGTGCGATGGGGGTCATTCCCCCTGTGTCCGGGGGATATGTGGTGGTATTCATTTGCTTTTCCTGTTCGTTGATGTCTCCGGGTGAGATGCGTTGTACAGTTTCCCGACAACGGAGAATTCGTCGTGCATGGATTCGAACCATGACCAGATATGAAATACAGGGGTTCCCGTCGGAAAATGCAGGAAGGGTTCGTCGGTCACAACTTCTCCGTCCTCATCCCTGACCGTTGTTTTCCCCAGGCTATCCCACAGGGTATTCAGTTGAGACAGTTCGTACCGCATGGCGGGACGATCAGTCGATGATGTGCATAATGGCGCTGCATTCAGCATGCATGAGCGCGTAGTCCCGCAGATGGTAATAGTACTCCGTCATGGCATCGCATTCGGTACGCATAGCGTGATGGCTGTATGTCATCAGACAAACCGCAATCCCGGCGGCTTCGCTGCTGAGTTCTGCGCCGTTGCCATTCATGCTGTTAAACAGCGTCCATTTCTCATCGTTGTTTCCGTTGGTTTCGGGTGCCATAAATGCGCCACTGTTGCTGAGTGAATAAAAGCGCCAGATACCTCCGCTGTAATCGGCACATAACCGGTCCATCCAGGCGAATATGCGGGGTTCAAGGGTTATCCACTGCGGTATGCTGCCAAAGTGTTGCGGCCAGAATCTGATACGCTGCTCGTCCTGTACAAGGGTGGCGGTCAGCGCTGGCGAAGAACCGGCAGGTTGTGGCGGTAACGGGAGGGTATCGTTAAGGTTAATAATGTCGGTCATGTTAGTTTTTCCTTATTTATTTATAGGGTTGGGGATGTTGGTTCAGCCGGAGTGAAGGGCAGGACTGCGCATAGCCGTCCGTATCACAGCATGAAGGCCAGTGTCCGTCGGGAATGCTCAAGCGGCAGAGGCTGAGTTCACCGGGACGATAAAGAAGGTGTGAGCACCAGGCGCACAGGTCGTCATCGGAGATGGAGCGGCTGCATGGATTGTCCTCCAGGGCCGTCGGATAAATGGTGGCCTGGTGGGCGTTATCAGGCAGAGGTAGCATCAGCTCAGCGCCTGCTGCAGTTCTTCTGCCATCACCCAGAGAGCCCGGTTGAGCTTAACGTCGCCGTCTATGCCTTTAACCGCCCGGGTATGGCTGCGTTTGCCTTTGGCGGTACGACCTGGCAGACCACCTTTCAGCAGATTCTCCTGGCAACGATTGAAAACTGACCACAGGTCGTTCTGACGGTCTTCATAGCGGCGGGGCGTCAGTATCTGGGATGCTGTCACCGGTTGGTGCTCATCACCGAAGCGGTACGTCAGCGCGGCTTTTGCAAAAGCCTGTTGTGCCGGTGGCTGTAACAAAAGCGATTCCATCGCATCGCGCTTCTCTTCCACCCGGTCAAAGATGCCCAGTACTTCGTAAGCCCCTTCAATGACTTTTTCCACAACGTTCCCCCGGTGCGGCACTCTGATTTCGCCAAATGACTGTCCGCAGACGAGCGAATTCGTACATACGCTTCGGAATATTCCCGGAAGTAACTGAAAACTGGACTCACCACCATGAGAATTCAGGATGATGATTTCCGGCACCTGCTGATCGTTTATCTGACCGGCGCGACGCAGGCGGAGCATATGCTTTGTGTGCTCCCGGCGGTCCGGATCACGCACGCGTGACTGGCAGGCAAAGAACGGCTGGAACCCTTCGCGCTGCAGGTTTTCCAGCAGAGTAATGGTGGGAATAAACGTGTACTTTACACTCCGTGAAGCATGTTTATCTTCACCGAATACACTGGGGACATGATGCATCAGTTCTTCGCGGGTTAAGGGACGATCCCGGCGTATCTGGTTTATCCGCCCGAAACGGCTTGCTAAGCGCATAGTGAGTACCTCTGTAGTTGATTAAACGGCATAAACAAAAAAGCCATGCTCCGGTGGGAACATGGCCTGTTGGTGTGATTGCTGGTGGGGGGAACTACGGTAAGTCAGTGTCGGGGTATGCCGTGGCTGAGCAGATAGCGGTTCAGCCAGTATCCGGCATCGGCTTCAAAATTCCATGCCCGCCAGATCAACTGCCCCTCGCTGTCGCGAATGACCAGCCGAAACTGGTTCCCATGGTCGTCTTCGAGGGTTAGGTTAGTGTACTGCGTGGCGACGGCTGTCGCCTGCTCACGGGTGAACGAACCGGGTGGTAACGGCGTATTGTCAGTGTCCTTCATGATGAGTTCCTCTGATACCTGACACAAAAACCCGGGGTCTCTGGCTAAAGCAGTGATTAACTTACTGCGGGGGTTGCGCTGTCGTTGCTGTCGTGATGGGAGCCTGTGGCGCTGCAGGCGCGGCGGTTGCGCCATGAATAATCTGGTGCTTCGTCAGTGCCTGCTGCATGTCGTTGATACAGTACGTGATGTAGAAAACGTTAAAGATAACGGTATAGAAGGCATTCATCTTCAGGTCGAAGCGGAAGGTGTTCAGCGCATAGTGGCGCAGGGCGTCTCTGGCCTTAAAGGCCCAGACCACATACATTACCGCACAAGCGAGCGACAGAATACCGCTTAACGCCAGCAATGTATCGCTGGTCGGGTCATAGCCGTAAACGTCAGACGACACCATGCTGGCTAACTGGCGACTGATGCCAAAGCAGACGGCGAGCCAGATGATGAACAGATGACCGCTGACCGGGTAGCCGGTGGTGTCACTGATGGTATCCTGCTTTTTATACAGCCAGAGCAGCGGCCAGACGCCACAGGTGACGAGAGTCAGTAAAACAAAATGCAGGGTGCGGGTGTTCAGCCGCTGGCTGAGAGTGGTGATATCCGTCATCGGGAGATTCCTTGTTTGTACAAGTATGCGGGTGAAAATGAGAATATGTGGGGTGGTATTGCCCTGGAGTGCATTACGGCACGTCAAACTTCGCCACGCAGCCGTTATCGCCGAACGCAGGTATGACTCCGGCAGCGCCCTTAAGCGTGAAGACCGCCGGTTTGACGCCGCTGCCTGAGACGATCACGCGCTTACCGGTTCGCAGCTTGTTCCACGCCCACATCAGGTTACTTTCGCCGACATGGGATTCGCTTTCACTGATATTGGCTTCTTCATCGTTATCGATTTTCATGGTCAGGTGCTGACCGCTGTCCATGCTGACCTGATGGCCGTTCGCATCGGTAAAGATGATGGTGGCAGCCTGTGAGCCAGAACTGTCGCAGGCGAGGTACAACTGTGACTGTCCTTTGCCGAGGATGGTGTATTCCGCCGTACCCTGTGCGAAGCCGCTGGCCCAGGTATCGTGATTACCAAACGCCAGCGCCTGGCCGGAGAAGCAAAGCGCGAGGGTAAGAGGCACAATCGATTTAAATAACATAATATTTATCCTTTAATAAACAATACGAAATATGTGGAGCTGAGGTGAAATACGGGTTATTCACTGACAGTGAAGGTGCCCTTGTCCGTAAACACCCTGGCTTCCACGAAACGGCAGTTGATACCCTTCTGCTGGAGAGGATTACCAAAATGCCAGGTCAGCCCGTCGGCAAACTGCATGGTGGTGGGCGTAAACGTGCCTTTTTTAGGTATCCATCCGTCAACGGTAATGCCCTGGTAGGTGATGCTTCCCTTTGTCAGCAACAGACACCGGCCCCGGTTAACGTCAATGTTCTTAATCTGAACGCTGTCTGTTTTAGCGGTTACTGTGACCAGCAGCTCAAAGCCACTGGGCTGAACATCGACCTTAATGATGTCATTTTCAGCGGCTACGGATGTCGCAGACAGGGTTGCCAGCAGCGCCATGGCTGCGACGGTATAAAATATGTTCATGAGTCTCCTTACGGTGTGGCGAAGCCTGCGATACATCGCATTGATTTATAATGAATAAAAACGTAATAACACGGGCCCCCGCGAATTATGTAACTGCCGGGGTTATCAGGTACAGCTATTAATATCGATCGGGTCGATCGACAAAATCGATCGTCATTGAACAAAAACACTTGTCGATACACGTTTTCAGGCTTATCGACAGTGAAGAAGTTAACTGAAGAAAAATCCCCACAGGGATCGCGCTGCACGGGCGACGGTGTGGGTGACGGCATGCAGCGCCAAACGGGCTACCTGCGGCAGCGGGGCCAGGTCAATGACTTTATCAATCACCTCCACCACGGCATCGCCAAAGCTGCCGCTGGCGGTACTGATAACGGTATCAGTGCGATACCCGGTCTGCAGGTGGGGAACCAGTGGACTGCGGGCCTGCTTTGGGAGGCGTGTAATCATGGCCTCCACCAGGCGCGACAGTCGGTAACGCCCCCGGACAGAGACCGGCAGAATATCTATTTCTGCTATCTGCAACTGACGTGCCACGGCCTGCTGTTTCTGCGCAATACGTTCTGCCTGTAACGCCGAGGGCTGAGCCGATAGCCAGCGCCACTGCTCGGCGGGTTCGGTTTTGTCCACCTGGTTAAGTATCCACAGCACTGGCGGCAGCGGTCCACTGAACTGCGCGAAGACGTCCTGATAAAACTGCTCTTCCACTGCAAATGCACGGTCATCGGCCTTGAGTACCCACAGCACCATATCGAGCTGTGGCATGAGCTCCTGGTACAGCTCACGGTATTCTCCATCGCGGGTAATACTCTCGCCAACACCGGGCAAATCGACCAGCGTCAGGTAATGTCTGCCAAAACGCAGCCGGACACGCTGTGGCTGGCGAGTACAGGCATCAACGGCGTTAACAGCACAGATGTCGCTGCGAAATAGAGCGTTACACAGCGAGGATTTACCGACGCCGGTTTTCCCCATAATACCAATCACAGGTTCATACGTGACCAGCTGGTTAAGCTCCTGCAGCAAATGCTGGCGTAGTGCATGTGGGTAACGCCGCAGATGGCGTCGAATAAGGGCGTAGCCTGAGGGATGTTTCATATCGGCCTCTGAATGAAAAAGGCCATCCGGAGGGGATGGCCTGTTAAATTGAAACGGGTGGGAATTCAGTAAGGTGATATATAACTGATAATTGTTTAAAAACCGCCCTGCCCTCATATTAACTGGCAGGATATTACCAGGTAGATGGCATTCATCTTTTTTGTTTTTCTGATAAAGAAAGCACCGACAAATGAAATTTCCGGAAACGGCTACTTCACTAATTTAGTCCAACGCTGTCGAATTGGACTAAACATCAGTTTTTTATATTGACTTGCGATTGTATTCTGCGATTAATTGTCAACTCCAGAAACAACATATTCAGCAGGTATCGTAATGAAAGACTTTCCATTTAATGCTTTCCCAGGACTATTGCGCGAAACTATTTTTGATATTGAGGATGTTACACAGGCACCACCTGAATTAATTGCATCCGCAGTTTTAAGTGCATTGTCCCTGGGATGCCAGAGCCTGATTAATGTAAAAATCAATGACACTATAGTCTCACCGGTGTCATTGTACTCATTCGTGATAGCAGAGTCTGGTGAGCGAAAAACGACAGTGGATAAACTGGTATTCAAGCCTTTTCATGAGCATGATCTACGTGTATTACTCCAGTATGAAGAGCTGCAAAAAGAACATGAGCGTAGCTCTAAAATATGGCACAAGAAAGAAAATGCACTCCTGAAATGTGTCGATAAAGCCACTATAAAAGGAAAATGTACAGATGAGTTTTCACGGCAGTTAAAGGCGTTATACGCTGAAAAACCAGAACCCCCAAAAGCCAGAAGATTTATTTATAATAACACTACACCGGAAGCCCTGCAGTTTGCAATGTACACTCACTCGCCGCAAACAGGGCTAATAACCGATGAAGGTGCTAATATACTTAACAGACAGACCATGGCTGACTTTGGTTTTATTAATCCAATGTGGGATGGAGGTGATTTTCAGGTTGAGCGTAAAACAACACCGAGTTTTACGCTCAGAAATGGACGTATTACATTGCTGGTCATGGTACAAAAAGCAATATTTGATGGCTATTTAAAACGTCAGGGTGAATCTGCGCGCGGAAGTGGTTTTTTTGCACGTTGCTTTGTCTTGTATATTGATGAGAATTTATCGACACAGGGCCAGCGCCTGATTCGTCGTCAATCCAGTCTTCAGTCAGGTAACCTGAAATATCTTAATTGCTTCTACCAGCGTATGAATGAACTGGTAGAAAAAAGTGTCTCTCAACATGGGACCGGGCATCAGACATGTTTATCCTTCGAACCTCCGGCTCAGGAGGCATGGGAGAGAATTTACAATAAAATAGAGCGTCGACTGGGGCCGGATGGAGACTATGAAAACCTGAAAGATTTTGCATCCAAAATTCTAAATAATACTGCACGCGTAGCCGCTCTATTGAGTTATGTTACAGAGGGTGAATGTGCGATAAAAAAAGAATATGTCGAAAATGCCTGGTTGCTGTGCGAATGGTATATGCAACAGGCGATAACACTCTTTGGCAATGAGGAGGACTATTATGAAGCACTGTTATTGTCGTGGCTGCGTCGGGAGTATTCACGCTCATGGAAAAATGTTGTCCGATATAATGATATCCGAAATGCCGGGCCTAATGTGTTACGTAAGGGTAAGTTACTGGACAGGGTGATTGACAGACTTGAAAAGGAAGAGGTGATAGATATTGATTACTCAAAGTATGGTGCCCGAAAGGTCTATAAAGGCCGTCATTTTGATAACAATCCATTTACAAAACATGCAGCATATCAGCACTACTGAGCCCCGGTAATTGCGATCAGTCGCAATTACCGGAGGGAGGAGCCTGTGGAAAATGACAAAAACGGGCAAAAACTAATATCAGAGTGAAATCATTAGCTTGCTTTCTATTGGTATGAGTTTTACCCAGATGGCAGTGCTTATTGTTATATTTTTACTGATGGCATTACTGTCGGTATAGTAATATAGGTTTATTCGTAATATATACCTATTACTGGTGTACATGTTGTTATTAATATATCTACTCTCTATCCAGATTGATTATTATTAACATACTAATATATTATACCCATACAGTCAGTTAATTATAACGTAATGCCTATTGATTATGTAACACCATACGGTTAATGATTACCGCCCGATAATGTTCATGTGCATCTCTGCATGTAACATTACCACGATAATTAATCGTATGGTTACTTACTCTTGCTTACCTCAATTAGTTATTGAGCAGATTATTTATCTCAGGTTTATATATGCCAAGTAATTCCTTGAATGCTGATTACCAGCAAGCATTTTACGATGTTATTTGTAATGCAGTAGACGAGTTTCCACGTACGTTAGCACTACGTGTTGATTTACGTTTTCCGGGAGATTATCAGTATGGTGATTCGAACAGAGCCATAACCCGTTTTATTGACTCACTGAAGGCTAAGTTGCTGGTGGATTGCCGACGTAAGAACAGACGCTGGAGGCGTAACTGGACTAATCGATTACGGTATGTATGGGTACGTGAAGTCGGTGAACGTAATCGTCGTAAACATTACCATGTATTACTGCTGCTGAATAAAGACTTCTACCATGGTGCCGGGAGTTATAATGCCGATGACAGTTTATATGCATTAATCCAGCAGGCATGGTGTAGTGCGTTAGGCCTGAGGTCGGCTCAATATTCGTCTTTAGCGAATATGGCTGAGAACGGGTGTTTTTATTTAAACGAAAATGCCCCTAATTATATGCAGCGGATTAACGAATTACTAAAGCGTATGGAGTATCTGTCTAAAAACCATACCAAATGTTATGACGACGGTTACCGGTCTATTGGAATGAGCCGAAGGTAACTTGTTGGCTAAGGTGGGCGCAGCCTGTTCTGTTGAATCGCCACGGATAATCTAGACACTTCCGAGCCGTTGATAATACTGGTTTTCA
>OKPX01000118.1_pt1 | contig 53824 bp, 39 predicted proteins | sample 1613911 | NCBI WGS metagenome assembly OKPX01 (sample SAMN04436892, study PRJEB24849) | human gut metagenome | biome: human gut; feature: NICU; material: stool | host: Homo sapiens | place: USA: Saint Louis, MO | collected 2012-02-03 | reverse complement strand
GCGCTCCGGATGAATATGATGATCTCATATCAGGAACTTGTTCGCACCTTCCCTATGTCTGGTTCGTTTACGACGGCGTGGAATATTCTGTTGAAGAGGCCTTAACCCGCCCCTATTTTGAAACGCCACGCTCGGGTCAGGATAACTTCTACAGCTATAAAGATGTGGAGCCGAACGCCTTCGTCATTTACCCCTATCATAAGGTGGATGGCCGCATTCAGTTTATTGAGTACGACGATTTACGTGCCCTTTATCCGCAGACGTTCGCTTTTCTGCAGGTGGTCAAACCGCATCTTGATAATGGCAAGCGGTCGATAAAACCAGATCCGACAACGCCGCATGAGTGGTATCGCTATGGGCGCAGTCAGGCGCTGGAGAACTGCGATGTGCCGCAAAAAATTATCGTCGGCGTGCTGTCGAATGGCTACAAATACGCGATTGATAACCACCGGACGTTTGTCTCTTCTGGCGGCACCGCGGGCTACAGCATTATTAATGTTCCCGACGACTGCCCCTACTCCATTTACTATATTCAGGCGCTGTTGACCTCCCGCCATCTGGAGTGGTTCGCATCGATTTATGGGGAAATTTTCCGCGGCGGCTTTATCGCCAGGGGCACCAAAATCCAGACCCGGATGCCGATTCCGACCATCCGCTTTGCCGACAGCGCAGACGCGGCGCGCCATGATGATATCGCCACCCTGCAAAAGCAGCTTAACCACCTGTACGCGCAGATTACGCAGGCATCCGCACGGGAAAAAATCGTTTATCAGCGCCAGTTCGACACCCAGCAGGCGCGGATGGACGCGTTGATTACGGCGCTGTTTGATTTGGGTGAGCTGGACGAGAAAATCCCGTCGATAGAGGTGTTGTATAAGGGGCTGTGAGTGGTTTTCTCCCGGATGGCGGCGCAAACGCCTTATCCGGGCTATCCCACAGGGAGAGGGAGAAAACCGGGCGTAGCCCCGGTTAGCGAAGCGCCACCGGGGGAGGGTTATTTCCGTAACCGGCGATCCTTTAACTTTTCCCAGATCGCCATCAGCCTGTCGTTATCGCTTTTGCTAAAACCTAACGCCGCGAGGATCTTCTCGCCCTGGCTGCGGATCACGGCGGCGATCTCACCGGCTTTCACCTGCTGGTTGATACCCGCCAGATCGTGTTCCATCCCCTCAATAACCGGGATATACAGTTGTTCAATCTCCGACGGCACCAGCTCCAGCACACCGCCACCGTAATAGCGCCCTTCCAGCTCAGCGGTAATGGCCGTCAGCGGATTTAAAAAGCTGCACACCAGATTTTCACTGCTGGTAAAGGTCGAACGCACACGATAGGCGGTATCGGTGGTGTAGGCTTCCGCCTGATTGAGGATTAAACGCGGCGCTTCATGGCAGCGTTTCAGCATGCCGATACTGGTGCTGTAAACCGAAGGGACCTTGTACCACGGCTTGCGAATGCGGCACTTATAGCGCGTATGCAACTCCTGCGACTGGCCGAAAAGGATGTACTCCTTCACTTTTAACGGCAGAGCCTCGAATTCGTCGGCGATATACAGAAAATTAGTCGGCAGACCGTCACGCTGGTTTTCCGCATGCTGGTTTGCATCGTACAAAATCCCCGGACAATGCTGGCTGCGGCCAAACATCGGATGGGCATAATCGGCCAGTTGATACTGATCAACGGTCTGATTATCCACGAGGAAAAACTCATTCGCCCCGGTGACGATCCCCACGTCCACGGTGGCAATATCATTAAACTGATGCACCGAGGCATGATTGATAAGCGACTGAATCAACGCCAGCTCATCGCGCTCCAGCACCGCTTTGGTCCATTTCCCGGCGACGGTTTCCCCGTTGATTCCCGGCGTACGCGCAAAGAGCGCGTTGGGATCTTCGGCAAGGAAATCAAAGCCGTTAACGCTGACGATCCCCACACCTTCGGTTTCCTGCTGTGGATCGGTTTTCTTCTCAGCCAGGATGATCACCGCCCCCTGCAGGGTGTCTTCAAACCAGATCTCTTTCGGATCGATAATCACGATCTTCGAGCACACCTGCCCCGCGTAACTGCGCAGCGACTGCGCATGCATCACGTGAATGATTTCCGATGGGATCACCATGCCAAGCCGCCCGCCCTCTTTAAGCAGCGCCAGCGAGGAGAGCAAAAACGGAACCCAGGCATTGGTATGTTTGGTGAATTTCTGCTTGAGCTGTTTAAACACCAGCTCCGCCTGCACCTGAAATTCATTTTCGAGGAACTGGTAGCGGATAAACGGCGGGTTGCCTACCACGCCATCATAAAGCGTATGGTTTTCAGCGAGTTGCTTATTGGCCCACACCAGGTAGTCGCCTTCGGTCACCGTCGCGTTGGAAAACCCCAGGGTCTCGCAGCGCTGCACAGCTTTTTGCGCCTCGATATCAAAAAGCTCAAAGCATTCCAGGTTGACCGCTTTATCGCCATTGTTGTTATGAATAGCCTGAATAAATGCGCCATCACCGCAACTCGGTTCCAGCACGCTGGCCGGATGTGTGCTCAACACCCAGCGGGTCACGTAATCGGCTAAGTTTTGCGGCGTATAGTAACCACCCCGGAGTTTCTGGCTGGTCTGGTCTGCTTTGAATTTCATTCGTTACCTTTGAAAAGCCCGCGCGGTCAGTGCGCCGTTTCTGCGCGACATAGGGTACAGCCTTTGCTGCGATTCTCAAAGGATGAGGAAAACGGTAGCAAGCCCCTCAAATCCACGGGGTTATTGCGATTAAAAAAGTGAACGCAAAATGTGTCTGCCATCATATTTCACAGTGAATAGTTCTCTCAATAAACTATTTGTGAGTTTAATCGCGGATATTTTTTCATATTTATCTATTTTTAGTACTCCCGTAACGTCAGAGGACGCTGTAATGAAATACCGATTGAGTTACCGCCTCATTGCTCAGGGCGGTCTGAACGCCTGGTACAATCTCGATCCGCGCATTACCAACGACTTCCCTCGTTAATTCTCCGCTGCCTATTATTCATTAAAAAAATCAAACTCAACACGACGTTGAGCGATATTTTTTTGCGCACTTTATACCGCCGAAAATATCGTGACGTCGCAAGGCACGCTATTGGAGAAATATTATGAAACGCATCCCAGAACCTTTCCGCATTAAAATGGTTGAGAATATCCGCATGACCACTTACGACGACCGCGTCAAAGCGCTGGCCGAAGCCGGATATAATCCTTTCCTGCTTAATAGCGAGGATGTGTATATTGACCTGCTGACTGACTCTGGCACAGGGGCCATGAGTGATCGCCAGTGGGCCGGGCTGATGATGGGCGACGAAGCCTATGCAGGCTCACGTAACTACCAGAATTTATGCGCAAAAGTAAAAGAGATCATCGGCTATCCGTTCACCATCCCAACCCACCAGGGGCGCGGTGCTGAACAGATCCTCTTCCCGTCGCTGATCGCGCGCTGCAAATCGAAAAAACCGGTCTTTATTTCCAACTTCCACTTCGACACTACCGCCGCACATGTGGAACTGAACGGTGCGAAAGCCATCAACGTAGTGACGCCGAAAGCGTTCGATACCACCTCCTGGTACGACTGGAAAGGCAACTTCGATATCGCTCAACTGAAAGCGACCATCGCCGAGCAGGGTGCGGAAAACGTGGCGGCGATCGTCACCACCGTGACCTGTAACAGCTCCGGCGGCCAGCCGATTTCGCTGGCCAATATGCGTGAAGTCTACCAAATCGCAAAAAGTCATAAAATCCCGGTGGTCATTGACTCCGCGCGCTTCTGCGAAAACGCCTGGTTTATTAAGCAACGCGAAGAGGGCTGCGCGGATAAATCGATTAAAGAGATCATCCGCGAGATGTACACCTATGGCGACATGCTGACCATGTCCGCGAAAAAGGATCCGCTGGTGAATATCGGCGGCATGTGCTGCTTCCGCGAAGACGAAGATCTGTTTAACGAAGTACGCATCCGCTGCGTGCCGATGGAAGGCTTCGTCACTTACGGCGGCCTGGCCGGACGCGATATGGAAGCGATGGCTATCGGCCTGGAAGAAGGCACCAACGAAGATTACCTCACCTACCGTATTGCACAGGTGGAGTATCTGGGCGAGCGTCTGCGCGAAGGCGGTATTCCGATCCAGTACCCGACCGGCGGCCACGCGGTGTTTGTCGATGCCAAACTGCTGCTGCCGCATATCCCGGCGGAACAGTTCCCGGCACATGCCCTGAATAACGAGCTGTATCTGGAAGCGGGTATTCGTAGCGTGGAAATTGGCTCGCTGCTGTTAGGGCGCGACCCGGCCACCGGCCTGCAAAAACCGTCGCCGATGGAGCTGCTACGCCTGACTATTCCGCGCCGTGTCTACACCAACGACCATATGGACTACATCGCTGATTCGCTGATTGCCGTGAAAAAACGCGCATCGTCCATCAAAGGCCTGACCTTCACCTATGAACCGCCGGTATTGCGCCACTTCGTGGCCCGTTTAAAACCGGTGGAATAAAACTCACCCGGACGCGCCTGCAACGGGCGCGTCTTTCCGATGTTACGCCTGAATAGCTCTACCCCAAATAATTCGAGTTGCAGAAAGTTAGCAAGAGCGTAAACCTCCACGAGCTTACTGAAGGGGGTGAGCACACCAACGCATATGCAACGTGAAAGATGACGGGTATATACGTCGCCCACTCGGGCGATGCGGAATATGACGTCTATGGAAACGTACTATGGCTACTCTATCGGTAACAAATAAAGCGCCATCGCTCGTTGGTGGCGCAATGATTATTGGTGGCACCATTATTGGCGCGGGCATGTTTTCTTTACCAGTTGTCATGTCTGGCTCATGGTTTTTTTGGTCACTGCTCGCATTAGTTTTCACCTGGTTTTGTATGTTACATTCAGGATTAATGATCCTTGAGGCTAACCTGAATTACCATATTGGCGCCAGCTTCGACACTATTACCAAAGACCTTCTCGGTAATCGCTGGAATATTATTAACGGCCTTACCGTCGCGTTTGTTTTATATATTCTGACGTACGCTTATATTTCCGCCAGCGGCTCCGTTATTCACCATACCTTTTCACAAATGAATATCGACTTCCCGGCACGGCTGGGCGGGTTGTTATTCGCGCTGGTCGTGGCCTTTATTGTCTGGCTGAGCACCCGGGCCGTCAGCCGCATGACCACCATTGTGCTGGGCGCCAAGATCCTCACCTTCTTTATGAGCTTTGGCGGGTTAATCTGGCACGTGCAGCCAGCGGTACTGTTTAACACTGCCGAAGTGAACCCCAGCTACCTGCCCTATCTCGTGATGACTCTGCCGTTCTGCCTGGCCTCGTTTGGGTATCACGGCAATGTGCCCAGCCTGATGAAATACTACGGCAAAGACCCGCTGACTATCCGCCGCTGCCTGCTGCTCGGTACGCTGATGGCGCTGGTTCTCTACGTTTTCTGGCTGGTCGGTACGATGGGTAATATTCCGCGCCCGGCATTTATTGATATCGCCGGAAAAGGCGGCAACATTGATGTGCTGGTACAGGCGCTGAGCGTGTGCTGAACAGCCGCGGGCTGGATTTGCTGCTGACGGTCTTCTCAAACTTTGCCGTCGCCAGTTCGTTCCTCGGCGTGACGCTGGGGCTGTTCGACTATCTGGCGGATCTGTTTAAGTTTGACGACAGCCCGCAGGGGCGTTTTAAGACCGCGCTGGTCACATTCCTGCCGCCAATTATTGGGGGCGTGCTGTGGCCGAACGGGTTTATTTATGCGATTGGCTTTGCCGGATTAGCCGCGACTGTCTGGGCGGCGATTGTGCCAGCGCTGCTGGCCAGCGCATCGCGTAAACGCTTCGGCAGCCCGCATTATCGTGTGTGGGGCGGTAAGGCGATGATTATATTGATTCTCTGTTTCGGCGCGGGTAACGCCATTATTCACGTGCTTTCCAGCTTTCATCTGTTGCCGGTGTACCGCTAGTTTGCCCTCACCCTGGCCCTCTCCCACCGGGAGAGGGGATCAGGACAGTGGCCGGATATGAGACCGCATCCGGGACATCCCCCGGTGGCGCTGCGCTTACCAGGGCTACCAACAGTGGCCCGGATAAGGCGTTTACGCCGCATCCGGAACGGCGATTATTCGTCGAAATACCAGTAGCCCTGGTTCACCAGCCCGGTCAGCTCGGCAATAAAGGTTGGGTTATTCAACGCTTCACCCAGTTCCTCTTTACCGATCAACAAATGGCGGCACAGCGCTTCTGCAGCTTTCGGCGCAACGGTATCGAAACGCTCGCTATTCACGAAGAAACAGTCGCTAACCTGGAACACGCGCAGCCCGCCCAGACGCGTCAGCACCTGGCCTTCCTGCAACGCTTCCAGCACTTCCTGCGGCTCATACGGCGGTTCGGCCGGGGCGATATCCAGTTCATGGCGCGGCGTAGTGATAAAACGGCCAAACCACTGCTTGAAATCCTCCGGCTGATTGATCATCTCGATCATCATGCCGCGCAGACGCTCCAGCTCGTACTCTTCAACCCGACCCGGATTTTCACGGCAGGTTAAATCCGGATCGGTGTAGTGATCGCCGCCCAGATCTTTATCAACCGCATAATCAGCAAAGCTGCTGATCAGATCGCGGCCATTCGGCCCACGAAAACCGATGGAATAGTTAAACGCGGTCTCGTGGGTAATACCGTCGTGCGGGAATCCCGGCGGAATATAGAGAATATCGCCCGGCGCCAGGTCTTCATCAATAATCGGCTCAAATGGCTCAACGTGGAGCAGCGCCGGGTGCGGACAGAACTCTTTCAGGGGTAATTTATCCCCTACGCGCCAGCGGCGGCTACCCATCCCCTGGATAATGAAAACATCGTACCAGTCGATATGCGGGCCAACACCGCCGCCCGGTACGGAAAAAGAGATCATCAGATCGTCAAAGCGCCACTCCGGGATCGCACGGAACGGTTTAACCAGCTCGGCAGACGGTGCGTGCCAGTGGTTTACCGCCTGCGCCAGCAGCGACCAGCCGGTTTCCCCCAGGCCATCAAAATGTTCGAACGGGCCGTTGCTGGCCTGCCATTCACCATTGAAATGGCTGACGAGACGGCTGTCGACTTCCACTTCCATCGCCAGGCCTGCCAGTTCATCTGGGGTGATCGGATCAACAAAGTTCGCAAATGCGTTTTTCAATACAACCGGCTTTTTCTGCCAGTATTTCTCTAAAAATTCAGGCCAGTTAAGGTTTAGTTGGTAAGCCATGGGGTCACACCTGTGGAATGATAAGCGGCCGTGATTATGTGAGGGATCGGCGGAATTTACTTTGTCGGTGGTCAAGGGTTAGACGTAAGCAGGATCACGCGTAGCACAACTGAAAATCCACTTTTTATTTGTGGTTATATGATCGTGCGGCACTTCTGCTCTGGCGAAAGCATGTACATTTATTGTTCATCTCATCAAACAAGGAGTGTCCTATGTCCCAACATGAAGCGTGCTGCCATTCCTGCGGAATGCCGCTTTCCGCCCCCGACGCCCAGGGGCCGAGCGACAAATACTGCAAATATTGCACCGACAGCGAAGGCAATCTTAAATCCTGGGAGGAGGCGGTAGCCGGGCTGGCAGGCTATCTTGATTCATGGCAACACGTCGGGCCGGAAGAGTCACGCAAGCGCGCGGTGCGCTATCTGACGGCCATGCCGGCCTGGGCAGACAAAGCACAGGGCCCGGTATAACACGCAAAAGACAAAGGAGAAGCGTCATGCACGAGGAGTTTCAATGGGTTAACGAACCAGCCCAATGGCAATGTGAAGAGGGCGTCCTGTCGGTCGTCACCGATGAACACACCGATTTCTGGCACAAAACCTGGTACGGTTTCGAACGCTTCTCCGGTCATCTGTTCGCCAAAGAGGTCGCTGAGGATTTTACTTTTCAGATCAAAATCTGTGCGGAATTCACCACCCTTTATGACCAGGCGGGCATTATGTTGATGACCGATAACCGCCACTGGCTGAAGGCGGGTATTGAATTCAACGATGGCGCCCCCGCTATCGGCAGCGTGCTGACACTGGATTATTCCGACTGGGCGACGGGGATTTTTCCGGGCAACCCGCGCGAATTCTGGCTGCGTCTGACGCGTAAAGATGACGCCCTGCGTCTGCAATATTCGGCGGATGGTCTGAGCTGGCCGTTGCTGCGTTTGTGCCCTTTTCCCGCCGGAAAGGTGAAGGTCGGGGTAATGTGCTGCACGCCGGAGCGGCAAGGATTAGCGGTGAAATTCAGCGACATGACGTTAACACCGCCACTCAATAAGTCCTTGCACGATCTCAGTTGATAATCACGGCATCTGGTTTTCAAAGAAATGTGACAGGCAGAGAGGAGAAGTGGCAACAGACCGCAAGAACCCCCGAAGCCAGAAAACGCAACGGGCCGCCAGGCCCGTTGTGGGTATCGCTATTGCAGTTCCTTCACTCTGGCGCGCTGCGCCTGTTTGCAATAATGGTCGTAATGTTCCTGGAACCACTGTTTCTGCTCTTCGGTCATATTGCCGGTAACGGCATCAATATCAACTGGCTGGCCCATCGCATACATACGGGCAAAACTGCGTGCCAAAAAATCAAAATTCTTCACTGCGTTCAGGTCTTGTCTTTTCATTCGCATACTCCTTCAGTCCGCCGACGTGCTGTGTAAGGCCATATGCATCTCTGTCTTAAGTATTGTCTTATAAATGAACATTTCATAAGCATTGCGTGCCTTCACAACGACCCGATTGTCCATAACGTCGCCTTGCGCACAGAGTGAAAAAAAGCGTGCCACTGAGTACCCACACAGATCACACTCCTTAAGCAAAATAATTCCCTTATAGATGTTGCGTGTTAACATTGACTGGATAAATATTTCTTAGCGAATACCGAGGCTTCGATGCTGGAGAATGCAACCATCTGATAATCAGCTTTCCGATCCGTGCGGCCGGGCTGGTTATCACTGCGCTAAACACTCGCGCTAACACCCCAGGGTGTTGGCAGGTTTTGCACAAGATGATTACAGGCATTTTCAGCATGAATATTTCCCGTCAGGAACAACGTACCCTGCACGTCCTTGCCAAAGGCGGACGTATCGTTCATACCCGCGACACCTGCGGGCGCGTCACCGCCGTTGAGTGTTATACCCGTGAAGGGCTATTGCTCAGCGACTGCACGCTCGCCGTCTTCAGGAAACTGAGAAGCAAAAAACTCATCCGCTCGGTTAATGGTCAGCCCTATCGCATTAACCGTACCGGTCTGAGCAATGTCCGCGCGCAGTTGGACAACCAATAATTGGTGTTAAGCAATCCCCACCCGCAGGTGGGGATTACCTGGCAAGTCGGCGACCAGGTTAAAACCCTGGGCTATCGCCATGCGCTGATAGTGCCCGCCCGCCCACTGGCAGCAAGGGAGAAACAGCACACTGGAGCCGTTTTGATAACACTAGCCCCCGCCATTGCTTTTCCCTGGTGAAAATAGTACGGTCACACGCAGAGAATTCCTCGTGAATGGTAAAAATTATGCCGATAATTCAGTCTGTTGAACGTGCTTTGCAGATCCTCGACCTGTTTAACGATCAGGCGACGGAACTCAAAATCACCGAGATAAGCAAACAGATGGGATTAAGCAAAAGCACCCTTCACTCGCTGCTCAAAACGCTTCAACTTCATGGCTATATCGATCAGAACCCGGATAACGACAAATATTGTCTGGGGATGAAACTGGTGGAGCGCGGCCACTTTGTCGTGGGCACCATGGACATTCGCCAGAAAGCGAAAAGCTGGCTGTCTGCCCTTTCTCAGGAGACGGGGCAGACGACCCACCTGGGGATTCTGGACGGCAACGAAGGCGTTTACATAGAAAAAATCGAAGGTAAGCAGGCGGCCATCGCCTATTCACGCATTGGCCGCCGCCTGCCGGTACACGCCACGGCCATTGGCAAGGTGCTGCTGGCCTGGCTTGGGGACGAGGAGCTTAACGCCATACTGGACGGGTATGCGTTCACGCGCTTTACGCCAGCCACCCTGACCGATCGCGACGCGCTGCTGGCCGCGCTGGCTCAAACCCGCCACAACCATTACGCACTCGATAACGAAGAGAACGAGCCGGGCGTGCGCTGCATCGCGGTGCCGGTGTGGAACCACGAATCGCGGGTTATCGCCGCGCTCAGCCTCTCCACTCTCACCTCACGGGTTAACGACGACCAACTGGCCGCCTGCCGCCAGAAGCTGATGGAGGCCGGGCTGGGGCTGTCAAAAACGCTGGGCTACCGCGAACGCTAGCCCGCCGTCTGCTACGCCTCGGGCTGATAGGTAAACGAGGCGAAATCAGCATGGCAGCCATCACCGCTGATATCCTCGCAGTGCAGGCCAACAAACGCCCCGGTAAAGAAGCCCCGGCCGCCAATATAGTCATCCGACAGCTTCCACGCCTCAAAGGTCAGCGGAATGGCCTGCCAGCTTTCCCCATCAAATGAATAGCTGTAATGGTACTCAAGCTGATCGACATCCACCCGCAGCCAGACGTACTCCGCGCTCTGGGGCACTTCAATCGGGTTATCGTACAGGTGCCAGTGGGCCACGTTATGGTCGAGCCGGATAATTTTCAGCGTCCGCCCGCGCCCCTCCTCATAGTCCATAAAGCAGTACGACCAGTTTTTGCTGTTGTAATAGCAGGTCAGCCCGGCGCTCTGCTGGAAGTGGCGCGGCGAAAAGGCCATCTGCGTTTCGGCGCGAAAACGGAAATGCTGCCAGCGGCGGGCCACCGTTGACTGGGTAAAGGTGGAGTTGAGCGAGTCATTGCCGTAGAGGCGTAAAAAGCCGGGACGGGCAGTGAGCGAACCTAACTGCTCATCAAACGAAATACGCAGCGTTTGCAATTCCGGGTCGAGCCGTTCGCTGTCGAAGTCTGTGCGCCATGCGCCTGTGCCTGCGCCAGGCTGCTCCGTCATCCGTGGCCCCGGCACCGTCAGCGCCGCATGTTTGCCCCCCTCAACGTAAGGCCAGCCATCACGCCATTCGATGCGGGTTATCCCCGTCTCGCGCCCGAGCGGGCAGTATCCGCGCCCGCCAGCCGCCAGCCGTGGAATGCCCGGCAGATGCAGCGGCCGACTGGTCAGGTATGCCATATACCATTCGCCGGTATGGGTCTCCAGCAGCGAGCCGTGACCACTTTTTTGCAGCGGATTTTCCGGCAGGTGCCAGCTCGTCATCATCGTTACATCCGGGTGCAGCTCATAAGGCCCGGTAATGTCCTTCGCCCGTAACACCACCACCGCATGTTCGTAGCTGGTGCCCCCTTCTGCCACCAGCAGATAGTAGTCGCCATCGCGGCGATAAATATGCGCCCCTTCGGTATAACCCAGCGGCGTACCGGTGAAGAGCGTGGAACGCTGCGGCGAGAGGGTGTGTGTGTCGGCAAAAAATTCCTGCATCACAATGGTGTTATGAGGGTTACTGTGATGGCGCGGCCCCCACGGCCGATAGATGTAATATTTGCGCCCGTCCGTATCGTGGAACAGCGACGGGTCGAACCCGCCGTTGCCCATGGGAATGGGATCGCTCCACGGCCCCTCCACCGAGGGGGCGGTGACCAGGAAGTTGCGGCCATTTTTCCACGGCGAATCGACAATTTTCACGTCGGTGTAGAGCAGCCAGAACTTGCCGTCGGCGTAGCTCAGGCAGGGTGCCCAGATGCCGCCGGAGTCCGGGTTACCTTTCATATCCAGCAGCGCCACGCTGTCGAGCGGTGTACTCACCAGCGCCCAGTTTTTCAGGTCGCGAGAGTGGTAAATACGTACGCCGGGGAACCACTCAAACGTGGAGGTGGCGATGTAGTAATCCTCCCCCACGCGGCACAGTGACGGGTCCGGGTTGAAGCCGGTCAGGATCGGGTTTTCAATCTGGTACATGGTTCTCTCCTCAGTTCACCGCCGCCGCGGCATCGGCAGGCTGCGTTGCAGGGTGCGCAGCGCGTTGACGTTGCAGTTGCTGGCTGATCTCTTCCACCCGTTTGCTGCTCAGTTTGTAGAACGACAGCAGCGTAAACATGCCGACATAGAGCACCACCGGCACAATGCAGAAGAGGATTTTGATGGTGGTCAGGACGTTATCCGGCTGTACGGCGTTGCTTGCCGAGTAGCTGGAGAACGCGAGGATCCAGCCCACCAGCGCGCCGCCAATCGCCAGGCCGATTTTCAGGCTGAACAGGTAAGTGGAGAAGACCAGCCCGTCGAGGCGGCGTCCGCTGCGGCTCTCTTCATAATCGACCACATCAGAGGCCATCAGCCATTGCAGCGGCGTGGTGGTGTTAAAGACAAACAGGAACAGAATATTGAGCGCGAAAATCAGCGCGATATTGTCTGAGGGAATAAAGAAAATGCTCAGACTGATCAGGGAATAAATGCCAATGATCCACTTGAAAGAGGTCACGCGGTCAAAACGCCCGAGCAGGCGAGATGAGCACAGGGAGCCGAACATGGTCGCCAGGCTACCGTACAGCAGGAACTGTGTTGCCAGCTCCGGGTGGTCCATTACGTATTTCACAAAATAGAGCGTCGCGCCACCGCGCACCACGTTGGAGCCGGTCGCCATCATTTTAAAGGCGCACATAATTCGCCACTGACTATTACCCATTAAGAGTTTCAGGTCTTTCTTAACGGAAGCGCCCGGCTGAACGTCGAAGGTATAACGTTCTTTGGTGGTAAAGAAGCAGACAAACAACAAGATAACACCGCAAATACCCAGCACGCACATCGCGCCAAAATATCCCACCTGCTCATTGCCTTTGCCGATAATATTTACCAGCGGCAGGGCAATACCGCTGATGGCTAATGAACCGGCGGCGGCGAGGAAAAAGCGCCAGGATTGTAACGCGTGGCGCTCTTTAGGATCAGAGGTAATAACGCCAGGCATCGCGCAATAGGGAACGTTAACGAAGGTATATACCAGCGTCAGTAAAATATAGGTAATCGAGGCGTAGATAATTTTCCCCTGCGCGGAGAAATCCGGCGTATAGAACGTTAATACGCAGACGATACCAAACGGGATCGCGCCCCACAGCAGATACGGGCGGAACTGGCCGTAGCGGGTACGTGTACGGTCAACCACCAGCCCCATCAGCGGGTCGGTTACCGCATCCAGCACGCGTGAAATCAAAAACAGCGTGCCCATGACGCCCGCGGACAGGCCAAAGACGTCGGTATAAAAGTACGCCAGCAAAAACATGGTGGCCTGCCAGACAAAACCGCAAGCGGTATCCCCCAGCCCGTAGCCGATTTTATCTTTCATCGTTAACTGCATGTCTACCTCCAGTCATATGAGAGGGATGGATTGCGAACGGCCGGGACCTACAAAATAAAATGCGTGCAGTGCATTTTGCGAGGAATACACCCTTTATTCGTACGCTTATTAGATGTTCAGTGCGGATTTGATTCTAGGAAGGAATATATGCAGCAACAATTATCAATTTTGCTTTCGCAATTATGTATTTTAGCTTCTGTGATAGCGATACATTTTACCTGGTGACAGAAACAGTTATTTCTCCCGTGAGGGATACTTTATTTCTTAATATTTTTAGCCGCCGAAACATTTATTCGGCGGCCCGGCAAATTCGTTTAATTATTTAAAGACCCAGCGCTTTTTTACCGGCATTGATCACCTCAATAATTTTATCCGTGTCGTACACGCACCCTTTCCAGGTGCCACCGCTCACTGCCTGTAGCGCCGCCCACAGGCGGGTGTCGTCAGGCAGGAAGTCATGGGCTTTCAGTTCCGGGTGCAGCTCGCGCTGCGCCAGTACCACTGCGCCCTCTTCCGGCGTCAGACGCGCCTCCGCTGTGCCGATAAAGTTCACGCTTCCTGCCAGTGACAGGCGATCGACAATAATCTCGATCACATCGCCGCTGCGAAGCTTGCCAATCGGCCCGCCCGCCAGCGCTTCCGGCGCGACATGCCCCAGGCAGGCCCCGGTCGAGACACCGGAGAAACGCGCATCGGTAATCAGCGACACGGTTTTCCCCCACGAGATATGTTTCAGCGCCGAGGTGAGCTGGTAGGTCTCTTCCATGCCGGTGCCGGATGGCCCGCCACCGATAATGACCATGATATCGCCCTGCTTGATTTGCCCCTGCTTGATGGCTTTGATGGCCGCCTCTTCCGAGACAAAGACCCGCGCCTCACCGGTATGGCGATAGACGCCGTCGTCGTCCACCACTGACGGATCGATGGCCGTGGCTTTGATGACCGAGCCATCCGGCGCTATGTTGCCCACCGGGAAGGCCACCGTGGAGGTCATCCCTTTGGCTTTCGCCCCTTCTGGCGAGAGGATCACCTCATCCGGCTCCACGCCATCCTGTTCGCGCAGGCACTGGCGGAACTTCGCGCGGCGCTCGGAGTGCTCCCACCAGTCGAGGTTTTCGCCCAGCGTTTGCCCGGTGACCGTCATCACATCTTCATGCAGCAGCCCCAGCCGACGCAGGTGGAGCATCACTTCCGGTACGCCGCCCGCGAGGAACGCGCGCACCGTCGGGTGATAGTCCGGCCCGTTGGGCAGCACGCTCACCAGGCGCGGCACTTTGCGGTTGATGGCGCTCCACTGCGCCACGTCAGGCATACGGCATTTGGCCGCATGGGCGATGGCGGGGATATGCAGCAACAGGTTGGTGGAGCCGCCAAAGGCCGCGTGCACCACCATCGCGTTTTCGATGGCTTTGTCGGTGAGGATGTCGCGGGCGGTAATGCCCTTCTCATCCAGCGCCATAACCGCACGCGCCGACTGGCGGGCGATCTCCAGCCAGACGTCCTGGCCCGATGGCGCGAGCGCCGAGTGCGGCAGCGCGAGCCCTAACGCTTCGGCCACCACCTGCGAGGTGCCCGCGGTGCCGAGGAACTGACAGCCGCCGCCAGGGGAGGCACAGGCGCGACAGCCCAGCTCGGAGGCCTCTTTGAGGCTCAGTTCGTTGTTGGCGTAACGCGCGCCAATGGTCTGTACCTTTCCGGCGTCTTCGCCGAAGGTGGGCGGCAGGGTCGCCCCGCCCGGCACGAGGATCACCGGCAGATCGTGCATTGACGCCAGGGCAATCATCGTCGCGGGCAGGCCTTTATCGCAGGTGGCCACGCCGATCACCGCCCGGCGCGTGGGCAGCGAGCGGATCAGGCGGCGAAAGACGATGGCCGCGTCGTTACGGTACGGCAGGGAGTCGAACATGCCGTGGGTGCCCTGGGAGCGGCCATCGCACGGATCGCTGACAAAGGCGGCGAACGGGATGCCGCTCAGGCGGGTAATCTCTTTTGCCGCCGCCGACATTTGCAGGCCGATCTCCCAGTGCCCGGTGTGATAACCCAGCGCAATGGGGCGACCGTCCGAGTGACGGATGCCGCCCTGGGTGCCGATCAGCAGGACTTCTCTGCCGGTGAGTTTGTTGGCATCCCAGCCCATACCGGCATTTTGGGTCATGCCGAACAGGTTGCCGCTGGGGGATTCGAGCAGCATTTGCGGGGTGAGCGGCAGCGCGCCCTGCGGCCCCGCAGCGTGGGTTTTCACCGCATAGAATTGTTCATCCTGCGGCGTAAAAATAGTGTCGATGGACATTGTCGTATTCTCCCGGTCAACCGCGTTCAAAGAACGGCTGGCGACATCTTTTTGGAAGTTGTTCTATATTATAGAACAACGTTCTTATAATTTGATTCACTGTAATCCAGGTGTTGCACAGAGGTAAATCAGAGAGACGGGGAGACTGCGCTTTTTTGAGGCTTGATCACAAAATGGGCGGCAACGGGATGTAATGGGGGGATGATTACGGGCAGTTGTGGAAATGATAAGAAAATGATTCCAAAAGAATTTATAAGGCGCTGATTTTCATTGATTTACATCTGGACTAGCAGATGAATACTGGTTATTTTTACAGGTGTATCATCTGATTCATCAGGCGTCACTGGCGCAAATAGTTTGAACAGAGATAGCGCGGAGAAAGTGTGCGCCAACACACTTTTCCGCTAACCACAATCACTATTAAAGGGAATAGTAATCATGACTAACGCGGATTGTATTGCAGATATTGAGCAACCAGAAGTTCTCCCGGCGAATAAGCACAAACTAACGGTAAGTTATGCGAGCCGTCATCCGGATTACGCGCGTATCCCGGCTCTCACGCTGAAAGGCCAGTGGCTGGAAGCCGCCGGATTCGCCACCGGCACAGAGGTGGAGGCCAGAGTGATGAATGGTTGCATTGTGCTGACCGCGAAAGAGCCAGAACCGGAACTGCTGGCGTCGCTGAGGGTGGTGGAAAAACTGTCAGCGAGGAAACAGAAGCAGGTGAGAGAGTTTATTGGGGTGGTGAGTGGGAGGGGTGTGTAGCAAAACGTTGACTTCGGAAGCCCTGCCAAAGGTGGGGCAACCAGATAAACCTAAGGAGTGAATACTCCCTAAAGATAAATGAGCCTGTAATGAAAGCATAAACTGCCGCCCCATGAGTTAAATCAGGATAATTTTATATAGCGAACAAACACGTAGCGATTCAGTCAGGTGAAAGCCATAATGCTCTTACTACTTCTAGTAAGGAGCAAGGGATGCAATCAGTTCAATCATGGCTTGGAAAATTTATCGAACAAGCAGATCAAAAAAACTCACAGTCAACTAAAGAGTATCCGGGCAAACACAGCGGCCTGAAGGTTAAGGTTAGTTTTGGTTTTGGCAATTTCAGCTCAATTCCCTGGATAGCATTTCTTGCTGAAGGACAGGAAGTCTCGCACGGCATTTATCCGGTAATCCTTTACTATAAAGACTATGATGAGCTTATTCTGGCCTATGGGATCAGCGATACAAATAAACCTCAACGTCAGTGGGATTTTGATTCGTCCTCCCCAATAACAATTAGAGAGTACCTCCACACTACCGCTGGTATATACCCGAAAAAATACGGTCAATCGTATTATGTATTTTCGCAGAAAGTCTCGCAGGGTATTAATTTTTCAAAATTCGAAAAAGAACTGGATAAAGTCATCAATGAATATATCTCGTTATTTTCCAACGAGCAGCCGATAAACCAACCAAAGTTGCCAGTAAAAAAACCTTACACCATGAGTGACGCACTAAACGACTTGTTTATTCCTGAACTCACCGTAGAATCAGTCATAAAACGTTTATTAGTGAAGAAAAATGTTATCTTACAAGGCCCTCCGGGCGTGGGTAAAACTTTCGTGGCGCGCCGTCTGGCTTACTTGCTAATGGGTGAGAGGGATCAACAAAGAATAGGCATGGTACAATTCCATCAATCCTACAGTTACGAAGATTTCGTACAAGGTTATCGTCCAAACGGCAACGGTTTTCGACGTAAAGATGGAATCTTCTATAGCTTTTGCCAGCAAGCCCAACAACAGCCGGATAAGAAACACGTTTTTATCATAGATGAAATCAATCGAGCAAATCTCAGCAAAGTATTTGGAGAGGTCATGATGCTCATTGAACATGATAAACGAGGTGATAACTGGGCGATACCCTTGACCTATTCGCAAAATAATGAAGAACGATTCTATATTCCAGCTAACGTTTATATTATTGGGTTGATGAATACAGCTGATCGTTCTCTGGCTGTTGTCGACTATGCGCTGCGCCGACGTTTTTCCTTTATTGATATCGAACCTGGTTTTGACACGCCTCAGTTCCGTACTTTTTTATTAGATAATAAAGCTCAGCCTTCTTTCGTTGACTCTTTATGTTTTAAGATGACACAATTAAATGCACAAATAACTAAAGATTCAGATATTCTTGGTAAAGGATTCAGAATTGGCCATAGTTATTTTTGTTCAGGCCTTGACGATGATACTCTGCCAGATATGGAATGGTTTAGTTCCATTGTACATTCAGATATTGCGCCATTACTTGAAGAATATTGGTTTGATGACCCAAGTAAACAACAAAACTGGCTTGATGTTTTGCTTGGTGACTTGTAATGACACAGCCAATTATACCTATACGTAACATCTATTTTATGCTGGCGTATGCCTGGAATCATTTACAGAATGCTAAATTGGTTAGCCTTGATGCGATTCCGGGTAATAACCTTCTCGACATTTTAGGGCATGTGCTTAATAAAAGCGTATTGCATCTTTCACGTCGAGGATTTGAGCTTGGATATTGCCCTCATACGGAATTGATTCCCGGGGTAAAAGGCCGAGTGAATTTTGCCCAAACGTTGCGTGGATTTCATCTGACCCAAGGCAAAACAATTAGTACTTTTGACGAGTTAAATCCAGACACACTGGCAAACCAGATCATTAAGAGTACTCTATCAATACTCATTAAACATGAAAAACTGAATCAGGTCGTTCGGGAAGAAGCACGCGCTATTCGCGCAAAAATGATGGGAATAAATGAGATCCATCTATCTCCTCAACATTTTAGTCAGATTAAAGTCGGTTCGAATAATCGTTATTATAAATTTGCCATCAGCATCTGTAAACTAATAAAGAACAATACCATTATAAATCAAAAAGATGGAAGCTATCGTTTTTATGATTTCGAGAGGGATGAGTGCAGTATGTCTCTCCTCTATCAAGATTTCCTCTATCAGTTTTGTAAAAACGAATTGAAAAATGTTCACACGAAGCGCTCATATCTTAAATGGAATGCCTACAGTGAATCTGATCCATCCCTTTCATTGTTACCAAGAATGGAAACAGATATTACTTTAAGTTATAACAACAATACGCTTATTGTTGATGCCAAATATTATAAAAATATCTTTTCAAATCGTAAGAATTCCCCAAAATTCCACTCAGTCAATCTCTACCAACTAATGAATTACCTATTAGCATTCAAGCCGAATCAAGACGAAAAAGTAAGTGGTTTACTTCTCTACCCTCAAGTCGGAACCACAGTAAAACATCGATATAATATTAACGGCTTCGATATCGGGCTATGCACAATAGATTTGGCTCAGGAGTGGGAGAAGATACATCAAGATTTGTTAATGATTTTTAAGGCCTTTTTAGATTAATCGGTTAATAAGTGTATTTATATATTAAATATCCCTCCATAAAGTACCATATGACAGCAGTAATAATTTTTATTTTATTTACTAATAACTGTAAATAGTCCCGTTTTAGTTCCATGTATTTTTTGAGATCTCGGCCAGATTGACCGTCTCCCAAAATCAGTGCAGTGCTAAATCAGAGATCTTCGCCTTTCTGGAGAATTCAGATAAATTCAGCCGGAGTCATGTTATTTAATGATGAATGCGTTCTCTTATGATTATATTCCCTGCGCCAGTTGTCGAGTTTCTCCTGCGCATCTTCCAGTGATAAAAACCAGTGAATGTTCAGGCATTCGTCGCGACGGCTACCATTAAATGATTCAATAAACGGATTATTTGTCGGTTTTACGCGGCGGGAGAAATCCATCGTGACACCGTGTTCATACGCCCATTTATCCAGACTTTTCGAGATCAACTCGCTGCCGTTATCCGTCTGAATACGTACCGGCAGGCGCTTATCCAGTACCCGAAGCGCTTCCATCACTCTGACCACATCATCACCTTTCAGCGATTTTCCGGCATGGATCGCAGACATTCCCGACTAAAATTATCCACTACAGTTAGGGCCCGAAAACGCTGCCCGTTAAACAGATTATCCGACACAAAATCCATACTCCAGAACTGATCGACATGCGTCAGCGCCGGGCGCTGCTGACGGCGTGCTGCACTGAAATGCCTGCGGGGCCGTTTTCTGCGCAGATTCAGTCCTTTCAGACAATAAATCCGGTGGGTTTTCTTGTGATTAACAGGCCAGCCCTCCCGGCGTAACTGGATATGAATGCGTGGACAACCGTAGCGTATCCGGGTTTCTGCTATCTCCCTGATGTGCAGGGTTATTGCCCGATCGTCACGCCCAGACCGGCAAATTTCTTTTTCCAGTTGCAAAAGGTGGCCTCAGAAATACCCATCTTTCTGCAGATTTCCCCGATGCGGGAGCCGGTTTCGGCCTGTTTCAGCGCAAACGCAATCTGTTCTTCGGTATAACGGGTCTTTTTGATGGCGATGTGCCTCTCGGCGAGATGGAAGAAAGACAGGATACTTCAGTTTAGATTGGCACTGTTTTCAGGGAGGAGATCCGTAAGTTGATGTCGATGGAATCAGATTGATTTAGGTTGAGTGAAAAAGCGGGACAACACCTTACGGATACTGGAGTTTAGACACAAAAAAAGCCGCCCTTAGGCGACTTGATTGTTGCATCTTTTGGTGCGAAGGCCGGACTCGAATTTCATACCTAATATACTGATATCAATGTTGTTTAAAAACAGAAATAAATATTTATACCCGCACTTGTACCCACAAGCAGCGGATCAGAAACGACCTCATCTTCATCCATCACAACTGGATTCTGAGTAATCACATCTACAGTGGGTTTCTTATCCTGCAAAAGCTCTTCTAGAGCATATACTGGAAGCTGGAAAACCGTCAGTGTAGAACCCAATGTGTTTTTGGTAGCAACGGACAGTCGATCGCGGTCGATTTCTTGAGTATTCCATTTAACCTGCCGAGCGATCCCCATCCCCTCTTCCACCCATTCAGAACGATATTGGAAGTCTGAAGTAACTTTGCCTAGCAGGTAAGTACGGTTGGCTGGCGAATAGGTAATAACCCAATCACCCTTTTGGATCTCATTCACAAACCGCCAGACCTGAGATGCACCAGAACGCGCAGTTCCCAGCTTCGTTAAAGGGTCGGCCTCTTGGTATAAAGCGAGTAACTGAGCTCGGGATAGGCCGGGTTTGACCAAAGGAGCCAGCTGAGACCAACCGATACCCGCGATTTGTTTATCGCGGAAATCGTCATAGAGTTTGCCGCCGTCACCGCGGATCATCCACATTCTGTTGCCCATACCCATCCCTTCGTGAGGAAAAGAAATTAAGCTGGATCATAAGCTTGTTCGCCGCATGCGTCAAAACCCTCAACAACGACAGCACAGCATTCCTGGATTGTGTTTTGCGATGATATGGTCAGTTAAAATTACAGCTTCTATTCGCATGATATTTCGTCCAAATAAGCAAAAGCACCGGCCAGCATCGGCAGGTGCTTTTTGGAATGAGTAAATAAGTAAGAAAGGCTGCAATGTGAATGAGGGTGCTATTCCCAATGTTCACCGTGATGCACTGATACAATTTCTTTTCAATAAACCCATTGCCTGTCGTGCTCGCAGAATATCTACAGCCCTCAGATACGGAGATTGCTCCTGCCAGCTAAATCTTTTGCGGTCGATACGGACCAGTTCGTATTTTTCCACAATAAAATTAACAGCATCGACCAGTGTGATACCGGCGTTGATATGCTCCTGAATCACGCCTTCATCGCTGAACGGCGTGTCGTTTAGCGTCAGGCCATAGTGCTGTTCCAGAAGGCGGGTCAACAGCGTCTGCCAGACCACCACAGGTGACGGACATGGCTTCGCCGTCCGCAGGGTTGTTGCAGGTAAGGTTTTCATTTTTTCTCTCAGGTCAATTAAAAGGGTTAGCGTTGCGCAGGGTAAATCACGATATGGACGTAACCGAATGAGCCCAGGGTATCGGCTTCACAGGTAAAATCGTGGTGATACAGAGTGATGCAGTGGGCATGGCGGGGATTCAGCTCACCAGTTGTCAGCATCGATTCCATCTGACGGATAAAGTGCGGGAATACCTCATCCAGCTTCATGCATTCTGTTTCGCTGAAAGTACCAGTAATCCCGGCCCGGTCAGCCAGATAGTGCAGCCGGTTGCCTTCCTGTACCAACCGGGCTCCGAAACGCGGTTTGACGTCACGCTGTAGTCCCCATGTGATGTTGCTCATTATTGTTCTCCTTTATTGTCAGTTCACGGTGATACTCATCAGACAGGCATATGGCCCGTTGCGGTCCTGGCGGCGTTCGGCGTATACCGCCAGGACGCCAGGAATGTCAGGTACTACCTGACCGGCGTAGTGATAGACGCTGCCATGCCACTGATATCTGCCGGTAGAGTAGCGAAAAATGCGGGAGTCAGGATGCTGGCGGTATATCGTCATCGCCCGACGTTTGCTGATAATTTTCATGTAATGCCTCACAACAGACCGTGTTCAGCAAACGAGAGTATCTGGTTGCCGCCAACGATGAGATGGTCAGGCACCCGGATATCAACGAGCTGGAGTGCCTGCACCAGTCGTTGCGTGACAGCCTTGTCTGCCTGACTGGGTGTGGTGTCACTTGAGGGATGGTTGTGGGCAAATATCACCGCGGCGGCATTGAAGTACAGGGCACGTTTTACCACCTCGCGGGGATGCACTTCGGTGCTGCTGATGGAGCCGGTAAACAGGGTTTCATAGGCAATCAGCTGGTTCTGCTGATTCAGGTACATCACCATAAACGCCTCGCGTTCAAGGCCTGCCATTTTCAGCCGCAGCCAGTCACGGGTGGCGCTGGTGGAGGTGAACGCCACACCAGGCTCACGCAGGTGGCGGTCGAGCAGTTTCAGCGCGCGTTTTACCGTGCGTTGTGAGCTCAGTGACAACGCCGCTGTCTGTGGGGAAAGGGAGGTTTCCATAGCGAGTTTCCTTAATCAATAATGCGCAGAATGGCCTGTGATTCGGGATGCTGCAGGGCGTAGTCCCGCAGGCGGTAATAGTGCTCTGTCATGGCATCGCATTCGGTTCGGCAGGCGTGATGGCTGAACTCAATCAGGCAGACAGCAATGCCTGCGGCTTCTGCACTCATCTCCGCGCTATTACCGTTCATTTTGTTGAGCAGGCACCATTTCTCATCACTATCAGTATCGGGAGCCATAAAGGCTCCACCATTACTGAGGGTGTAAAACTGCCAGATACCACCGCTGTAATCCGCACAGAAGCGGTCCATCCAGGCGAAGATGCGGGGCTCCAGCGCTACCCACTGCGGGATAGTGCCGAAGTGCTGAGGCCAGAAATGAATACGCTGTTCATCAGGAGCGGCGGTGGCCATGAGGGTGAAGTGCGGCTCATTAGCCGGGGTCAGGGCGTAGGGGGTGAGAGAGGTCATGCGTGTTCTCCGTAAAGTAAAAAAACGCCAGCAAGGGTGACTGGCGAGTCAGGGAATAAAGGGATGTGATGGTGTGTGACGCAAGGGGCAGGACGAGAAGAATTAGCGGGTAGATAACGCTCGCGGGATACCGTACTGCCGGATATACGGGTTGAGCACCGTTCCGGCGTCAGGTTCAAAGCTCCATGCCCGCCAGACCATCTGCCCTTTTACGTCGCGAACGACCATGCGAAAATGGCTTCCCTGGTCATCCTCAATGAAGATATTGCGGTATGCTGCGGTAAAAGCTTCTGCCTGCTGACGACTGAATGACCCGGGTGGCAGTACGGTGGGAGAAAGCATTTTCAGGTTCCTTCATTCCTGTGGTATCAGGAAGCGAGTTGCAGCATGCTTTCTGCCATCACCCACAGGGCACGGTTCAGCTTCACATCGCCATCAATGCCCTTCACCGCACGGGTATGTGTGCGCTTTCCTGCAGCATTACGCCCGTGCAGACCACCTTTAATCAGGTTCTCCTGAATCCGCTGAAACGTGGTCCACAGATCATTGCTCTCATCCTGCCAGCGCCGTGGCGAAAGGAGTTGCGATTCGGTAACGGGCTGGTGGTCTTCCCCGAAGCGGTACGTGAGTGCTGCGCTGGCCAGTGCCTGTCGGGCGGGCGGTGGCAGTATCAGTGACTGCATGGCATCACGTTTCTCCTCCACCCGGTCGAATATCCCCAGTACTTCATACGCCCCTTTAATCACCTTCTCTACGACGTTGCCTTTATGTGGCACGCGCACCTCACCAAAACTCTCACCGCAGACGAGCCCGTTCTGACACACCGCACGAAATAACCCCGGCAACATCTGGTACGAGCTGGTGCCATCATGAGAGTTGAGCAGAATGATTTCCGGTACCTGCTGACCGGTGATTTGCCCCTCGCGCCGCAGGCGCAGCATGTGCTTTGTGTGCTCACGACGCCCCGGGTCACGTACCCGGGTCTGACAGGCAAAGAATGGCTGAAAGCCTTCACGTTGCAGGCTGTCGAGCAGGGTGATGGTCGGAATGCAGGTGTAACGCTCAGAGCGGGATTCATGCTTGTCTTCACTGAACACACTCGGCACATAGTGCATTAATTCTTCATGGGTTAAGGGACGGTCACGGCGAACGAGGTTTACCGCACCAAAGCGGCTGGCTAATCGGGTCATGAGGGTATTTCCTTCAGAAAGACAAAAGAAAACGGCCTGCTCGGTTGAGAAGGCCGTGGTGTGGGGTTTGACAGGTATAGCGGGAGACTGAATATCCGTCGTTACGTCTGTCGCCGGATACGGCTCAGGCCCGGATACCCAGCAAGCTCATGGCAACCATAAATCCGATGAACCAGCCAATGAACTGGGGTACCACCGCCCAGAACAGGCGGGCCTGAATGACGGCACCGGTGCTTCCGTAAACCGCATCCGGCATTATCCATTTTCGGATGATATTGCCCAGCCAGACGCCCAGCCCTGGCAGAGTGCAGAGCAACACGGCAGCCCATGCGGAATACCAGAACCCGGCAATACGGGTATCAACAAACGCGATAATCAGTCCCACCAGGGTCGACAGGCTGAGACAAAGGCTTAAAGGCATAGCGGCCCTCCTTAAACATGGCCATTCCCGTAAAAACCGGCTCACTGAGGCCGGTGCAAACAACCACCGCAGGTATCAGTGACACAGATAAATCCGTGCTTCATTCAGCTGGTTCTGTCGTAAAACTGCCCGTCGTTCAGGTTTCGAAACATCATTCCCGGGCAGGTATTGGGCATTTCCAGCTGGACATATTTCCGAGTGACCATACTTTGATAGGTGCAGATTTTCTGTGCCCCGCCCGAGGGGCTGTTATCCGTTCTGACCAGATGGAACGACTCGTAATCACTGTACCCGGCCTGGGCCACAGTGGGGATGAACAGACTGAAACTACTCAGGGCCAGGGCGCTGGCAATAATGCGGCGATAACGCTGATGCATAGTGTTTCCTTATTCAATGAGTAACCGATAACAACGTAAGAGGCTGGTGGGCGACGACGCCCCCTCAGCCGGGATGTTCAGGAGGGGTCGCCTCCTGCAGTAATGGTGGTGCCGGATGAGATACGGCCATTACGTCGCTGATGACCGGGAAATGCGGCAGAGCCCGGATGAAGGCCTCCTGACGGGTGAGGTGACAAACCGCATCACGACGCTGGAAGGTGTCACTCAGTACCGTGATGGCGGTGACGCTGGACAGCGGCAGAACAGTAATGCCTCCGTGCTGCTCGCCTGCCAGATACCACTCTCCTTCAAGATAAATAAGCCGGTACGGCGCCAGGTGTTCAGCGCGAACGCCGTCAGCCAGTACCCTGATGCACTGCTGCTGCACAATGGTATCGACCAGCCGGGAGAAGAGGCCGGGGCGCACACTGGCGCTTCCGGCTCCCCCCTGCCAGACCAGGCACGGTGAGATACCTTCACTGTCTGTCAGGGTGTTGACCAGCCGAAGGTCCGTTTCCGGAAACACGTCGTGAAGCCCGACGTTGCGCATAAATGACAATGTTCCCGGGGCACGCTGTGCCATACCGGGGTCTGACAACAGTCGGCAGTGCCCATGACGGTATTCGAGGTTCAGATACATCAGCCGTTCACGAAAATCGCGGCGCAGAGTACGTACCGAGACACCAAACTCAACCGCCAGTTTATTCACGCTTAGCGTTTCGCCTGCCAGCAGGCGACTGATAATGAGGGACAGTCTGACCGCCAGCCGGTCATACCGGTGTTCAGCCTGTGACATGGCATTTTCTCCATCGTGATGAAAGGCATTGAAAAAGATGTGATTACTGTAAACAGGGGGGCGGTCAGGGTATGGACAGAGCAGAAAATATTTTTATCCCCCGTCAGTGCCAGACGGGCTGCGGTACAGAACGTGCTTTGTCGGTTTTTTAACCGGATGCACCCCGCCGCAGATGGACAGGGTGTGTCCGGCAAACGGAGAGTGCATGTCAGGCGCGTACTGACTGCTGCATTTGCTCACGGGATAACGGTATTTCTGCCGTCAGAAGAAAAACCGCCAGACACTGCGGGCAACAGAGACAACGGCACTAATCACGGTACTGACCACCGCCGTCACCGTGCTGGGGAGAGAGAGTTCAGACAGCGTGTGTGTCATCACGTCGCTGACCGTCTCGCCAAAATCCTGTATCGCCTGCTCCTCAATTTTTTGCGTGCGGTATTGTGGTCTGATGACCGAGCTGACGGCACTGCTGGCACGGGCAGGCAGTGAGCGAAACAGCACCCCCACCAGCTCAGGTAGATGCCAGCCAGTGGCTGCTGATATTGTGATCACCGGGAGTGCCGGGTGGTTGAACAACGAGCACACCGCGCGCTGCTTTTCCTCCAGGTGTTTTAACTGTTGCTCTGAAGGTTGATTAAGAAAGCCGCTCCATTCACGAGAGGGCTCGATTTTATCGGCTTGGGTCAGGACAAACAGCACCTTATCCCTCCCGGCACTGCCTGGTGAAAGCATCCGAAAGTAAAAATCACAGTCGGGGGTCAGTGCCCGGTCATCGGCTTTAATCAGCCAGAGCACCAGGTCCAGCTCCGGCCAGATACGCTGATACAGTGCCTGATACTCTTCATCCCGCCCCGGGCTTTCGCCCACTCCGGGCAGGTCAATCAGCGTCACCTGGCGTTCACCTGCCTGCAGCGTAAAATGCTGTGGCTCACGGGTACACGCAGTGGTATGACTGACGGCCGAGACCGTGCTGCGAAACAGTGCGTTACACAGACTGGATTTACCGGCACCGGTTTTACCCATAATGCCAATCACCGGCTGGTAGCAGATAGTTTCGTTAAGGCGTTTCATGACTTCTACGGCAACATTTTTTGGCAGTAAATAAAGTGGAGAGTACATTTTCTTTAATTCATCATTGTGTCTCATCATTTCCTAATTCCTCTGATGGTTAAGCAAACTTGCTTGGTTCAGGAGCATGATATATATTTGAAGTAAATTTAAATTTTTCATGAGAAAGTATGAAAGAGAATAAACAATCAAAACCTAAAGATGAGATAATTGAATTTATCAGAAAGCATAAGAAAATATATGCAAACTTCACATCCTCCTTCACAAAAGAGGATTTAGTAAATGCATTTTATTGCAGGAAGTTGTTTTTTGATTGTGAAAGTGCGGTCAGGAGTGCGGAGAAAAACATTTTTGATTTTGACGGTAAAAAAATCTCAGACAATAAAAAAAGAATAATGAGAAATAAATTCATGAATAACTCTGACCACAGAGATGCGCTTGAGGCATTGTCGGCACGCATTAAAAACTTGGAAATTTTAAAGCATAAAAACAATGATCTTATTTCTTTTAGACCAACCACCAGACAGGTAGTAAAGAAGTTGACGTTTCTTGATGTTTTTAATGCATCGAAAAATGCACATAACACTACATCCGAGCTCTTTAGTTTTTTCAACCATTGCAACAAATATATTGATTTCACCCCTGACGATTTCCCATATAGCAGAAGCGTTAACCCTGAAATGATGGAAGAAATAAAAAAAATCAATAATTCAATTGTTAGAGCTATCCCAGAAAACTATCCTTATGCAGATGATACTATCGCCCTATCTAACTTGTGGCTTAGTTTAGATCTTCGTTATTCTGATGAGATCATTGTCAATCAACTGAAAGGGTTAATTGAAATTGAAAGAAAAAAATATCCACGCGCCGTACAAAATAATATAGATAAAATATTAGCAATTGAAAACATTAAGAGAAAGTTAAATGCGCTGGATGTTTTTATTATAATTGATGCCATTATACTCAGCGCAAACAAAAATGAAATACTCACAAACACTGAAATAAATAATGCACTTGAGTCACAAGATAACGGCACTCGCAATGTAAAAAACGCAATAGATTATTTCATGGACATACTTAACGGTAATCTTGATGATAATAATATCGCACCTTACCAAGATAGTATTTAACGTATCCACCGTGGGTAGCCTTCATCAGAGATATAAGAAGGTTTAACTGCAAAAACCTTAGCATATACAGTTAATATTGTATCTTTAGTTGATTCTAGGTTAGCACTAGATATTGAGAAATATTTCTTACAGTACCGTCGTGATATGGCAAGCACAGAAAACAGTGCGCGTACTCTTCGCGTTGTTGTTTTCCCATTGTCCATCGTCCTCACAAAATCTTTAAATTTAGACAAAAAACAATCAGGATCTCCTCGGAGATATGCATGAAAAAAAGCAAGTGAAATCATATCAAGATAACATGGAAAAAAAGTAACTCTTCTCCCTCTAAATTTTATTGTTTTATTTCTTAGAAATTCATCAACAAATTTAAGACAGTAAAGATAATCTTTTAGTTCTAAACGCTTGCATTCTTTTTTTAATAACTCAAAAATAATAACCTGATTAAATGTATCTGCGACGTCGAGGTTTCTTTTTTGACCATTTTTTAGTCTTGGCAATTTTCCTATTTTATAAAACATCGCATTTATCTCATCCTCTGAGTAATTTTTAGTGATGGCGTTAACAAGACTACACCGAATATCTTTTCTTTTTTTGTTTGCACTTTTACCATTAAACTCTTGAAATGCATTATTTTCAGGAATTTTATCTTTGTTCATTTTATTTATAAATGAAGGGGCAATCATGATATTTTCTACCACATTCATCCCACCTTTAGAATTCGGATATTTATGGCTTAAATCAATCTTAATAAAAGGAATCAGTTTATGTTCGTTTTTTTTATGTTTAGATAATATTTCCCCCCCAAGGAAATGGCTACATGCGAACTGCAACCGAGATTTAAGTTTATATAAATTAATTATTTCTGCCATATCCTCTAAGCTGTTAATTGAGTTTAATTGCAATGGGTTATTTTTAATAAAGCACTCTACGTTTAGCCAGTAAGAATGATGGTAAACTTCTATTTTGTCAGCCTCCTTAAGGATTCGCATACCGATCCCTTTGCATTTGTTTGAACAATATTTATTGTTTCTAGTTTCAGAAAAGTCAGCACCACAAACTTTACAACGAATTTCTTTCTTTACGTTTCTTCTATGACTCAGCTCCTTTCGTTTATTAAAATGAATATAACAAAGTCTGACCTTGTGCTCGTAACTGACAGGATCTATATTTAAATTGCATCCTTTTCTGCAACATATTGCCATCGTACCCCCTTCATATTCACATCACACGACTTTCCAGCCATTCGTTTACGTCACATAACCTCCAGCGAGAGCTTCTGCCAAGTTTTATTGGCTTCATGAATTTTCCATCCTGGATTTGCTTATAAATCCATTTATCAGTGACTTTCAGCGTTGCTGTTATCCACTTCATATCGACAAGTTGCATACCATTCGTTTCATTTCTTTCCACACCATGCTCCCTACACGTTGACCTTTTGTCAGATATTGGCCCTGCCAAACCAGAAAGTGCAGACAAAAGATCGACACCTGAATTGTCTTGACAATTTAACGTGAATATGAACTAGAGGAGGAAGGTGGCTGGCTATGTAGTCTTTGTAAGATGATCTGACAAAATGGCCTAAATTGATCATGCAAAAACACCAAATAGAAGGCTTTCTGTAAGCAAAGCGACATGCCACAAGCGGCTTTGTTACAAGGAGGTTGCTAGTGTTTTAATCTTAATTAATGGACAATATTAAATTATAAATCTATTAAACAAATATTTAATAGAATATTAAATACAACGTGGTTCACATGCACGAGACTTTGTTGAATAAATCGAACTTTTGCTGAGTTGAAGGATCAGATCACGCATCTTCCCGACAACGCAGACCGTTCCGTGGCAAAGCAAAAGTTCAAAATCACCAACTGGCCCACCTACAATAAAGCCCTCATCAACCGTGGCTCCATAACTTTCTGGCTGGATGATGAAGCTATTCAGGCCTGGTATGAGTCGGCAACGCCTTCATCACGGGGAAGACCTCAGCGCTATTCTGATCTCGCCATCACCACCGTTCTGGTCATTAAACGCGTGTTCAGGTTGACCCTGCGGGCTGCACAGGGTTTTATTGATTCCATTTTTACACTGATGAATGTTCCGTTGCGCTGCCCGGATTACACCAGTGTCAGCAAGCGCGCAAAGTCGGTTAATGTCAGTTTCAAAACGTTCACCCGGGGTGAAATCGCGCATCTGGTGATTGATTCCACCGGGCTGAAGGTCTTTGGTGAAGGCGAATGGAAAGTCAAAAAACACGGCAAAGAACGCCGTCGTATATGGCGAAAGTTGCATCTGGCAGTTGACAGCAAAACACATGAAATCATCTGTGCAGACCTGTCGCTGAACAATGTGACGGACTCAGAAGCCTTCCCGGGTCTTATCCGGCAGACTCACAGAAAAATCAGGGCAGCATCGGCAGACGGCGCTTACGACACCCGGCTCTGTCACGATGAACTGCGGCGTAAGAAAATCAGCGCGCTTATCCCTCCCCGAAAAGGTGCGGGTTACTGGCCCGGTGAATATGCAGACCGTAACCGTGCAGTGGCTAATCAGCGAATGACCGGGAGTAATGCGCGGTGGAAATGGACAACAGATTACAATCGTCGCTCGATAGCGGAAACGGCAATGTACAGAATGAAGCAGTTGTTGGGAGATTCACTGACGCTGCGTGACTACGATGGTCAGGTTGCGGAGGCTATGGCCCTGGTACGAGCGCTGAACAAAATGACGAAAGCAGGTATGCCTGAAAGCGTGCGTATTGCCTGAAAACACAACCCGCTACGGGGGAGACTTACCCGAAATCTGATTTATTCAACAAAGCCGGCTATAAGCTGAAATACGTGCGCAATATCACCGATATCGACGACAAAATTATCAAACGCGCCAATGAAAACGGTGAGAACTTTGTGGCGCTGGTCGACCGCATGATCGCCGAAATGCACAAAGATTTTGACGCACTGAATATTGTGCACCCGGACAGCGAGCCGCGTGCGACGCACCATATCCACGAGATCATCGAAATCACTGAACAGCTGATCGCGCGCGGTCACGCCTATGTGGCGGATAACGGCGACGTGATGTTCTCTGTGCCGACGGACCCACACTACGGCCAGCTGTCGCGCCAGGATCTTGACCAGCTGCAGGCGGGCGCTCGCGTGGACGTCGTTGATGTGAAGCGTAACCCGATGGACTTCGTGCTGTGGAAGATGTCCAAGCCGGGCGAGCCGAGCTGGACATCGCCGTGGGGCGAAGGACGTCCGGGCTGGCACATTGAGTGTTCCGCAATGAACTGCAAACAGCTGGGCAACCATTTCGATATTCACGGCGGCGGTTCGGACCTGATGTTCCCGCATCACGAAAACGAAATCGCCCAGTCTACTTGTGCCCATGACGGCGAGTATGTGAACTACTGGATGCACTCCGGCATGGTGATGGTGGATCGCGAGAAGATGTCCAAATCACTGGGCAACTTATTTACTGTGCGCGACGTGTTGAAATATTACGATGCCGAAACCATTCGCTATTTCCTGATGTCCGGTCACTATCGCAGCCAGTTGAACTACAGCGAAGATAACCTCAAGCAGGCACGCTCGGCGCTGGAGCGTCTGTATACCGCGTTGCGCGGCACCGACAAATCTGTCGCGGCGGCCGGTGGCGAGGCGTTCGAAGCGCGCTTTGTCGAGGTGATGAACGATGACTTCAACACCCCGGAAGCCTATTCCGTGCTGTTTGATATGGCGCGTGAAGTGAATCGCCTGAAAGCAGAAGATATGGCGGCGGCGAATGCGCTGGCTTCCCATCTGCGTAAGCTTTCTGGCGTGCTGGGTCTGCTGGAGCAGGAGCCGGATGTCTTCCTGCAAAGCAGCGTAAAGGCGGATGACGGCGAAGTGGCTGAGATTGAAGCCTTGATTCAGCAGCGTCTGGATGCGCGTAAAGCGAAGGACTGGGCGGCGGCAGATGCGGCGCGCGACCGTCTCAATGAGATGGGTATCGTGCTGGAAGATGGCCCGCAGGGGACGACCTGGCGTCGTAAGTATTTTTTTCTTAGGTTTCTGCTTTTCCCCCTCACCCTAACCCTCTCCCTCAAGGGAGAGGGGACCGAACGTGCTCGCATTTTTGGGGGGATCCCTCACAGCAAGGGGAGAGCGGTGCGGATTTGTCCCCCAGACCTTGCCGAGAAAGACACTGCCGGGACAATCCCGCACGGCACTTATCCCTCCTTACCGAACCCCGTTTGCTGAATCAGCATCAACATCGCGCTATTTATCCAGCCGTGGGCGAAGCTCTGCGGCTCGCTGCTGACGTCCACCTGCACGCGCTGCTCCTGGGTGAGTGGCCGGGTCGACGTTCCCTCAATCACCACCCGATACCAGACTGCCGCCGGGCGCAGTTCCTTCGCTGCAAGCGTCGGGTTAAGCGCAACGGGGCCGCCGTGAGGCTGGGCCAGCATCAGGTTTGGCAGGCGTTTTACCGCATCGTGGTCGATAGCGACAATTGTGCCCTGCACTGTCTGCCATTGCCCCTCGACATACACCTTCGCCTTCGCCTGAGGGCGCAGACGCGACAAATCGGTCTCGCTCACCAGCGCTTTCACCCGCCAGTGATACGGATCTACCACGCTGGCGATGCGGGTACCCGGCGACACCCAACTGCCCGCGTGCAGCGTCTGAACCACGTCATGCACCACCCCTTTTTGCGTTGCCAGCAGTTGCAGGCGTTGCAGTTCAACGACGCTGGCCTGTTGCTGAGTGGCATACTGGCGCGCCATCTGCTCGGCGAGCACCTGTTTTGCTGCTCCGTCTTTATTCAGCGCCATCGCGCCACGGGCACTGGCCTGCCAGGCCTGATTCAGCGCCTGCGCCTTTGCTTTTTCATCGCCGGGAAGTGGGGCCACCAGCTCAAAGAGCGTCTGCCCGACGGTGACCGTATCTCCATCTTTTACCCGCACCTTCTCAAGCTGGGCGGCGTACGGGGTATAGACAGGTTGTGCGACGCCCGCCTCCATCACCCCGTGCAGCGACACCTGCCTGGACCAGGGCAAAAACACGGTCAGCCCGAGGGCCAGCAACATGATGCACAGGCGCAGAAGCCGCGCGGGTTTTACTTCCTGGCGACGCATATGCCAGATCCTCAGTTCACGAAACAGGGGGTGCACCACAAACGTGATGATTTCAATAAAAAACAGCACCAGGCCGAGCGCTTTGAAAAACGCGTGATAGACCACCAGCGCGATGCCGATAAACAGCGTCAGGCGATAGATCCAGGTGGCGAAAGCAAACAGGGTCAGAAAGCGGGAAAAGGCGGGCGAAACGTTATCTGGCAGGGGATCGTCCAGCCCCAGCAGATGCCCGCGCATCCAGCGTTTTGCCCAGTTGCCCGCGCGCTCATGCAGCGCCGGATAATCCAGCCAGTCGCTCAGAATGTAATAGCCGTCAAAGCGCATAAACGGGCTGGCGTTAACGGCGACCGTCATTACCCAGGCGGTGGTGGCGAGAAAAAACAGCGCGTTTTTGACGTTTCCTTCCGGCGCAAAGCTCCAGAACAGCGTCGCCCAGCCTGCCAGCATCAGTTCGGCCACGATCCCGGCGCTGGCAATCGCCAGCCGGTGCTGCGAGCGGGACAGCTTCCAGCTCTCTCCGGTATCGGTATAGGCCATCGGCCAGAGCACCAGCAGGGCGACACCCATATGGCCGACGCGCACGCCATGCCGGGTTGCCACAAACGCGTGCCCCAGCTCATGCCAGCATTTCGAGAAAATCAGCGCCACGGCAAACGCCAGCGCGCCGTTCCAGCTAAGCGCCCCGTGCAGCGCTGCCTGTACGCTATCCCACTGGCGAGCCGCCAGCACCAGCCCGCTAAGTGCCGCAAGCAGCGTTACCAGCAAAAAAGGTACGCTGAACAGCCAGCAGACCCAGGGTAAAAAGCGGCGCAGGGCTTTTTCCGGGCGAATCAGCGGCAGGCGAATAAACAGATAGCCATGCAGAATGCGTTTCCACAGCGGGGGGCGAGATTTAAAGCTGCTGTGGCGTAACAACTGCTGCTGTTGCAAAAAACGCAGGAAGAGGGTGACGTCCTCCTCTTCCACCGTCAGCGTGGTTTCCCGGCTGATGGCCTCGGCAATCTGAGGCGCGCTACCCAGCGCCCAGCGGCGAACCATCTCAAATTCCAGCCAGCCAAGGCGGAAAAAGAGGTTACGCACCGGATCTGCCAGATGCCAGGCAGGGGAACCGTCCCGATTATTGCCCGCCGGGTGGATGTGTAATTCATCGCGCAGCGGCGGCAGGGTGGCTGCCGGGGAAAGCGCCGTCATTGGCTGCATATCAGAACCCACACCAGGCGCGGGCGGTCGCCAGTGGACGACGGAAGATAAGATAACCCAGCACGCTCCACTCCCCGGTTACGCGGGCGGTCCCCTGCAGGCCGATACGCGCCAGCGCCGAGGGTTCGCTCAGGGAACCGCGCAGCAGATAGCTGGCGACACCGTTGGGTGCCTCTACGGCTTCATAGCCGGCGTAATCCAGCTGTGCATTCAGTGGGTGCAGCGGGTCGACCTTCAAAAAGACGGTCATGGGGGCGTGCGCATTCAGGTTGGTGGATTCCGCCACCGGTGCCCAGGCGCGGATGCCCAGCCGGGTGGGGTCAGCCAGCAGGCCAATACGCTCGCCCGTTTGCACCGGGCGTCCGGCCCAGTCATCCGGATCGCTATAGACAAACACGCCGCTGCTTTGGGCGCGAATCGACAGTTTTTCCAGCTCTCGTTGCAGGGAGGCTACCTGCACTTTCTGCTCGCGCCATTTGCCCTCAGCCAGCGCCAGCTCGGCCCTGGCATTCTGATCTTCAATCGCCTGCTGGGACGACTGGTGCATGTTGAGCGCGGCGGTGGCAAGTTCTGCCTGGGCAATCGCCAGGCGATTTTTTAAGGTCGTGTCATCCAGTTCTGCCAGCACCTGGCCTGCGGTGACGGCGGTGTTCGGAGCAACCGTCATCCGGCGGATCACGCCGTCGCTGGGGGCGGCAATAACCTCGCTGTTAAGTGAAATCACCTCGGCAGGCACCAGGGTGTATTCGCGAATCGGGATCAGCAAAATGGCGACAAGCAGTACCAGCACGAGGGCAATACGCTTTCGCACGGAGGTTGGCAGCAGGCGCTGCAGGCGCGAAGGCCGCGCCGCCAGCGTCCACCACGCATAACCGTACAGGCTGGCAAGCTGGAGCAGGGTATATTCCGGGCTTTCGACGCTCAGTTGCACCGGCCATGGGGTGTCGCGCGCCAGGATAAGCAGGGCGTGAAGTTGCCCATTCGGCCCGGCCAGCGCCAGAACCCAGACGTGGGCCGGTAGCCACTCATCCCACTCCTGCGCCAGCGATGGGCTGAGCTGGCCTGCGCTGAGCGACATGACCCGCGCCCCTTCCGGCAATGCGGCACACTGCGGCGCGATCGCTTTCGCCACGGCGGCAAGCCACAGGGCATACGGGGTATTGCGGTCGGTATCGCTCAGCCCGGAGTGCGCAACCAGTTGGGCGCGCCCGGTGGCGGTATATTTCAGCAGCGCGGCCTGACGGTAGTCCACCAGCGCCCGCGTTTCGTTACAGATAATAAAGCCCAGCTCTTCCGGGCTGTGTGCGGCTTTGACGCGGCCCATCAGGGCATAGAAGACCGAAGCACTCACGAACGGTTCGCCCCGCTGGCACAGGTCGGCATATCTTGCGGGCAGACCGGCGTCGCGCGCCCGCTCATGCCCGGCAGGATCTCTTTGACGTTATCGACAAACTGGGTTTCGATCTCAATGGTCTGGCTCACCGCATCGACGCGTCCGCTAATGTGCGAGACGGTCATCTGATAGTGCTGGCCATTTTCACCCACCACGGCATCGAAGCGGGCGCCGGTCGTCAGCCAGTTCATCCAGCTTGAAGGCACGTTCAGTCGGGCTTTGCGGTTGCCATTGCCCACCAGATCGATGACCGGCGCGCCTGCGCCAATCCCCTGGCCCTCTTTGACATAGATGCGGGCAATTCGGCCTTCGAAGGGCGCGGTAAAGCGGCACTGTGCCAACTGGGCGTCGAAAATCTTAATCTGGCTGCGGGTCCGGTTGACGTCTGCGGCGGCCAGACCAACCTCCAGCGCCCCTGCTGAGTCCAGCCCCTGCAGCTTGGCTTTGGCCTCGTATTTGATCTGGGCGGCGCTGAATTCCGCCTCCGCCGCGTCTTTACGCGCTTTCAGTTCGCTGCAATCGAGGGTCGCCAGCAGTTTTCCGGCTGCGACGTTATCGCCCAGCTGTACGTTTACCTGCATCACGCGGCCTGCCACCACGCTCGACAGCGGGCTCTCTTTATCGGCCATCACCAGAAAACGCACCTGCGCCGGGCCTTGTTCCACGGCAGCGGTCTCCGGCACGGGCTCGCTGGCGGCGACAGGGGCGCTTTTCTCAACGGCGACCGGTGGTGGGGTTATCTGCGTGGTTACCGTCTCTGTTGTGACGGATTCTGAGGGCGCGGCCGATTCCGTGGCAACTGCGGGTTCCTGAGCGACAGCCGCAGGTGCAGATTCCGGCGTTGCCACGGGTTCCTGTGCGACGGTAGCAGGTTCCGGTTCTGCTGTTGAGGCAGGCGCGGCTGTCGGCTCCGCCACCGCTGGCGCTGCCTGTTCCGTGCTGGTGGCAGAGACCGCCGGAGCCGTATCCTCTGCCAGCGCGCTGGCGCTGAATGCCAGCGCGATGATGGCGCCCATGCGCCAGTCGTAATGACGTCTTTTCATACCTGTACCTGCTTAGGGATTATTGGCCGTCGCCATGGTGGAACCGCCTGCGTACTTATTCAGGTCGGACACCACGGACAGCGCGGCAGCCTCAGCCAGTGCACTCACGGAACGGGTGTTCACGTCATTGGGCAAATAGCTGGTGTAGTGCTGTTTCAGCACCGACGCTCCCTGCGGGTTTACCACGGTGATATCCCACACACCGCGCAACGTATTTTGGGCGTGACCCACATTCAGATTCATCTCCAGGCGATAGCTGTTCGGACCACTGCCCACCACCAGTTGGTTGGTGTTAAGTACGCGGGTGACCGATTGATAAATCACATTTTTATTGACGGCAGCAGGCAGGCGACCAAGGGTCACATTCACCGGATGGCGGGTGACCACCGCATCGGCGCTCTGGGTAAAGACATGTTTTTCTCCGGCGACCAGGCTCTGGTGAATTTGCTGCGACAGGCTGGCGAGATCGGTATTCTTCACGGTTTCTGGCAGCAGGTCGATCCCCACCGAGTTCAACACGCGGCCATAGGCGGACTGCGCCTGGGCATAAGAAGCGGCCTCCTGGAAGCGCGAGACCACGGAGCGTGCCTGGGTGCGCAGCGACTCCAGTTCGCTGGACAGGGAATTGCTCGCGCTCGCGCGGGAGATACTGGCCAGACGCTGGTCGACGCGGGCGGATTCCTGCGCGATTTGCAGGTCGTAAACTGCCAGCTTGTAGCGTTCAACGGAAACGCGTACCTGGGTCAGGATTGCCATGCTCAGGGCCATACGCCGTGCTTCATCCGTCTGCAGACGGGCGTCGTTGGTGCGGTTGATGGCCGGTGCTCCCAGCAGTTTGAACAGATTCATCGACACGCCCATGCCACCCTGAATCCAGCTGCTGTTGTAGAGATATTGGTTAGAGTCGTAGCTGATGCCACCAAACAGGTTCAGGTTGGGGAACAGCGAGGCAATTTGCCGTTTGGTTTCCAGTACGTCGATGCGGGTTTTGTAATCCTCTTCACGCAGCTCCGGGCGGCGTTCGAGCGCCATTTGCTCCAGGCTATCCAACTGGGTCGGTACCTGCGACAGCGCCGGGTTTGTCACGTCCTGTAATTTGAAGTCGGTGTTCGGCGGCAGATTCAGCAGGGCAGCCAGCTCGCTTTTGGCCATCTGCATTTCCTGGCGCTTCTGGTTTAACAGCGAGACCGCGTCCAGCAGCGCGCGCTGGTATTCCAGCCCTTCAACGGGAGGCAAAATGCCTGCGCGTTCGGCTTCACGGGTTTTATTCAGCGCAATCTGGATGTTTTCCGCCAGCGGCTGGGCTTCATCCAGCAGACGCTGTGCCCCCAGCGCACGCCACCAGGCATCGCGCACCTCCTGTACGATGTTTTGCAGCACTTTGCGGCGGCGTTCTTCGGCGATATTGACGTTATCCGCCTGTTGTTTGGCGCGATAGTAGCTCATCCCGAAATCCAGCACGTCCCAGGAAAGCGTCGCGTCGGCGAGGTAATGGTCGCGCTCCTCAGAGGTGGATGGGCGCAGGCTGACCACCCGGTCTTCGATACCGATACTGGTGCCGCCGGAATCATTGTCGCGCCAGCGATATCCGGCATCGGTCATCAGTTTGGGCAACATATCCTGGCGCGATACATCCAGCAGGCCGCGCGACAGGGCGGTCTCCATCAGTTTCAGGCGGTAGTCGAGGTTGTATTTCAGCGCGCGCGCCATCGCGTCTGACAGGGTCAGCGGGCCGGAAAGCGGCTGCTGATCGCGATACATGTTCAGGCGATCGTTGTTAACGCGTGCGGCGATTTCATCCTGGGTTAAAGGTTCCGGTTTTACGGAGCCACAGCCGCTGAGCAGGACCAGGCAGATCAGGGCGGAAATCCGCGCCATCACCGGCACCGGGCGGGTTGCATTCAGCGATACGGTTGTTGTCGTTATCATCATTATTGTGCTTTTAGTTTCAGGTTAACGAACCGGCGGCCCTGGGCTTCGCCGGTGCAGAATAAACAGTGCGTTTCAAGGGTTAGCGAGTCGATACGGGACCTCCGACGGTGATCGGCTCCGGCGCCTGCGTGTGGTTACGGGCAAGCTTGTCGATCTGCTCGGCAAGGCCTGGCGCACCGGGACGGGGCGCGCCAGCCGGTATCACAACGACGCCCGGTATCGATATGTTGGCCTGCGGTGGGAGATTCTCGTGGGTGTCGTGTTTCACCACCGGTTTGCCTTTGGTTGCCTCGCCGTGCACCACGCGTTCTTCCTGGATCGCAGGCACGTCGGCAGGGGTCGGTTTGCCCGTGGCTTTCGGGGTGAACGGATTGAAACGGCTGGCCAGTTGCTGTGTCGCGACGTCGTGGTTATCACCTGACGGCGTCGGGCTTCTGAGCAACGTAGTGTTAACCCAACGGGTAAACAGCACCGCGTCTTCCAGCACCGGCGTGGCGTTATCGTTCGCCCCACGGCCCAGTTCGGTCACCTTGCGGTTCAGTTCGACCTCACGGGTGAAGCGGTCGCTGTAAATGCCATAAATGGCGGGCAGAATAAACAGCCCCGGCGTATAGGGTTGGTCGAGGGCGGTCTCTTCCTGCCGACGGTCATGCGGGAAAATCTCGTCGCCCTGTTTTGACAGCGGTGGCGTGGTGCCATGAATCACAATCGACAGACGCGCCTGGCTGGTGTTGCCGTCGGCGTCGGTGAGGGTGTACACGAACACTTCGGTCAGCGTGGAGAGCGGATCGAGGGTGGAAACGCGCAGGTTCATGCGGTCAGCGACGTAGCGATAGTTGCCGTTGGCATCGAGCGTCAGCTCGCCAAATTCACCTTTAAAGGTGCCATTAATGACCCCTTCATGCCCAAGATTCACTGACGAGACGGCGGTTAGCGGCCCGCTGGCGATGGTGCCATCGGCACCGATACGGTCGTTGGCGTACAGATTGCCGGAGACAATTTGCTCGCCGCGATCCTGGTCAATGCTGTTGCTGTCATCCTGCGCGACGGGAACATCGTTGACGATGTTGACCCGCAGCAGCCCCGGCGCCTGTGTCTGCTCGCCGTTAACGCTCAGGGAGATATCTTCCTGGGTGCTGACAAAGCCCGGCTGCGCAATGGCGTGGGAGAGGGTGTAGCGATAATCCAGCTGTGCATGGCCCGCGTCGAGCGTCCGCAGCCCGGTCAGGCTCAGCACGCCGTCCGGGGTGACGATATCGAACGGCTGCGTGGCGCTAAGAGCCGTCAACTGCGCCAGGGTTAGCGTGTGGCCGCCAATGGTCAGGCTTTCCATCGCATCAAGTGAGAGCAGGGAGAGCGTTCCGCTGGTGGTTTGCGTACCGCTGGCGCTGTCGACCAGGCCAGCCTCTTTCACCCAGGCTTCGCCGATGGGGCTCACCAGCAGGTGCAGTTCACTGCTGCTGGTGCCGTCAACGTTACCGTCGCTGATGGTGTAGCTCACGGTGGGCACAAAGCCGGACCAGCCCGTGGCGGGGGTAAAACGATAGCTGCCGTCGCTGTTGACCACTAACGTTCCCGCCCCTTGCAGGTCGATGGTGTCGCCCGGCACATAGTGCACGCCGTCCACGGTGACGCTCGTGACGTGCAGGACATCGTGTTCGGCATCGCTGTCGTTGGCGAGCACATTACCGCTCAGCGGGGTATTGAGCAGTGTGCTGGCCTTATCGGTCATGGCGACCGGCGGGGTGTTGAGAATATCCAGCGTCACCACGGCGGTTTCGCTGACGCCGCCGCTGGTGACGGTATAGGTAAAGGTATCGGTCCCGACATAGCCGTTGTTCGGGGTATAGCGGGCTTTCCCGTCTTCAATCACCACCGTGCCATGCTGCCCGTTGGTCGCGCCGCTGATGACGCGATCCGGGTTGCTAAAGGTGTCGTTTGCCAGCACATCAATGGTCACTGGCGTATTCGCGTGGGTCGAGGCGCTGTCGTCATGGCTATCCATCACCGGGGTGACGCGGATATCCAGCGTCGCGGTGACGGTCCCGTTACTGCGCCCGTCGCTTAGCGAATAAATCACCTGCGGTACGTCGCCGTGCCAGTCGGCAACCGGCACGAAATGGTAGCTGCCATCACTGTTGATGGTAAGCGTGCCGCTGCCTGCGAGGGTGGCGGTATCCCCTGCTTGATAGTGCAGTCCACCGACGCTGAACCCGGTGATTGTCAGAGGATCGCCCTCCGCGTCGTGGTCATTATTCAGCAGATTTGGCCCGCTTATCGGCGTGTCTTCCGGCGTGGTGACCTGTTCACTTTGCGTGACCGGTGCGGCGTTGGTTAGCGTGACCGTCACGGAGGTGGTTTCGCTGACGCCGCCGCTGGTCACGGTATAGCTAAAGGTGTCGTTACCGACATAGCCGCCCGTTGGGGTGTAGACAACCTGCCCATTGTTGATGGTCACGGTGCCGTACTGCCCGTTAGTCGTCGCGCTAAGTGTACGATCCGGGTTACTGAACGTATCGTTACCGAGCACGTCAATGACTACCGGCACGCCTGCGTGGGTGGTGGCGCTGTCCGGATTGGCATCGGCGACCGGGGTGACGGTGATAGTCAACGTGGCGGTACTTTCGCCGTTATTGCGTCCGTCAGAGACGGTCCAGGTGATTGGCGAAACATCACCATGCCAGTCAGCGATCGGAGTGAACAGGTAGCTGCCATCGCTGTTCATCACCAGCGAGCCCTGGCCCACGAGAATGGCCGTGTCGCCCGGATGATAATCCTGGCCCGCCACCTGGAAGCCGGTGAGGGTCAGCGGGTCGCCGTCCGGATCGCGCGCGTTTGCCAGCAGGTTTTGCCCGGCAAGCGGCGTATCTTCCGGCGTGCTGACATGCGCAGAGGCCAGCTCCGGTGCGGCATTAACTAGCGTCACGGTGACCGTTGCGCTTTCTGCGATACCGCCGCTGGTGACCGTATAGGTGAAGGTATCACTGCCGACATATGCCGGGTCCGTTGGGGTATAGACCGGTTTACCGTTTTGTAGCGTCACCGTCCCGTGCTGGCCGTCGGTGGTGGCGGTAATGGCTTTGTCGCTGTTGCTGAACGTGTCGTTATTCAGCGCATCAATGCTGACCGGTACGCCAGAGTGGGTGCTGACGGCATCATCAAATGCGTCAATGACCGGCAGAACGCGGATATCCAGCGTGGTGGTACGCGTACCGTTGGTGTGGCCGTCGGTCACCTCATAGGTCACCTGTGGAACCCCGCCGTTCCAGTCGGCAACCGGGGTAAACAGGTAGCTGCCGTCGCGGTTAATGGTCAGCGTACCTTTCCCGCTGAGGGTGGCGGTTTCGCCTGCCAGATAGTGCTGCCCGTCGACGCTAAACCCGCTCAGGGTGAGCGCGTCGCCATCGGCATCATAATCGTTCGCCAGCAGGTTCGGGCCGCTCAGCGGGGTATCTTCCGGTGTCGTCAACTGCTCGCCCGTCAGTACCGGTGGGGTGTTGCTTATCGTCACCGTGACGGTGGCGGTTTCGGTGATACCACCGCTGGTAACGGTATAGGTAAAGGTGTCGGTTCCCAGATAGTTCGGATCGGTGGGGGTATAGACCACTTTGCCTGTGCTGATAGTGACCGTGCCTTGCTGGCCCTGTGTTACGGCGCTTAGGGTTTTATCGGCGTTACTAAAGGTGTCGTTACCCAGAACGTCGATAGTGACCGGCACACCCGCATGGGTGCTGGCGCTGTCGTCAATGGCATCGGCAACCGGTAGAACATGAATATCCAGAGTTGCGCTGCTAAAACCGTTGCTTCGCCCGTCGGAGACGGTCCAGGTCACCTGCGGCACGTCGCCGTTCCAGTCGGCAACCGGGGTAAAGAGATAGTGCCCGTCGCTGTGAATCACCAGCGTGCCTTTACCGCTAATCAGCGCCGTTTCGCCCGGATTGTAGCTGTGTCCGTCAACGCTAAAGCCTGTGACGCTGAGGGCGTCGTTATCCGCATCGCTGGCATGGGCCAGCAGGCCGCTGCTGCCAGAACCAGAAAACGCAGTATCTTCCGGTGTGCTGACATGTTCGCCGCTAAGCTGTGGCGCGCTGTTGGTCAGGGTCACCGTGACGGTGGCCGTTTCGGTGACGCCGCCGCTGGTCACCGTGTAGGTGAAGGTGTCGCTGCCGACATAGCCTGCGTCGCTCGGGGTGTAAACCACCTTGCCGTTTTGGATAGCCACCGAACCGTGCTGGCCTGGGGTGACGGCGGTAATGGTGTTATCCGCATTGCTGAAACTGTCGTTTGCCCGCACATCAATGGTGACCGGGGTGCCCGCGTGGGTGCTGGCCGTATCATCGAACGCGTCAGTCACCGGCGTGACGGTAATATCCAGCGTCGCGCTGCGCTCGCCGTTACTGCGTCCGTCGCTGACCGTGTAAGTAACCTGCGGTGCGCTGCCGTTCCAGTCGGCAACCGGGGTGAACAGATAGCTGCCGTCACTGTTAATGGTCAGCGTTCCGCGACCGCTCAGGGTGGCGGTTTCGCCGGGGTGATAGTTCTGACCGCCCACGCTAAAGCCGGTAATGGTGAGCGGATCGCCTTCCGGGTCGTGGTCGTTAGCGAGCAGATTCGGTACTGCCAGCGGGGTGTCTTCTGGTGTAGAGACATGCTCGCCCGTTAAAACCGGCGCGGCATTGGTCAGGGTCACCACCACCGTCGCGGTTTCAGCGATGCCACCGCTGGTTACCGTATAGGTGAAGGCGTCGCTGCCGACATAGCTGGCATCCGTCGGGGTATAAACGACGCGACCATTTTCGATCGCCACCGTGCCGTACTGGCCGTTCGTGGTGGCGGTAATGGTTTTATCGCTGTTGCTGAACGAGTCGTTTGCCAGCACATCAATGGTCACGGGGGTGCCGGCGTGGGTGGTGGCGCTGTCGTTAACCGCATCGGCAACCGGCAGCACAGCGATATCCAGCGTGGTGCTGCGTTCGCCATTGGTCCGCCCGTCGGTCACGCTATAGGTCACCTGCGGCAGTGCGCCGTTCCAGTCGGCAACCGGGGTAAACAGGTAACTGCCGTCGCTGTTGATGGTCAGCGTGCCTTTCCCGCTCAACGTGGCGGTGTCGCCAGCCAGATAATGCTGCCCGTCGACGCTAAACCCGGTAAGCGTAAGCGTGTCGCCCTCGGCGTCGGTGTCATTTGCCAGCAGGTTTGGCCCGCTTACCGGCGTATCTTCTGGCGTCGTGACATGCTCGTCCGTTAAAACCGGCGCGCTGTTGGTCATCGTCACCGTGACGGTCGCACTTTCTTCAACTCCGCCGCTGCGTACGGTGTAGGTGAAGGTATCCGTGCCGACATAGCGGGAATCGGCAGGCGTATAGATGACCTGGCCATTGTGAATAACAACCGCGCCGTGCTGGCCGTCGGTGGTGGCTAGCAGGGTTTTGTCGGCATTGCTGAACGTATCGTTACCCAGCACATCAATGGTCACCGGTACGCCCGAGTGGGTTGTTGCGCTGTCATCACGGGCATCGGCAACCGGTGTCACGGTGATATTCAGCGTGGCGCTGGTGCTGCCGTTTGTTCGCCCGTCGCTGACCGTAAAGATCACCTGTGGAGCCGTGCCATTCCAGTCGGCAACCGGGGTAAAGCGGTAGCTGCCATCGCTGTTGATGGTAAGTTCACCCACGCCCGCCAGCGTTGCCTGGGTGCCTGCGCTCCAGGTCTGGCTGCCAACGCTAAAGTCGCTAACCGTGAGTGCGTCGTGCTCGCTGTCGGTGGCGTTATGCAGTAATCCACTGGCGGCGGTAACGACAAGCGGGGTGTCCTCGGCGGTGGTGGCCGCTAAGTCGGGTACCGCCGGGGCGCTGTTGGTCAGCGTCACGGTAACGTGGGTGGTTTCGTTAACCCCACCGCTGGTGACCGTGTAGGTAAAGGTGTCGGTGCCAACATAGCCTGCGTCAGACGGGGTATAAACCAGCTGACCGTTCTGCATCGCCACCGTGCCGTGCTGACCGTCCGTGGTGGCGGTAATGGCTTTGTCGCTGTTGCTAAAGGTGTCGTTTGCCAGCACATCAATGGTTACCGGTGTCCCGGCATGGGTGCTGGCGCTGTCCGCAGTGGCGTCAACCACCGGGGTGACGCTGAGATCCAGCGTGGTGGTGCTGTCGCCGTGGATCAGCCCGTCTGAAACGGTGTAGGTCACCTGCGGCAGTGCGCCGTTCCAGTCGGCAACCGGGGTAAACAGGTAGCTGCCATCGCTGTTGATGGTCAACGTGCCTTTCCCGGCAAGGGTTGCCGTGTCGCCTGCGTTGTAGTCGTGCCCGTCAACGCTAAACCTGGTCACGCTAATGGCGTCGTTATCCGGATCGCTGGCGTGTGCCAGTAACCCGGTGCTGCCCGCACCCGCCAGCGGCGTGTCTTCCGGCGTTGTGGCCTGTTCCGGGGTGAGTTCCGGGGCGCTGTTGCCCACCGTCACCGTGACGGTCGCCGTTTCGTTAATGCCACCGCTGGTCACCGTATAGGTGAAGGTATCGGTGCCGATAAAGGTCGGGTCGGTCGGTGTATAAACGACCTTGCCACTCTGGATCGCCACCGTGCCGTTTTGCCCGTCGGTGGTGGCGGTAATCGCTTTATCGGCATTGCTGAACGTGTCATTTGCCAGCACGTCAATGGTCACCGGTACGCCCGCATGGGTGCTGGCGGTGTCATTGTGCGCATCGGCTACCGGCGTGACGCTCAAGGTCAGAATGGCACTGGTGGTGCCGTTGGAACGCCCGTCTGTGACGGTATAGGTCACCTGCGGCAGCGCGCCGTTCCAGTCCGCGACAGGCGTAAAGCGGTAGCTGCCGTCACTGTTGATCGTCAGCGATCCCTTACCGCTGAGATCCGCACGATCCCCCGCGTTATAGCGCTGTCCGTTGACCGTGAAATCCACCACCGTAAGCGTGTCATTGTCGCTGTCCGTCGCAGTGAAAAGCAGGCCGTTACTGGCGGTGCCGACAAGCGCGGTATCTTCCGGGGTCGTGAGCTGGCGGTCCGCAACGACCGGCGCGCTGTTGGTCATGGTGACGCTAACCGTCGCAGTTTCGGCAATGCCGCCGCTGGTAACCGTATAGGTAAAGGTGTCGCTGCCGACGTAGCTGGCATCCGTCGGGGTATAGATGACTTTGCCACTCTGAATGGTGACCGTACCGTGCTGGCCGTCGGTGGTGGCAGTCAGCGTTTTATTGCTGTTGCTAAAGGTGTCGTTACTCAGCACGTCGATGGTGACAGGCACACCGGCGTGAGTGGTGGCGCTGTCATCGTGGATATCGACCACCGGGGTGACGGTGATATCCAGCGTGGCGGTGGTCAGTCCGTTGCTGCGCCCGTCCGAAACGGTATAGGTGACCTGTGGCACGCTGCCGTTCCAGTCCGCCACCGGGGTGAAGGTGTAGCTGCCATCGCTGTTGATAACCAGCGTGCCTTTCCCGGTAATCGTTCCGGTGACGCCCGCGCTCCAGGTATGGCCGTCAGCGCTAAAACTGACAACGGAGAGGGGGTCGCCATCCGGATCGCTGTCGTTGATTAATAGCCCGCTGGTGGCCGGGCGCGACAAGACGGTGTCTTCCGCCGTCGTGACCTGTTCGCCCTGAGTGACCGGGGCGTTGTTGGTCATGGTAACGGTCACCGTGCCGGTTTCGGTCACGCCGCTGCTGCTCACGGTATAGGTAAAGGTATCCGTGCCGACGTAGCCCGTTGTTGGGGTATAGATGACTTTACCGCTGACAATCGTCGTGGTGCCGTGCAGACCACTGGTGGTGGCGCTGAGGTAGCGATCCGGGTTGCTGAACGTATCGTTAGCCAATACGTCGATAGTGACCGCCACCCCCGCATGGGTGGTGGCGGTATCTGCGTGGGTGTCGGCTACCGGGGTGACGGTGATATCGAGCGTCGTGGTTACCGCGCCGTTGGTGCGTCCGTCGCTCACCGTATAGGTGACCTGCGGTACGGTGCCATTCCAGTCGGGAAGCGGGGTAAAGGTATAGCTGCCGTTGGCGTTAACCACCAGCGTTCCTTTCCCGGCAATGGTCGCCGTATCCCCTGCGTTATAGGTTTGGCTGCCAATTTTGAAGGTGGTGACGGTCAGCGTATCGCCATCGGGATCGCTGTCGTTATACAAAAGCCCGGTGGTGCCTGAACCGCTTAGGCTATTGTCTTCGGCGACCGACACATGTTCGCTGGCAACGACCGGTGCGCTGTTGGTCATGGTGATGGTCACGGTGGCGATTTCGTTCACGCCGCCGCTGGTCACGGTGTAGGTAAAGGTATCGCTGCCGACATAGCTGCTATTGTTCGGCGTATACAGCACTTTGCCATCGACAATACTGACTGACCCGCGCGCGCCCTGGGTGACTGATGTCAGCGTTTTATCGCTGTTGCTAAAGGTATCGTTGGCCATCACATCCACGGTGACCGGGGTACCGGAGTGGGTTGAGGCAGCATCGTTTTTGGCATCCGCGACGGCAGTGATAGTGAGCGTGACGGTTTGCGCATTACTCCAGTGGCTGGTATCGCCCTGGTTAATGGCACTTTGCAGATCCTGTACCGCATACAGTGTTGTCACCCCCGCATCGGCGGTGGTACTGGTATCGGCGGCGTGAAGGGTCAGCCCGCCCGGTACCGTGCCGTTGTAGTCGGCCAGGGGCACAAAACGCAGCTGCGAGGTGGTTTTTAACACCAGCGCATTGCTGTCGCTGTAGTCGGTGCCCAGGCTCTGCCAGGTGCTGCCATCGGTGGAGTATTCCCAGTGGCCCAGGCTGGTACTGGTGTTGTTGCCGGTGATCGCCACAAAGCCCGCCGCACCGCTGGCGTTGCCACCGCCGCTGATGGCGCTCTGGTTGTCGGTGTCGTCATTGTATTTTCCGCTCAACAGTGAACCGAGCGTCACCGCCTGCGGAGTATCTTCCACCATGGTCACCGGCATGCTGCCAGTGAGCACCGGGCGATCGTTGACCCCGGTGATGCTGGTGGAAAGCGTGACCGTTCTGGCGCTGTAGCGCGACGTGCCGCCGTTGGTGGCCGTCGACGTGACCAGCCCGCTGGTCGGCGTTGCTGTGGTGCTTGTCGTGTCGTTGTTGCTGTTAGTTTCCACCAGCCGCACGGTCAGCGCCGCCGGGGTGCCAAAGAAATTGGCCGCCGGGACAAAGCGCACGCGGGCGGTTTTATCCAGCAGCAGAGAACTGGCGTCGGTGCGGGTGCCGATGGCGGTCCAGGTGCTGCCACCGTCGGTGGAGTATTGCCAGCTTCCCTGGGCGCTGTTAGTCGTCAGGCTATTAATCGCGACACCCCAGAATGAATCTGAGGATGTACCACCGCTGGCTCCGATAGCCGAGTTATCAACGTTGTCCGCCGTGTCCTGGAAGTAGCTGCCAAACAAATTGTCGACCGTGTCTCCAACGATGGTCGCGTCTGCGCTGTCTTCACTGATGGGGGCAAGGGTCTGCGGTGTGGTTTTGGTTAACCCTGGCGCATCGTTAACCGGCACAACGGTGACCGTGAAGGTGCGGGTGGTGATCAGCGCGGCAGAGGTGGCATCGGCATAGCTGATGTCACCTGGGTTACTGCCCGGATCGTTACTGTCTCCGTCCAGCGTTGACGGGCGGCTACCGTGGTTGCCGTTATCATTGACCACCACCGTTACGCTAAAGCTGCCGTTCCAGTCGGTGGCCGCTACGCCTGTGGTCGTCGGGAGCTGCACCGTCAGGTTTGCCAGCCGCGCGTTCAGTTCGCTGAGGGTGCCGGAGAGCGCCAGCGTCTGGTGACCGGAAGCATCGGTGGTGACCACATCGCCGCTGTTCAGCCCGCTAAAGGTAAAGCCAGAGGGCAGGGTGATTGTCGCCTGCAACGTGGCGACATCGGCATCCGGATCGGCCACGGCGATGGCCGGGAGTTTCACCCTCGCCACGCCTTCTGAGACGTTACTATCGGTGACGGTAATGGTCGCCGGATCGTTAATGCTGCTGGGGAAAATGGTGCGCGCGGCAATGGCGACGTTTTGCGTCAGGCCTGCGGGCAGCGCTGCATACGGGTCAATCACGGTGGTGGGCACGGTTTGCGTGCCGTTGCCGTTGGCATCGTTTTCACCGCCGTTGGCATTGCCTGCGCTAAGCAGCGCCCCGGTGGTGAGATCGCGCATACGGTCATCAGCAATGACTTCAACATGCCAGGCTTTGTCGGCGTTTTCCACGCCGCTGCCGGTCATTGAAACCTGCAAATCGGCCAGATACGCATTCACCTGGGCCAGCGTACCGCGGATCACCAGGGCGTCTTTATTGCCATCGAAGGTCGTGTCGAGGGTTACGCCGGACTGAGTATTGCCAGAGTTGATAATGATGCTGGAGACGCTGCCATTATTGTAAAACGCGGCGGCGAGCGGGGTACCGTCGGTGTCGGTGATACGCACCGTCACCTGCATAAAGTCGCTTTCGCCGTCGGCAATGTCGCCGCCGTCGGTATAGTCGGGATCGCTGATAACAAAACCGCTGACCGCGTTGCCGTTTGTCACGCCCCGATCGCTGTTGAGATAGGCGGTGGACGAATCGGCGCTAACCGTTGGGGCATCGTTAACCGGCACGATAGTGACATCCAGCGTTGCATCGGCAGGGTTGGCACCCCCGGCGGTATCACCAATGTGCGAACCGCCGTCATCCAGGTGCAACGTCACGGTGACATCGCCTGGTGCAGCGCCGTTGAGATCGTGGTTAGTGTTCAACGGGCTGGTCCAGGTCAGCCCCAGCGTCGTGTCGTTAAGCAGGGCCTGAATGTCGCTGGCCCGCCCGGTCAAAACCAGCGTACCGGTATCATCACCGCTGATGGTCACTTGCTGGCTACCCGTCGCACTCGGGGTGACGCTTTCCTGTGTGCCGCTGCCGCCGATACCCAGCGTACCCTCGGCAACGGTGATGGTCACGGTGACCGGGGTACCAAAGCTGGTGGATTCCACATCGCTAAGGGTGATGTTGCCGCCGATAAAGGTGGCCTGATCTTCCAGCGCCGTGCGGGCCGGTGTGGTGATGGTCAGGGTGCCGGGATCGTTAATGGTTGAGGCGCGAACCCAGACCGAGGCCATGCTGATGTTGCCCTTGTCTGCCTCGGCAACGGTGGTACTGCTGTACCAGTTATATTCAGTGCTGCTGATCGTGCCCGGCTGACTTTTGCCCGGCGTATTCGACTGGTTTTCGCTACCGCCGTTTGCCCCTCCCACTAATGCGCCGCTGGCATCGCGCAGGCGGTCATCGGCAATCACCTGTACCTGATAAAGTGTGTTGCGATCTCCGGTGAAGGTGACCGTTAATCCAGCAAGGGCGGCGTTCACCTGGGCATACGTACCGCTCAGCACCAGATAATCGTTCTGGCCGCTGTGGGTGATGGCCGTTGCCGCACCGCTGCTGGAGTCATAGCCTAGGGTGACGCCCGTGTAATCGGTGAGGGCGTTACCGCTGCGATCCAGCAGGCGAACGGTAACCTGCAAATAGTCGGTTTCCCCCGTAATTATCGCCGTGAGGTCAGGGTCGCTGACCGAAAAGCCCGTGATGTGGTTATTGGCCGGGTTCTCACTGGTGATGTTGTGCACGCCAGACGGGGCCGAGACAATCGGCGCATCGTTGGTGGGCAGGGTGTAAATCCAGAATTCGTTGCCGCTCTGCTCTTTGTCACCGTCGGAAAGACGGAAGGTGAACTTGTCGTCCGGGGTGTTGGGCGTACTGGTTTCGCTGCGGCCACTGCCTTCGCTGCCATCACTCAGGTAGTAGATATGCCCGTCGATCACATCCTGCTGGGTAAAGGAACCCCCGGCACCAATAATGCTGAAATGTACGCCATCGGTAGAGTAAGCCAGGTTGCCATGCGCAGGGGCAGAGGTGATGGTGTATTGCACCTGGCGTGCGCTGCTGTCGGAGTCATAGGCCTGTAGCAGGGCGCTGGTGATTTGTTGATAGCTGCCTTCTTTGACATACAGCGGGTTGTTTTCCGGAGCCCCGCCAATGATGTTCGGCGAATTGGGCTGAATAACCGGGTCGGCGAGCGTCGGGTTTTTGGCAATCTGCGGCGCATCGTTGACGTTGGTTATCTGAATCGTCACCTTCCCGCTGCTTGCAGAGCGTGCGCTCCAGCGGTCAATCGCGGTAACGGTAAAGTCGGTTTTGCGTACCTCTGAGCCGTCGTTCACGAAACGCAGGCCGGTGGTGTTGGTGCTGGCGGTAAGCAGCGCCGCATCCAGCGTCATGCCGACCGTGACATCTTTCCAGGCGCTGCCGTCATAATATTGCAGCGTGCCGCCTGTCGGCAGGCTGTCGATTTCAAATTTCAGCGGCGTGCCACCGCCCGCGCCGTTGTTATAGGCGTAGTTATCCACGCCATCACGCAGGGTGGCGCTGCTTTCAAGATCGCTGCCGCTGTTGGCATCATCCGGATCGCTGATGCTCAGTTGCCCGGTGGTGATGTAAGCCGTTTCCCCTTCCGCGATCACGGTCGTCGAGGAACCGGTCACCACCGGCAAATCGTTGACTGGCGTGACATAAATATTGAGCGTTGGGGTCCAGATATCCTGAGTGATATAGCCGTTTTGATCGGTTTTCGTCAGCCCTGCTGACACCGCAAACTGGGCGGCAAAGAAGAACGTCTCGCCACCGTCATGCTGAAAACGGATATTCCCGGCATCAAGATCTGCCTGAATAAAGGTGCCGTAGGCCCCTACGGTAACCCAGTTGCCGCTGCTGTCTTTACGCTGAATCTCGCCGCCTGTCGCCCCATTCGAAAAGCCGAGGAAGGTGTAGACCACCTGCGAAGGATCAACGTCCGTCGCGGTGTAGCTCATGCCCGCAACGGCGGAGAAATCACCGTTTGTGCCGTTAAGGGTGACGCTACCGCCTTCATTGAGCTGCCCGCGGCTGTCGCCCGTGGTGAAAACCGCGCCTGCCCAACTGGAGTCACTGTGGGCAATTTGCGGATCACTGGTGGGCAGCGTGCCAATACCACTGCCGTTGGCGAACTGCACGAGACCCAGGGTAAACGTGAAACGGGTTAGCGTTTGCGTTCCTGGGTCATAAATGCCCCCGGCACGGTTGTAGCGGCTGCCGTCATCGTTCCAGCGCAGCGCCATGGTGTTATCGACGAGAACGAAGTTAAAGCTGTCGGTTTGGCCTGCGGTACTGGCCCCGGCGTACTGCACGTATTGCACCTTACCCGCGAGGATATCCGCCATGGTAAAGGTGCCGCCGTTATTGAGGATTTTACCGTTGAGCGTCAGATAACCATGAGTCAGCCCCGAGTTATCGGTGATAAAGCTCAGATGGTTATTGCCTGAATCCACATCGCTGGCAGACAGCATGTCGGCGGTGAGCGTGACAGCGGTAGTGCCTGTTGATGGCACGTCGGCATTCGGCGTTCTGCCATTGCCAGTGAAGGTTGGATCGTCGTCAACATCCTGCACGCGCAGGGTGATGACGCCATCACTATTCCCCGGGACGCCAGTGCCACCCCCCTGGTCAGTGACGCGCACGCCAAAGCTGTCCTGGCCCTGGTTTTCGCTGCCGTCATTTTTATAAGTCAGCAGGCTGCGATCGGCATAATCAAAGGTCTGGCCGACGGTCACTTCCACGCCGTTGTAGTACAGCGTGCCGTGGGTCGGCAGTGACGTAATGGCAATGGTCAGGATTGTATCCTGCGGATCGCCGCCGGTGCTGGCGACGATATACTGCCCGACATTGCCGGTATCGACCGCGTTAGCCGGCTGGCCTTCATAGACAAGACCGCTACCGCCTACCGACGGCAACTGGTTCAGCGGCGCAATATCCAGCGTGATGTGCACCGTGCCCGAAAGATCTTTCGGCGTAGCGCCGTCGTTGACGACCGCCACAAAACCATCGGCAGTGTTCTGATCGGCCCCGGTTGCCGTGTGGACGTAAACCAGGCTGCCGTTAATGACATCTTCCTGGGTGAAGACGGAGCCAATCCCCAGGCGGTCGCCGTCCAGCGTCAGGTAGCCGTACTTCGGCAATTCGGTTAAGCCATACACGATTTGCACCGGGAACTGTGTCCCCGCACTGACCTCCGGGTCGACAGCGAACAGCGTGGTGTCGGTGATCGCCGTGCTGCCGATTTCGGCGACGGTCTGGTGGTTATCGGCGACGGTGACCGGGTCGTTCGACGGGGTGACCGTAATATCCATCGAACCGCTGGCATCACCGGATTCACTGCTGACGTGGACATCAAGCTGGCTGGTGGCGGCGTTATTGCCAAGCTCCACATCCGCCGCTTTGAATGTCAGGCTATTCAGCCACGCCTGCGCTTCATCTGCCGTGCCGGTCATGGTGAGAATGGTACCGCTACTTTGCCCGTCGCTTAAGGTGCCGATGGTGCTGTCGCGCAGGGTGGCGGTGACGGTCACGCTGCTGTCTGTCGCGCTGATTTGCCAGTCGCTGAGCTGTGCGGCATCTGCGCCTGCGGCATTCAGGGTGCTGGGTTCAATGACGGAGATGCCTTTTATGGGCGCGGTCAGGTCGGGTGCGGCGGCCGGAACGGTGATATCGGCAATGCGCGTTTGCTCAGCGATGCTGGCATGGTGGACCAGATCGCTGGCGGTATCATTATGTGCGGCGGTTTCAGCTAACGCGGCGCCATCAAAAAGTTGGCGAGATTCAAGCGCAAAACGATGGGCGCGGGGCCGTAGACTCCGATTTTTTATACGCGTCATAAATTACCGCTCTATATAGGGCAAAAAGTTTCGGGGTTCAGTGCTGAAAAAAACGATCACGCTAACGCCAGGTTCCAATAGAAGGCCCCGGATATTTACATGCTGAAATTATTGCACGACCGCTTTGCGCGGTTAGCGTTAAGAATATAAAAGCGGACAGTTTAATATCATGGCATTTGCAAAAATGCAAGGTAATGACTCCAACTTACTGATAGTGTTTTATGTTCAGATAATGCCCGATGACCTTGTCATGCAGCTCCACCGATTTTGAGAACGACAGTAACTTCCGTCCCAGCCTTGCCAGATGTTGTCTCAGATTCAGATTATGTCGCTCAATGCGCTGAGTGTAACGCTTGCTGATAACGTGCAGCTTTCCCTTCAGGCGGGATTCATACAGCGGCCAGCCATCCGTCATCC